>Ga0209061_1003852_pt1 | contig 15452 bp, 12 predicted proteins | sample Coa_R1_10_FD_187157 | JGI IMG/M metagenome (GOLD analysis project Ga0209061, IMG submission 187157) | Surface soil microbial communities from Centralia Pennsylvania, which are recovering from an underground coalmine fire - Coalmine... | ecosystem: Environmental > Terrestrial > Soil >...
CGCCCTACCTGGTCACCGACATTGGCGGCGGCTCCACCGAGTTCGTGCTGGGCGGCCCGGAGGGAGTCAGCGGGGCCCGTTCGGTCGATATCGGGTGTGTCCGGATGACCGAACGGCACCTGCACGGGGACCCGCCGTCCGCGGCCGAGGTCGCGGCGGCGACCGCGGACATCGACAGCGCCCTCGGGCTCGTCGCCGGGAGCGTGCCGGCGGCCCAGGCCAGGACGCTGGTCGGCCTGGCCGGATCGGTCACCACGGTCGCCGGCATCGCGCTCGGGCTGCCGGCCTACGACGCCGCCCGGATCCACCATTCGCGGGTATCCGCGGGGCGGGTGCACGCCATCGCCAGCCGGCTGCTCGGCCAGGCGCGCGCGCAGCGGGCGGCCATCGGGGTCATGCATCCCGGCCGGGCCGACGTCATCGGCGCCGGGGCCCTGGTGCTCGACCGCATAATGACCGTGTTCGGCTTCGCCGAGGTCCTCGTCAGCGAGCATGACATCCTCGACGGCATCGCATGGTCACTGGTCCGGTAGCGCCCGGCACCGGGTGGCCGGAGGATCCGGCCAGTCCCGATACCCCGGTGGCGGCCAGCGCGGGCGACGTCCGCCGCCTCGCCTCCAGCGCGCCCTCGCTCGCGGAGCTGACCGCGCGCCAGTCGGTATGCCGGGCCTGCCCGCGCCTGGTCGCGTGGCGGGAGCAGGTCGCGGCCGTCCGCCGCAAGTCCTTCCGCGACGAGCGGTACTGGGGGCGGCCGATCGCCGGCTGGGGCGACCCGGCGCCGTCGATCCTCATCGTCGGCCTGGCGCCCGCCGCGCACGGCGGGAACCGGACCGGGCGCATCTTCACCGGCGACCGCAGCGGCGACTTCCTGTTCGCGGCGCTGCACCGTTGCGGGCTGGCGGCCCGGCAGACGAGCGTATCCGCCGGGGACGGCCAGCGGCTGTCCGGCGCGCGGATGGTCGCGACGGTCCGCTGCGCGCCGCCGGACAACAAGCCCACCCCCGCGGAACGGGACACCTGCGCGCCGTGGCTCACCGCGGAACTGCGGATGATCGCGGCGAGCCTGCGCGTGATCGTCTGCCTCGGCGGGTTCGCCTGGCAGGCCCTGTGGCGGCCGCTGGACGGCGCGGGCTACGCGCTGCCCAGGCCGCGCCCGGCGTTCGCGCACGGCGCGGAGGTGGAACTGCGGCGGGCCGGCGGGGGAAGCGTCATGCTTCTGGGCTGCTATCATCCGAGCCAGCAGAACACATTCACCGGCAGGGTGACCGGGGAGATGTTCGACGCGATTTTCGCGCGTGCCCGCGCCCGCGCGGGCACGCCGCTTCCCGGCGCCGGCCGTGATCTTTTATGCGCAGCCGCTTAAGCGGACATAAGCGTAAAGCCTTTCGGCTCGATCCCGAAGTTCCGGCGGCTTCACGGGCGGAATGCGGGAGGTTCTGGCCGCGCGACTGTATCCCGGGCGCCGCGCCCATCCCGGTGCCGCGCCGGGTGCCGTGAGCGCCGCAGGCGATCCGCGCCGCGGATGGCCAGCGCGCGCGTCCGGCCGGGCGGCTACTGTCCGCATCCGTTAACCGCGAGATGGCTACTCCCCGCGCTGGCGGCGGGCAAGGCGCGGATAAACCGCAAATTCCAGCTCGTGCGCGCGGTGTTTATTTACGACTGGCTTGCCTGAAAGATGGCGATAGAAGTCTACTATTAGGGCGCCCCCGTAGCCCAAGGCAGAGGCTGGTCCCCTAAAAGGGCCCCAGTGTCGGTTCGAATCCGACCGGGGGCACTGGACGGGAGAAGGCGCTTAAAGCCCGGTGATCGTGCATCTGCATATGACAAATGCATTTGCACCGGTTTAATGATATATGCGGGTTACCGGAATCCGATACCATCCGGCTTGCGGCGGCCCGGCCCCAGGAGGCTCCAGGGCAGGGGCTCCAGGCGGGGACTCCAGGGCGGGGACTCCAGGGCGGGGGCTCCAGGCGGGGGCTCCAGGCGGGGGCCGGTTGCCGCGCGGGACCCGGGCTGTGACAGGGCCGGGGGCCGGGGCCCCCGGCCTGGCGAGGGCGGGGCGGGGCCAGGTCCCGGGACGAGGCGGGGTCGTGGCCCCGGCCCCGGGCATCCCGGGGCCGAGAAGGCCGGGGGGCTTTGCGAGGACCCGGGGGACGAAGGCCGGCCCGCGGCCAGAGGCGCCAGGCAAGGCGAAGGTACCTGCGGGCAGGCGGCCCGCGGTCAGACGGGGAGCGTTCGCATCCGGGGCGGACCAGCGGACGCGGGGGGTATGGCGGCTATCCGCCGAACATGCGGAGGCGGCGCTGAATCTCGTACTCGTGGACGATGGCGGTGGCGTACCGGTCGCAGATGCCGTGCTCATCGGCCAGCCAGTTCGCGCGCTCTTCGCGGCGCAGGAAGGCCGGCCCGGATTCCAGGTGGCTGAACCATTCGCTGAGTTCGCGGCCCGTTACGAACGGGATGCGGGCGATGAGGCTTTTGTGTGTGTCCGCCGTGTGCGTCAGCGACATTGACACCTCCAGGGGGAAGCCGCCTTTCTGACGAGACTGCCTTACCGGCGGGCACCTGACAAGACCCAGTTTGCAACCTTCCCGTAATGTCCCGTTTGATCGTCCGGGCGGGGCGGCCGGCCCGCGGCCGCCCCGCCCGCCGTGTCAGCTAAGCCGCTCGAAGATCATCGCCATGCCCTGCCCGCCGCCGACGCACATGGTTTCCAGGCCGGTCGTCTTGTCGTGGAACTGCAGGCTGTTCAGCAGCGTGGTGGTGATCCGCGCGCCGGTCATCCCGAACGGGTGCCCGACCGCGATCGCCCCGCCGTTCACGTTCAGCCGGCTCGGGTCGATGCCCAGGTCCCGGTAGGAGGGGATGACCTGCGCCGCGAACGCCTCGTTGATCTCCACCAGGTCGATGTCGCTGATCGCCATCCCGGCCCGCGCGAGCGCCTGCCGGGACGCCTCCACCGGGCCGAGGCCCATGATCTCCGGGGACAGTGCGCTGACGCCCGTCGAGACGATCCGGGCCAGCGGGGTTATCCCCAGCGACGCCGCCTTGACATCGCTCATCACGATGACGGCCGCCGCGCCGTCGTTCAGCGGGCAGCAGTTCCCCGCCGTCACCGTCCCGTTCGGGCGGAACGCGGGCTTGAGGGCAGCGACCTTCTCCAGCGTGGTGCCCGGCCGCGGTCCGTCGTCGGCCGACACCACGTCGCCGGACGGCAGCGTCACCGGGGTGATCTCGCGTTGCCAGAAGCCGTTCGCGAGCGCCTTCTCCGCCAGGTTCTGCGACCGGACCCCGAACTCGTCCTGCTCGCGCCGGCTGATGCCGCGCAGCGCCGCGACGTTTTCCGCGGTCTGCCCCATCGCGATGTAGATGTCCGGCACCTCGCCGTCGGCCCGCGGGTCGTGCCAGGACGAGGCGTCGGCCTCGGCGGTCGCCGCGGTGCGCGCCCGCGCGGCGTCGAACACCGGGTTCTGGGTGTCCGGCCAGCTATCGCTGGTTCCCTTCACTCCCCGGGACACGCACTCCACCCCGGCGGAGATGAACACGTCCCCCTCGCCGGCCTTGATCGCGTGGAAGGCCATCCGGGTGGTTTGCAGCGACGAGGAGCAGTACCGGTTGACCGTGGTCCCGGGCAGGTGGTCGTAGCCGAGCAGCACCGCGACCACCCGGGCCATGTTGAAGCCCTGCTCGCCGCCTGGCAGGCCGCAGCCGAGCATGAGGTCGTCGATGTCCCCCGGGTCTAGTTGCGGCACCTTCGCCAGCGCGGCCGATACGATCTGCGCCGCCAGATCGTCCGGCCGGATCGAGGTGAGCGATCCCTTGAACGCCCGGCCGATCGGTGAACGGGCGGTTGCTACGACTACTGCCTCCGGCATGACTGGCGCCTCCTCGATATCTGCGTCACACACACGTTAACAGCACGCCGCCGGCGGCAGCCGATAACGTCTGTCCTGAGCGGAGGACCCGGGAGGGAAGATCCATGCAGGTGCACGACTCGCTGACCGAAGTGATGGGCGGCACGCCGCTGGTCCGGCTGAGGGCCGTGACCCGCGGCGTGCCCAAGACCGTAGACGTGATCGCCAAGGTGGAGTACCTGAACCCGGGTGGCTCGGTGAAGGACCGGATCGCCCTGCGGATGGTCGAGAGCGCCGAAAAACGGGGCCTGCTCCGGCCCGGCGGCACGATCATCGAGCCGACGTCGGGCAATACCGGCGTCGGCCTGGCGATCGTCGCGAACAACCGCGGCTACAAGTGCGTGTTCGTCTGCCCGGACAAGGTGGCCCAGGACAAGATCAACGTGCTCCGCGCCTACGGCGCCGACGTCGTCGTGTGCCCCGCGACGGTCGCGCCCGGCCACCCCGACTCCTACTACAGCGTCGCCCGCCGCCTTGTCGCCCAGACACCGGGCGCCTGGCAGCCCGACCAGTACGCCAATCCGGACAACCCGGCCGCGCACTATCACTCGACCGGCCCGGAGATCTGGCGGCAGACCGAAGGGCGGGTCACCCACTTCGTCGCCGGGATCGGCACTGGCGGCACGATCTCCGGCGCCGGCCGGTATCTCAAGGAGGCCTCGGGCGGCACGGTCCGGGTCGTCGGCGCGGACCCGGAGGGGTCGGTGTACTCCGGCGGGACCGGCCGCCCCTACCTGGTGGAGGGCGTCGGCGAGGACATCTGGCCGGCCACCTATGACCGCCAGATAACCGACGAGGTGATCGCGGTGAGCGACGCCGAGTCGTTCCTGATGACGCGGCGGCTCGCCCGCGAGGAGGCGCTGCTGGTCGGCGGCTCCGCCGGGCTCGCCGTGGTCGCCGCCCTGAAGGTGGCCGCCACGGCCGGCGAGGGCGCCGTCATCGTCGTCCTGCTCCCGGACGGCGGCCGCGGGTACCTGTCGAAGATCTTCAACGACGACTGGATGGCCGACTACGGCTTCCTGCGCGCCGAGACGAGCGAGCCGACCGTCCAGGACGTGCTGGCGGCGCGGGAGACCGGCAAGATCCCGCCGCTGATCCACGTGCACCCGGACGAGACCGTGGCCGCGGCGATCGCGCTGCTGCGCGAGTACGACGTCTCGCAGCTGCCCGTCGTCAGGCAGGAGCCGCCGCTGATGGCGGCCGAGGTCGCCGGCTCCGTCGACGAGCGAGACCTGCTCGACGCCCTGGTGGCCGGCCGCGCCGGGCCGGACGACCGGATCGCCAGCCACATGGGGCCGCCGCTGCCGGTGATCGGGCAGGGCGAGCCGGTCAGCCGGGCGGCGGCCACGCTGGAGAAGGCGGGCGCCGCGCTGGTGCACGTGGCGGGCAAGCCGGCCGCGGTGCTCACCCGCCAGGACCTGCTCGCCTACTACGCCGGAGGAACGCGATGAGGTTCGAGACGCTGGCCATCCACGCCGGCCAGGAGCCGGATCCGCTGACCGGCGCGGTCGTGCCGCCGATCTACCAGACCTCGACCTACAAGCAGGACGGCGTCGGCGGCACCCGCGGCGGCTACGAGTACTCGCGCACCGCGAACCCGACCAGGAAGGCGCTGGAGGAGTGCCTCGCGGCCCTGGAGAACGGCACGCACGCGCTCGCGTTCGCGTCCGGGATGGCCGCCGAGGACTGCCTGCTGCGCGCGCTCTGCCGTCCGGGCGACCACGTGCTGATCCCCGCGGACGCCTACGGCGGCACCTTCCGGCTGTTCGCCACCGTGCTCACCCGCTGGGGGGTCAGCTACGCCACCGTCCCGCAGACGGACCTCGGCGCGGTCCGGCAGGCCCTCGCCGACCGCCCGGCGCGGCTCGTCTGGGCGGAGACCCCCACCAACCCCCTGCTGTCGGTCGTCGACCTGGAAGCGCTCGCCGGCATCGCGCACGCGGCCGGCGCGCTGCTGGTAGCCGACAACACGTTCGCCTCCCCGTACCTGCAGCGTCCGCTGGACCTCGGCGCGGACGCCGTCGTGCACAGCACCACGAAGTACCTCAGCGGCCACTCCGACGTGGTCGGCGGCGCCGTCGTGGTGCGGGATCCCGAGCTCGCCGGCGGCCTCGCGTTCACCCAGAACGCCACCGGCGCGGTCGCCGGGCCCGTGGACTCCTGGCTCACCCTGCGCGGGATCAAGACGCTGGCCGTGCGGATGGACCGGCACTGCGCCAACGCCGCCGCCGTGGCGCAGATGCTAGCCGGGCACCCCGCGGTCAGCCATGTCCTCTACCCCGGCCTCCCCGGACATCCCGGCCACAAGATCGCGGCGGCGCAGATGCGCGGCTTCGGCGGGATGGTGTCGTTCCGGCTCGCCGCGGGTCCGGACGCGGCGGTAGCCGCCTGCGGCCGCACCCGGCTGTTCACGCTGGGGGAGTCGCTCGGCGGCGTGGAATCGCTGATCGAGCACCCGGCCCGGATGACGCACGCGTCCGCCGCCGGCTCGCCGCTTGAGGTTCCCGCCGACCTGATCAGGCTGTCGGTCGGCATCGAGGACGTCGGCGACCTCATCGACGACCTGGAGCAGGCGCTCGGCTAGCGGCGCCCTAGGAGTTGCTTCCCCAGACCACCCTAGGAGTTGCTTCCCCAGACCATCAGCACGAGGATCGCCAGCCAGATCAGCCCGGTGACCCCGGCCATGCTCGCGATCCGCCCGCGCTCGACGGCGGCGGTCCGCAGGTCCGACGTGGCCGTGGCTTCCGCGACATCCTCGGGGTTCACCGGGGGATCGGCGGCGGGGTCTACCGGAGGGCCGGCGGTGCCGGCGTCCGCGGAGCTTCCCGCGCCGCCGACGGCGGCCGCGGATTTTTCCGGACGTACCGCGGCGCCTGCCGGGGCTTCGGCCGCCGCGAGCGCGGCGATGGCCCTCCGCTGGTCGCGCATGATGAGCACGAGCAGAACCGCGGCGACGACGTAGAGCGTGATCGACGCGGAGATCCACGGCTTGCCGAAGTCGTGCAAAAGCTCGGTGATGATGAGCCCGAAGACCAGCACGAGCAGCGACGCGACCGCGTAAATTCTTGTTATCCGGTAAAGATAGCCGACCACGGCCGTGTTCCGCCTGCGGATATAGCGCGGCGTGGACATGATGGCCGCGGTCCCGGGACCGATGGCGAAGACTGCCGCAGCGATATGCAGCCACAAGACGGCGCGGTCTGAAAAGGACATGTGGTGATCCTAAGGGGAGGGGGCAGGCGGCTGCCCGGGATCGGCGGGGCGCCGGATCCCGGGCAGGGCGCCTTGACTAGCGGGCCGCCGGCTCCTTGGAGGCGGAGCCGGCAGGAGTAACGGTCTTCCCCTTGTACTTAAGGGCAAACCATGCGCCGATGGCGAAGACCACGCCGACGATCAGGCAGCCAGCGGCGCGCAGCGGGTGGTGCCCGCTGGAACCGGAGATGTGGCCCATGAAGCTGGGCAGCGAGCCCGCGGGCTCGGCCAGGTACATGATGCCGGCCACGATGAACGCAAGTGCGATGACACCGAGGACCACCGCAGACGCCGTCCGGCCAGGGGAACTGCCGGAACCAGTCGAGGAACTCACTTCGCCCTCCTCTTCCTTAACTCACCTTGCCGCCCCGCCTTTTTGCGGTGCCGTGCCTTTGTGGTGTTGTGAGGGAATCTGTAGCGGCAAACTCTACCGCTTGCGCCTGGCTCCGCGCGTCCGAAGGAAGTCGTTTACGACATATTCGCCGAGATGTTCCGGTGCGGCCCGGAGAACGCGACCGCCGTTCCGTCTCGCCACATTGTCCACGAAGGCGCTTAGCCGGTCATCTTCCGCCAGCATGAAGATGTTCAGTGCGGCATGCCGCTTGGTCATCTTATCCACTTCGGCCAGCGTCAGCTCGATGGTCTCCGGCGCCGGCGGCCAGTCGAACCACGGCCTGCCGTCCCGCTGGAGATGCGCGGTCGGCTCCCCGTCGGTGACGATCAGGACCACCGGCTCATGCCCGGGGTGCCGGTCCAGGTGGCGGCCGGCGAGCATGAGCGCGTGGTGCAGGTTGGTGCCCTGCACCATGTCCCAGCCGAGGCCGGCCAGTTCCGTCTCGCGCAGTTCCCGCGCGTAGTTGGAGAACCCCACCACCTGGATGGCGTCCTGCGGGTACTTGCTGCGCAGCAGCGCGTGCAGCGCGAGCGCGGTCTGCTTGGCCGCCCCCCAGGTGCCGCGCAGCGCCATCGAGTAGGACAGGTCGACGAGCAGGCACACGGCGGCCGCGCTGCGCCGCTCGGTCTCGGCTACCCGGAAGTCCTGCGGGGCCAGCCTGACCCGGCGGCCCGAGCCGCCCCGGTCCGCGCGCCCGGCAAGGTCCGAGGGACCGGGCCCGCGGCCGGGAGGGCGCCCCCCCGCACCGCGGAGCAGCGCGGACCTGACCGTGCCCGGCACGTCGATCGGCTGCTCGTCGCCGAACTCCCACTCCCGGATCGCCCCGGTCATGTCGCCCGCCTGCCCGGCGTCGTGCTGGTCGTGGTCGCCGGACCGCTGGCCGTTCTCCAGGCTGGCGAAGACCCGGCGCAGCGCGGTGTCGCCGAGCCGGCGCACCGCCTTGGGGGTGAGTTCGAGGTTGCCGCCGTTGTTGGCCAGGTAACCCTGCCGCTGTAGCTCGCGCTCGATCCGGCGCAGCGCCTCCATGTCGTCCACCGCCTGCCTGCCCAGCGCCCGGCGCACCGCCTCCTCGTCGACGTCGTCCAGGCTGGCGCCGGCGTAGTCCTGGGCGAGCGCGTTCTCCAGGCTGGCGAGGTCGGCGAGGTCCGCGACCGCGCTGGTGGCGTCGCCGAGGCCGAGCGGCTCCTCGCCGGACATCCGCACCCCGCGCTGCGGCCTGCCCAGCTCGGGCCGGCGCGCCATGAGCGCGTCGCCGAGCGCCGCCATCTCCGCGGCCAGCCCCGCGTCCTCCAGGACCTGGGCCATCAGGCCGGCGAGCTCTTCCCGCTGTTCGTCCGACAGCGACGCGAGCAGCCGCTCGGCCGCCATCATCCGGCGGACCAGGGAATCGACCAGCTCCTCCAGGTTGCGCGGGCTGTCGGGGAACATGTCCCCGTACCGGGACATGAACCGGTCGAAGTCCTCCTGGGTGTGCTCGCCGCGGGCGTCCGCGTCCAGCATCGACCGCAGGTCGGCGAGCATGTCCTTGACCCGCCGCATGGCCGCCGGGTCCGGGTTCTCCAGCGCCTCCTTCATGCCGCGGAACTGGCTGTCGAGCACCTCGCGGCGGAGCAGGTCGCGCAGCCGCTCGAACGTCTCCCTGGCGTCTGGCGACCGCCAGTCGTAGTCGGCGAGCTGGCGGATGGCCTGTGAGGTGTCCGAGGGCAGCGCGTCCAGGTCGGCCTCGCGGAGCCTGGCCTCGTCGCTCGGGTCGGGGAACAGCTCGGCGCGCTCCTGCCCGATCGCGGTGTCGAGCAGTGCCCGCGCCTGCTCCAGCATGCCGTCGAGCCGCCCGCGGCTGCGCAGCTCGCGGGACCGCTCGCGGACCCGCCGCAGCAGGTCGTCGAGGCCGCGGCGCCCCTGCCAGCCGCGCCTGAGCAGGTCGCGCAGCGCGTCGGCGGGGGTGCCGCCTTCCAGGATCTGCTCGCCCATGTCGTCGAGCGCTCCGCGGACGTCGAACGGCGGCGCGAGCGGGTCGGGCCCGCCGTCGTATTCCCCGTACCGGTAGTTAGCCATTCCTACTCCACAGTCGGCCGCGTGCGTTCGGGATAAGTGCCGGTCATTGACCGTAGACGGAGATTCCGTCGCTGCTGTCCTTGGACAGACGGCGGAGCAGGTACAGCCCCTCGAGGCAGAACTCGATGGCGGCCGCCGCCTCGCCGAAGGACTCCCGGCCCTCCATCCCGAGGCGGGCCATGATCTTGGCGAGCCCGGGGACCTCGCCCGTCTGGCGCAGCAGCTCGCCGGCCGAGACCAGCTCCCCGGACTCGATCGTGCCGCCGTCGGCGAACTTGGCGAGCAGCCCGGTCAGGTCCGCGCCGCCGAGGCGCGCGCGGAACGTGTCCGCGATCGCGCGGCGCAGCAGGTGGGCGAGGATCTCCTCTTCCCGGCCCTCCTCGCTGACCTCGAACTCGACCTTGCCGCGCAGCGTGTGGACGATGGCGGGCAGGTCGCACACCCGGGCGACGGGCGCCTCGTCCGCGGCGTCGCCCACGAGCGCGGACCGGCGCACCGCCGCCGCGGCGACGGATTCCGCGGCCGCGATCGCGAACCGCGCGGACACGCCGGAGCGCGCGTCGGCCGCCGGGGACTCCCGCACCAGGCGGGTGAACCGGGCGATGACCTCGACCAGGTGCCCGGGCAGTTCGGCCCCGGGGGCCGTGCCGTCCCAGGCCACCTCGGCTTCCTGCGTGATCAGCGCGAGCTCGTCCTCAAGCGAGATCGGGTAGTGCGTACGGATCTCCGCCCCGAACCGGTCCTTCAGCGGCGTGATGATCCGGCCCCTGTTGGTGTAGTCCTCCGGGTTGGCGCTTGCCACGAGCACGATGTCCAGCGGCAGCCGCAGCGAGTAGCCGCGGACGCCGATGTCGCGCTCCTCCAGGACGTTCAGCAGCGCGACCTGGATGCGTTCGGCGAGGTCGGGCAGCTCGTTCAGGCAGAAGATGCCGCGGTTGGTGCGGGGCACGAGGCCGAAGTGGATGGTCTCCGGGTCGCCGAGGGTCCGGCCTTCGGCCACCTTGACCGGGTCGATGTCGCCGATCAGGTCGCCGACGCTGGTATCCGGCGTGGCGAGCTTTTCGCCATAGCGGTCCCCCGCGGGCCGCCAGCTGACCGGCAGGTCGTCGCCGAGCTCGGCGGCCAGCCGCCGGCAGCGGGAGCAGGCGGGGGCGTAGGGGTGGTCGTTGATCTCGCATCCGGCGACGACCGGGGACCAGTCGTCGAGCAAGCCGACCATCGTGCGGATCAGCCTGGTCTTTCCCTGGCCCCGCTCGCCGAGCAAGATGATGTCGTGCCCCGCCACGAGCGCGCGCTCGACGTGCGGCAGCACGGTCTGGCCGAATCCGACGATGCCAGGGAACCGGTCCTGTCCGGCGCGCATCCTGGCGAGCAGGTTCTCTCTTATCTCTTGCTTGACGGTCCGGTAGACGTGGCCGCTCGCGCGCAGCTCGCCGAGGGTGGCTGCCGTGGGCGCGCTGGTGCGCGGAGCGCTTGCGTGGGATTGCTGGCTGTTCTGCTGCACAGCTTCGACACTATGTCGGCCAGTCGCGTGTTCGCATCTTCGGCAGGTCAAGGGAGGTTAATGTTCTTAGCGTGACGACGATTCCCTCACTGGTGGCGGCCGACGACGTGGTCACCGCCCGTGAGCTGCTGCGCGAGGTGATCTCGCCGACCCCGCTGCTGTACTCGCGGGTGCTCTCGGAGCAGATCGGCGGCCCGGTCTACCTCAAGTGCGAGAACTTGCAGCGCACCGGGTCGTTCAAGGTACGCGGGGCCTATGTGCGGATCGCCCGGCTGTCGGCCGCCGAGCGGGCCCGCGGCGTGGTGGCGGCGAGCGCGGGCAACCACGCGCAGGGCGTGGCGTTCGCCGCGCGCCTGCTGGGCGCCACCGCCACCGTGGTGATGCCGGAGCGGGCAGCGCTGCCGAAGGTGGAGGCGACCCGCGGTTACGGCGCGTCGGTGGTGCTGCACGGCTCGTCGGTCGAGGACGCGCTCGACGAGGCGCTGCGCATCGCGGCGCGGACCGGAAGCGTCTTCATCCACCCGTTCGACCACGCCGACATCGTGGCGGGCCAGGGGACCCTCGGCCTGGAGATCATCGAGCAGTGCCCGCAGGCCCGGACCGTCCTGGTCCCGGTCGGCGGCGGGGGCCTGGCAGCGGGGATCACCGTGGCGGTGAAGAGCCTCGACCCCGCCGTGAGGGTCGTCGGCGTGCAGGCGGAGTCGGTGGCGGCCTACCCGGGCTCGATCGCCGCGGGGCGTCCGGTGCCGGTGCCGGCGCTGCCGACGATGGCCGACGGCATAGCCGTGAGCAGGCCGGGCGACATCCCCTTCGGCATCCTGTCGGCACAAGGCGACGGGATCGTCACCGTGCCGGAGGCGTCGCTCTCCCGGGCCCTGCTGCTCTGCCTGGAACGCGCCAAGCAGGTGGTCGAGCCCGCCGGGGCGGCGGGGGTCGCCGCGCTGCTGTCCTGCCCCGGGAGGTTCGAGCCGCCGGTCGTCGCGGTCCTGTCCGGGGGCAACATCGACCCGCTGCTGCTGTCCAAGCTGCTGCGGCACGGCCTGTCCGCCGCGGGGCGCTTCCTCGGCCTGCGCTGCCTGCTGCCCGATTCCCCTGGATCGCTGGCCGGCCTGCTCGGCACCATCGCCGGCCTTGGCGCCAACGTGATCGAGGTCGGCCACGAGCGGCTGGCTCCCGGCCTGCGGGTGGACGAGGTGGAGGTGGTGCTGCACGTCGAGACCCGCGGTCCCGAGCACTGCGCGGACGTCAAGGCCAAGCTCCGTGCCGCCGGGTACGAGGTGACGTTCGGCTGAGCCCGCGAACCGGGCGCGGAATCGGGGCATGGCACCGAAAAAATATTCACAGAGAAGGAAAAATCGGCTATAGGGCTAAAAACCTTCATGATCATGGCGGGTTCCGGTTCAGGCGGGGGCCGCGTCGCCGGTGAGGTCGTCGGCCAGCTCCAAGACGATCTTGCGGAGTTCGTCCCGGTCGGGCAGCGGCACGCCGGGCGCCCCGGCCGGGGCGTCCGGCATGAAGAACATGCACGAGGTGCTGGCGGCGAAGAACGCCGCGGCGGCGCGGACCCGGGAGCGGAGCTGGGCGTGCGGGCCGGCGATGATCTCGATGAGGTCGTTCAGCCTGGGCCGGAACTGCTCGAAGCGGTGCTTTCCGTCCTCCGAGCCGCGCAACGTCGCCTGGTTCCGCTCCAGGAACCGGAAAACCTCGCTGCCGTCCATGACGATGGCGATGTAGCGGTCGAGGAGTTCGTGCGCGGTATGGGCGGTCGGCGGCTGGGCGCGCCCCCACGCGATGAGGTCGTCCAGCCGGCCGAAGTAATCCTCGGTGAAGCTGCGGACGATGTCCTCCTTGGACTTGAAGTGGTAGTAGAGCGCCGCCTTGGTGACCCCGAGGCGCTCGGCGATCTCGCGCAGCGAGGTCCGCTCATAGCCCTGCTCCGCGAACAGTTCCAGCGCCACCCGCTGGATGCGCGCCCGCGTGTCGCCCCGCCTGCCGCCATGCGCGCAGTCGTCGGGCGCGGGCCCGCGGTCCTCGGGGCCCTTACCGGGTGATACCGCGTCCATCGTGCTCTGCTTCCGTGGGGTTTCTTCCGTGCTTCCGTGGGGTTTCTTCCGTGAGCTTCTTCCGTGGGTCTCTTCCGCGGGTTTCCTCCGCGGGTCTCCTCCGCGGGCTGAGGCGATCGGGGCGCCTTCCCTCGGCGGGTAATTTACTTGACGGCCGGTTAGTAAGGACTATAGCGTTTTCCTTTGGACGTAAACTAGCCGGGCGGCAAGTAAGTTTCGGGCGGGCGGGTGCCTCGCGGATGCCGGCGCGCCGGACGCGGGCGTCCGCGGCAGACATGGGCGGCGGCGCCCGGCGGGAGCGGCATCCGCCCGGCCGCGGTCACCGTGGCCGCGCCCGCCACGTGCCATGAGGGGCCGAGGGTGCCATGAGGGGCCGAGGGTGCCATGAGGGGCCGAGGGTGCCATGAGGGGTCGAGGAGCGGAACGTGTCTGAGGCAGCGAGCGGCGTCGGCGCTGTGGATGGCGCCCCGGCCGCGGACGGCGCGCCCGCCGGCGAGGCGGGCGCGTTCACGATGAGCCACCGCCAGATCATGATCGTCCTGCCCGGCCTGCTGATGGCGATGCTGCTGGCCATGCTCGACCAGCTCATCGTGGGCACCGCGCTGCCGCGGATCGTCGGCACCCTGGGCGGTGTCTCGCACCTGTCGTGGGTGGTCACCGCCTACGTGCTGGCGTCCACGATCACCACGCCGTTCTACGGCAAGCTCGGCGACATGTACGGGCGGAAGAAGTTCTTCATCTTCGCGATCGCCATCTTCCTCGCCGGGTCGGCGCTGTCCGGCCTGTCGACCTCGATGGCGGAGCTGATCACGTTCCGCGCCATCCAGGGCCTGGGCGCGGGCGGCCTGATGGTGGGCGCCATGGCCACGATCGGCGAGATCGTGCCGCCCCGCGAGCGCGGCCGGTACATGAGCTACTTCATGGTCGTGATGATGCTCGCCACGATCGGCGGCCCGCTGGCCGGCGGCTGGATCACCGACGCGTTCTCCTGGCGCTGGATCTTCTACATCAACTTGCCGCTCGGCGGCGCGGCGCTGATCTACCTGATCGCCACGCTGCACCTTCCGGCCCGCCGGGTCGAGCACCGGATCGACTACCTCGGCGGGGCGCTGCTCGGCGTCGTCTCGACCGCGGTCATCCTGGTGGCCACCTGGGGCGGCACCGAATACAGCTGGGGCTCGGTCCAGGTCGTCGCGCTCGTCGCCGTCGCCGTGGCCGCCGCGGTGGCGTTCATCGCGGCCGAACGGCGGGCCGCCGAGCCGATGCTGCCGCTGCACGTGTTCAAGAACCGGAACTTCTCGCTCACGATGGTGCTGACGTTCTTCGTCGGCCTCGGGCTGTTCGGAGCGATGACGTTCCTGCCGCTGTACCAGCAGACCGTGCAGGGCGCCACGCCGACGGTGAGCGGCCTGCTGCTGACGCCGATGATGCTCGGCTCGGCCGTCACCTCGATCGTGGCCGGGCAGGCGGTGACCAGGACCGGGCGCTACAAGATCTTCCCGATCATCGGCGGCGCGGTCATGGCGATCGGCATGCTGCTGCTGAGCAGGCTGGGCGTGGCCACGTCGCGCCTGGAGACCAGCCTCGACTACGTGGTTCTCGGCCTGGGCATGGGCTTCCTCATGCAGATGGTCTCGCTGATCGCGCAGAACAGCGTGGAGCTGCGGGACATGGGCGTGGCAAGCAGCGCCCGGATGTTCTTCCAGCAGATAGGCGGGTCGCTTGGCGTGGCCGCCTTCGGCGCGCTGTTCGCGAGCCGGCTGAACAGCTCGATGAGCGCCCTGGGCGGCTCGCGGCTCCACATCGCCGGCGGTTCCCTCGACCCGGCGACGGTGAACAGCCTGCCGGCGCCGGTGCGGCACCAGGTGTTCTACGGGATCTCACATGCCGTGCAGGGCGTCTTCATGTGGGTGGTGCCCGCGGCGGTGGTGGTCTTCGTGCTCGCCATGTTCATCAAGGAAGTGCCGCTGCGCAGCGGCGGGCCCGGCGCCGCGGACGCCGCCCCCGAGGTGGAACTCGTCGGCGGCTGACAGCCCCGGGAGACTCGGCGGCCGACAGCCCCGGGAGACGGGCCGGCGGAAACGGCCGGAACGGGCCGGCGGAAACGGTGCCGCCCGGCCGCTTGAGCGGCCGGGCGGCACGGTCGTCTCAGGCCCCGGCGTAGGGCACGGCCTCGAGGATCTCGACGGTCGCCGACCGGCCGTTGGGCAGCGAGTACGTCGCCTGCTCGCCCACCTTCTTGCCGGTGATCGCCGCGCCCAGCGGGGACT
>Ga0209061_1003854_pt1 | contig 15442 bp, 13 predicted proteins | sample Coa_R1_10_FD_187157 | JGI IMG/M metagenome (GOLD analysis project Ga0209061, IMG submission 187157) | Surface soil microbial communities from Centralia Pennsylvania, which are recovering from an underground coalmine fire - Coalmine... | ecosystem: Environmental > Terrestrial > Soil >...
TTCAAGGGACGGCTCTCGCCTCCCTTTTCCAAAAACGCCGTCTTACGCATGGCGCAGTACCGTGCCCACCAGGATATGACCAGCCGAGGCGCTCTGGCGCGGCGCTTTGTCATCGGCAAACTCTCCAATCAGCGCACGCTGTTGCAGCGCTACCAGCGTCGTCAACCCGATGCCGAGATGGAGCAGGTCATTGGGCAGATAGGGGGGCTGCTCTCCCAACTGGCTGCCCTGCGCGTTGAGACACCCCAGGTTCCCCAAAGACTGGCAGGCGGAGATAATCGTATTGCTGGCACACCGTTGGAGGTAATTATGGGCATGGAAGGAGCCGGCAGCGCCGCCTACTTTCGTTGTTTTGGCAAACTCCTCTCGGATCGCAGGCAGTGGCCCTTTCCCGGGCGGGTGAAGCGTCCGCCAACCGACCCGGTGAACGCGCTGCTCAGTTTCGGCTACGCGCTCCTCACCAACAAGGTCGCCAGCGTGGCGCAACTGGTCGGCTTCGACCACTTCGTCGGCTACCTGCACAGCTCCTTTTACGGGCGCCCGGCTCTCGCGCTCGATCTGGTCGAAGAATTTCGCCCCATCATCGTCGATTCGGTGGTTCTCTCCTTGCTCAACCGACGCATGCTCACCCCTGCCGATTTTGTCGTAGAACTGGGCGCCTATCGGCTCAAAGATGAGCAGCGCAAGATCTTCTTCACCCAATTTGAGGAACGGCTCAATGAGGAGATTCGACATCCGCTCTTTGGCTACCGAACCAGCTACCGGCGCTGCCTCGAATTGCAGGCGCGACTGCTGGGCAAAACCTTGACCGGAGAGATCGACGAGTATCCGCCATTACTGATCAAATAGGAAGCGCAAGGGCAGAGAGATATGAGGAGAAGCCAGAGCAGAACCAGCAGTCAGACGACGTGCTACGTGGTCGCTTATGATATTCCTGATGACAAGCGGCGCACCAAAATTCACAAGCTCCTGCTGGGCTACGGCAAGTGGACCCAGTATTCCCTGTTTGAATGCTTCCTGACCCGAAAGCAGCTTCTGCTGCTGCAATCCAGGCTGGAGAAGCACCTGATAGCCGCGCAGGACAGTGTCCGGTTCTATCCATTATGTGCTAACTGTGTGAGCCGGGTCGAAACGGTGGGCGGGCCTCCCCCGGCCGACGCCGTCCTGTTTCTCGTCTAAGCTGAGCCTTCCGAGAATCTCCGCTATGGATGAGCTGAGCAGGAGATTCTCGGGGCGCTCCACAGGCGGCGGCAGAGGCAATACAGGATACAATACGCCCGTATTGAACTCTGCCATATTCCTCCCAAAAATGGCGATTCTCGGAATCGCTTGCCTGAATCGGCTCTGCATGGTACACTACAAGGGGAGCAGGCTAAAAGGCCGGGGACGCGCTTGCGCGCTTGAAACTCTTACGCTACTTGGTGACGGCAGTTCGGACACTTAGGGCTAAAAGGCCGGGGACGCGCTTGCGCGCTTGAAACAAGTAAATCGTTACAAGGTCAGTGGTTTCAGGGACGGCTAAAAGGCCGGGGACGCGCTTGCGCGCTTGAAACAGTTTGCGGAGCTGGTCTTCCATCTTCAAACTTTAAGGCTAAAAGGCCGGGGACGCGCTTGCGCGCTTGAAACGGATAATAATCCCACGTTCACTAGTATGGTCTTTTTCGGCTAAAAGGCCGGGGACGCGCTTGCGCGCTTGAAACTCCTGGTCCCATACATTCTGGATCGTCCTCTTCCTCGGCTAAAAGGCCGGGGACGCGCTTGCGCGCTTGAAACTGTACCAAACATTTCTGTTCAGGACAAAGGCAGGAAGGCTAAAAGGCCGGGGACGCGCTTGCGCGCTTGAAACTCTCTTTTAGCTCCTCCTTCCTTTGTTTATTGGACTGGCTAAAAGGCCGGGGACGCGCTTGCGCGCTTGAAACTTGCCACCATGCCGTTCCCCGCCGTGTTGTTTAGCCGGCTAAAAGGCCGGGGACGCGCTTGCGCGCTTGAAACCGTTGTGAGAGCGGTTTTTGAAGCCACAGTGGCAGAGGCTAAAAGGCCGGGGACGCGCTTGCGCGCTTGAAACCGTCAGGAATGAACACTGACAGTGAGGCGGCAAATCCGGCTAAAAGGCCGGGGACGCGCTTGCGCGCTTGAAACCACACTAAAAAGACTGTGCCTGCCGCCAGTTCACTCGGCTAAAAGGCCGGGGACGCGCTTGCGCGCTTGAAACGCCGGAAGGCTCCAGATTCTATTCTGTTGCCATCCGGGCTAAAAGGCCGGGGACGCGCTTGCGCGCTTGAAACGCTTACCATTTGCCGTCAGCAAGCCAGCGGTCTGCGGCTAAAAGGCCGGGGACGCGCTTGCGCGCTTGAAACCCAACGAGTACCACTGGAAGCAGTAAACACCCTATAGGCTAAAAGGCCGGGGACGCGCTTGCGCGCTTGAAGGGGGAATGTGTATTGAGTGGGATTGCTGTGCTGCCACGTGGCGGGTGGTCTGCTCGTAGACGTACCAGGTATCAGGCCGCAGCCATAGCAAGATGGATAAGGGAGTGGAGAGCGCCGACATGATCTGCTGGTACAGGGTGGAAGGACGCGATACAAGCCCTGCCAAAGCGAACATTGAGGTATTTAGAGGCAAAGTGAGGGGAGCGAACACACAAAGATATGGTGTTGCGCTCCCGGAATGTTTAAATCAATGGGATTCAGTATCTGTGTGCAAAGCAGAAGCTCCTGGCGCGATGCATAAGAAGGGCTGCCAGGAGCTGCTTAAGCTAGTGTTGTAACATGCAGCCGAGAATATACTCCCTCGTCTGCTTGCGATATTCGTAAACAGTAACGGTGCCCAGCGCGTTGAGATGATGGCCGATCAGCACCGCCAGTTCCACAGGACAGGCCAGAAAGAGATGGATATGCGCTACCCCGTTGCGGTCACACAGGGTACGCAGTTCCCGGCCTACCTGACGCGCGATAGATAGAGCGTGTGCGCCATCCTTGACGGCCTCATTACTGACGCCTTCTTTTACCTCCAATTGCAGACGATGCCCATAGGAGATCCCCAGTGTTGACAGGCTCTGCGTGACCGCCGGGATGATCTGACGCGAAATCAGGATTTCCACGACTGCCGCAGATGTTTCTCCTGTGCCTTCATAGGTCCGGCTGCGCAGTGGTTCGGCATCAGTGATCGTTTCCTGGGTACTCCAGGTGAAACGCTTCTGTTCATTGGAGAGCGCCAGGGAGAAGCGCGAGGTGAGCGAGAAGGCAAAGCCCAGTGCTATCGCCGCTGCCAGATGCGCCTGCACGTTCAGATGGAGCGTGCGGTTATGTGGAAGAGCGCTCAGTACCTGTCTCACGTCATGTAAAGCGGGCAACAAAACTTCTGACCATGTTTCTTGTGCAGGCCAGTGCTCGTCGGGAGTGAATAGTGCGGTCCAGTCCAGATCAAGATCCAGGCTGCTCGCCAGGGACATGTATGGGAAGGTGTGGAAACAGAGGTGTGGCTCATAGGTATCCGCATTACTCGCGATGCGCGCCAGCCGTAGCCGCAGCGCTGCTCGTAGCAGGCGCTGGCCCGCTTCTCGGAGCCTGACATTCATTGCGGCATCCGTTGCGTCTCCCGGAAGGTCAGGCAAAATCAGCGCATTGAATGCGGTGAGATCCGGGCAGCCATGTTCGGCGCAAGCCTGCCGAAGTTGTGCCAGGGTCACGCCCCGCAGCACAGGAATCACCCCGAAGTCCCGATGGTGCTCCCAGCGCCCAATGGCCGTTGGAACTTCGACCTGCCAGATGAAGGTAGAGGTGAGGAAGCCGGGCGTGACGTAGAGCAGGAAGGCATCGGCCTGCTGCTCAATAGCCTGCACAATCTCCTCTCTGGTAGGATTACCCACCTCCAGGTCATTCACGTCACGCCAGGCACGCAAGCCACGGATCTGTAGCTGCTGCTGGAGAGAAGCCACCTCCGCTGCGTCCTTGCGGCTATAACTCATAAATACCGTGGCTGGACGCCAGGGATCGACGCTGGCATGGATCATGACAGTGCTCTCCTCGTCTTCTCGCTTCTGTGAGAACCAGGACAGGCACCCGGGCGCGCCTGTCCCAGTCCCATTGCCGTTTTGTGGCCCACGCCACTGTAGAAAGCCAGTAACGCCAGGAGATAGAGCTGCTGGCGCACCGTCAAAGGCGCCTGCGCGCTGATCGGCTCGTCGGGGCCGCGCAACTGATAGGTGCAGGTACCCACAAAGCCGCGCAGTTGGTGCGTGGTGAGATGGACGTGATGGGCGGTGAGGTCATAATCGATGATGACGATGCCGTCCTGCTCAAGGTAGGACTCCACGCGTTCCCTCTGGACCACAGGCGCCAGTTCCGGCGGCGCGATATCCTCCCAGCGCCTCAGCAAATTTTGAAAGACAAACTGGGGCATTGGCAGCATCATTTGAAAAGATCCGTAGCCAACTTTCCTGTTGCCACGATTGAAAGAGGTCAGCGAGGCGAATTCAAGCGTGAGAGTGCCCTCGCGCCCAAAGCGCTTTTGCTGTGCCTCCTCGACCAGCGTCGCAAGTGAGGTGAAGCCAGTCCAGCCCATCGCATCATCGTTGGTCAGCACGATCTCTTCGAGCAGGAAGAGCTGCTTGCCAAGCTGGATGAAAGGCAGGCTGCTCGCTCCACTCTGGGAGAGGCTGAACTGTGTGAGCGCGCTGTAGAACAGAGGGAACAGATCGCTCAGTAGCAGGGTGATGCGCACGGTATAGGTCTTTTGCGGATCAAGTGGCAGATGGATGTTCTCACGCTCGGCTCGCAGATGTGGCTGCATGGACGGCGAAAAATGCAGGTTGGAGCAGGTGAACAGGCGCCGCTTCTGTCCATCATGGAGCCAGTTCGCGACATCGGGAGCCGCAGCGCACAGCCAGGAGATGAACGCGCCATGCACCAGCTCGCCCGCGAAAGGCATCAGCGTCCCCGGCTGGAGCGAGCGCAGACGTACCAACAGCGCATACAGGCGGGCGGGGCTGCTGGGAGCGTAAAGCGGTTCTGTCATGGCATCATCCTTTGTTTTTTTTCTCGTTCTGCACCTCAGCCAGCGACGAAACGGCTAGCGGCGTCGGCGCGCTTCCTCGCGCACCGCTTGCAGATTGAGCAGCTCGGCCACCTCATAGGTTGTCAGCGCGCCGGGTCGTGGGCGCAGACGAACGAGGGACGGGAAATGACCGATGCGCCCGTGCAGTTCGGCCAGCAGCACGAAGGCGGCGGGTGCATAGCCAGGCGGGTTGATGAGCAGCGAACGCGTCTGCCACTCCTGCGACGAGAGACCAGCCGCCTCGACGATGGCAATGATCTGCGGGCCAAGCGGCTCGGCCTGCTCGATCTGCACCGCAATGGTGCGCACCTCCTTGATGGGTGTGCCGGCCAGCGCCTCGATCTGCGCGCACTGCTCCTGAGTGAGTGGGTGCGTGAAGTTGAGTATGAGCATATTGTACTATCAGTCTCCTGTTCATCTTTGCTTCGCTGTTTGAGCTAGCTCCTTTAAAATTGTGCCAACTCTTGAGAGTTCGTCCTGCGCAATAATGCGTATCCCCTTTATTGCAGATTTAGATCGGAAATCTTCGCTTATATTTTCCATTCGACGGCTCGTAACCAGTACCTTCATAACAAATCTCCCACCTACTAGATCTGCCACAGTCACCAGGTCGTCTAGACCTCCATCACCTGTTTTACACTCAACTATCATAAGTTTTGCTTTATAGGTGAGAGCTACATCCATTTCTTTGTACATGAAAGGAGATTTAGCCTTACGATCTGGATCGTTATCTATAATCTCCTTATGCCATTGAATGTCATCAAAAAACCTTGCACTCTGTGCTTCTTGCAAAACATATAGCTCAAGCCAGGCTCCATTCAAAAACTTATGCTGTTCATCCGAAAGGTAAAAATGGCAATAATCCTCCTCTTCACATAAGTTGCGTACTAGTCCGGCATTCTCCAATGCCAGTAGAAACTGATACATGTCATCTGTTTTTGTAACGCTTGTTTTTCTATTGATAGCGGCCTTCACCAACATTAATTTGAGCAAATCAATCTCTCGGGGATTCTTACCCAGTCTTCTGGCGAATACTTTCCAATCTTCTTGTAGGTAGCGTGACCGATAATTCATGTAGTTACTTGCATTGCGAAGATTGTAATTATAGGCAGCAACGTACTGCTCAACTTCCATGTAGAATATTGAAGCGTCTCGCTTTTCTCCAACAAGAGGTATAACACGTGAATGCGCTGTATCAAGATACCAGCATTTAACTAGCATGTCTCTGAGCCTTAAACAACGTTCTGCTGCTATATATGCTCCCAGAGTCATAAGCGATGTTCCTGATGTGATGTTTACAACCCAATCAGCATCAGGATGCTCTAACAGTTCGTGTTCGCTTGTTTCGATAATAGCTTCTACATTGAATGCATCAAGTGATGGAGGCTCTTTGATGATTGTAGTAGCCGGGGAGAGCTTCTTAATAGCTTGCTTCAACTGCACCCATTCTTCCTTAAAGCTCTCCTCAGAGCAAATCGCTACGATAACATCAGGCTTTTCATGAATGAATGTAAGAGCATTCGGTATTGGCCTGCCACCTACAAGCATAAGTAATGCTTTCACGGCAAAAGTCTCCTTTGTGAATCATAAAAACAATCTATTCCTCACGTAGAAATGCTTGTAGCTCCTGATACCATGCCTTCTCCGCGGTCTTCTTCTCGCGTCCCGCACTGCGCACTTTCTCGACGATAGCCTTAGCAACGATGATACGCGCCTCTTGAGAGGTAAGCTGTTGCCACCTGCGATGATAGCCTGGAAGCTGTCCGGCGGCATCTTGCTCTCTCAGTTTTTCGATCTCATCTTTATAGCTCTCTGCCATTTTCACTTCGGGATTAATTGGTCTATCAGGAGGATCAACAAATTCCATGCGTCCATAGCCACTGGAGGTTTTCGCACCGATGCCGAATTCTCTAAGCGCTTCAGCAAGGATCATGAAAGTAAGATCGATCCACCGGGTCTGATGCTGGAAAGCAGGTGCAGCTAGGGCAAGCAGGTAGATCCCGGTGGCACTGAGGAAAGGTATCGGGTTGGTATTGTCACTATCAGAGGGAGTTCCCTTGTCCTGGTAGTAATCCTGATGATGAACGGTGATAACATCGGGATAGAGCGCCCTTGGCTTTCCCTGCGGGTCAGGGTGTCCGCTTCCGGGGAGATAGAGGGCATCGAAGAAGGTGATGTATCCGGCCTTGTCAGTATCGCCGAAAACAATGGTATGGAATTGTTGCCCCCTTTGCCATTCTCCACCAAGCCTCTGATGGGCGTAGCTCGCTGCCAACCCCTTGAGCGCACTGCCAGGAATATAAGGAACGCCATAGGTACGATGCAGGCAGATCGAAGTCTCCAGAACGCTTTCGCTGCCCAGCCCGACGATCATCCGACCTTTGACCTTTACTCTGCGCGTCGTCTGCTCGCCGTATTCTTTCTTCAGTGTCTTTTCCCAGCGTTCAAAGTAATCCTTGTATTCTGCTGGCTCGGGAAGCTGCGCAACTTGCCGGACGAGATTCCAGCGGTGCTCGGGATCATCACTACCTGGCTCCGCGATATACTTGTTCAACCACAAGCTGGCGTTAGTTCCTTTCGCACCCCAGTGCGGTATTAAGAGCTTTTGATATATCTCGTGCTGATCAATCATGGTTCGTAGTATCTCCTGACGCATCCTCGGTAGGAGCAACCTTAAGGATTGATTGTGCAAAACGCTTATACCACAGGAGCGCGGCGAGGGCCTGCCGCGTCAGAAGCATGTAACCTCTCAGGTCGGCCTCTCGCACAGCCTCTATCAGTGCAGAAGTATTCTGCTGCCCTATGGTGAGCGCGAGGTGTTCAACCAGGCGTTTCTGGATATCCTCACCACGGGAACAGACAAATTCCAGCGCTTGCAGTAGTCCGGCCGTATAGATGAGAACGGGCAACTTATGTGCCATCGCTCCATATTTTTTGTAATTCGGGTCTGGTTGTATTTCCAGCACCTTTTGACGGACGATATCTGCGTATTGTTGATCTATTGTTCGCATTTCTCAGGCTCCCTTCTATCCGACAAGCTGCATCCGGCATAATCCACGCCCGACGGTGGCCTTGCCCCCAAACTGAAGCGTCTTCGTTGTCAGCTTTCCCAGAAACTCGAAGACCTCAACCGTGCTGATCCCGGCGGCCAGGGTAGGCGCAACGAGCGCAATTCCAGAAAGAATGGTCTCGGTGGGCAGCGCCTCCTCATACCAGAGTCCGCCATCTACCACCGTCTTCGCGTCGGCTTGCAGCCTGATTCGGGCCGTGATCTCGGTCGCTGTATCGAGCAGGAAGCTGAATACATCATCATGAACGACACACATGCGCTCGACCAGCATACGCTGCCACGACTCCTCGCCAGGGAAGACACGCGCACCAATCCAGAGCGCCCAGGTATTAACCTCTGCTCCAGGCCGCGCATCTAATGCGAGATCTTCGAGGTAGACTTTGGAGGCATCGACCTGAATCTTGCTCATATGGGTAGCAGTTGTTTCTGCAATGGCACAGATTTCTGTTGTCTGAATGTCAGGGATCGGTGCAGTGGGCGGGCTGGCCTGTACATCCGCACTATCGCGAAGGAGACGACGCAGCACATAGGGTGAAGTGACCCAGGCAAATGTTCCGGCAAGACTACGCACCGGCAGCAGGAGCAAACGTTGATCGGAAAATTGCACCGAACTGGCATGCGCGTTCTCTGTCTGCATGCCTTCCGTGTCGGGGCCGAAAACCTGTCTGCATTTCGGGTCTTTGGGATCGCATTGGGCGCGTAGTGTACCTTTGAGCGATGAGCCGGGCAGGTAGGGCAAACCAGTCGCTTTTTCGCGCGCCGTCGGCAGATCGATGATCCCTGCTCCCTGGCCCGTGCCTGCATGCAACGGAGAGAGCGCATGAACAAATGTGAAGCGGACAGTCATTGAATATACTCCTTACAGATATTTCAAAAAAGCTTGCAACGCGTTCGTATATGCATCAACTGAGATTGTTGATGGTGAGCCTGGATAAGCGATGATAAGGGATTCTCCTGGGTCCAACGCAGCATTCACGTTCCACTCCTCTTTCCGTCCTTTTTGTGTCTTCAATAGCAGATCCTCTCCTTCTACCCCTGTTCCTTCGAGGATCAATGCCAGCCCTAGATAGGACCCATTCTGGCAGGCCAGAGGCTTCAGAACAAGGGGGCTGGCAAGCCGTTCAGATGTCTTCAGTTGTAAGACCGTCTTGCGCGGATCACGAGACTTGTCATCAGGATTGTGGTCGGAACGATCCTTAAACTGAAAGATGATGGGCAACCCGAAAGCTGCTCGTGGGAACTTCTCGACGAGAGGGTCCGGTATTGGTGCTGCATGAGGCGGAAGACTTTGCCCGGTCAGGTGGCGAATTGCACTGGGTTCGGGCCACATACTGCGTCCAGGCGAATTTGCTCCCGGCCTGGTTGATGGGTAACGGCTCTGACGGAAGTCTCTGAGCCTGGTAATAAGATCCCTCCAAACAGATAGTGAATCATACACATTTCCTCGACTCACTATCTTAAAAGGCACACCTCGCGCTTTTAAATGGGGGAGGGCGGATGTCCATGCTCCCTCAACGACATATCTGACAAGTTTCTCTTGCATCCACTGCTGAGCCAGCTCCCTGTTAGCCGGCGGCAAATCTATCATCTCAGGCCGCTTGTTTTCTATAATACTAAGACAGCGTAATGCTCCAAAACCACGTCTCGTTCGCGCACCAATACCCCCAAAGGTCTCCCAGGCCCAGAGCGCAGCTTCTACCTCTGCTTTTCTGGCGGAAGGGAACGAGATGGTCAGGCGAAATTTTACGTTGTCACGCACCTTTTTCACAGGCGGCTCAGCCTGTTGAAGTTCTTCTTCCGTATGCTGAAGAGGGAAGGCGGCATAAGCAGGTATCCTTGTCTCTGGATCGTATCGAGATCGGAGCCGGCCTTCTCGAGTTGTTTCAATCTTAAATGGTGCAATATCATCGTCTCTGGTGCTTTTTGGAAGGGCTTCGACCATGATCTGTATGGTCTGCTCCGGTGGAATGCCTTTTTCTCGTTTCTTATACGCCTTGCCCCAGATCGCCTCTTCCTCTTTCCTCAGCTCTTTTAGATCATCATTGAATTTCCCGTAGCGGCATGCGCGCCACCAGAAGCGAAGCTGCCCTCGTATCTGTGTAGCCCGTACAACAGTAACCGGGTCGGCTTCAGTAGGCTTGACTCCCCCTCCATAGAGGGGAGTAATGAGCTGGTACTCTCGTATTTGCGTGATGATCGCGCTGGATTGTTGAGCGGTAATTGTCTCTGGCGGCTTGATATCAGGTGGTTTTCTCATACTTCTTGTTCCTTTACTACATAGCTACTGGTCGCCCGGACCATGTTCCCAGGGCTGCCAGTCCGAAGCCATCGCGCCGGTCTTGCTCTTCATCGCTGATACACTTCATCCAGGTCGCCTCAATCCAATCTCTGATCGCCTGCTTATCTGCTCGCTGCTCCCCCCGCTTGCCTCCTTTTAAAGAGAGGAAATACACGGTTCCGGCAGGAGCCAGACGACGCGCAGGTTTGGGCTTTCCCTGCGCCAGATCCCAACCGGAGACGACTTGAGGGCGCTGGACCACGCATGCTTTAAGCTTTATGAACACACCGTGCTTTGTCGCCTGATCGTAGAACCAGGCGCCCGGACAGTACCCCTTTGGAGGGGGAGTGCCATCATCTTGCATGAAACAGCCCGGGGTGAGCAGGAAAAGGCGACAGTGCTGGTCTCTGGCTAGCTCCTCCGCCAGATCGTCCGTCCATCCAGGCAATTTTGCGCTGCTCTTGCGCCACGTGACCATGCGCCGTTCGCCTCCAAAGCCGGCGACGCCAGGGCGGATTGTATATCCGTTCTCATCGACATCAACGGCCACGGCCAGCCGTTTCGCTGCGGTGAAACGCTCTCTGCCCGAGCCGGCAGCAGTAAACTCCAGGCCGGAGGTCTCGAATAACATGCCCTCTCTGGCAACTTCCCTTCCCGCTTCAATGCTTACATGCATACGCTGCTCACGTTCTGGTCCGCGCAGGCCAAGGCTATTCAACGCTATCCCTCCGCCTGCCACCCTGGAAGGATCGAGCAGCCAGGTTTTAAAGCGCTCCCAATACCAGTAGGCGAGCGGTTGGAGGGGCTTCTCCTGATCGTCACTGCTCGGTTGCCGGACAAGCCAGAGTGCTTGCTGGTCCAGGTCGGTCCGTGCCCCCTGTGGTAATTGAACCGGCATAAGCTGTCTAACAGAGGCGATACCACTCCCTGGTCCTGCCGATTTGGCAGGAAGCAGCAGCGCATCGCATGGCGCCGGCACCAGCCATGCATCAGCAGTGATATCTTCATCGTCGGCAGCTAGCTGTACCAGCAACGGCCCACGTACCTGTAGCGCTTTGAGATGATCCAGTTCTCCTGTATTCTGGCTGCTGTACTGAAAGATCCCCTCTTCATTCACTCCCGCACGAGCGCGGATTCCTCCAGCTATCGTTGAGGGAAACGGGAATGGAAGCGAAACAGCGCGCGCGCCGGGATCAGGCCCGAACGGGCGACCATCCCGAACCAGCAGAGGATCGCGTGGCTCCATAATCCAGATCGTCATGGTCGTCTTGCCTCCTTCGTTGGTGTGGCTTGGCGTTGCGCATCCGCCAGGATCTGGGCGATGATCAGTTCGTTGATCACCTCTCTGATGAGCGGGCCTATATGCTCCCCGCCAGGATACGATGCTTGTCCGGTGCCGAGTCGAGTCTTGAAGAAATCTTCTACCGCCTCCGCCTGCCGCTGCTCTGCCTTGCCCAGGGGAACATAGAGCTTGCGCTGCATAATGCGCAGCGCATCCCACCTGATGACTTCGGCATATCGATCACTTATCTCCTCTTCTCGGGAACTGATATATGTCTCATCTATGGAGATGCCGAGACGCACAGCCAGATCGCGCAGTTCGTAAGCAGTTCCAGCGGGAATGATCTGGTTGTAACAAAAGACGCTCAGGCGTCGCAGGCTGGCATCCAGTTCGCCCCAATGCCCTGCAACGTTATAGCTCTCACCACTGCGCTTGCTGATCGTGATCGCCAGCGCGCGCTTTCCGGGAACCTGTTTAGCACGTCTCTCAGCCTGATCGACAATCTGTCTGACTTTGCGCAGCGAATCCAGGTGGTGAGCGACAGCAATACCAACTGAAAGACTGGGAGCAGGATCCTGTAGATGAGCAAATTCCCGTAATGCTTTCTCAAACTCCTCGGCCAGTTTGCTGGCGCACGCGAGCACTGTATGGAGCGGCAGGAAGGCCAGGACATCATCTCCTCCTGTATAGACCAGCGCCCCCTGATGCTCCGACACAATCTGCTTCACCCGCTCGGCAAAAGAGGAGAGCCGCTGTGAGATGGCACGATGTTGCTGATAGCCGCTCCCCGCCTGCGCATCGATCGCTGCCCCCATACTATCTCCGTCCGCCCGCAGAAGGGCATAGTAAGGGTCGGGACGGGACCTGGCAAAACCGAGGTCCGCGAACTCATGATCGAGCACTTTGTAAAAGGCTTGCAGGGCATTCCTGGCCTCTTGAAATTTTTTATCCCTGGTCAAATCCACGCCAGGAGCATAGAGCACATCGACCAATCGCTCTTCAAAAAGCATTGAACCATCATATCCGCTGAGCAGATCATGTGTTGGATACCAGTTCGGGATCTGCTCCAATTTTGGTGAAAAAGCGTGTTTTTGCACCACGTCGATATAGCTCTTCCAAGCCTTTTGCGCCTGTGTGAATTGCGGCCCTGTGAGCACCTTCAACCGTTGCAGAAATGGCACTGTTGCCATATGCGAAGTGCTGGGGAAATGGGTGCCGAAGGCCGTAGTGCCCCGCCGTTTGAGAAGATCGACACCCGACAAGCGCTCTGCTGGTCTGGCGCCGTACAGTTCATATAGATCGCGCAACTTTGTGCGCCTCTCGCTCTCGGATGCTCCAGGGTGATAATACGCCGAATCGGGGATCACACTTTCAAGCTGCCCATCGATGGATGATTTTTTTTCACTCGATCCCCATGTTACCTGTGCAAAGTCGCGCGTGTTCTTGCGCGCATCCATGATCACACCTAAGAGTTTGCGGGCATCCCTATACGGTGATCCTTCAAAGGGCAGCCCGGCCCAGAGCACCTCGATAAGGTCATCGACCTGGGCCTCCGCGATGGTTTGTTTCTCCCCAAGAGGAACACCTGTATAAGCGATATTTCGTATGTCACGAAGCCGAGTCCTAACGGCGTCATGCACAAGAGGGCCAAGTACCTCTGGCGCCTGCTGCACCAGGGCAATGATCTTGTTGGCAGCGATGAATCCGCTATCAGGGCGGAGCAATTCTTCTTGAGAAGGTGCAGGGAAGATCAAGCTCTCCAAGCCGTTAAGTTCCGTTATCTTATAAGCTGCGATTTTGGAGAGTTCGCTCAAGAGCCATGAGCCAAACGCGAGATCACGGGTGCGACGCGCACTGGCAATAAAGTCCTGAACCGGCCCAATTGTTACAAGAAACAGATAGCTCATCTATAAACTCCAATATCCATAAACATATCTCCTTCTCTTGCGAGAGCATACATGATTTTTGCTACAATCTCATCCTCAAAGTGCTGAAAAATCTCATCGTTTTCGCTGATGTTTTCTTCTGGTTACGGGTGTATACTTTCTTCGTTGTTCTGGAAGTAGCCGGCGAATTTGGCGCGTAAAAAGTGATAGTCCAGTCGTTCCTCCCGGGGAACATTCCAGGCGTTGTGACAGAGGGCGAGCAGGGCCGTTCTATGGGTATTGACGGTGACGGGGGCAATGCTGAGCGCTTCGGCGACCTGCTGCGGCCTGAGACCTTCGGCGAAAGCTCGCAGCACCCGGCGCTGCGCCGGGGTTGCCTGCTCGATCACCCCGGCGCAGCGGGCGCGCTCCTGGGCTTCCATCTGGAGCCGCTGCTCCTCCTGGGCCGAGCGGAAGGATTGCGCGGGATCATGGATGTAGGCGCCCAGGGTGATGAATGGCCCTTGCAGCAGGGTGACGCCGGAATCAGGGGGCGCATGCATGATGGCACCTTCACGAGCCTGCTCTTGCAGCGCTTCGGGCGTGTAAATGTGCCAGATGTGGTCGTGGCGGTCGAAGTTGAAGACGGCCACCGAGAGCGCCAGCAGGGCCATGAGGCGCCGCCCGCCGCTTACCGAGAGATGGATGCGATAGCCCTGGCGCTTGAGATCGGCGATGAGTCGGTGGATGGTATTGAGCGTGCCATCGGCATGTGTGTCATCGCTGATATCGTCGATGGGCATGCCATCCAGTTCCAGCATGCAGGAGTGGAAATGAAGCGGATGCTGAGCGCCTGGATAGCACTGGCCGCTGAACTCGCCGCTCAGTCGCAGGAGGGAACGATAGAGGCGCGAGGGCGCGGCTGCCCTGGGATGCACGACGAACACTTCACTGATGGGATAGCCTCGCGCCAGCAGTAAATCAAGCGTGAAGGTAATAATCTGCGGTTGCCCGCCCAGGGTCGCGACCAGGACATGGGGATGGTCTGGCATCATGCCGCCCCCTTTCACTTCCTCATTACTATTACAACTTAATCAGGAGGATATACCATGGTCAATCTGTTACCAGCGGTACTGGTCGGTGGGCCACCCCACGCCGGAAAATCGGTGCTGTTCTACCGGCTCACACAGGCTCTTCGCGAGCGCGGGATCGCTCACTTTGCCATCCGCGCCTGCCCCGATGGCGAGGGCGATTGGTTCCACGAAGGACCGCCCGATGTGGTCAGCACCATTCGGCTCAAGCATGGCGTCTGGCCCGCGCCCTTCGTCGAGCGAATCGCGGCGGACATTGAGCATCGCTGCCTGCCCTTCCTGGTGGATATGGGCGGACGCCCGGAAGCCTCACAGGCGCCACTGCTGCGTCTGTGCACGCACACGATCCTGCTGCTGCGCGAAGACCTGCCAGAGGAGGCCGAACGCTGGCAGCGCCTGGTCGAAAGCTACGATCTCCTGCCGCTGGCCCGCCTCTCCTCTCGCCAGAGCGGCGAGGCGACGATTAGCGCGCACACGCCGGTGCTGGAGGGCACGCTCACCGGGTTGGAACGCCACATACCGCCGCCGGCAAAGCCTGATCCAGTGTTTGAGGCCCTCGTTGACCGGCTTGCGGCCCTGTTTCGCTCCTACAACCTGCACGAGCAGAGCTATCTGGAGCACGCCCCCACCGAGTACGTCCTCAACGTAGAGGAGGCGCTGCACGCCTTCACGACGACCTCGCGGCGCTGGGAGCCAGCAATGCTCGCACCTCTGCTGGCGAGCCTGCCCCCGCACACGCCGCTCTCGGTCTATGGGCGCGGTCCGCTCTGGCTCTATGCCGCGCTGGCCGCACACGCCGAT
>Ga0209061_1003855_pt1 | contig 15435 bp, 10 predicted proteins | sample Coa_R1_10_FD_187157 | JGI IMG/M metagenome (GOLD analysis project Ga0209061, IMG submission 187157) | Surface soil microbial communities from Centralia Pennsylvania, which are recovering from an underground coalmine fire - Coalmine... | ecosystem: Environmental > Terrestrial > Soil >...
ATCCCACCATCTCGGCAGAGCATCCGGTCTCATTGTAGGGTCCCACTGAGAGATGTTGGGGGGCGAAAACCACTGCTGGGGCGTATACTCCTCGTTCTTGGCCAGCCAACTCTGGATCATCGCGTCTATTATCTGGCTTCGTGTCGCTTGGCTCAGGCCCGTCTGGCCATAAGGCCCCCACCCCGGCTGGTTGAAAATCAGCCACAGTATCGTGTCCACCCGCCAAGGGTTCCAGCCGGGGTCTGGGCTGTCTCCCGGAGCTATGGGAACATAGCCTAAGCCGTTGTCGCGCTCTTGGCTTCCCTTAATAATCTGAGCTACCAGGCGCAGCCATTGGCTTTCTCCGGTCACCGTGCCCGTATGGACGATAATCCCCGGAATGTAGCCCCAATCCACAGGGGAATTGCCACTGCCCTTGCCGTTGCCCGGATTGAGAATGAGTTGGAGCCAATACCAGGCATCGTCTAGGTACTGGTTTCCTGCCGCGCTGCCTCCTAAAAGCGTAGGCGCACTCAGTATCTTGTTGCCTGATGCATCGCGAACACCACCATCTTCTGTATGCAACGCTTTGGGAGCCGTATCGAAAGCAATAGGCCCTGACCAGGTAAGAGGTTCGATGCGGTTATTGTTCGATGCCCCCATATTGGTAAAGATTTGGGTTCCGAGGGTATCAAGCCCAAAACGTTGTTGGATTTCCCAAATACGCACAATCCTCCACTGTGCCAACGAGTAGAGGACATCGGCCTTCTGCCGGTCGGTTTGTATATTAGGGGCGAAGGCAGGGAAAGGAGTTAGTCCCCAAACCGCCCAGGCGTTTTGTTCGGTAACGAAGTCGGAGGTCATGAGGGGGTTTCCGTCGGAGCGGGTCCCTCCCAAAGGCTTGCTTAGATACCGGTTGAAGTTGTTTTGAAGGTTGGCAAGGATGTGTTGGTAGCGCTGATACCAGCTTAGGACATAGGGGATTTTGGGGTCAGGGGGTGCAAAGAAGTTGACGGTATCGTCCACGGGGGACATGGTAGGCAGCCAGTGGTTCCAGTCGGGGAGGGGCATGTCAATGGGCAGTTCCCGCATGTTCAAATACCCATGAACGGAGGTAGCCTGTGCGTTGATGCCGTTGGGGAACAGGTAAGGCAGCATGGCGTCATCGTTGGGGAGGACGGCGTCAATGCCGGCGCCTGCTGCCCACTCCTGAGCGCCTCTGGCATCCATTCCCGGCCCCGGTTGGTAGGGTGGGTTCCAGGGTCTACCGTACTTGCTGCCGTAGGAGGCAGGGAGGGAGCGGATATAGCTTGCGATCTGCTGCCCTTCTTTATAAGAGAGGCCGTGGAACATACTGCGGACGATGATGGAGGTGTTGGAGTAGTTGAAGTACTTGAGGTCTCGTCCGTCGGTGGCATGGCAGTCCCCACAGTGCGCCTTAATGGTCGGGGCACCAGGAAGGCTATTCAGCTTCAACGTGGCGTTTTGCCAAAGCGCTTGGCCGGCAGCGATATCGTTGGGGTCGTTGAGCGGTGGCTTCCAGGTGGAGGGGTCGTCCTGGGTAAACATGGAGGCGGGCAGCACGTTGCTGCCATCGGCGTGGCGGAAGTTGAAGTTTAACACACGCCACCCGCTGTTGATGCCGTTGGTTTGATTGAAGCGGAAGCTGATGAGGTTCACCGCCCCTATTTTGGGAATGTCGTCTGCGGGCAGTGGGATGGAGAGGTCGAAGGTGGAGATGGGGCTTCCGCCGATGCCGCCGAAATCGCCAGCAATGCCGGGGCCGAGGATGGTAACATGTTGGTTATCGAGCGGAATCCACGTTCCGTTGTTGACACGCACGCTGGCCTCTCCTGGGTACTCCACACCATGCACCCGCATGACCAGGGTGGTGATGGGGGTGTTATCGGAGGAGGGAGGGGCGAAGAAGCGCACGCTCGCTCCGCCTGAAGCGGTTCCGAAGACCTCTATCGGGAGTGTAATCGCCTTGCTTTGTCGGGTCGCCGCACCCAAGCCGGCCACTGCGGCGCAGAGGGCGATGCCGTTTCGCCATGCCTGCCGGATGGGTTGAGAAGGGGAGCGGCGGTTCCGTTTGGTTTTGGTGAGATATGTCAAAAGCATCGTTTGCTTCCCCAATTCTGAGTTGTGGTTTTGCTAGGCAGAAAGAGGGAAGCGGTTGTTACTGCAAGGTCCTGCACCTTTTAACCTGCTGGTTCTCCTCTTTCTGCACTGAGGTTCTTCCATTCGGTGGGGCAGGGGTGGCCTAGTAGGGCTGCGAGAATTTGGGTTGAGGGGTTGCAGGCTCTCTGTGCGAGAGGCAATTCGTGGAGCAAGCCTGCCTTACTCGCTCCCTATCCCGTCCTTTCCGTCCTCGCGGATGAGGGGGAGGGCGTCGGCCTTGAGGGGGCTGGGGGGCGGGGCTGGAGAGACTGCCAATCTCCCGGTTCTAGAGGTAGTTTACAAAACAAGCCTACCTTGCTCGCCCCCTTATCTCGTCCTTTCCCCCTACTAGGGAGAAAGGGGGCGCGCGGTTAGTTCCCGAAGAGAAGCAAATCAAAGAAGACCGCCGATAAATTGGTCTCCCCTCTCCCCAGTGGGGAGAGGGTTAGGGTGAGGGGCTGCAGGGGTAGGTCTTGAAGAGCCGTTGAGATAGACGACTGTCATTTCGAGCCGAAGGCGAGAAATCTTAAGTTTCAGCCTCTGCCGGCTCTGAGGGGGAGGGTATGGCTTATCAGATGCCACCGATAGGTTAGAATGGAGCTTTGGGTTAAAACGTGGAAATGGAGGCTCAAAAAACTCTTTGTCCTGCCGATGATAAAAGGGAGGTTTTCATGTATAATGCACTATCCTAAGTCTGCATTCAATTACATGCCCTAATTTTATCGCAGAGCATGGTGTGGAGGATACCATCATGAGTACTGTAAGCGCCGTAGTACAACCGGAGCCGGTTTCAGCTAAAGAAGCGCCTCGTCTGCGTCTGGAGTTTCTCGACGGCCTGCGTGGGTTAGCAGCCCTTTATGTGGTCTTCCATCATGTCTCTCTGTTTTCCCCCTCTTCTCCAAACCCATCTGCACTTTTGCATGTTTTTATAAAGCTCTACACCCATGTTTTTGCATTTGGTCATCAGGCGGTGGTGGTGTTCATTGTTCTTTCGGGTTATGTTCTTATGCTGCCGGTGGCTCGAACCCAAGACGGCCATATGCCCAAAGGGGTTTGGGACTACTTCAAACGAAGGGCACGGCGCATTCTTCCCCCTTACTACGCTGCCCTAATACTTTCATTCGTTCTTATTGCGCTTGTTCCTTGGCTTCAACATCCACCTTTTCCCTCGGATTGGGATACAGCTTTCCCTCTCTTCTCTAAAATGGGTATTCTGACGCATCTACTCATGCTGCACAATCTCACCTCGCATGGGTATAACATTGATCCCCCCATGTGGAGCGTCGCATTGGAGTGGCAAATCTACTTCCTGTTTCCGTTCGTATTCCTTCCGTTATGGCGGCGTTTGGGCATCCTAGCTCCCATGGGACTTAGCATCGCTTTCAGCTATGGACTACTGCAAAGCCGTTTGCCTATTTATTCCTGGACGGCACCGTGGCTGGTAGTTTGTTTTGTCTTTGGTATGAGTGCTGCCTTAATCAACTTTCGGCAGGAACCGTTTTATCAAAACCTTTGTCAGCGAATGCCTTGGTATGCTTTTGCAGCAGTATGTTTACTTGGTGCTCTTTTCGTGCGACTCCAGGCACGTACACATCTTTTTGGTTCCTCCTACGAACCTTCCGATGCCCTCCACAATACACACAATTTGTTAACAGGCATGGCTGCTGCGAGCTTTATTACAGGTATGGTGAGGTCATTACAACAAAACCGTAGAAACCTATTCTTACGCATCCTCGATTCGAGGCCTCTCGTTGGACTTGGAAGTTTTTCTTATAGTTTGTATCTTGTTCACTACCCACTTGTTGCCGCTCTTTTCTTTGCTTTATCATCGCACCCAGGTAGCCGGGCCTTGGGATGGCTGTCACTCTTAATATTTGGTGTACCGATGATAGTGGGGGTAGCCTACCTTTTCCATCTTGTTTTCGAGCGCCCGTTTATGCCGACACATCTGCGCAAGGGGCAGGCGAAGTCGTTGGAACAGAGCCTTACCGAAAGCAGGTCGTGACCGGTCTTAGCAGACAGCAAAGCAGCGGCCAGAGAGATAGGCGATTGAGTAAACCTTTTTGGCCGCTGAGGGAGAGAGCATCAGCCTTGAGGGGCGGGGGGTGGGGCTGACAATCTTACGGTTCTAGAGTCAATTCGTGGAGCAAGCCTATCTTGTCCGCCCCCTATCCCATCCTTTCCCCCTACTAGGGAGAAAGGGGGCGCGCGCGGTTAGTTCCCGAAGAGAAGCAAATCAAAGAAGACCGCCGATAAATTGGTCTCCCCTCTCCCCACTGGGGAGAGGGGAGGGGTGGGGGCTTGTAGGAGTAGGCCTTGAAGAGCCGATGAAATAGACGCCTGTCATTTCGATCTGTAGGCGAGATGAACACCTGTCATTTCGAGCCGAAGGCGAGAAATCTTGAATTTCCCTTCCCATCAGTTCTGAGGGAAAAGGCGCTGAGGGGAGGGCGTCGGCCATAAAGGGTAGGGTGAGGGGCTGACATGGAAGGGCACCTTTGTCACAAAATACCACGTGAAGAGATGCTGCGTGTCGGCCTTGGCGAAGAAGAGGGGAACATGGTTGTAAAATGGTTTGAACTGCGGTAGCATATAAGGCACGCCAACAAGAATCAGCTTGTATCGGAAGGAGAGATTATGGCCGCCGTCGATCCGAGAGTGTTTCGGAATTACGATATACGGGCGCTTGTGCCCGAGCTGGTAGATGAACAGAGCGAATTCTATTCGATGCTGGGCGACCCCAACGCTTTTCTCGCCCCATTGGATACGGAGGGGGTAACCCAGATAGGGCGCGGTCTAGCCTGCCTGTTCGGCGCCCCAAAAGTCTATATCGGCTACGATGCGCGCCTTTCGGGGCCGGCATGGGCACAAGCTTTGGCCGAAGGGTTTGCCAAACAAGGGGTGGATGTGGTGCTGCTGGGGCGGTGCACCACCGACACCATCTACTATGTGTCGGGCAAATACAACCTGCCTGGGGTGGAGATAACGGCCTCGCATAGCCCCAAAGAGCTGAACGGGATGAAGATGGTGCGCGGCGGCGCACAGGTGATCGGCATGGGATCGGGCATGGAGGAGCTGCGGGATAGGGTGCTGGCAGGGCAGTTTCCGCAGGCAGAACGCGAGGGACGCATCGAGGAACAGGATATTCTGCCGGAGTATGTAGACCACCTTATGCAGTTTATTGACCCGGAGAAGGTGCGCCCTTTGCGTATCGTGGCCGATGCCGGCAACGGCGTGGGCGGGTTGCCGGCCCATGAGATTTTTCGGCGGATTCCTCAGCTTACGGTGACGGAGCTGTTCTTTGAACCGGATGGCCACTTCCCCAACCACGGCCCCAACCCCTTCGAGCCGGAAAACATTGTGACCTTGACGCAGGAGGTGAAACGCCAGGGGGCCGACCTGGGGGTGGCATGGGATGGCGATGCCGATAGGGTGTTCTTTGTGGACGAGACGGGCAAGCCGATACCGGGCGACTTTATTACGGCGCTGGTAGCCCGCCACTTCCTGCAGCGCTTTCCGGGTGCCACCATCGTCTACGATATTCGGGCCTCGTGGGTGGTGCCGGACTGGGTAAAAAAGATGGGCGGTGTGCCCGTCTCCGAGCGCGTGGGGCACTCCTTCATCAAGCGCACCATGCGGGCCCACAACGCCGTGTTCGGCGGGGAGGTCTCCGGCCACTACTACTTCCGCGATCACTTCTATGCCGACAACGGGTTCATCCCCATGCTGGCCGTGCTCCAGATGCTGAGCGAAAGCGGAACCACCATGAGCCGGCTGATCGCGAGCCTGGGAGAGTACTACATCTCCGGCGAGATCAACTCCACGGTGCCCGATGTGCAGGCCGTGCTCGAGCGCATTAAGCAGCGCTATGCCGATGCCAAGCTCGATTTCCGCGACGGCGTTACCGTGGAGTATCCCGATTGGCACTTCAACGTGCGGCCTTCTGCCAACGACCCGGTGATCCGCCTGAATCTGGAGGCGAAAAGCCAAGAGGAGATGGAGCGCCGACGTGATGAGGTCTTGGCCCTCATTCGCGGGCAGGCCTAGGGCAAGGAGTAGGAATGATGGACGATCTGCGTCACCAACATCTGGTAGAAACGGAATGGCTCGCCGAGCAGATAGCAATGGGAGACGACACCCTGCGCGTTGTGGATATGCGGGGAAAGGTGGCGCTGGAGACGCAGCCGGATGGCGCGCAGACCTCCCGCTATCTGGGAGCACGCGATGAGTATGAGCGTGGTCACATCCCCGGCGCCATCTATTTGGACTGGACGAAGGACATCATCGCCGAAGACGATCCGGTGCCGGTGCAGGTGGCCTCTTTCGAGAAGCTCGCCAAGGTTTTCGGGGAGGCCGGCATCGGTAATGAGCACCTGGTGATCGCCTACGACGACCATCCGGCCTCCCAATTTGCCACGCGATTGTGGTGGGTCTTGCGCTACTGTGGGCATGAGAGGGTGCGCGTGCTGAACGGTGGGTGGAACAAATGGGTGAGGGAGGGACGGGCGATCTCCACAGAAAGTCCCACTTACCCTGCAACGCACTTCGTTCCGAATCCACAGCCCCAATGGCGCATAACGGCAGAGGAGTTAAAGGCGCGCCTAGGTACCTCCGTGCAAATTATAGATGCACGCGATGAGGGGCAGTATGAAGGCAAAATACGTCGCGGCCCGCGAGCCGGCCGCATTCCGGGTGCCCTCTCTCTTCCAAGGGAGCGCCTGGTGGGGCCGGATGGCTGTTACCGCCCCACCGAGGAGCTACGAAGGTTGATTGAGGAGTTGCGCCTTCAACCTGATCGGCCTGTGGTGGCCTACTGCAATGGCGGCGTGGCGGCAACGACCGTGTTGTTCACGCTCTCCATGTTGGGCTATACCCATCTGATGAACTACGATGGCTCCTGGAACGAGTGGGGAGCGCGTTCCGATCTGCCGGTGGAGGTTTGAAGCAGCCGCAGGCTTCTATGCGTATCTTCTTAGTGGAGACTCCGCTTTGGCTCTGTAAACGGAGCCGCGCTCCTTTTTCTCCTCCGCCCTGCCGCACTCTCGCGGCCGACGGTCGCAAGCGACCGAAACCTTCAATTAGGAGTAGATAACGTTTATGCCTCACCCACAAGCCGGAAAACTGCGCGGAATCCTCACCGCCATCAATACGCCTTTTCATCCAGACGGGCGCTTAGCGCTGGAACATATGCCCGCGCTGCTCGATTTTCAGAGAGCGGCCGGCATAGATGGGGTGATTGTGGCGGGAACGAACGGCGAGGGCACCTCGCTTTCGGTTGCCGAGCGCAAGCAGTTGCTTGAGGCCGTGATGGCCCACCGTGGCGATCTGCTGGTGGTGGCCGGAACCGGCGCCTCTGCGGTGACCGACGCGCTCGATCTCACCCTTCATGCTGCCGAGGTAGGGGCCGATGCGGTTTTGGTGTTGCCGCCCTTCTTCTTCAAAAATCCAACCGATGAGGGCGTTGCGGCCTACTTTCGCCCGCTGCTCGAACATGTGGATATCCCTCTGTTACTCTACAACATTCCGCAATATTCGGCCGTCCGCATTACGGATGAACTGATGGCCTTGCTCTCGGACTACCCGAACCTTTCGGGGGTAAAGGACAGCACCGGAGATTGGGAAAGCTCTCGCCATTTTATCGAGCGCTACGCCCATCTGCGCATCTTTACAGGGAGCGACCGGCTGTTGGCGCGTTCTTTGCGTCATAAGTCGGCGGGCGGCATTTCGGGTGCGGCAAACTGCTTCCCCGAAGTCATCGTTGCTGCAAGAACGGCTTGGGAACGGGGCGACGAGGCCGGGCTGGACTCGGCTCAGAGGCGCATTGACGCCCTGCTGGATATACTGCATCGCTACCCGCCCATGGCAACCAGCAAAAGCGTTTTGGCCCGTCGTGGGTTGCCGCGACTCAGCGTGCGCCCGCCTTTGGTAGACCTTACACCCTCTCAAGAGCAGGCGTTGCTGGACGAGTTGCGCGAGGCCGGTTTTCTGACGGCATAACACATCTCAAAGGAGGTGTATGGCATGAAAGCGATTGTGGTTCCAACGTTCACGAACCCACCCACACTGCGCTATGAGGAGGTGCCCAAGCCGCAAATCGCCGCGGATGAGGTGCTGGTGCGGGTTCTGGCGACGAGCGTAAACCCCGTGGATACCTACATCTGCACAGGAGCGGCGCAGAGCTGGTTAAACCTGAAACTGCCTCTTATTCCTGGGGCCGACTTTGCCGGCGTGGTGGAGGCGGTGGGCAGCGATGTGAAGGATGTGAAGCCCGGCGATGAGGTCTATAGCTACTCGCCTTTACAACGGCTTGGCGCCTTTGCTGAGTATCTGGCCGTTCCGGCCGCCATTGTGGCCCCAAAGCCACAAAACCTCACGTTTGAAGAGGCGGCCTCGCTGCCCATCGTGGCGCTAACGGCTTGGCAATCGCTGTTTGAGGCCGCGCAGCTGAAAGCAGGCCAGAAGGTACTAATTCACTCGGCGGCCGGAGGGGTCGGAACCATGGCCGTTCAGTTAGCCAAAGCGCACGGGGCCTATGTCTACGGAACGGCCTCCACCGGCAATATCCCCTTCTTGAAGGAGCTGGGAGTGGATAGCCCCATTGACTACACCAGCATCCCCTTCGAGCAGGTGGCCAAAGAGGTGGATGTGGTGTTCGATATGGTGGGAGGAGACACCTTAATGCGCTCTTTGCAGACGCTGAAGCCCGGCGGTTGCCTGGTCTCCATTGTGGGCAGCAGTGCCAACCCCGAGGTGGCCAAAGAGGCGGAGAGACGAGGGGTACGCTATGTGTATGTACTGGTACGGCCGGATAGAGCGCAGTTGCAGCACCTCAACGAGCTGATTGCCGATGGCAAGCTGCGCCCCATCATTGCCAAGCGCTACGCCCTGGAGCAGGCCGGCGAGGCGCTGGCGCAGGTGGCCACGCGCCACACGCGCGGCAAGGTCGTGATGCACGTTCCCTAGACTATAAAGAACGTCTCGCGGGGACTGTCCGGCTTTAGCCGAGCGGGAGAAACCAGAACCGTATCAGGCAGGCAAGCGCGTTCACGCTGACTCCGAACCCGAAACGCTTGCAATCCGCTTGCCTGCCGTCTGAAAACCTTGCGCCCCCGCACTCCTCTCTGGGTTAGCGGTTCGCCTTGCCTTTGAGCGACGAAGGCACTCGCCATCGAAACCCTGACGGGCAATGTCATCCCGAAGCGAAGTTGATGTCATCTCGAATGAGGGGAAGGGCGTCGGCCTTGAGGGGAAGGGCGTCGGCCTTGCAGAGCTGTTGAGATAGACGCCTGTCATTTCTCGTGAGATAGACGCTTGTCATTTCGAGCCGAAGGCGAGAAATCTTGAGTTTCACTGCCCACAAGCTCGGAGGGGGAAGGGCGCCCTACCCCAGAAAATCTTGCGATTTTCTGGGGACCCCTGTATCGGCCTTGAAGTGAGAGATATTGTCACCTCGAAGCAAAGCGAGAGGGAACAGGGCGAACGGTCAGTCGCCCTCATGTTTCGGCAGAAAGCGATCGCTTTGAGTTAGGGACAAGCCGCCTCGTTCAAGGGGCGGTAGTTGACGGTTAGGCGTAGACCTCAAAAAGTCCGGCGGCGCCCATACCGAGCGCGGCGCACATGGTGACCAGACCATAGCGCGCCTTGCGCCGGGCCCCCTCGTAGAGCAGCGTTACCGTCTGACGAGCACCGGTAGCACCGAGGGGATGCCCTAGGGCAACCGCGCCCCCGTTCACGTTGACGCGCTCCATGGGGAGCGGATAGAGTTTGTTGGCCGCCAACACCTGGGCGGCGAACGCCTCGTTGAACTCGATAAGATCGATCTGCTCGAGAGTGATGCCGTGCCTTTGCAGCAGTTTAGGGATGGCGTAGGCGGGCGCGATGCCAAACTGAACGGGGCTTACCGCCACCGTGGTGTACCCAACAAAGCGCCCGAGGGGCTTTAGGTGCAGCTTGTTGGCATGCGCTTCGCTGGTAAGCACCAAAGCGGCGGCGCCATCGCTGCGTTGGGAGCTGTTGCCGGCGGTAAGGATGCCGTCGGGGGTAAAGGCCGGCTTTAGCGCCGCCAAGGCTTCGAGGGAGGTGTCGCGCCGAGGCCCTTCATCGCGTGTAAAAAGAAGGGTCTCGCCCGCCTGGTTGGTGATGGGAACCGGCTCGATCTCGGCATCAAAAAGCCCCTTATCCTGGGCCGCTATGGCCTTTTGATGGCTGCTCAGTGCAAACCGGTCGCTCTCTTCACGGGTGATGGCCAACTCTTTGGCCAGCTGTTCCACCGAAGGCCCCATACCGAGGTAGATGTCGGGGCGTTTTTGAGCCAGTACGGGGTTGGGGCGTAAAGAAGGGCCCATGAAGGGGACGAGGCTCATCGACTCGGTGCCGCCGGCTATCACCGTTTCGGCCTGGCCGGTGGCGATTTTGGCCGCTGCCAGGGCAATGGCCTCCAGCCCGGAGGCGCAGAAGCGATTGATGGTCAACCCCGGTATCTGCTCAGGCAGGCCGGCGCGAAGCGCTGCAATACGCGCGACGTTCAAACCCTGTTCGGCCTCTGGGGAGGCGCAACCTAAAATAACGTCGTCTACCGTGTAAGGGTCAATGTCTGCCCTGCGTAGGGCCGCCTCCAGCACGATGGCAGCCAGATCGTCGGGGCGCGTCTCTCGGAGGGCACCTTTGCCCGCTTTCCCAATAGGTGTTCTTACCGCGCTTACAATAACAACGGATTCCATAAAAACTGAGACAAGGGTACGGTCATCACTAGGCGACATAGGGAACTGTCTCGTCGCCTGTTAAGGCGATGGAAAACCGCCTAAACCGATCTATCCCCTTGTCTACTCCTCCTTTCTTTGGTGATGTTTTTGGTGTATACTCTCCTATACGCATCCAACGCACCGTTCCTATCGGTATCGGCGACGGGGCTGCGCACTGCGCCCTTTCCCTCAGAGCTGATGGGAATTGAAATTCAAGATTTCTCGCCTTCGGCTCGAAATGACAGTCATATCGCCGGCTCTTCAAGTCCCCACCCCCCCGCCCCTCAAGGCCGACGCCCTCCCCCTACCCCGATTCGGGAGAGGAGAGACCAGTAAGTTCATTGGCAGTCCCTTATGATAACCTTCCCTTCGAAAACTAACCACAATAGCCCCCTTTCTCCCTGATAGGGGGAAAGGCCGGGATAGGGGGCGGACAAGGTAGGCTTGCCTGCTGAATATCCTCTAGAGCTGTGAGATTGGCAGTCTCTCCAGCCCCTACTCCCTCAAAACCGACGCCATCGCCCTCAAAACTGATGGGAAGTGAAACTCAAGATTTCTCGCCTTCGGCTCGAAATGACAGGTGTTTATCTCACCGGCTCTTCAAGAATAACGTCCTCCCTCAAAGGCTACCCCTACATGCCCCTCACCCTAACCCTCTCCCCAATGGGGAGAGGGGCACCTCTGTGGCCTGTTTTATTCTTTTAATCACCTATCTCTCTGGCCGCCACGTTGCTGTCCGCGAGGACGGAAAGGATGGGATAGGGGGCGAGTAAGGTAGGCTTGCCTGCTGCATAGCCTCTAGAACCGCGAGATTGTCACTATCTTCATGCTTAAGTATACGTTGAAAGCGGCCTCCTGCAAATGGTTCAAAGCGGTGGGCAAAAAGGGCTAAGGAGAGGAGGCTAACTTTGGAAAGAGGCGATAGGCGTTCTGTGTGGTTATGGAGGCAACCAGGTCGAGATCGAGGCCGCGTAACGCTGCGAGCTTTTCGGCCACAAGGCGCGTAAAGGCCGGCTCGTTGCGCTTGCCCCGATAGGGCACAGGCGCGAGGTAGGGGGCGTCGGTTTCTAAAAGGAGGTGCTCTAGGGCGACACAAGTGGCCGAATCGCGCACGTTGTGTGCCGATGGGAAGGTGAGTGTGCCGCCGAAACCGAGCGCAAGCCCCAAGCTTGTGGCCCATCGTGCCTGTTCCGGCGTGCCACCCCAGCAATGCATGACACCGGGAAGAGGGTGGGAGGCGAGGATGGCTAAGGTCTCTTCGTAGGCCTCTCGGCAGTGGATGATGACGGGCAAGTTCAGCTCCTCGGCCAGTTGCAGTTGCGCCTGGAAGGCGCGATACTGCTGTTCGCGTGGCGAGAGATCGCGGTAGAAATCCAGGCCTATCTCTCCGATGGCGACGACTGCATCCGTACAGGCCAACGCGCGGAATCGGGCGGCTATGGCGTCATTCCATGTGGTCGCATCGTGGGGATGGATGCCGATGGCGGCGTAGAGGGTGCCGGCATGGGCAAGGCTAAGCTTGACCGCCTCCTCGCTGCTAGGCGCATCGTAGCCTACCACGATCATCTTACGCACATCGGCTGCGATGGCCCGTTCCAGACATTCGGCGAGGTCGTCTCGAAGTCTCTCATGGTTGAGATGGCAGTGCGTGTCTATGAACATGGAGACTATTCTACTTCGTTCCTGGCACTTTTGCCATTGGAACCTCCTGGCGCTTCCTTATGTATACTGCCCCCATGGACAGAACCCTTTGCTTGTTGCTCAACCCAACCACCCAACAGCAAGGCGCCTTGACAAAAACCCTTATAAGGGCAGGGTTCCCCGCTCCTACTCTGTATAGATAGGCTATGCGCCGGCCGCCTACATAAGATCGGCGGTAGTTGACTGGAACCTGAATGCGGGCAATGGGCGTAAGGGAAGTGATCGGCAATTTTGGAAAATGGAGGAGAGATGCGAACACGTTTTGGAATTATCATCTGGCTGGTTTTAGGGATAGCCCTTCATGCCAAAGCCCAGTTGGCTCAGCCGCGATTTGTGAAGGTGGCGATACAAGCCCCTAAAACCGTAGCCGTTCACCAGACCTTCCGCTTGAAGGTTCAGGTCATAATCGCTCCGCCCTATCATATTCAGGCCAACCCGCCGGCACCGAATTTCATCCCCACCGTTCTTACAATTAAAACGGCGCCGAGCCTCCACGTGGAGAAAATCCTCTATCCGCCGGCGAAGACCATTCTGTTTTCCGGTCAGAAGATACCGGTCTATGAGGGCGCTATTACCATTGAAGCCAGGTTAAAGGCCGACCGGCCCGGCACGTTCCTTCTGCCGATCGTTCTGCGATATCAGGGCTGTAACGAACGCAACTGCTATCCGCCGACGGAGTTGCAAACCAAAGCCAAGATCGTGGTAGGGGCGACGAAAGTCTCGTTGAAGGTGCCCGAACGCCTAGGAAGGGGACGAAAATGAGGCGCCTTTTGGGAAGGTTAACCTTTATTGGGCTTCTAATCAGCGTTGTCGTGCCGGCCTTCGGGCAGCTTGGGGGGCCGGCGCATATCGCTTTTCAAGCGACCCTTGTTCCGCCGGATGCGAGGGCCGGCGAGGGTGCTGAGATCGTGTTGACCGCCAAAATAGACCCGGGCTATCATCTCTACTCGCTTACGCAGCCGGAGGGGGGGCCGGTGCGAACGACCATTACGGTGCCTGCCGGAGGCCCGTTCGCTTTTGTGGGCAAGGCGGTGCAACCTCCCTACCGTTCGGTTTTTGACCCCGGGTTTCACATGAACGACCAGGAGTATGAAGGGGCGGTTGCTTTCGGCATACCGGTGAAGCTGCGTTCGGGAATAGCGGGGGCACAGAAGGCCGTCGTCACCGTGCACTATCAGCTCTGCACCGATAGGAACTGTCTCATCCCCACCACCGTGTCGGTTCCTCTCCGCTTTAACGTGGCCGCAGGCCCACCACGTCCCGACCATCTACAACCGATCACTGCAGTGCCGCCGCAACCGGCAGGCGCTGCAATAGGCACCTCTTCATCGGCGAATACGACGGGGCAGGCGGCCACGTCGCAGCCGATCAGCGATTCCACCCGCCGCTCTATCGCTTTAGCGGAGCATCGAGGTCTGTTGAGCTTTCTGCTCCTTTCGATAGGGGCCGGGTTCTTGGCGCTGCTTACCCCTTGCGTTTTCCCCATGGTGCCCATTACCGTAAGCTTCTTCTCCAAACGGCGTCAACGGAATGCACGAGAGGGCATTCGAGACGCCCTGGCCTACTGTTTTGGCATTGTGGCAACGTTTACGTTGTTGGGAATTGCAGCGGCGGTGCTTTTTAAGGCCACAGGCATTCGCGCCATCGCCAACAATCCTTTTGTAAACCTCGCTTTAGCCGTTCTGTTCATTGTGCTTGGCATCAATCTCATGGGTGGGTTTGAGATCGCATTGCCGGCAGGTTTGGCCAACCGTTTTGCTGTTGGCACACAAAAAACGGGGGTGTTAGGGCCGTTTTTCATGGGGCTTACCTTCACGCTTACCACGTTCACCTGTACGGTGGCTTTTGTGGGCACATTGTTGGCCGCCGCCGCAGAGGGCGACCTGTTCTATCCCATTATAGGGATGTTGGGGTTTAGCGTGGCCTTCGCTCTGCCTTTCTTTCTGCTGGCGCTCTTCCCGCAGTACGTTGCCCGGCTGCCCCATTCCGGCTCGTGGCTTACCACCGTAAAAGCCTATTTGGGCTTTGTGGAGTTGGCTGCCGCCGTGAAGTTTCTATCGAATGCCGACCTCGTATGGAGTTTGGGATGGCTTACCCGTCCCGTTTTCTTGGCGATTTGGGCGGCCATCGCGCTGATTGCCGGCTGCTATCTGATGGGGTGGTTACTTCTCCCCCACGATACCACCGCCACGGTGGGTAAGGTTCGGCGCGGCTTTGGTTTGCTCACCCTGGTGGCCTGTGTTTACCTCTACGCCGGAATCAACCACGCCCCACTGGGGACGCTTGCGGCCTTTTTACCTCCCGATCCCTATCCGGGTCAGGCGGAAACGGCGAGCGGGGGGCTAACCTGGCTGCATAGCTACGCCGAGGCGCTGGCCCTCGCCAAACAGGAAAACCGCCCCGTGTTCATCAACTTCACCGGCGTCAACTGCACCAACTGTAGGGATATGGAGCAGAATGTGTTTCCCCGCCCAGAGGTGGCCGCCGAACTGAAGAAGTTTGTGCTGGTGGAGCTTTACACGGATCGGGATAGGCCGGAAGACCATCAGAACGCCCAACTGCTTCAGAAGCTTGCCGGTGTTGCAACCCTGCCGACCTATGTTGTGATAAGCCCAGACGGCCGGGTGCGCGCCGTTTTACAGGACAGAAGGCCGCCTCAGGTTTTCTTGCGGTTCTTAGAGGCTCACGATAGTTAAGCGGCCGCAAGGCATAGTTGCTCATAAAAACATAGCAAGGAGACCCCCTGCGTTTACGCGGGGGAGGAATTGCTATCCGCATTCCCCCGATTGTCGAGAGCAATCGTGGCGTCACAATAACTCCTCGCACTCCTTTCCGCTTTCGCTGGTAAGTAGAG
>Ga0209061_1003857_pt1 | contig 15433 bp, 12 predicted proteins | sample Coa_R1_10_FD_187157 | JGI IMG/M metagenome (GOLD analysis project Ga0209061, IMG submission 187157) | Surface soil microbial communities from Centralia Pennsylvania, which are recovering from an underground coalmine fire - Coalmine... | ecosystem: Environmental > Terrestrial > Soil >...
GGTGACGCAGGTCCGCCGGCTCGGGACCCCGCTCCGGCATCGTGGCCAGGAGGCGGGAGAGCACGTTCACCAGGCGTCCGATCTCGACGTGGCCGCGGCTCATCGGCGCCGTGGGATCGCGCCCACCCGCTCGGTCCACCCAGGCCCCGAAGGGGATGCGGAGCAGCGGGCTGGTGAGGTTGGAAGTGCTGACCAGGATGCCTGCCTCCAGCGGCGTCAGGTGTGGCAGCGAGGTGAACCGGGGTCCCATCGGCCCGAGGCCGCGACTCCGGCGAAGCCGCCGAAGAAGCGAGGGTCGCAGGCCAGAGCGCCCGCTGGCCACTGTGGGCCGAGTGCACGAACGGTGGTGGGGCAGCCCGGATAGACCCCTGGCTCGGGCCAGCCGTGCGGGGAAAGGGTGCATGGTCCGCTCACCTGTTGAGGTATCTGCTTGCTTTCGTGATCAGAGCTGTCTAGATCTCACGCACCCACACCACGACCGGGATCGCCGCCCTTTTGAGACCGGTCATCAGGTCATGAGCCTTGGAGCCCTCCCGCTCGGCGTCCAGGGTCTTCTGGATTGAACGACTCCTCGCACTGGGGCGAGCAGGTCGAGATTTACCCCGGCGTCGTCAAGCGTAGGGTCTTGAGCTGATCGTGGCCGAGAGCCTGCTGGAGCTCGCGCTGCGGATCCTATCGTTCGAGACCAGCTATTACGAGGAGCTGACGGCGGTGGCTCGCCGAGCCAGCCTCTTCAACGAGGTTGCATGACCCCTCATACAACTCAAGCGTGGGCCGTGTAGCATATCTACCACTCGTGATCACCGGCCGATGACAGTAGGCCGGGACTCGGTGTTCGAGCGCCGACCGAACTCGGCAGCGCTGCATCGGCTGATCACCAGCCTGCGGTCAAGGATCGACATGGGATTTGGATATATGAGCCTATCGCTCCGAGGGTCCTGGACTGCAATATGTGCCTCACCGGTCGTGGACGTGAGGCATGAATTGGCCGATTGTGGATCCCGGAGAGTTGCCCCCGAACCTCCGGTGATCCTGGGTTGTGGAAAACTTTGGGCGCCGGCCGGGAGTTCAGGGCGGGGACCGATCCGCTGCGAAATCCACAACATCGGCCCAATCCCCAATTCGACCGGGTTTCGCCGGGGTTCACACCCCGGCCTTCGTTGTGCGTCCGTCACCTGGGGCACCTCTGGCACCTATCCGATGTTTCGCCGGGGTTCACACCCCGGCCTTCGTTGTGCGGCGATCCTCGGTTATGTCACCGACGTCGCCCTGGCGGCGTTTCGCCGGGGTTCACACCCCGGCCTTCGTTGTGCGGAACAGGCCTTTTTGGAGGGGCCCTGGCGCAACAAGGTTTCGCCGGGGTTCACACCCCGGCCTTCGTTGTGCGGCGTCGCCATGGACGGAATCCCGCATAGCGGAAGTTTCGCCGGGGTTCACACCCCGGCCTTCGTTGTGCGCGGTGGGTCGCCGACGGCAAGTTGCGTGCCTATTGGGTCGTTTCGCCGGGGTTCACACCCCGGCCTTCGTTGTGCGACCGCGACCTTCATGGACTCGTCATCGGCTGGGACCAACGTTTCGCCGGGGTTCACACCCCGGCCTTCGTTGTGCGAGGCCGTCCGCGGGCGCGAAGTTGGGATTGTCCCGAGCGTTTCGCCGGGGTTCACACCCCGGCCTTCGTTGTGCGCACGCATTGTGTGCTGTGTCAAGGGTGAGCCCGGGTGTTTCGCCGGGGTTCACACCCCGGCCTTCGTTGTGCGCACGCATTGTGTGCTGTGTCAAGGGTGAGCCCGGGTGTTTCGCCGGGGTTCACACCCCGGCCTTCGTTGTGCGACCGTCTGGGGGTCTGGATCGACTCGACCTCCTTCCGTTTCGCCGGGGTTCACACCCCGGCCTTCGTTGTGCGCGCTATCTCGCGCCGATCATCGAGCAGATTGACGACGTTTCGCCGGGGTTCACACCCCGGCCTTCGTTGTGCGCGCTCGTATTTGTCGGTGGCGGACCAGATCGTGCTGGTTTCGCCGGGGTTCACACCCCGGCCTTCGTTGTGCGACCGAAGTCGGCTACAGGTGGTGTGGGTTACATTAGGTCATGTTGGTTGAGATATCCCAACCGGGTACTGTGGCAGAGTTGCCTTGAACCGCCCTCGCTCCTCGCGAGTTACGCGGGTGCTCTGATGCGCACACCATCGTGCATCTGTGGAGGTGCCATCGTGCTCACCCTCGGGCCGAGCCCAAACGCTTGCACCAGATGTCGACCATGCCGGTAGCCACAAACATGGATCACCTGACGGTGGTTTAGTTGATCCACGACAGAAGCTCATGAGAGGTCATGCGGCGGCGGGTTGGGCGAGCTCGTGCACTCGGCGCTCGAGGTCCCGGCGGATGGAGCGCTAGTGGAAAGGACAAGGATCGAGTCGGTAGCCGGCTCCGAACGAAAGGATGTGTGGGGCCAGCCCTACCAGGTCTCCCGCCACCGCCGGTCAGCATCGTGCGCTGGACGATGCGGAGAAAGCTCTCCACCTGGTTCAGCCAGGAGGCGTGGACGGGGGTGCACCAGGATCGGGTGGGGAGAGCGCCGACGCAGGCATCGGCGGCCTTAGGGCCTCGATGCGAGAAGCCATTTGGAACCAGAGCACCCGAGGGGCCGAGCGATAGGGCTCCCGACTCACGACCTGGGCGACCAGGTGATGGAAGGCGGGATGCCGCTTCCACCTCCCCAGGCGGCCCGGTGCTGGAGGGCTCCGCGCCGCTGGTGGTCGTGATCGACCCGTCCGCCAGGGCCGGATGGCACCATCTGGCGCCAATGGGCCTGGATCGAGGTCTACACATCGGCCGAGATCGCCTGGCCCTTGGAGCCCGGCGGTTGGCCTTCCCAGCAACCCTGGGCGAGGTTGAGGATCACTTTGGCCTCTTCAGGGAGTCAGGAGGTGGGGATCACGGGGCAGGACCAACTCCGGCAGGCCAGGGCTTGGCACCCCGTGAAGCGGGCTTCGCGGGGTGCCCCGGTGGTCCGCAGGTCAGGCCGCTTGTGCCGGAGGAGGGCGGGCCGAGCCCGCTGGATCTGGGCGGGGTGGTCGGCGAGTTGGCCACCCGCCGGGTCTGGTCGATCTCGGTCTCCGAGAGGCGAGGCTGGGGGTGGGACGATGGGCCTCCGTGCCCGGAGCGGCGAACCCGAGGCCGGGTTGGATCGTCGGCGAGGGCGCGCCTTCTGCTTCGCTGTCCCGGCTATGTGGCCCCCGGTCGAGGCGCTCATGGCTGGCCCTCCACTACATCCCGTCCCGGCAACCCCTCGCGAACTGCTGCCGCGGACCACTGAGGCGCGTTGGGTCGTAACCGGTGGATGTGGGGTTCTCACTCAGGGCGGAGCCCTCGCAAGAGCAAGTCCCAGAACGCGTAAGCGATCTCGCGGGTCCGCAGCGGCCCTCCCTTCCGATACCACTGGTACGCCCAGTTGCACATCCCGAACAGGGCCAACGTCGTGAGCCGCGCGTCCACGGGCCGGAAGGCGCCCGAGGCGATGCCTTGGCGGATCACTGCCTCCACCATCGCCTCGTAGCGGTCGCGCTCCTGGCGGACCGCCTCCCGCTCCGCCTCTGGTAGCTCGCGATGGTGCTCGAAGAAGACCCGAACGTGCCCACGATGCGTGTGCATCAGCTCGAGAATGTCGGCCATGAACTCGAGCAGCTGCTGCTCCGGGCTCATGGCCACCGCCTGCCGCGCCTCTGCCCGCGAGATCACCAGGTCCATGAACTCGCGATGGATGAGGGTCAGGATCTCGTCCTTGCTGCGCACGTAGTGGTAGAGGCTTGGCTTCCGGATGCCGACCGCGGCTGCGATCTCCTCCATGGAGACGCGGTGATAACCACGCTCGTCGAAGAGACCGGCTGCCTGCTCCACGATCTCGCGAAGCTTGGGACTTGCCTCAAGATCGACCGACCAGTCGGTCGTTGATCCGGCGGACGATGCGCTTGAACGATCTCCTCTCGGTCCGCCCATTGGTCTCGATTCTATCGCCATCTTGACACACAACTGGAGGCTGATTAAGCTGGCTCGTATCGACCGACCGGTCGGTCGAGAATCCGAACTGGAGAGGTGGGTCTCGACGTGGCCGCAAGGACCGGGGCGGCAAGCGCCTGGCCATGGCCCTCGTCGGCAGGGCACGGATGCCAGATGGGATGAGGCGGCTGGGCCGGGTGAGCTGTCCGGCATGGGTCGGCCCGCCCTGGTGGGCGTCGGAGAGATCACCTCTGAAGGCCCGGTGGACCGCTGAGCGGTGACGTTCTCTGGGAGGGAGGATGCATGCGTGAATCGACCGGCGTTGTGTCGGCACCGCCTCCAGCAGCACGGGCGGTCAGCCTGGCCCTCAGTCCGCAGGCTCGGCTGATCGTGGTCACCTCGCTGATCGGGTGGACGCTGGCCAACATGGACCAGTCCTTCTTCACCTGGGCCTACCCGTACGTGCAGAAGGACTTCCACATCGGCCTCTCGCAGGTCTCCATCATCTACCTGGCCCTGTACATCTCCGGGTGGGCGGCGACCTTCGCGGTGGGGCCGCTGATGGAGCTCTTCGGGCGCAAGCCCATCTTCCAGCTGACCTTGCTGGCCACGGCCCTGGGCAGCGTCATCAGCGCGGTCAGCCTGGGCTTCGGCTCCCTGCTGGCGGGGCGGGTGGTGGCCTCGGCCGGGGCCGCCGCCGAGAACTTCACCAGCCAGGTGATGAACATCGAGTCCGTGCCCGGGCGACGCAAGGGCATGCTGGTGGCCCTGGCCCAGATCGGTTACCCCCTGGGCTGGTTTTTGTCCGCGGGCATCTCTCTGGTGGCCATCGAGCGGATCGGCTGGCGGGGCCTGTTCTTCATCGGGCTCCTGCCCGCCCTCTTCGTCCTCTACCTGCGTCTTTTCGTCCGCGAGCCGGATCGTTCGGCGGAGCTGCTTCGGGTGCGCCGGGAGGCCCGCCGGGCCGCCGCCGGGGTCGGGATGGGGGCCCTCGAGGAGGCCGCCACCAAGATCGAGACCCGCTTCGCCATGAACAAGCAGGAGGCGGTGCACTCGCCCTTGCGCCAGCTCTTCTTCAAGGACGTCCGCCGGACCACGCTCTGGCTCTCGCTCTGGTTCTTTGTGGTCAACATCGCCAACGCCGGGGCCACCACCTACCTGCCCACCATCGCCGCCCAGCGCGGCATCTCCCAGTCCGCCATCCAGCTGATCGGGGTGATCGTGACCGCGGTCGCGGTCGTCGGCTACCTGACCTGCGCCTACCTCGGCACCATGATCGGCCGCCGCAACGCCATGGCGATCTTCTACGGGATCGGGATCGGGATGGGGGTGCTGGTCACCTTCCTGGGCACCACCGCCCTCAGCTTCGGCCTCCTCTACTCGCTGTGGTGGTTCTTCGCCTACGGCATCTACGGCTGCGCCATCACCTACATCATGGAGTCCTTCCCGACCCGGGTCCGCGGCACCGGCTCCAACTTCGTCGGCCAGTGGGTCTGGGCCGGGTTCGTGGTCTACACCCTGGCCGCGAGCTGGATCCTGCAGACCCTGGGCGCCACCGCCGCCCTCCTGGTCTTCCTGGTCGGGGTGGCCGCCGTGGCCTTCGTCATCCTCCTCTTCAACCGCAACATCGACCCCAACGTCGAGCTGGAGGAGATCGCGGTGTGAGGAGGGGGACTCGCCGGCCACCCGCTCGTCGAGCGCGCCAGCTCTCCCCGGGGACCGCCTCGGGGGGATGGGCACCGGAACCGCAGTCAGGGGGTGTGCACGATGGTCACGGAGATCCAACCGACGCCGGCTCATCGCCGATATCTCGCGAGGGAGGGACAGGGCTCCATTGATGCGATCGCCGGGCGGCTTGGCCGCCGAGGAGGGCAGGCATGAGCGACGTGCACCGGTACTCGCTGGAGGCCATCACCGCTTACGACGAGACCGTGTCGCGCATCGTCGTCTACGGGAAGGGCAGCCTTGGGAGGCTTCCCGAGCTGTGCGAGCAGCGGGGCTTCCGCCGGGCGTTCTTGCTGACCACCCGCTCCCTGCTGGGATCGGAGGCGGTGAGGTCTATCGAGGAGCACCTCGGCGAGCGGCTGGTCGGGGTGGCCTGCGGTGCGCGACAGCACGTGCCGGCGGACAGCCTCGATACCTTGATCGCCTCGGTCGCTGAGGCACGCCCCGACCTCCTGGTGACGCTCGGCGGTGGGTCGGTGATCGATTCCGGGAAAGCGGTCGCCGCCGCCTTGGCCACCGGCTGCCGCACCGGCCAAGAGCTGCTCGCGTACCGCGCCGTGTTCCGGTACCCCGACGAGGTCTCGCAACGGCCGTATCCCACCACCTTCCTGCCCCACCTGGCGGTGCCAACCACCCTTTCCGCCGCGGAGTACGACGGCATCTTCGGCTACACCGCGGAGGGCGTGAAGCACCTCTCCATCGCCCCTGGCCTGGCGCCGCAGGTGGTGATCCTGGATCCGACCGTCACCCTGCTCACACCTCAGGAGTTGTGGACGAGCACCGGGGTGCGCGCTGTGGACCACTGCGTGGAGGCGTACCTGTCCCGCAGCCCGACCCCGGTCACGGACGCCGCTGCGCTGCACGGGCTGGAGATGCTGTTCGAGTTCCTCCCTCGCTGCGCGGACGATCCCGGCGACCTCGAGGCCCGGCTCCAGTGCCAGCTGGCGGGCTGGCTCTCCATGCTGGGGGTGAGCAACGTCGTGCTCGGGCTCAGCCACGGCATCGGTCACCAGCTGGGAGGACGTTGCGACGTGCCCCACGGGGTGACCTCGTGCGTGATGCTGCCGCCGGTCATTGACCTGATCGCGAGGCGCCTGCCCGCGGCACGTCCGCGCCTGGCCCGGCTGGCGGCGGCGATGGGAAAGCTGGCCGACGGCGACGCCGCCGCAGGCGTGCGCCGGCTCGTCGCTCGCCTTGGCCTGCCCAGCCAGCTGTCCGCGCTCGGGGTGCGCCGGGACCAGTTCCCGGCCATCGCCGAGGCGGCGATGGCCGACCTGGTGGTGGCCTTCGCGCCGGTGCGGGTCGACCACGGCCAGGTGATGGAGCTGCTGGAGGCCGCGTACTGAGGTCGGCGGGGCCGGGGTGGCCAGTGGGCTGGGTGCCCCTGGGGCGCGAAGGACGGGCGGGCGAGCGGTGCCGACCATGCCCGGCCCTGGGGCCATCCGGTTCCCCTGCCTTCCATTTCTCGACCGACTAGTCGGTCGTGAATCCGACGTTGAGCCTCCCTCCAAGCATCGATGAGCATCGATGGAGGATGGGCTTGACAAGGGAGGCCACGCCCACTAGGCTGGTCTATCGACCGACCGGTCGGTCGATAGACATCGGGTGAGGTGGGATGGACTTCGAGCTCAGCGATGAGCACCGGGCCTTGCAGGCCCTCTGCCGGGATCTCGCCCAGGAGGTGATCGCGCCTCGGGCAGAGGAGTGGAACCGGGCTCACCGATTCCCCTGCGAGGTCTTCCGGCAGCTAGGCGAACTGGATCTCTGCGGCCCGCTGGTGCCGCGGGAGTACGGTGGCTCGGGCTTGGGCATGGTCGGCTACGTGGTCGCCATGGAGCAGCTGGGCCAAGGGGACCAGTCGCTGGCCGCAGGTTGGAACGCCCACTGCACCATCGGCACCCTTCCCATCCTCGACCACGGCACCGAGGAGCAGCGACGCCGCTGGGTCGAACCCCTGGCGCGCGGGGAGCGGCTGGGCGCCTTCGCCCTGACCGAACCCGGCAGCGGCTCTGACGTCCGCAGCCTGGCGACCCGCGTCACTTACGACGGCGACGAGGTGATCCTCAACGGGCGAAAGACGTTCATCTCCAACGCCGGGACGGAGATCAGCTACGGGGTGGTGACCCTGGGCAAGGACCCCGAGGGCAACTTCGTCGCCGTGATCGTGCCCAAAGGCACGCCCGGCTACACCCAGGGCAAGCCCTACGACAAGGTCGGGTGGCACGCGCTCGACACCCGCGAGCAGATCTTCGAGGAGGTCCGGCTCCCCCGGGATCACGTGCTGGGGGACGGGCGCAGCGGCCTTCGGGCCTTCCTGGCCTCGCTCGACGCCGGCCGCATCTCGGTGGCGGCGCTGGCGGTGTCGCTGGCCCAGGCGGCGCTGCATGAGGCCACTGCCTATGCCCAGCAGCGCCGGGCCTTCGGACAGCCCATCTCCAAGTTCCAGGCCATCCAGTTCAAGCTGGCGCGGATGGCGGCGGCGGTGGAGGCGGCACGGCTGCTGACCTACCAGGCGGCCTGGCTGTACGACCAGGGACGCCCCTACACCAAACAGGCCGCCATCGCCAAGCTGATGGCCTCCGAGGCCGCGACCGCCGTCGTCAGCGAGGCGGTGCAAATCCACGGCGGCTACGGCTGGGTGCTGGACTCCCGGGTGGCTCGGCTCTACCTCGATGCCAAGATCCTGGAGATCGGGGAGGGCACGAACGAGATCCAGCAGCTGGTGATCGCGCGGCAGTTGGGGTGCTGATGCGAGCGGCGGTCTGGCACGGGGCGGGCGACATCCGAGTCGAGGGCTGGCCGGAGCCGACCTCGCCCGGCCCAGGGGAGGCGCTGGTCGAGGTCCTCCTGGCTGCCATCTGCGGCACCGACCTGGCCGAGTACCGTGACGGCCCCCACATGATCCCGGTGACGCGGCCCCACCGGCTGACCGGGCGCCAGGCGCCCATCGTCCTCGGTCACGAGTACGTGGGGCGCGTGCTCGAGGTCGGGGAGGGGGTGGACGCTGTCCGGCCCGGCGACCGGGTCTGCGGCGACGCCTGCCTGCGCTGCCACCGATGCCGCTGGTGCCAGCGGGGGGAGTACAACATCTGCCGCCTGGGGGCCTCGGTGGGGCTCCACGCCGATGGCGCCTTCGCCGATCGGCTCCTGGTGCCAGCCTACACCCTGGAGCCGGTGCCGGAAGCGGTGGCGGACAGCTGGGCGGCGGTCACAGAGCCGCTGGCGGTTGGCCTGCACGCGGTGACGCAGGGGCGGCTGCAGCCGGGCGACACGATGGTCGTGATCGGCTACGGCATGATCGGCGCGGCCGCCGCGTGCATGGCCCGAGCGGCCGGGGCGGGGCAGGTGCTGGTGCTCGAGCCACGGCCCGCGCGCCGTGAGCTGGCCCTGAGCATGGGCGCCGATGAGGCGCTCGACCCCGACCGGGTGGACACGCGTCGCGAGATCCTGGGTCGCACCGGCTCGGTCGGTGCCGACCTGGTCGTCGACTGCACCGGCGACCCGGAAGCCTTCTCGCTCGCGGTCGAACTCAGCCGTCGCGGGGGCACGATCGTGCTCTGCGGGATCAGCCATCGGCCGACCTCGGTCAGCCTCGACCGCCTGGTCTACTTCGAGCGCCAGGTGGTCGGTGCCCTCGGCTATCGCTTCGATCACCAGCGCGTCCTGAGCCTGATGGCCGATGGCCGCGTCAACCCCGACCCCCTGCTGGGGGCGGCCATCGACCTCGACCGGATCGTGCCCGACGGCTTCGAGCGGATGCTCCACGATCCCCGGGCGCCCTTGCGTGTCCTGGTGACCCCATCGCCTACGCGAGCGCGAGGAGGTGCGAGATGAGCAGTTACCCGAGACCGGCGGAGCTGACCCTCTCCGTGGAGCGGGAGCCCGTGGCGGGCGCCTGCCCGGGGTGCGGCGCCGAGAGGCTCCGGCGCTATCCCGTGCTGTCCGAGGGAGGGTGGTTCCAGGTTGTGAAGTGCCAGGAGTGCCTGCGCTCTGTCTCGCGGGAGCCATGGTCGCGCCTGGGACCCATCACGCTGCTGGTGGACGGCCTCTGAGGTCGAGGCGAGGGCAGAAGGAGAGAGGCAGGATGCTGGGAGTCGATGTGGGAGGGACCTTCACCGACGTGGTCGCCGTGCAGGACGGCCGGATCCACACGGCGAAGGTCCCAAGCGACCCGCAGGCCCCCGACCGCTCGGTGCTGGAGGGGGCGGCCAGGCTCGGTGTGGACCAGGCCTTGGTCTTCAACCACGCCAGCACGGTCGGGCTGAACGCGATCATCACCCGCCGGCTGCCCAAGGTCGCCTTCCTCACCACCCTGGGGCACCGCGACATCCTCGACATCGGGCGGACCTGGCGCCCGCTTGAGGCGCTGACCGACCCCTCCTGGCGGCGACCATTCGGTGACGCGGCGGCGCCGCTCGTCCCTCGCTACCTCCGGCGCGGGATCCGCGAACGCATCACCAGCTCCGGGCAGGTGCTGATCCCGCTCGACGAAGGGCAGGCCCGGGAGCAGCTGCAGGTGCTGAAGCGGTGCCACGTGGAGGGCGTGGCCATCTGCCTGATCAACGCCTACGTCAACTCGCGGCACGAGAGGCGGTTGCGGGAGCTGGTGGCCGAGGAACTCGGTGGGCATATGCCCTGCTCCATCTCCAGCGAGGTATCACCGCTGGCCAAGGAGTTCGCACGGGCCTCGACCACGGTCATCGACGTCTTCATGAAGCTCATCTACGCCGCCTACGCCGGACGTCTCGACGATGGCCTGCGAGGGCTCGGCTTCCGCGGTGACCTCAACTTCGCCGACTGCGCGGCGATGCTGGTCGCCGCCGACTTCGCCATGGAGCATCCCTTCCGGATCGTCTTCGCCGGTCCCGCCGCGGGCACGGTGTCGAGCGCCCACTTCGGTCAGCTGATCGGCGAGGGGAACCTGATCTGCGCCGACGTGGGAGGCACGTCCTGTGACATCAGCGTGGTGACCGCCGGCAAGCCCTTCGTCAACACTACCTTCGAGCTCGAGCACGACTTGATCGTGAACGCGCTGTCGAACGAGATCTCCAGCCTGGGGGCGGGAGGCGGCAGCATCGTCACGGTCACCGGGGCCGGCGAGATCAAGGTCGGCCCCGAGAGCGCTGGCGCCGACCCCGGCCCTGCCTGCTATGGCAAGGGTGGCACACAGCCGACCTTGACCGATGCTTGCCTGCTGATCGGGATCCTCGATCCTCATCAGTTCGCGGGCGGGCAGATGAAGCTCCAACCCGAGCTGGCGCGAGCGGCCTTCGATCGCCTGGACTGCCGCCTGAGCCTGGAGCAGCGGGTCAGCTACGCCTGGAGCATGGGCCTGAACAACATCGCTGAGGGCCTGGTCGACGTCGCCATCAAGCACGGTGTCGACCCGCGTGACTACACGCTGATCGCGTACGGGGCGGCGGGACCGATGCTGCTTCCCTCGATCATGGATCTGGTGCACGTCCGACGCGTGGTCATCCCTCCCCATCCCGGTCTCTTCAGCGCGTTGGGGCTCTTGAGCTCGGACCTGGTCTACGCTGACAGCCGCAGCTCCTACACCGTCCTCGGCCCGGAGGCGGCGGCCACCATCGATCGCGTGTACCGGGCGATGGAGGACAACCTGCTCTCGCGGATCAGGGTCGACCGGCGGCAGGTCAAGGTGGTCCGTAGCTTCGATGGCAGGCTGTTGGGGCAGACCTGGGAGACGCCCTTCGTCGACGTCCCCGAGGGCCCGATCACGCCGGATGCGGTCGCTCGGATGGTCGCCGGCTTCCACGACGTCTACGAGCGGCGGACCGGGAACCGCTTCGAGGCCATCCCGGTTCAAGGCGTCACCTACCGTGTACAGGTGGTGGTGCCCTCGAGCAAGGTCGCTTACGCGCCCATCGAGGAACGCGACGGCCGGACGGCAGCGGGCAGCAGGGTCGTGCAGCTGCGCTACCTCAGCGACGGTGAGCTGGTCGCGCGAGAGTACCGGCGCGATGATCTGCGTCGTGGCGATCGCATCGAGGGGCCGGCGGTGATCAGGGAGGCGATGTCGACCACGTTCGTGCCCATTGATCACCTGGCCTCAGTGGGGACATATGGCGAGATCGTGGTCGAGAGAGCCTGAGACACGGGGGAGACTTCCATGAGCGAGACCATCAGGCTGAACCCGAGCACGCTGCTCAAGGACCTCCCTGAGGAGGAGTTCAAGCGGATCTACGGCTGCGACCGGTTCACCGCGACCGTGCTGGCCAGCCGGTATCGCTACATCGTCCAGCACATGTGCAGCGGGTTGCTCACCAACGCCTTCTCGATCATCCTTAGGGACTGGTACGATTTCGCGGCCACGATCTCGGGGCCACCTTCGCTGGGCTACCCCATGTCGGCGGTCAGCAACAGCCTGGTGCTCTTCCTCGGCACCATGGCCGAGGCGTGTCGCAACTCGGTCGAAGAGTACGGCCCGGAGCGACTCAAGCCGGGGGACGTGCTCATGTGCAACGATCCCTACCGCATCGGCACCCATGTCAACGATGTCTGCTTCATCCGACCGGTCTTCCATCAAGGAGGGGTCGTGGGCTTCGTCAACCTGCAGGCGCACATGTTGGACATGGGCGGGGTAGTCCCAGCCGGCTTCAGCGGCACCAAGAGAAACGTCTACGAGAATGGGTTGGTGATCCCGTCCATGCTGCTGTACGACGGCGACGAGCCGGTCGCATCCGCGTACAGCCTGATCTTCGACAACGCCCGCTTTGGCTCCCTCCTGCTCCCAGACATCAAGACCATCTACCAGAACCTCGCACTCGGTGAGCGGCTGCTCCTGGAGACCATCGACCGCTACGGGGTGGATGCCTACCTGGGCGGCTTGCGCTACGCCTGCGACGTGTCGGCCGAGGCCATGCGTCAAGCGCTGGAGCGGATCCCGGACGGGATTTACGAGGGGGAGGATGCCATCGACTGCGATGGGGTGGACGACACCGAGGAGTTCAAGGTCAAGGTCACCATCGTCAAGCGAGGGGGCCGAGCCGAGGTCGACCTGAGCGGCTCCTCGCGGCAAGCTCGCACCTCGATCAACGCCGGCTGGCTCGACGCCAAGACCGCCGTCGGCGTGGCTTTCAAGTTCCTCCTCGACCCCACTAGCCCCTTCACCTCCGGGACCTATCGGCCCATCGACATCGTGCTGCCCGCCGGCACCTTCCTCTCCGCCCTCCCTCCCGAGGGGGCGGTCTTCCTCTACTGGGAGAGCTCGGCCCCCTTGCTGCTGGCCATCTTCCGGGCGCTGAAGGATGCGCTGGGCGAGAACGCGGTGGGCGGCGACTACGGCTCGCTCAACATCCACAACGCCAACGGCGTGCATCCGGACGGGACCCCTTGGGTCACCATGGCGCAGTGCGGCGGGGAGCACGGCCCCTGGGGTGCCACCAAGCACGGCGACGCCGACAGCTACATGGTCTTCTACCTGGCCAACAATCTAGACCCGGCCACCGAGGCCATCGAGTCGGACTTCCCGACCGTGGTCCTGCGCAAGGAGTACGTCGCGGACACGGGCGGCCCGGGTCGGAACCGGGGAGGGGCCGCGGTCATGAAGGACACGCTCTGGCTGACCGAGGCCGAGCAGTACTCGATGCCGCTGCACTGCAAGCGTCCCAGCGGCATCGGCGTCTACGGCGGCGGTGACGGGGCCACCGGCGGGGCCTGGGTCTTCGAGCCAGCGGCCTTCGACGTCGTCGCCCAGCAGGACCTGGTGCCGGTCGACGGCGAGATCTACCGTCGCTCGACGCCGGTCGCTGGCGTGCTCGACCCCGAGACCCACCGACCCGACCCACGAGGCAGGTACTTCTACTTCGCACGCACCCCGATCTGGAGGACGGGGCCCAACACCGTCTTCCGCTACCTCACCAACGGTGGTGGTGGCTGGGGCAACCCCCTGGAGCGGGAGCCGGAGCGGGTGCTGCGCGACGTCCGCGACGGCTACGTGAGCGTCGAGGGTGCCCGTCGCGACTACGGGGTGGTCGTGGTCGGCGATCCCGAGCGTGACCCGGAGGGGTTGCGGGTGGACGAGGCTGCGACCCGGGCCCTCCGCCGGGAGCTGGCCGGGAGGGCCTGAGCCAGGGTGGGCGCGCGGTTCCTGCGCCTCGAACGGCACGATCGCGTGGCCATCCTGGCCATCGATCGACCCGAGGTCGCCAACGCCATCGACCAGGCGGTGCTGGCCGAGCTGGAGGAGGCGTTCGGCGATCTCGAGTCGGAGCCCCGGCTGCGAGCGGTGGTGTTCACCGGGGCGCGCGACGTCTTCTCTGCGGGCGGCGACATTCGAGCCATGCGCGACATGACCCTGGAGGAGGGTCGGCGCTTCGTCGAGCATGGCCACCGCGTGCTCGACGCCATCGCCGCCAGCCATCTCGTCTCGGTGGCGGCGATCGGTGGCGCTGCCCTCGGCGGTGGGGCCGAGCTGGCGCTCGCCTGCGACCTCCGCGTCGCCTCGGAGCGAGCGGTGCTGGGCTTCCCGGAGGTGCGGCTCGGGCTCTACCCAGGCTGGGGCGGCACCCAGCGCGCGGTCCGCTTGATCGGCCCTTCGAAGACGAAGCTGCTGATGCTGACCGGCGAGCGGGTGAACGCCCAACAGGCCCTCGCCCTGGGGCTGGTGGACCGGGTGGTGCCGGCCGAGCGCCTGCTCCCCACCTGCCTCAAGCTTGCCGAGCAGGTGGCCGCCAACAGCCCCTCCGCCGTCCGCCAGACCAAGATGGCCATCGCCGCCGGCGGGGAGCAGGCGTTGGCCACCGCCTTACGGCTGGAGATCGAGGGCTGGATGGTCAACTTCGCCACGCCGGACCGGGTGGAGGGACTGAGCGCGTTCTTGGAGCAGCGCGAGCCGCGCTGGAGGGAGCCATGAGCGACCGCGATCGACGGCCCCGGCTGGCCCGGGACCTGTACGTGACCCAGTTGCGCATCCGCCGCTTCGAGGAGACCGTGGCTCGGTTGTTCGCCCAGGGCCGGCTGCCGGGCTTCGTCCACCTCTCGATCGGCCAGGAGGCGGTGGCGGCCGGCGCCTGCGCCGCCCTGCGCGGTGACGACGTGATCACCAGCACCCACCGCGGGCACGCCCACTGCATCGCCAAGGGCGGCGACCTCGGCCGCATGATGGCCGAGCTCTTCGGAGGTCGAGACGGTTACTGCGCCGGCCTGGGCGGCTCCATGCACATCGCCGACCTGGAGCGCGGCATCCTGGGCGCCAACGGCATCGTCGGAGCGGGCATCCCGATCGCGACCGGAGCGGCCTACGCCTTCCAGGCGCAGGGGATGGGGCGCGTGGCCCTGGCCTTCTTCGGTGATGGGGCGGTCAACGAGGGGGCCTTCCACGAGGGGCTGAACCTGGCCGCGCTCTGGCGCCTGCCGGTCGTCTACGTGTGCGAGGACAACGGGTACGCCGAGCTCACCGCCACCGACCTCCACACCGCCGGCCCCGGGGTCGCCGCCCGGGCGACGGCCTATGGGATACGGGCCGAGGAGGTCGACGGCACCGACGCCCTGGCCGTCCACGACGTGGTGGCACGGGCCGCCGAGCGCTGTCGGGCCAAGGAGGGGCCGGCCTTGGTGGTGGCACGCGCCCCTCGCTGGCACGGCCACTTCGAGGGCGACCCCCAGCGCTATCGTCCCATGGGGGAGCTGGAGGAGGCCCGACGCCGGGATCCGGTGGGGCGGCTCGGTCACCGGCTGCTCGCCGAGGGATG
>Ga0209061_1003858_pt1 | contig 15428 bp, 16 predicted proteins | sample Coa_R1_10_FD_187157 | JGI IMG/M metagenome (GOLD analysis project Ga0209061, IMG submission 187157) | Surface soil microbial communities from Centralia Pennsylvania, which are recovering from an underground coalmine fire - Coalmine... | ecosystem: Environmental > Terrestrial > Soil >...
GGCTCCGGCACGTCCTCAATGATCAGCTCTCCACGACCGTGGTACCGCACGGCGCGCATCGGGATCTCCTTCCGGGATCGGCTTGACTGTGGCATGTTACATGCAACATGATGAGTGCTGCATTCTAAACACGGAAGCTGAGGCTGTAGTGGACCTGGACGTGCTGGCCATACCGTCACGGGTTAGCGACGATGCGTATCAGGCTCTCCAGGCGGCGATCGTCGATGGGCGGCTGAGCCCGGGGACGCGGCTGTCAGTCCCGGCGCTGGCCGCGCAGCTTGGCGTGAGCCGGAGTCCCGTGCGCGAGGCGCTGACGCGGCTGATCTCCGATGGGCTGGCGGTAGAGGTACCGCACCGCGGCGCGGTGGTCGCCCACTTGACACTGGCCGACCTGCTGCCCGTGTACGAACTGCGGGAGGTACTGGAGGGGCTGGCAGCGCGCCTGGCAGCCACCCGGATCGAACCCGGTGGTGAGGCGCGGCTGCGGCAGGTGCTATCAGATCATGTGGCAGCGGCGGACCGGAATGACCGCACGGCTGTGACCGCTGCGGACGTCGCCTTCCACACGGGGCTCCGCGAGATCGCCGGCAACCCTGAGCTGGGGAGGACGCTTGGTGGTATCCAGGCGCGCATCAGGGTCGCGATGCGGACGACCGTGGTCACCGAGGGGCCACGACCGGCGATAGCTGACCACGAGAAGATCCTGGATGCCGTTACGGCGAAGGATCCGGAACACGCCGAACGCTGCGCGCGTGCCCACATTACGCGCCTGATTCGAGCACTGCGGCGGCAGATAGGCGAGGGTGCATGAGCGGGCAGCTCATGACCGGCCTCAGCGCGACGTTGCCGCCGATGCGGATCGCGCGGATCGGCTTCCGTGCTTTGCAGGCGCCGGCCGGCGACGGGATCGTGATGTCGTTTGCTCCGCTCCGGCGTCGTGCCGCTGCCCTGGTTTTCGTAGAAACCGATGACGGGCTCACGGGGGTGGGCGAAAGCTGGGTGAACCATCCACCGTGGGCGCTCGCCGAACGCCAGGAAACAATCCGGCAGGGCGTAGCGCCCCTGCTGACTGGCCGGGATGCCCGTGACCCGCAAGGAATTCATTCCCTGCTGCTCCGGGAACTGCTGCCGCTTGGCCGCCAGTGGGGGGCACCGGGCCCGATCTGGCAGGCCATCAGCGGGGTCGACATCGCCCTGTGGGACCTGCTGGGACATGCGACCGGCCAGTCCAGCTCGGTGCTGCTCGGCGGCACCCGCTTGCGGGAAAAGATAGCTGTCTACGCATCCAGCCTTGGGCCGAAGGCGGTGGGCGAACAGGCAGAGGCTTGCGCAAAGGCGGGCTTCACCACGGTGAAGCTCCGGGTCGGCTTCGGCCGCGCGACAGACCTGGCGAACCTGCAGGCCATCCGGGAGGCCATGGGCGACTCGGTGACCGTGGTTGCCGACGCCAACCAGGCATGGGATCTGGAGGAGGCAATCGCCATCGCCCCGGAGCTGCGACGGCATGGCGTCAGCATCGTGGAAGAACCGCTGGCGGGTGATTTCCTGGAGCAGCTGGAGGAGTTCCACCGGCGAACCGGCCTGCTGGTGGCCACGGGGGAAAACGTGTACGGCGCCCGCGCGCTGACTTCGTACCTGCGGTCGGCGGCAGTCGCGGTCGTGCAGCCGGATGTCAGCAAGACCGGCGGGCTAACCGAGGCCTACGAGGTATGCAGGCTTGCGGCAGAGACGGGTACGGCAGTGTGGCCGCACATGTATGGCGGCGCCATCGGCTTCGGGGCGACCCTGCAGCTTGCCGCCTGCGGGCCTAACGTCGAGCAGGTCGAGTACGACGTACGCGCGAACCCGCTGCGTGACCCATTGCTCAAGGATCCGCCTGTACCCCGGAATGGCGTAGTCGGCCTGCCTGCGCGCCCCGGGCTCGGCATCGAGCTTACCGAGACGGTGAGCCGGCTGACGACGGTTGCTGGCGAGGCAGCCGGCCAGCGTGAGGGGATGCCATGACCAGGCGGCCGGTCCTGGCCGTCGCTCAGTGCGGCGGCCCGACCGCAGTGCTCAACGCCAGTCTGGACGGCGTGCTCCGGGCGGCAGCAGGCACATTCGACGTGCTCGGCGTCGTCGGCGGACCCGCCGGGCTGGCGGCTGGGGCACTGCAACGGCTGGGCCCGGATGCGCTGCCGGCGGACGTGCCGTGCCAGCCCGGCGCATGGCTCGGCGCGGGCCGGCACCCGTGGGACCAGGCCAGCCTTGCGGCCGCAGTTTGCACCCTGCGCAGCCGCCGGGTGACTCACCTGGTGCTCATCGGGGGTGACGGCACGATGGCGCTCGCCCGCGCCCTCTGTCACGCCGCCGGTGGGGACCTGGCGGTCGTCGGCGTTCCCAAGACCGTCGACAACGATCTGGCCGGAACCGACCACGCCCCCGGGTTCCCCAGCGCTGCCCGCTTCCTGCGGCTCGTGCTGCCGGGCCTGGCCTTCGACCAGCAGGCCATGCGGGGCCTGGAGCCGGTACGGATTATCGAAACCCTGGGCCGGAATAGCGGCTGGCTGGCAGCGGCTGCCGCTACCGCCGCAGGCCCTGACGGGGCCCCGCACCTGGTCTTCACCCCGGAACAAGCGCTGACTCCCGAGTCGATGCTGGCCCTCATCGACCAGAAGCTGAAAGAACGCGGATGGGTGTTCGCGGTGCTCGCCGAGGGTGCCAGCCGTGCCCTGTCAGGCCAGGACTTCGCTGTCCCGAACCACCGTCGGCCCCTGTACGGCGGTGCCGCCCGCCGGCTCGCCCGGCTCGTCGAGCACTCCCTCGGGGTGGCCGCACGTGGCGAAGTGCTCGGGATAGCCCAGCGTGCCACTGCCGCACTGGCATCTCCCCGTGACCGGCGCGAGGCACGCCACGCAGGGACAATTGCGGTGCAGTTGCTTGCCGATGGTATCCGCGACGTCATGGTGAGCCTTCAGGCGGACGGCAGCGCGGGTTCAGTACCCCTGGAACGCGTCGCTGGCCGTGCCCGCCCCCTGCCCAGCCGCTGGGTCCCCGCCCCAGAAGGCATACCCACAGACTTCCGCCACTGGATCGAGCTACTCGCAGGTCCCGACCGCGGACAGCCGCATTGGTGAAAGGACTGATCTGTCATGCGTCCCCGAATAATTGCAGGATATACCGCGGTACTGCTCACCACCGCCAGCCTCGCCGCCTGCGGCGCCGGGGCCGGCGGCGCCGGAACCGCCGCAGGCGGAGCGAAAACAGTAAACGCGGTTCTGGAAAATCAGCCGTTTACCAGGGCGCTTACGCCATATATTCCAGAATTCGAGAAGCAAACCGGCATCACCGTCAATGTACAAACTTATTCCGAGCAGCAATCACGGCAGAAGATACTCGTCACGCTCCAGTCACACAGCCCCGCCATGGACGTCTTCATGTCCCTGCCGAGCCTCGAGGGCAAGGAGTATGCCAAAGCTGGTTACTACCAGCCGCTCGACTCGTATGTGAGCAACCCGAAGCTCACCCCTGCCTCGTACCAGTTCAGCGGTTTCAGCAAGCCGCTGCTGGACAGCGAGCGGATCGGCGGCCACCTCATCGGGATTCCGATCAATGTCGAAGGCCCCGTCATCTTCTACCGCACCGACCTGTTCAGGCAGTACGGGATCTCGGTGCCCAGAACTCTCAGCCAACTGCTCGCTGACGCGAAAATCATCAAGGCTAAAAGCGGCGGCAAGATCTACCCGATAGCAGGGCGCGGGCTCGACTCCGCCCTCCCGTACACCTTCGGGCCGTTTTTCCACAATGAGGGCCTGCAGTGGCTCAGCTCTTCCGGCCAGCCAAACTTTGACAAACCGGGGGCAGTGCAGGCGATCAGCACGTATGCAACGCTGGTCGGAAAGTACGGTCCGCCCGGCGTGGTGAACAATTCATTCACCCAGAGTTCGGCGCTGTTCGCCCAGGGCAAGGCCGCGATGGAACTGGACTCAACCAACGAGATCTCGTCGATCACCGCTCCGGGCAGCTCGCAGGTGCTGGGCAAGATAGGCGTCTTCAATATCCCCGCTGGCCCAGGTGGATCGCATCCGACCGTGCTGAACTGGGGCCTGTCGATGTCCAGGTACGCCGCTCACAAAAAAGAAGCCTGGGAGTTCATCAAGTGGGCCACGAGCCCGCAAATGCAGCTGAAGCTCGCACTCAAGGGAATCGCCAGCCCGCGCATCGCGGTGTCAAAGAATCCGAAGTACCAGGCCACGCTGAACACGCCGCTGCGGAAGCAGTGGCAGCAGGTACTCAACGTGATTATCGCGACCGGTAACCCGCAGGTGGGGCCTCCTGCGGTGAACGAACCGGAGGTCCGCAAGGTGATCGGCGACGCTGTAGACCAGGTGATGCTCGGGGAAGAGAGCGCCGCCAAGGCTGCGGCACAGATCCAGCAAGGCCTCCGGCCGCTTGTCGGCACAGGCGGCGGTGCATGACATGAGTTCCGCACAGACGGTTCTCGCCCCCCGGGCCGGCACGGCTGAACGCGGCCGTGCCGGCCCGGGCAAAGGACGGTGGGACAGGAATAAGTGGCGCAGGAACAAGGGCGCCCTGCCACTGCTGGCGCCCGCGATCGTGCTGACCGCCGCACTCATCATCTTCCCGATCGCATACGCGATCGTGCTGTCGGTAACCAACTGGCAGCCATCAGGAACGCTGGGCAGTTTCGCCGGGCTGAGCCACTACGCCCACATGCTGGCCCACGATCCGCTGTTCTGGGACAGCCTGCGGATCACGCTCATCCTGTACATCTGCTGCCTGGTGGCCCAGACACTCCTCGGCTTGGCCCTCGGCTACCTGCTCAGCCTCGACGTTCCCGGGCGGAGCATCTTCCAGGCGCTCATCCTCGTACCGTCCATCATCGCCTCGGTGGCGGTGGGACTGATGTGGCTGCTGATCTACGATCCGACGATAGGCGTCGCCGACTGGATCACCGGTGGCCTCGGGCTGGGCCGGCCAGCGTGGCTTGGCGACCCGCACACGGTGGTCTGGGCCTTCGTGCTGCTCGATACCTGGGAGTGGACGCCGTTCATGGCGCTGATCTTCGCCGCCGGGATCCGGTCACTGCCGCGCGAGCCGCTCGAGGCGGCGCGCACTGACGGGGCAGGGCCCTGGCAGACCGCCTGGCGGGTCGGGCTCCCGCTGCTGCGCCCAATCATCGTCATCGCCGTGCTGCTGCGCAGCGTAGACCTGATCCGGTTCTTCGACACCATCTACGTGATGACCCAGGGTGGCCCGGTCAACTCCTCGACCACCCTGAACATTTACGGCTACCGGATCGGGTTCACTGATCTCAACATGAGTTACGCCGCAACCCTGCAGATCGCCTTGCTCATCCTCGTTATCGTGATTGCCGGCGGCATTACCTGGCTGCGAAGGAGGTCCCAAGTTGAATAGCCGGACATTCCGCCGCCTGCCGATTGTCTACCTCGGATACCTCGCCGCCGGAATACTCCTGCTCGGCCCCGTTGCCTTCATGGTCCTGTCAGGCTTCCACCACAACATCGACATCACTGTCTCGCCACCGAAACTGGGCGCTCCCCTTACCCTGGCAAACTACCGCACCCTGTTCGGCACGCTGCCGTTCGGCCGGTACATCATCAACAGCTTCATCGTCGCCGGCGGCTCTACTCTGATCGCCCTGTTCGTCGGGATCCCGGCAGCGTTCGTCCTCGCACATCTCCGGTTGCGGGCGGCGGCATTCTTCATCCTGCTGGCCCGCATGGCGCCCGGCGTGCTGTTCGTCATCCCGCTGTACCTGATGAGCGTGTCCGCCGGGGCTCCCGGTAACGACGTCATCAACTACCTGTTCCTGATCTTCGCTCACCTGATCATCACCTTGCCGCTGACAATCTGGCTGGTTCTCCCCTACTTCGAGGCCCTGCCCAGTGAACTGGATGAGGCGGCACTCATCGACGGCGCCAGCTTCACACAGCGTTTCAGCCGTGTCGCCCTCCCGCTGATCAAGCCAGGGATCTCGGTAGCGCTCGTGATCGGCTTTATCTTTTCCTGGAATTACTTCCTGTTCGTGCTCACGCTGTCGAACAAGAACACGGTCACGCTGCCTGTCATCGCCTTCAACTTCATCGGCCAGGGCACTGCGGACTGGGGCGGTCTCATGGCCGCGGCCACAATGATCTCGGTACCCGCGTTCGTGCTCACCGCCGTCGCGCAGAAGTTCCTGGTCCGCGGCATAACCGCTGGTGCCGTAAAATGATCGCGCCAGCAGGCCACGGACAGGCGGCGACCTTCCGCGGTGCAGGCGTGATCGAGCTGCACCCCGTCCCGATCACGCCGCGCCCGCCAGGGCTCGCCAGGCTACGGGTTGACCTTTGCGCCCTGTGCGGCTCCGACAAGAGACTTCTGTCAAGCGGCGCTGACGTCACGCCAGGCCACGAAATCGTAGGCACGATAACTGAGCTGCCCAGCGACGCCCCTCATCTGCAAACCGGGCAGCGCGCACTGGTGTACATTCCACTGCACTGCGGGCGGTGCCCCGAGTGCACCGCCGGGCAAACCAACCGATGCGTGAACCTGGGGGGACTGGTCGGGTGGCAGACATCTGGCGGTTTCCAGAGTTACGTTGACGTACCAGCCCGTAACCTCATCCCGGTTCCCGATGACATCGAGTCACTGGTAGCCACCCTGGGGCTTGACACGATCGGCACAGCCGCGCACGGGATCCGTATGTGCGCCCAGGCCCTGGCAGAACTCCCGCCAACGGCTGCCGTGGTGGGATGCGGCCCGCTTGGCATGGGTTCAGTAGCCGCGCTGACCGCTCTCGGGGTATCCGAAGTATGGGCTTCCGAAATCTCGCCGGCCCGGGCCGCGGCCGCCGTCGGCCTGGGCGCTCATATGCTGGCCAGCCCCCCGCCGACACGGTCATTTCCGCTCGTGGTGGAAGCCTCTGGCACCCGTGCCGCGCGAGCGCTGGCGCTCGATATGGTAAGACCCGGCGGTGCGGTGCTGCTGCTCGGCGAGAGCAACGATCCGCTGTCGATGCCCGCTACGCCAAGCTGGCGGCGCACCGATGCCTTCTACATCCGCTCATTCTATTTTCCGCTCGCCGAAGTTCCCGAGAATTTCGCATTGCTGCGTCGTATTGGTGCCGGACTCGCTGCGCGACTGTGCACGATCCATCCGCTCACGGAACTTCCCGAGATTTTCAAACGGTTCTGCGCCGGCGAGCTGATCAAGCCTGTCATCCGTATCTCGCAACAGGGAGCCATTCACTGATGCATACACCCTTGTGTATCCTCGCCATCGACCAGCGAGGCTGGCTGACCGATGCCCTCTACGGGGCAGGCACGCGACTGACCAATCAGCAGCTTGATACCGTGCGAGATCTAAAGCTCGCCGTCGCTGAAGGCGCGGTCGCCGCTCAACGCGCCGGTGCTCCGGGAAGGCTGGGGCTGCTCGTGGACGAACGCTTCGGTGCCGCGGCCGCACGCTGCGCCCAGGCGGCTGGCCTGGCGCTGGCCATGCCAATCGAACTTGACCGGCAGAAAGTACTCACACCTGAGTACGACGACTGGGCAGCCCATCTGGAAATGTTCAATCCAGATCTGGCAAAAGTACTGATCTGGCATAACACGGAAACCGCTCGTGACGCTCTGGATGCTCAGCTGCACCGGCTCAGCGAGATCGCCGGATGGCTGCGCGCGAGACAGCGCCCGCTCATGGTCGAGATCCTGGCCGCTCCTACGAATGAACAGCTTGCCCGATGTGACGGGGATCACGACCGTTTTGACCGTGAGATTCTCCCGGCCCTCACCGCTGCTGCCATCGACGAAGTACTTGCCGTCGGCGTCCACGTTGATGTCTGGAAACTTGAGGGGATGCCGGACGCGGCAACGTTCGCGAAAATCCGGGCTCACTGCGAAAACGCTGATCCTGAGACGACTTGCCTGGTACTCGGCCGCAATGCATCCCCGCAGCAGGTTGACACCTGGCTCGCCGACGCCGCATCCGCCGGCTTCGGCGGATTCGCCGTAGGCAGAACGGCGTGGTGGCAGCCCGTCCGCGAATGGCTCAACGGCAGTGCCAGCCGGGCGACCGCGGTGACCCGCATCGCCGCCAACTATTCGCATCTCTGTGATGTGTTTACTGCGACCGCGCACCAGTCGCCATTGCGAGATCGATAAGGAGGAGGCTGCCCGGATGAGTGACGACATGCATATGATTCCCGGCTGCCGTATTGCGGGCCGGGTCTATGGTGGCCCGGTTCGTATCGCGGTCACCGAGCCGGCCACCGGAGCGCGCCTCGCCGAGGTGGCGGGCGGCGGGGCGGATGATGCCCGTTCCGCTGTTGACGCGGCGCAGGCCGCCTTGCACGGATGGCGCGGCGTGTCCCCGGCCCAGCGCGGGCGCGCGCTGCGTGCCATCGCTGAGGCGCTGCGCTCCGAGCCCGATGACGGACTGGCTCAGCTCATCGCCCGGGAGACCGGCAAGCGCATCGCCGAGGCCCGCGGCGAGGTCGCGTTCTCCGCCGCGTTCTTCGACTGGTTCGCCGATGCCGCCGCCGCTCTCGTCGAAGAGCACCGCGCCGGGGGCGGCAGGCGCTTTCTCGTGTGCCGTCGGCCGCTGGGCGTGGTCGCCGCGCTGACCCCGTGGAATTTCCCGGCATCCATCCCGGCTCGCAAGATCGCGGCCGCGCTAGCCGCTGGGTGCACAGTCGTGTTCAAGCCCTCGGAACTCACCCCGCTCTCCGGGCTGCGGCTGGCGGAGCTGGCCGAGCCGCACCTGCCTGCCGGGGCGCTGACCACCCTCACAGGGGAGGCCGCGCCGACCTCAAACGCCCTCATCGACGATCCCCGGGTGGCGGGCGTCACGTTCACCGGCTCCACCCGGGTGGGCGCGCTGGTCGCTGCCCGTTGCGCGCCGACGTTCACCCGGGCCGTCCTTGAACTCGGCGGGCGGGCGCCGTTCATCGTGCGTCCCGATGCCGACATCGATGCCGCGGTGGAAACGCTGCTGGTCGCGAAGTACCGCAACAACGGCGCGTCGTGCATCGCGGCGAACAACGTCTTCGTCCACGAGGCGATTTACCGGCCGTTCCTTGAGGCCTACGTCGACCGGTCGCTTAACCTCACCCTGGGTGACCCCCTGGACGGCAAGACCGACCTCGGGCCTGTCATCACCAATGCGCACGTAACCCGGCTTACCGGCCTGGTCGCGGAGGCGCGCAACGCCGGCGCTCCGGTGTGGGAGGGTGCGCAGGTACCCGCCGCCGGGTCTTACGTCGCCCCCGCGATCGTCGAAGCCCCCGAGGGTTCCCGACTGTGGGATGAAGAGATCTTCGGCCCCGTCACCGCGGTGCGTCCGTACAGGGACGAGGAGCAAGTGGTAGCGGAAGTCAACAGCTGGCCGTACGGCCTTGGTGGTTACGTGTGCGGGCGCGATACCGAGCGCGCTGCCATCCTCGCCAGCAGGCTCGAAATCGGGATCGTCGGCATCAACAACGGCGCCCCGAACACCCCCGAAGTTCCTTTTGGCGGATTCAAGCGCAGCGGGATCGGCCGGGAGGGCGGATTCGATGGGCTCAGCGAATTCGCTGAGCGGCAGACCCTGGCCATCTCCATGCCCCAAGCACACTAGAGGGTGTCTGAAAAGCCCTAGATGGGGTAGTTTCCTAGGGGGGTAGCGGGCTTCGGTACGGGGGTGGCTGCTATGCCCGGCCGGCGTGGATACCCCACAGATCTTTCCGATGCCGAGTGGGAACTGGTTGAGCCTCTGGTCCCGCCGGTGAAGCCGGGTGGTCGGCTGGCAGTGCACCCGCGGCGGGAGATTGTCAACGCGCTGGCGTACTGGCTGCGGGCGGGGTGCGCGTGGCGGCTGCTGCCGCATGACCTGCCGCCCTGGCAGACGGCCTGCCACTACTGGCGCACCTGGCGGATCGAGGGACGCTGGGAGCAAATCCTGGCCGTGCTGCGGGAGCGGGAACGCGCCCGGCTGGGCCGCGAGCCCACCCCGAGCGCGGCGATCCTGGACAGCCAGAGCGTCAAGACCACCGAAAAAGGGGGATGCACGGGTACGACGGTGGCAAGAAGGTCAGCGGGCGCAAGCGGCACCTGCTGGCCGGCACGCTCGGCATCGTGCTCAAGGCTCACGTGAGCGCGGCGAACGTCGGTGACCGCGACGGCGCGGCCGTGCTGCTGGAGGGTATCGGGCAGGCCTTCCCGCGCCTGGCCTTCGCCTGGGCGGACCAGGGCTACCGGGGCGCGTTCCCGGACCGGACAGGCTGCCGGCATCACCGTCCAGGTGGTGGTCCGCCGCGACGGCGGCATGCGCCATACCTGGGCCCCGGCGGGCGCCCCGCCGCGGGTGGTGCCGCGCTTTGCCGTGGTGCCCCGCCGCTGGGTGATCGAGCGCACGTTCGCCTGGCTGGGCCGGTTCCGCCGCCTGGCCAAGGACTATGAGTACCTGCCCGCCACCTCCGAGAGCGCGATCTACCTGGCGATGAGCATCAACCTGCTGCACCGGATGACTGTCAATGGCGGGCCGGGCGAGCCCAGCCACAGCCGCGCGGCCCAGCCACAGCCGCGCTGGCGCACCAGCACGCTCAGCCGGTCCGGGCTGATCGTGATGCCGCGCACCCGGGCCAGCCAGCCGGCCAGCCCGGCCAGCGTCCAGATCTCGTTCCGGGCAGCGGCCCAGGCCAGCAGCTCCTCCACGGCGTCCAGGTCGCCGCTGTCCAGCCTGGGCGGGCGGCCGCCGCGGGGTCGGTCAGCCAGCCCATCCAGCCCGCGGGCCAGCCGGTGGATGGCCCGCCGGACGGTGGCCGGATCCAGGCATAGGTGCGCGGCGATCCGGGATGCCGACCACCCTTGGTCCGCCAGGCGGATGCACTCCAAGCGCCGTCGCAGCCGCGGGGACAGCGCCTGCTGCCCCAGCCGCTGCTGCAGGTCAGCCCGCTGCCCGGCGATAAGGGCAACGCGGAGCGTCACCGACCTGGCCATGGTCCCAGCGTGACTCATCACCCGGCACGAGCAAGCCGCTCCGCGCTTTTCAGACACCCTCTACTGAGGTTGAATGGCTGGGGTTACGGCGGGTGGGGAACGAGGCCGGTTTCGGCGATGAAGCCGTCCAGCAGGCCGGGGCAGTATTGCATCTGCTTCAGCCGGTCCTGGCCAGGGCGGCGAGCTGATCGGTGGTGTGCGGGGCGAGGTTGCCCAGACCGCGCCGCAGGTGAGACTACACGCGCTCGATGTCGTTCAGCTCCGGGCTGCGCGGCGGCAGGTAGAACGGCTCCACCCCGATCCTTGCCAGCTGCGCGCGGCGGTCCTTGAATGCCCTGGACATGTACACCGAGGCGTTGTCCAGCGCCACCGTGCACGGCCGGGGCCGCCGCCAGGCGGGCCGTGCGGCGGCGATGCCGTCTTGTGCGCCGAGCACGGTGACGCGGCGGCCCTTGGTGTCTCCCCAGGCACCACCGCCCGCTGCCCGGCGCGAGACCAGCTGTAACCGGTGGGCATGGTGGGGGCGAAGCCGGACTCGTCAAGGAAGATCAGGCCGCGTTCCCCGGCGCCCGCGTCCTGCCGCAGGGCCGCAAGTCCTCCAGCTGGGCCCGGGCGGCCTGCTGGAGGACGGAGCCAACCTTGTGCCGCACGCTGTCGCGGGTGCGTTTCCAGCGGAAGCCCTCGCGGCGCAGCAGCTCCCACAGCCAGGCTGCGGAGATCTCCGCGCCGCGCTCGTCGCGCAGCCACCCGCGCAAGGCGGGTGCAGTCCAGGTCACCCCTGCCCCGGCGGAAGTGTCCAGCAGATCGGCCAGCGTGGCGCGGTCATCCGCGCCCAGTACCCTGGCGGGGCGGCCGGGACGGACGGCATCGGGCAGCGCCGCTTAGCTTGCCGTTTAGCCTCCGGCTGTCTTGCTTGGCCGGGATCGCCGTTGTTGTCCGGCGTGTCACCGTGATGACAGGCGGCCACCGCGTCATGATCTTCGGGTTCCTTCCGCAGAACTTGAAGATGAGGCGGTGGTCGTGGCGTTCAGTATGGCGCGGCTTGGTGGTGTGGTCGAGGACCGGGCGGAAGAGGAGCAGGCACGGGGCCGACTGGCGGCCTTCCGCCGTGAGCTGCACCAGTGCTTCACCGCCCGTGCAGACTGACCCGGCGACCTGGCCTGATCCGCAGGTCACCACCAGCGCGGTGACATCGCGGTACGGGATGGCCATGGCCGCCGCCTGGGACCGGGTGCACCCCCGGCTCACTCACCGCGCCGCCTGGGAGGGCCACGACGGCCCGCTGCCCGTCATCGAGGGAACCCTGATCCGGTTGCAGGTGGACCATCTGCCCGGCGACCGGGACCCCAAGCCGGTGTGGCTATGGTTCTCCCGCACCGGCGCTGCCCCAGGCGAGGTGGACCAGCTATGGTAGTCATTCCTGCGCCGTTTTGATCTTGAACACACCTACCGGCTGTTCAAGCAGGTCCCCGGCTGGACCGTCCCGAAAATCCGCGACCCGGCCGCCGCCGGCCGGCGGACCTGGCTGATCATCGTCTGCCGCGCCCAGCCCCGCCCGCCCGCCCGCTGGCTGATGACCTGCGCCGCCCCTGGGAACGCCCCGCCCCGCCGGGCCAGCTCACCCCGGCCCGCAGGTGCCCGCGCGGCGCTCCTTCGCCGAAGGCCTGCTCATCGACCATGACGCCGTGGCCAACGCACTCGCCCTGCCCCACAGCAATGGCACCACTGAAGGCGCCGTGAACAAGATCAAGCTACTCAAGCGGCAGATGTATGGCCGATCCGGCCTGCCGCTACTCCGGAAGCGGATACTCCTCGCCCAGAACTACCACGGTCAGTTACCACGGGAATCATGCCAGAGCCGAAGGATTGACAGACCCCATGACTGCGCCCGCGGGCTCCGTCCGTGTCCTGCGTTGCCGGGGCCGGGACGAGGGTAATGGTCCGGTACCGGATGAGCGGCCGGCGGTGCGCGCGGCCCTTCTACGCGGATGGCTGGTCACGGTTCCTCCGGTCCGCCGACGTTCCGGCCGGCGGCGGTGCCGGCGCCGCGCGTGGCGAGCGGCCCGGGAGGGAGTGGCGAGCCGCTCGGGAAGGAACGGGAAGGGAAGGGAAGGGAAGGGAAGGGAAGGGGTCGCCGTGGATCGGTTGCAGGTGTCGGTGACCACCGCCCAGTGGCAAGGAAAGCCGTATACGGTGGTGGCCTTGGCCGGGGAGACGGACCTGACGACGGTTGACCGGCTGCGCGAGGCGCTGACCTCGCCGGTGCGGCACGGTGCCAGGCTGCTGATTGCTGACCTGTCGGGGCTTGGGTTCATGGACTCGGCCGGGGTGCGGACGGTGCTGCAGGCGGTACGGGCGGCCCGGGAGTGGGGTGGCCGGCTGGCGCTGGCGTCTCCGCAGCCGGTGGTGGCCCGGGTGCTGCTCCTGATGGATGTGGCGGAGCTGGTGCCGGTGTACGCCAGTGTCGCGGCGGCTGCGCGCGGGATGATCGGCGGGGACGCAGCGGCTGGCGACACGGCCGCCGGTGAACCGCGCGAGGTGTAGGCACGGCCGCCGCCACCAGCCCCGGCGCGGCCGCGCCCCAGGTGAACACGGCGGGTATGGGGGGCGCCGCCACTGGCGGCCGGTGCCGCCCCGCCGGGCGCCGGGCGCACCGGCCGCCGTGGGCGTGAACCGGATCACGTCGGGTCGCTCATGACTCCCCCGCCGGGGCGGGCTCGGCCGCAGGCTCGGCATCGAGGTGGACCAGGCCCACGTCGACCACCCGCTGCGGCTGACGCAGGTACAGATACCCCAGGTAGACGACGCCGAGGATCATCCAGAGTGCCACGGCAGGCCCCATGTAGGAATATGGCGCGGTCAGCGGCGTGATGAAGCTGAGGCCCGGGGCCTTGATGCCCGCCCCGGCGAGCCAGGCGGGAATGAAAGCCGCGATCCCGATGACGGGGACAAGCAGGTGCGAGATCACGTTGAAACCGTGGTCCCGGCGGGCGAAGTAGCCGATGCACGCCACGTTCACGACCAGGTAGATGCCGACGAGCAGGATGACAAGCGCGGTTCCGATCATGCTGAACGCCGTCCCGGGACGGTAGCCGAAGCCTAGCCCGAGCATCACCGCGAGGCTGATGAGGCTGCCGGTGGCGATCGCGGCCACTGGCGACCGGTGCCGCTCACTGACCCGGGCCAGCAGCGGCGGGAACGCGCGGATCCGGCCCATGGCGAACGAGGTGCGGCTGGCGACGTTCACGCCGGCGTTGGAGTTGGCCAGCGTCGAGTTGATGATCGCGAAGAAGACCAGCACCCAGAACAGGCCGTACAGGGCCCGGGCCACGCCCTCCCAGGACGCGCTTCCGGTTCCGGTGGTGAACTTCGAGAAGTCCGCCGGCCCGAACCCGACGTCGATCGCGTAGGTGGTGAACACGTACAGGGCGCCGATGGCCAGCGTGGACAGCAGCACCGCGAGCTGCACGGTGCGCCGCGGGTTGCGCGCCTCCTCGGCAAGTGGTGCCGCGCTTTCGAATCCGAGGAAGGCCAGGGTGGTGAAGACCGAGCCGGCGATGACGCCGGGCAGGCCGTGGTACTGGCCGGCCGGGGTGTACTTCGTCGTGAATACCGTCACGGTGTTGTGCCCGCCCGCATGGATCATCAGGAGCACCGCCATGATCGCGAACACGGCGATCTCGAAGATGCCGAGGATCGTGCCCATCCGGGCAGAGGAGCGGATGCCGAAGTATCCGGCCGCGAATACGATCGCCAGGCCGAGGATGGACCATGGCCACCACAGGCTGGCCGGCAAGCCGAACTCGGCGCTGAGCGTGGCAGCCGTCGTGAACCCGAGCTGCAGCAGCACCAGGGGCGCGACCAGCCAGCCGACCATGACGTAGGCCCAGGCGACCAGGAACCCGGCCGCGGGATGAATGCCGCGGGCGGCGTATGTCGCGAGAGATCCCGCAGCGGGTATCTCCCTGGCGAGCTGGCTGATCGTCCAGGCCGTGAACAGGGACGCGACGAGGGCGAACAGAACCGCCAGCGGAAGGGCGCCGCCGGCGAACGCGACTCCAGCCGGGATCGACGCGGCGATAGCCGCGCCCGGCGCCATGTCCGTGATGCTCTGGAACAAGACCTCGCGCAGCCCGATCGCGTCGCGCCTGAGCCCGTGCCCGGCCGCTGCCGCGCCGGCTCCGTTACCGGCCACCGCCGCCTCCAAGGACTAAACAGAAGAGAGGAAAGCTTGCGCCGATCATGTCACGGACATGCCAGGCGGCAACAGGCCAATCCGGCGCTTCGCGCACGAGCATGTGCGGCAGCCGGGGATAGCCCCGGCCCGCGGCTACGGGCGTAGAGTGCGAGAGCAGACATCCCGAGTACCCGCCGGAGGTTGCCATGACGGACGTCACCAAGATCACGCTCGGCGAGTCCGAGATCCCCCGGCGCTGGTACAACGTCATC
>Ga0209061_1003861_pt1 | contig 15422 bp, 17 predicted proteins | sample Coa_R1_10_FD_187157 | JGI IMG/M metagenome (GOLD analysis project Ga0209061, IMG submission 187157) | Surface soil microbial communities from Centralia Pennsylvania, which are recovering from an underground coalmine fire - Coalmine... | ecosystem: Environmental > Terrestrial > Soil >...
GGCGCGTGCGGATGTACTTTCCCTATCGTTCGTCCTCCGACCGATCGCTCGGGGCGAGGCGCTCGGGCGGATAAGGCCGACGCCTCGGGGCTCAGCGGTCGGGCCGGCGAAGCTCGTCGGTCGACCCGTCCGGGTGGCCGATGATGACCCGGTCGGCGATCCCGCAGAAGAGGCCGGTCTCAACGACCCCCTCGATGCCGCCGAGCCGCTGATCGACCTCGGCCGGATCCTCGAGCCCCCGGGGGGGGCGAAGATCGAGGATTTCGTTGCCGTTGTCGGTGACGAACGGCCGCCCGTCCGGCCCCGACCTCCACGTGACCGTCCAGCCGTCCTCGGCCCACCGGTGGGCGAGGACCGGCCGGGCGAACGGCACCACTTCGATCGGGATGGCCCGGGCGTCCCCGAGGTGGCGGACCAGCTTCGAATCGTCCACCAGGATCACCACCCGGCGGCTCAGCCGGGCGAGGAACTTCTCCCGGAAGAGCGCGCCGCCCCCGCCCTTGGTGAGGTCGAGGGAAGGGGTCACCTCGTCGGCGCCGTCGAGCATCAGATCGAACCGGTCCTCCGGTTCCAGGGAGCGGATGGGAATGCCGAGGCTCCGGCCCAGCTCCTCGGTCGCCCGGGAGCTCGCCACGCAGTCGAACGGCGCCGGTCGGCCGAACCGCTCCGCGATCGCCCGCAGGAGTTCGGCCGCCGTCGAGCCGGTGCCGAGCGCCAAGGTGAGGCCCGGGGCGAGATCATCGACCGCCCGGGCGGCCGCGGCCCGCTTCGCCCGGCTCCGAGGATCGTCCATGGACGCAGGGGAGGACGGAGGGCAGATTAACCTGCCCGGACCGCCCCCGCGCCCCGGCCGGTGACGGCCTCGATCGCCGCGACCAGCTCCTGCTCCACCTCAATGCCGAGGTCCCGCAGTGCCGGGGCCGGGTAGAGCCGGTCGATCACCACGGTCGGCCGCTGCAGCGTCAGCCATAGCCGTCCGTCCTCCCTCGCGACCACGATCTTGCAGGGGAGCACCAGGGCGCTTTGGCGGTCGATGGTGAGGGCCCGGAGCGCGAATCGGGGAGCGCAGACGTCGAGGATGATCAAGGGAGGAATCTCGGTCCCGGTCTTCTCCTTCAGGATCTCGTGGACCCGGAGCGTCGCCAGGATGCCGAAGCCTCTCGCCTGGAGGGCCTGGGTGAGCTTCTCCAAGGTCGTCGCCTCGTCCCACGGGCTCTCCCGCCGCCACCCGAGTTCGGTCATTGGGCTCCTCGGCCGGAGGGAGCCCGAGGACCGAAAAGCGGTTGCGGGGGGTTGCGAACGCGTTTCCAACTCCCCCGCTCTATCGATGGCCCCCCCCCGCCCGGGCCCGTTCCGGGAAAACCCCCCGGGGCATCCCCCGACAACCCTATCCGAACGCGGGCCTCCGGAAGGCGAATTCATGCCCGTTCCCCGCGCCCCGGTCGTCGTCTCCATCGGGGGCTCTGTGCTCGTGACCGGGGAGGGAGATGGTCCCTACTTCGACCGACTGGCCGGGCGGCTTCGCCGCCTGGGCCGGTCGTTTCCCCTCGCGGTCACGACCGGCGGGGGCCGGACCGCCCGCGAGTACATCCGGCTCGGTCGATCATTGGGACTCACCGAGTTCGAGCTCGATGAGATCGGCATCGACGTGACCCGGCTCCATGCGCGGGTCCTGGCGGCCCGGATCGGGCCGCCGACCCCCCACCGGCCGCCGACGAGCATCGCCGAGGCCGTCCACGAGATCCATCGGGGCTCCCCGGTGGTCTTGGGCGGGACCGAGCCCGGCCACACCACCGACGGGGTCGCGGCGTTGCTCGCGGTCCGCCTGCGCGCCGCCCGGGTGGTCAATGCGACCAACGTCCCCGGCATCTTCACCGAGGATCCCCGGACCCACCCGAAGGCGCGCCGGATCGACCGGATGAGCTGGGCGGAGTTCCGCGGGATGGTCCACCGGGAATCGAGCGGGGCGGCCGGCCAGGAGTTCCTGTTCGACCGGACGGGAGCCGAGGCGCTCGCCCGGGCCCGGATCCCCCTCGCCGTCGTCCAGGGGCGGGACCTGGACAACCTCGAACGGGCGATCCGCGGCCGGATCTTCGAAGGGAGCCGGGTCGAACCGGAGTAGCGGCCGATCCGGGGCCGTAACCCTTTACCTTCCCCGACCGTCGGCCCCGGCATGCATCGGATCGTCTTCCTCGGACCGCCCGGCGCCGGTAAGGGAACCCAGGCCGCCACCCTCGCGAAGGAGCTGGGGATCCCCCACCTATCGACCGGGGACCTTCTGCGGACCGCGGTCCGGGAGCGGAGCCCGCTGGGGGTCGAGGCGGAGGGGTACATGCGGGCGGGCCGGCTGGTCCCGGACGATCTGGTCCTCCGGCTCATCCGGGAGCGCCTGGCCCGTCCGGAGGCGGCCCGGGGCTTCCTGCTCGACGGCTTCCCCCGGAACCGGGCCCAGGCCCAGGCGCTCGAGGCGGTGACCCCGATCGACCAGGTCGTGGCCTTCGAGATCGATCCGGCGATCCTCATCCGCCGCCTCAGCGACCGGCGGGTCTGCCCGGTCTGCGCGACGGTCTACAACCTCACGAGCCAGCCTCCGAAGGTGGACGGGCGGTGCGACCGGGATCAGGCAGCCCTCGACCACCGGCCCGACGACCGCCCGGAGGCGATCCGGACCCGGCTCGAGGTCTACCGGACGGAGACCGCCCCGCTCGAGGCGTTCTACCGGGAGCGGGGGCTTCTGCGCCCGGTGCGCGCCGACGGGACCCCCGAGGAGGTCGCCGTCCGCCTGCGGGCGGTGGTCGCCGAAGCCCCGGCGGGGGAGACCCGCAGCACCTCGCCGCCCACGAAGCGTCCGTCCCAGTAAAGCCGGACCCCCTCGACGAGGCCAAGCGCCGGCCCGAACCCTGCGGCAGGCAGCGGCAGGGCTCCGAGGGCGCCGAGTTCGATCAGCCCCCCGTGGGAGACGAGGAGGAGCCGCCCGCGATCCGGTATCCGGCTGAGTTCCTGCTCCCAGAGCTCCGCCTGCCGCTCCATGAACCTCCGGACCTCGGGGTGCCGTCGGCCGGCGATGGCGAACTCGGCGAAACTATCCTCCCCGTCGAGCGCTGATTCGATCTCGTCGGGAATCCCCGCCAGTTCCTCCTCGACCGCATCGACCGCGCAGCCGAAGGCAACCGCGGTTTCGATGGCCCGGGGTTTCGGCGAGGTGACGACCCGGTCGAACGGTGCGAGCTCCCGGCCGACCCGCTGGGCGAGGGCGACGCCCTCCCGGTTCAGGTGGCTTCCCCCCGGATCCCGCCGGCTGTGGCGACGGTGTTCGAGGACCTTCATGGCGGGGCGGGATGAACGGCAAGTTTATACCATGCCCGAGGTTGCTCGGATCATCCCGGCTTAGCTCAGTGGCAGAGCGGGGGACTGTAGGCGAGACTGCCGGAGGATCCGGCGGCCCCCGTGGAGATCCTCAGGTCGCCTGTTCGATCCAGGCAGCCGGGACCTGATCCCCCTCCGACGGCGAGAACGACCCGCGGTCCGGGCTGCTCAGGGATTGGGGGGACGGGCCTACTCCCGGCCGTAGAGGAGACCGGAGCCGGTGTTGTAGAGCAGCACAGTTTCGTCAGGACGCAGCCGACCCTCGGCGAGCAGCCGGGGAACGGCCGCACAGGTCGCCGCGCCTTCTGGGCAGACCGAAATGCCCTGGTGGCGTCGCAGATCGGCCTGGGCCCGGAGGATCTCGTAGTCGGGAACGGTGATCCCGCCCCCTCCGGAGGCCCGGATCGCCCCCAGGATGGCCCGGGAGCTGAACGGGGAGGGCACCAACAGTCCCGGGGCGACCGTCGCGGGCTGCGGCCACGGGGTCACCTCCTCGGCCCCGGTCTTCAGGGCCTGGACGATCGGGGCGCAGTGCTCGGGCTGGACCGCGATGAGCCGCGGGAGAGGGCCGGCCAGCCAGCCCAGGCTCCGCAGCTCTTCGAAAGCGCTCCAGAGTCCCACGAGCCCCGTGCCTCCCCCCGTGGGGTAGAGGATCACGTCGGGGAGCCGGTCCCGTCGGAACTGGTCGAACAACTCGAGCCCCATCGTCTTCTTTCCCTGCCATCGGTACGGCTCGCGGAGCGTGGAGACATCGAAGCTCTCCGGCGACTCCCGGGCACGCGCCGCCCGCCCCGCGTCGGCAATGGTCCCCGGTACCGCGGTCACCTCGGCGCCGAACTCCTGGCAGCGGCGTCCGACCGAGGCCGGGGTCGACTCCGGAAGGTAGACCCGGACCCGGAGCCCCGCCCGGGCGCCGTAGGCCGAGAGCGCGACCCCGGCGTTTCCGGCACTCGGCACGAAGAGGGATTTGAGGCCGAGCGCCCGGGCCCGGGAGACCGCAAGAGCCATCCCCCGGGCCTTGAAGGAACCGGTCGGAAGCACCCCGTCGTCCTTCATCAGGATCCGGAGGGAGGGCCGACCCTCAATGGGTTCGAGGGCCAGGATCGGGGATTCGGTCTCCCCCAGCCGGACCGCCTCGGAGGGATGCTCCAAGGGGAGGAGCTCCCCGTACCGCCAGAGCCCCGGCGGCCGATCATCCCAGGGAGGGGTGGGGTGGTCCTGCCGGAGCCTCGGAAGGTCGTAGACCGCCCGGAGCGCGGAGCCGCAGCTCCGGCAGACCGTCTGTCGGACACATGGGTCGTGGGGCTGATGGCAGTAGGAGCACTCAAGCTGGAGCAGGTATGAGGTCATTGAGGGCGTCAGGGAACCCCTCCCCAAGACCCTTCCCCCGACCTCCGCCTTTCGAGACTGAAGCTGCGGACTGCGGGCGGCTGTGATGGGGGTGGCATCGGTCACCTGGTGCGGTCGTCGGTCCAGGGCGGGCCCCGAGGCGGACCCGGGGGGTGGTAATCAGGTTCAAGTAACCGACCATCCTCCCCAATTCAGGTAGCCCTATGTCCCCGAACCAGGCCCCGTACTCCGCGGAAGGATCCTCCAACGCTCCGGCGGCGCCCCTGATCGACCGGATCGCCACCGAACTGGACCTCATGTCCCGGAACGTGGACATCCTCGAGATCCTATCGAACAAGCGGCCGATGGGCATCATCCGGCTCAGCGAGGCGCTGAAGCTGCCGATCCACAAGGTCCGCTACTCTCTCCACCTGCTGGAGCGGGAGGGGGTCATCCAGCCGTCGGCAGAGGGGGCCGTGGTGACCGACCGGGCCCAGATCTTCTGGCAGTCGCTCGACGCGTCGCTGGACCAGATGAGCGAGCACATCCGCCACCTCAAGGAGCGGGCCGCCCAGCACCGGCCCGCATCGGAATCCGGTCGGAAAGGATATTAGCCCGATGCAGGCTCGGCCCTGCCGGTGCCGCCGTAGCTCAGTGGTAGAGCGATCGGCTGTTAACCGGAAGGTCAGCGGTTCGAAGGGGTCGAACGGACGCTCCGTGGCCCAGAAAACCCGCTCGGCGGCGCCTCCCGTTGATCGTCGGGCCCGTAGCTCAGTCCGGCCTAGAGCGACCGGCTCATAACCGGTCGATCGACGGTTCAAATCCGTCCGGGCCCACTCCTGTAACGCGCTATATTGTGGAGGTCTCCAGCCGCCCCCAGTCGGGTCAGCCCGCCGCAAGGGCGATCTTGAGCCTCGACAGGAACCGCCCGCCGTGCCCGTCGCGCAGTGTTCTTGTCCCCCGTAGCGTCCGTTTGGCCCGCTTGACCGAATCCCGGCTCAGCCCGAGCCGACGGGCCTCCGCCCTCCCCATCGCGAGGAGGCGGCTCTTCCAGTCGACGAACACCGAGGGAGCGGCCCCAGAGGCGCGACCGAGCTTGAGGCGGGAGGCGTACTTCGTCCCTTCCTTGCCCAGGTCGACATGCGAGGAACTGATACAAGAAGGCTGGCGGCGGCTTTAGAACCTATCGGGAAACCGGTGAGTTGACCGACGTGCGCGGTCTGCTCGTTACGTGATCCTGGTCAACTTCCTTCTGATAGCACTCTGGACAAAGGAAGCTCACCGCCGGCGGATTGTCAGCGACTACGGCGGTCCAGCCTTTCCCCATGAAGAACCCGGCCTCGTAGGGACTGTCGCCCGGGAACATCACGTGGGCCCGCTTCTCGCACTGGTCCCCGGCGCACGCGATAGGAATCATGGTACCGAGCATCTCCTCGAGGAGCTCCTCCGAGGGTTCGCTATCGTCCCGCTCTCGCTCTTTTCCCCGCCTCTTCGACACGGGACCCTCGCCGGGTCCGGGAACGTCCCGGCTCTTATAGAGCGCCGGGCGAACCCCAACTCCGGGCGATGGCTCGATGGATGATCCAGATGCACGCGAGAGAGAGGAAGGCCAGATGGTTCTCGGCCTTTTTCTCCCAGCGGATCAGGAGTCGTCGGCATCGATTGAGCCAGCCCAGCGTTCGTTCCACGACCCAGCGGCGCGCCTTCCGCTTCCGATTTCGTTCCATCCGTCGAGGTTCCTCCCCGATCGGTCGGATGTGCGGAGTGAACTGGAAGTCCCCCGCGATCTCTCGACAGAAGGGAAAGTCGTACCCCTTGTCCAGGCAGAGATTCTGCGAAGTCACCGGGGGAAACAACACCCGCGCCTCCAACGTGGGCTCGAGCAGCTTGGAGTCGTGGCGGTTGGCCGGAGCGATCGCCGCGGCCAGCGGAATCCCTTCGGCATCGGTCAGGATGCTGCGCTTGACCCCTCGCTGCCCCCGATCGGTCGGATTAGGTCCGGTAGCGGGTCCGCCGAGAGGAACCTTGTACATCCCGCCGTCCAGGGACTGCCAACGCCACGCCAGACCTACTTCGGAGTCGTACGTTCGCAGAGCTTCACGCCATGCATCTCCGAAGACTCCGGCGGCGCGCCACTCCTGGAATCGGTCGTGGACGGTGCTTGGGGCTCCCATGCACCGTGGGAGGGACTTCCACTGAATCCCCGTGCGCAGGAGGTAGAGGATCGCCTCCATGCATCGACGAGAGTCGAATCGCGGATGGCCTCCTCGGGGTTTGGGACGTTCCGGGGGTAGCAAGGGCCGGAACCTCTCCCAGAAGGCGTCCGACAGTCGAAAGTGGCGGTCAACAACGTGGCAATCTGGGCTCGCGGGCATCCTCGAGGACGCCCCGTGTCCCCACCATCAACCATCGGCTACACAGGAAGCCACGATTGGGTTTCCGGATAGGTCCTTAGTTAGACCGACGGAGTGTAGGGACAATTTTCAGCGGGTGTCCCTGCCTCGACTGGTCACGGGTAAGGGCACGCCTGCCCCTGTCGAACTTCGGATGAGCCAAATCTCGTGCCCGTAGTGATTCAAGGAAGAAGGAAACCTCTCTGGATTCCGTCACTTGCTGCTCTTCGCGACGTAGGCCGCCCAGTCCAGGGTTCCATTCTCATGCTTCCTACTAATCTCCCGGATTCCCCACTCCGCAAAGTCGACAAGTTTCTTGAGACGTGCCTCCGGGGGTAGGTCCGGAAAGCGCCCGAGCATGACTGCGGCGAATACCTCTTCGGGATCGAGGCTGTTAATGTTCTGGAAGGTCTCCCGGACTCCCTTTTCGTGAGTCTTCCTCTCCGCTAGCCCGATCGCAGCACCCAGTCGCCAAACGTCTCGCTGCTCCTCGAAAAGCCCCTTGGCAACGAGCTGCTTCATCAGGTCCTTGGCATCCTTGGAAGCTGGAACGGTTCTGGATTCTCCGAACGCTTGACTCATTGGCTCCTCGTTCTACGTGGCGATGATGCTCGATCCCTCATTCTCGCCCTTGTGGACGACGGTATGATCGCTCTTGATGTGGCCCGCTAGGAACTTCTCGTCTTGCTTCCGGAATTCGCGATCGGTCACCAAGAGGACCACTTGTTCTGACATCTTCGGTAGAAACGTCAGAATGCGCTCCCCATGCTTCGTGTCCAGTCTGCCGAAGGGCGTATCCATAAAGACAGGCGCTTTGATTTGGGCACTTCGATTGAGCGCACCGACTAGCGATAGTGCAACTACTTCTTCCTCGCCTGCCGAGCGCCACTCTGCCCGATCAAGTTTCAGTCCTTCGGTGGTAATGATATTGAGACCGAACTGATCGTTGATAACAAGCTTGGAGAAACTCGACTTTGTCCTGAGTTCCCGAAAGATGTCCGAAGCGATCGTACCTACCTTCTCCCTCTGCTCGTCTCTGTAAACCGAGATCGCTTCCTCGAGAATCTCGATTATCGGCTTAACGAGTGCCATTTTGCGACCTAATATGTTGAGTTCGTCTCTATCGATGGACGCAATCCGTGCTTCGAGATTGCTCTTAAGATCCAGGTCATCAACATTCTGGTTCACCAGCTCGGACTTCACTCCGCTCAAGCGCCCTTGTTCTCTTTCAAATCTGGCGATTTCCATCGCGAGGCGACGGGGTTCCTCCTCGTCAACTCCTGACAACTTGTCGGTGACGTCGGCAAGCTTTGCCTTGAGAGCAGCGAGCCGTTGACCTGTGGCCTCCATTCCGGAGTCGAGGCCCTCGAACGCGTCCTGCGTGATTAGGCGACCTTGCAGAGCGCGCAATCGTGACACGTGGTGATCGTACTCGAGATTCGGCTCTGGGACCTCGGTGAGTTTCTTAATCTCCTCCTCGAGATCATTGGCCTCTGCGGATAAAGTCCTCAGTTTGGCTGGCTCAAGGATCGCTCCACAGAGTCGACACTTTTGAGCAGCAATCGCCTTTCTGGTATCCTCCAATCTTCCGATCAGTTGCTGCTTCTTATCGTATTTATTCATCGCCGCCTCGTGCTTGGCTTCTAGGTGCGCGATAATGTCGGCTGCCCCCCTCACCAGCACGGTCTTGTAGAGGTCAGTGAGAAGTGCACGCTGCTGAGCGGCTTTCGTGTCCCAGTCTGACTGCTCTCGAGCAATTTCTCGCTCGAGGCGAGCACTCTCTTCTGCGAGCGTGCGAACTGCAGAAATCTCTGTGAGTCTTCGCTTCTTCTCCTGTGACTCGAATTCGAGATGAGCGATCTGCTCATCGATGGTCCTTACCTCCCGATCCCGGCCGGCTATGCGATCTGAGGTCGCTTGAAAGTCTCGGACAAGCTCTTCGTAGTCCTCTCCGCCAAGCCTTCGTATCATACGAGACCGTTCGCCCTCAAGTCGACGCTGAATCTGGACCGCGTCATCTCGCGCGGTCTTGAGGTAGGGGATTCCGAGGACGTGCTCGATCGAATTTCGCAGCAAGGTCATCGACGTGCTGCTTTGGTCTAGAAGTTCCTCATAGTCTCGAAGCATCTCACCATCAAAGAAGAAGAAGCGGCTGACGTCCTGTGGAATGAGCCTGCGAACAGCTTGCTCCGGGTTGGGCTGTACGTGTCCGTCACGGACGACGTCAAGCTGCAGGGCCGCTTCGTAGGATCGGTCGGCATGTGTTCGAGATGACGTCCGCCGGGAGAGGGACCATTTCGCTCCTTCGTGATTGAAGTGTATGGTGACACCAAACTGGTAGAGGTTGTCGCGAAGTGCGGTTCGGTTAAGGAAGGACGAAACACGGATCGGCTGACCTCTTCGATCGAGAACTTGACCGTATAGTCCCCAGAGTATTGCGCGCTGAATGGACGTCTTCCCCTGCCCGTTGTCTCCACGAATGAGATGGACTCCCGTCCCGTCCCCGGGAAATGTGAGATCGTGTTGGCCGTGAAAGGGTCCAAAGTTCGTCAGATCGATCCGCTCAATGATCATGACCCTTCAACCCCGAATGCTGTTCGATCAATTCCTTGATTTCATCTTGACACTTAGAACGGTCCTCGTCTAGTGGGTGTAGTACGACTAGCGCGATTATGCGCTTTAGCAAATCGTCGTCCACTGGAAATCCCTTCTCGTGATTGATCCTCTTGAGAACCTCGAAGAGTTCCTCGACTTGCATTTCTTATTCATCCTCCTCGATGGAAAGCTCAGCGTCGACTTCGGGTTGAACGCCATATTCCTTGCAGAGCCGCCACAAACGGTGGGAGACTTCCGGGTTAACGGAGTCCTTCGCGAATGTGTACGCCCTTGCAAGCTCGCCGCGGACAATCGATCCGGGTACTCCCGACTCGTCGAGATTCTCTCTAGGGACGACAAGGACGTCCACGACGTGGGCAAGTTGCTTTCCCAGCGCCACGCGAAGAATCCGACCTCGTCTCTGAACAAACTCCCGCGGGTTCTTGGACGAAGCCAGGATGACCCCCCCGTCTGCGCCTGGGACGTTAACCCCCTCGTCGAGACATCTGATTGCAACGACAATACTGGGAAGCTGCTCGAAGTATCTCAACGTCCTGTCTCGTTCATCCTTCGACATGCCGGAGTGATAGGTGAGAACCGTAGAATGCGGCTGGGCGGATCTGAGCTTGTCAGTCACTAGGTTAAGCTGCTCTTCGTCATCACAATAGATGATCCAGTGCCCGTCTTTCGGATACCGCTCCTTTACAATCTTGACGGCTAGTTCAGGCTTCGCCTGTGCCTTCTTCACGATTCGAGCACGCTTAACGAGTAGGATCTGTAGGTGGGGGTCGATTAGCAAGCCCTCGCCCTCCATGCCCCGCCTGCGGCCAAACAGCTTCCGCACCTCAGCCGTAATCTCGTTCCATTCCGCTTGCTCCGTGGCGCTCAGCCTTGCGACCTCGAATTGGTACTCGTATCTACACAAGAACTTGCCAAGAATCTTAGTCTGACTCGTGTCGTTCGCTGAGAGTCTCACCGAGCCGCCGATTCCCAGTGTGTAGACCGGCTCTTCGCCAAATGCAGTGGCTAGCGCGCGCGAACCCTCTAGGTCGAACAGTCGCTCCGGTGTTGCTGACAGTCCGAGCTTCTCGACGAATGGTAGCTGAAGCAACCGTCGGTTTACGGGGCTGCCGAGCCGATGGACTTCGTCTGCAACAAGAACCGGGTCCTTGGCCTGCTGCAGAAACTCGATGAACGCCTCGCTCGCCGCGGACTGCATTGTGGCAAGCATCATCCTGGGCGTTGTATTCCTGGAGACGTAGATTCGTTTCGAGTCATCGGACTTCCAATCGAACCCAGCGCCTACCAAGAGCGTGGGGACTCCGGGGAACATCTTACGGAGGACCTCGAGCCACTGATCAAACAGGATTCGGCTCGGGACCACAAAGAGCACCGGACGACCAGAACGTACTAGATCGCCGACAGCATACAAGGCGGTCAGCGTCTTTCCCGTCCCAGTTGCCATCGAGAGAATCCCTCGGCGGCCAGCGTGGCGCCATGCTTCGATCGCCTCTTGTTGAAAGAAGTACGGCCGTGGCAACCCGCCCGGTAGGTTCGGGGGCATCCTCCGGCGAGCGCCGTTCCGGCACTCTTCCAGAGAGGAGGTTCGCCTGAATTTCTTAAGAACTTCGTGTTCGACCTCGCTCAGGGGTCGTACCCTGGTGTGCTCGGTACCGCCTGAGAAAAGGCGATTGAGATAAGATTTCTTCGAAATGGCTCTCTCTGATTCAAACCTCTCTCCCCAGCTCCGAAAGACGTCGAACTCCTCGTCGTTCGACCAATCCTCGATCGTCGTGACTGCACTTGGAGTCTCGTTTCCCGATCCGGAGAAGGTAACGAAGACTCCCGCTCTATCGGTGAACATGCCAATCTTCCGGTGGTAGATTCCCCCAGGCCGAACGGCAACGTAGAGCTCCAGCGACTTGGTCTCAATCAGGAGCCGCAACATCTCTAGGCAGTCTAGGTCATCGGGGTCTGTCGCCATCCGCTCTAACGATGCGACCAAGCTGCCTTCGAGTTCCTCGGAAGAATGGGTGCCTCTGGCCTCGTACCCGCTTCGGGCCGCTGCCTCGTCTGGCTCTGGGATGTCAGGGGAACAAACAATTCGTGTCTTTCCCCCCCGAATCGCGAAATCAAGAAGGGGCTCTCCTAGTTCCCTGTAGATGTTCGCCCGAAAGTACCCCACTGCGCGATCATACGTGACGGAGGCCCGAAGGCAGGGGGCATAGAGATCGCGGACGATGTCATTCTCCTCGGTGTTGTAAGCGGGCGCGAGTTCGAGGCCACGTAGTCCTGTGATTAAAGGACCCGTACTCTCAACGTCCTCCTGTTCGGGCGTCACAGCGTCACCGTGAAGGCGATGAGCATGGTCATGGTCTTTGCCGGCCTGACATGTGGATCCGAACCAGGTGTCTCGCCTTCGGGAATCTCGAAGCCGAGCTCAAGGAGTACCACGGGTCCGAGTCGATGCCGATCCACCTCCGCTTTAGTTGCTCGGCCGCTAGCCCGGTGACATTGCTCCCCGCGAATGGGTCGAATACAATATCTCCGGGCTTCGTCAAGAACTTGACGAAGAAGCTCGCGAGGTCTAACGGCATCCGAGCTGGATGCGGAGTGAGCTTATGATCCCTGCAATAGCGAAGGTACTGATTTTGGGAACTCGTATTCGCAATCGTCAGCACATTCGACGGAATCGATCCGCCGTGATCAGTTAGGAATGTGTCAGGTCGGATTACGTGTTCTGATGGTCGGGTCCCTGCGTTGTAGGTCCGACGCTCGAGCAAGCGTTGCATATCTTGGCTGTACGGTTGGAGTACTCTCCGATTATCAGCATCTGGGCGTGGCGTCGTCGACATCCACCAGACCCGCGTGAACGCATCTTTTACGCGCACCCTTTCGATCGTCACCCACTGGGCGGGTGTCGGTAGCTTTGCCGGATTGTAACAAATGAACTCCTGACAAAGGTGAAAGCGCCCGGCTTCCTGAAACGCCAGAAGGGCTTTCATCGGAAGGATTGAGAAAATGGGCTGACCTCTCTCCCACGCGTTACCCAGTTCCAAGACGACCGAGCCTGTTGGAGCCAACAAGTCTCGAAGGCGCTCGGCGAAGGAAGCCAGCCAATGCAGGTAAGTCGAACCCTGCAGGTTCCCGTACGCTTTCTTACGGTTAAGAGGAAATGGCGGGGAAGTCAGAATCAACTTGACCTTTCCCCTGATTCGGCGGAGCTCCGGGAGTTCAAGGGCGTCTTCTGACCTTCCGAAATAGAACCTGCCTAGGGATGTTGTGTATAGTGTGAACGGGGAATGGTCAGTTCCTCCCTTCGCAACCCCCTTCAACGTGACAACTCTTGGCCGAACGTCGAGTCGCTTCTTGGTAGTGGTTCGCCGCTTCAAGGTTCTAGGTATGCCAACGCCATCTTCTTTGAAAAGAACTTGGTGCGGTTTTCTCGCTCCATGAGGGTAGTTCGATAGCATCCATCGCGTCGTCGACGATCTTCCCGATGGTCGGCTGCTTGGCGTTGGCCGAGAGATGGGACGAGCGCGCCTCCGTCGGAACCCAGAACACTTCCTCGGCCCTGTAGGCGTCCCGATCTTCGGCCTCGTCAGGGTGTTCCTTGAGGAGTTGGAAATGGAGCTGCTCGAAAGCGTCCGAGATGTACTTCAGAAAAACGAGACCGAGGACGATATGCTTGTACTCGGCTGCGTCGACCTGACCTCGTAGCTCGTCGGCGGCAAGCCACATCTTGGCTTCGAAGCCAAGGTTTGCGCTGCCGTTGGGGCCGTTCGCCTTCTTGGGTTGACCTTGCGCCGCCATGCTACGACCTCTTAGAACGTATCCGAAAACCGGTCGATGCTCGACTCCAGTCGAGGAGATCATAGATGAACAGGGACCCTTCGATCCAGTGGAGTGCCGCCAGCCTATGTGGACCAGATCGACGTTCGCTACCGTCTTCCCGATGAGCTCTGGAAACTGATTCTCGTCCTCCTCCCCGACCCACCCTCGCACGCGCACGGCGGTCGTCCTCGCCGGGACGATCGGGCGTGCATGGAGGGGATTCTCTACATCCTCAAGACCGGTATCCCTTGGCGGGCAATCCTTCGGTGCTTCGGACCCGGCACCACCCTTCACGACCGGTTCCAGGAGTGGGCGAAGGCGGGGGTCTTCGATCGACTCTGGGAACGATGTCTGTTGACCTACGATGAGAAGGTCGGGATCCAGTGGACCTGGCAATCGATGGACGGAGCCATGACCGAGGCTCCCCTCGGAGGAGAGGCAACCGGTCCCAACTCCACCGATCGAGCCAAGAGCGGCACCAAGCGGAGTCTCCTCACCGACGGCGCGGGGATTCCCCTCGCCGTGGTGGTGGCCCCGGCGAATAGGAACGATCGCCAGCTGGTGGAACCCACCCTCGAGGCGAGGCGTGTTCTTCCGCCGGCGGTCTCCCAGCACCTGGGCATCGACAAGGGGTACGACTTCGACGGCGTGCGGACGGTGGTCGAAGCCTACTGCTTCACCCATCACATCCGTTCCCGAGGGGAAGAGCAGCTCGAGATGGAACGGAACCGCAAGCGGCGGCCCCACCGTTGGGTCGTCGAGCGCGCCCACGCTTGGATGAACCAGTTCCGTCGACTGTTGGTCCGCTGGGAGCGGAAGGTCGCCCACTACCTGGCCTTCGTCCAGTTCGCCTGCGCGGTGATCGTGTTCCGCCCTCTCCATTAACGAAGGTCAACTCCGGCCTCGGGATGACCCCAAATAAGAGCCCTCGGCCCCAGCCTAGTGAGATCGTCCCGCTCCTGATCCACTGTTCGGGCACGGGCTGTACGGAGGAGACGGCACTCCTCTTCCCCGGTTAGATTCCCTACAAACAAGGCGTGTGGCTCGAGAACGGATGGGAGGTGTTCAATCACCTCGAGAATCGGAGCGTCCTCTTCCTCTGTTCCAAGTGCCGCGAAAGCGGCGAGCGCTCGGGACAGCTGGCGCGGAAAAAGGTCCCCGCTACTCTGCAAGATTAGGTATTCGGATATGCTCTTAAGCACGGGCCGCACCTGCTTCCTATTCCAGTAGGGCCTCCCGCACTTGGGTCTCGTAGGGGGTTCAGGGTCCAACTTGGGGAGCCACTTACGGTCGTACTGATGGCCGAGCTGCGCTTTGCCAGAAATCTGAGGCACAGTTGAACGGATGGGGGCCCGCCTATAAGTGTATTAGTCACCTTCTTGAAATACAACGGAGGCAAACCCTCCTCTGCGGGTATGGAACTTGGGATCGAGTTCGCGAACCGACCCTCGAATTCGACTGGCGATCTCAAGGTCAGCGGAGCCCAATCGACAGCAGGGACCACCGATCCACCGGGCTGTCTTCGATCCTAATAGCGGTTCGGTCAATGTCGAAGCCCTTCGGGTCACAGCTTCCCCGACGGAGAGGTGACTCTGCTTCGGAGGAATGGTTCGAATCTTTCCTCAGCCCAAAGCGCACCGCCTTCGCTTTGACACCCTAGCATCGGGTCGGGGCAGGGGGATCAACGGCAATCTACCGCCGCCAGTGAGCAATGAGCGGAGTACTCGTACCCGCACTTCCCATCACCGGACAAGCAATAGGCGCGAGTTCTTGCCGCGATTGGGCCGGGTCCTTCGGATTGAGCATGCGGCGAAGTGGCGGGGGTATCTGGAGGGTGCACTGGCGAAGAAACCTCGCGAGCGATGTGCCAATCGGACTGGGGGCTGAGTGAGCAACCACTGGACG
>Ga0209061_1003862_pt1 | contig 15421 bp, 15 predicted proteins | sample Coa_R1_10_FD_187157 | JGI IMG/M metagenome (GOLD analysis project Ga0209061, IMG submission 187157) | Surface soil microbial communities from Centralia Pennsylvania, which are recovering from an underground coalmine fire - Coalmine... | ecosystem: Environmental > Terrestrial > Soil >...
TAGTTGACGTGCAGCGGCGCGTAATAGTTGGGAGAACCCTTTGGCCACGGCGAGTACATCGTGAAATCGCGCAGCTTCTGGTAGACCTGGAAGGTCCCCAGGAATGTTTGCAGATACAATGACCCTGTGGTAACAGGTGTAGTGAATACGAGCTTCCCGTTATCATAAGCGTAGAGTTCCTGGACGTTGGTTGCACGATTGACAACAATCACCTTTCCTTGCGAGGGAATACCGCCGCCGCTATTCTGGGCAGTCACCGTGCTGTCAACCTGGGCAGCCGCGCGCGTGATTGCCCCGGATGTTCCGGTCGTTTTCGTGGGGCTACCCGCTGTCGGGCTGCCGCCTGCTGTAACGGCCGTGCCATCCTGAGACGGTTGAAAGGGACCACCGGGAATCTGCCCTACTGCGCCACACGAGACCAGAGCAAAGAGTAAGGACCCCATGAAGATAACGGGCAGAAAAACGAGCGAAGATTTTTTTGTATGCTGCTTTTCCATGTCAGTCCTTTGACGCATTTTACATACTAATGAGGACCTGTATACTCCTCTGACTGCTTACCCACCAGCAGAGAGCAGCAAACTGCCTTTCTCTGGCGAAGCAGGCAACAATGCAAAAGGAGGAATGGATGAAAGCACCCCCCATGCTTTCACTCCTCATGGGTGATTTTATTCTGTAGAATTACTCTAAAGAACCTGTTTCACCCTGCATGGCAATAGATGCCCCATATTATACGCAAGTTTAGATATAAAATCAACTATATTCTATGCATTAAGCAAAAGTCGCCCGTATACGCTCCACATAGAGATCGATAAAGCTCTCTCTGTCTACATCGACGGAGGCAAGAACGTTAGGCGAGTGAGGCAGCAGTTTGCCGGAACCCGCAAAGAAGCCGACAGTTTCGCCGAGGGTCAGGGAGCCGGCCAGTTCCACATCGACATAGGCTTCCTCCCAGGTGAGCAAATCGGGGCGGAACGCAGCAGCCAGGCAAAGCGGATCATGCATCTGAATGGCATCAAGCCGGCGAGCCTGGCCAAAGATATCGCAGTAGTAATCCATCATTCGCTTTATCAGAACCGTCACGGGGCTGCCGCTGGCGGCCAGTTGCTCGGCCAGTTCACGCTTGAACAGGGTTCTGGTCGTGACATCCAGCGCTACCAGACGAACCGGCCAGCCCGCATGCAGAACGATGTGCGCCGCGTGTGGATCGGCAAAAATATTGAACTCGGCGCATGGGGTAATATTGCCAGGCACGCGCAATGCTCCGCCCATAATCACCAGTTCGCGCACCGTCTGGGCCAGGCGCGGCTCACGGCGCACTGCCTGGGCCACATTGGTCAGCGGCCCTACGCATATCAGCGCGATCTCGCCAGGTGCTGCCATAATCCTTTCGATCAGCAACTCAATCGCGTGCTGCCCCACAGGCTGTCGCTGCGGTTCGGGGAGAATGACATTGCCGAGACCATTTTCCCCGTGAACATCGGCCGCCAGCACCGGCGGGACAACGAGGGGACAAGGGCAGCCACGCGCTACCGGTATGTCCGCCCTGCCCGCCAGTTCCAGGAGGGTCAGGGCGTTGCGCGTGGTATGCTCAATGGGGACGTTGCCACTTACTGTCGTAACAGCCTCCAGTTGTACTTCCGGGGAAGCCAGGGCCAGAAACAACGCCAGGGCATCGTCTATCCCGGGATCGGTGTCGAGAATGATTCTCTGCTTTACAATGGGGGATTCCATGTTACTCCTGAAGAAACTTGTAATAGAACTAATTCTGCACTTTACAGCCAAGACTCCCATAGAGGGCCGCTTCGGCGTGTTCGGCGTGTCCTGCTCCGCTTCAGCGGCCCTCTATGGCAGATTTTTCATGCATATGACGCATATCTAGGAATGGGCTGGCTGCGCGCCTTTACTCTTACATTGGAAGGCCAGCAGAGGGCCAGCCTGGTTATTCGGCATGTGGCCACGGATACGTGTTCCAGCGCTTTCGTAGCTCTCCTCTTCGATGGTCCCGAACTGGTGGAAACGTGCTACCAGCTCGCCATGCTCATAGGGGATCAGCACGTCCAGTTGCACAAACTGGAGCAGCAGATTCTCGCTGATGCAGCGCAGCAGGTCCTCGATACCTTCGCCTGTCAGGGCCGAGACATGCACCGAGGGCAGCTTTTCGGCGAGACCGCCAAGCTGCAAGGGGCCGTTGTGCGGCTGCTCGCCGGCGTTGTCGGCAGGCACAACCACCGGCAGATTGCGCGGCAACCTATCAATCTTGTTGAACGCCACGATCATCGGGCGACCGCCCGCGCCGATCTCTTCCAGCACCTGTTCAACCGACTCTATCTGGTGATGCGCCGAAGGACTGGAGGCGTCGATCACGTGAACTAGCAGGTCGGCCTCAGCTACCTCCTCAAGCGTGGCGCGAAAGGCAGCGATCAGCGTGGTAGGCAGGCGCTGGATAAAGCCCACCGTGTCAGTCAGCAAAATCTCCTGACCTCCGTTGAGTTTGACACGCCTGGTCATTGGATCGAGCGTGGCAAAGAGTTTGTCTTCGGCCAGGCTATGAGCAGCGGCCAGGCGATTCAGCAGAGTCGATTTGCCCGCGTTTGTATAGCCAACCAGCGCGACCACCGGCGAGCCAGAGACCTTACGCCGCTCGCGATGCAGGTAGCGATGCGTGCGCACCTGCTCAATTTCTTCCTCCAGATGGCTCTTCTGCCGGCGCAGCAAGCGGCGGTCTACCTCGATCTGTTTCTCACCCTCGCCGCGCTGTTGCACGCTGCCCTTCTGGCGCGAAAGGTGCGACCACTGGCGAGCCAGGCGCGGCAGATCGTACTCGATCTGAGCAAGTTCGACCTGCAAACGCCCCTCTTTGGTGCGAGCACGCTGACCAAAGATGATCAGGATCAGCGCTGTGCGATCCAGCACCTGTCTCTCCAACTCGCGCTCCAGGTTGCGGTGCTGGCCGGGCGTGAGCTCCAGGTCGAAAATGACCGCGTCGCAATTGTGGTAACGCGCCAGTTCCGCGACCTCTGCGATCTTGCCCGAACCGAGCAGCGTACCGGGGTGTGGGTGCGCGAGGCGCTGGATTACACGATCCGCGCAGTCTGTCCCGGCGGTCGCCGCCAGTTGGGCCAGTTCTTCCAATGACTCTTCAACCGGCCAATCGGTGCCGGGCAGATCTACGCCGACCAGAATGGCCCGTTCGGGCGCCTTCGCGAGCAGACCCTCCAGAGGACGCTCTTCTCCGGAGATAGGAACGCTGTATTCTGGCATACTTCTTTTTCTCCTTATTGCTTCTTTTCCACTAAACAAAACCAGTGTACTTGATTCACGCGAGAAGCGCCTGCGCTCCCTGGTGAGGAGAATGCTCATGGATCAGCCCCGCGATACGATGGGCCACAACAAAAACCTGCGAGAGCATTGGGAAGTGTCGAGAAATGTTAGCGTAAAGCGTCGAGGTCTACGATCAACAACCATGACAGATCTCACCTGCACCAGTGCCAGCGCGGCCACAACCAGATATCACGCGCTCGCAGCAATCATGCTGCTGCACGGTCCTGTCTGTCCCGCGTCATTGGTCAATGGATTAGCTGAAAACTATCATGCCTGTTGCTGTCTCCTGTAATTAGTGAACTGCCATTAAGATACACGAGATCGAACAAAAAATCAAGCGCCGGACGAAGTTCTCCCGGTAAGCCCGGCTCCCCATACGAGGCCAGGGCAAGGCAAGCTATCGGGAACGCGCAGCCTGCGCGGCGCTTCCTTTTGGGAGCTGGAGCTTGCCTCGGTCTGTTATTTAATAAACTCCCTCGCGAAGAAGCGCAGCGAATCCAGTTGCAACGCGTCCCGGAAGGAAAGAATCAATTCCTGAACGCCGGCCTCCTCGAACTCCGCCAGACGCTTGCGGATAGTCTCCGGGCTTCCAACCAGCCCATTTTTGATGCGATCGCCAAGTCGGTCCCGAATGTTCGCCGGGATCTTCGCTAGAGCCTCTTCATCGGTCTTGCCGATAAAGCAGGTGGTTGTTGAAGTACGATGGATGCTCTCATAGTCGCGCCCAACATTCTCACAGTGCTGCTTGAGGACCGCGAATTTGTGTTTGATCGTCTCCAGGTCGCCGCCGACGTTGCAGGCATCGCCGTATTGCGCGACCAGCTTGAGAGTGACCTGTTCGCCGCCACCACCGATCAGCAGGGGGATATGCGGCTTTTGCACGCCTTTGGGCTGGTTGATAGCCCCGCGCACCTGGTAATATTTGCCCTCGAAGGTCGCCTCTTCCTGCGTCCACATCGCCAGAATGACCTGCACGGCTTCGCGCAGGAGGCGCAGGCGGCCAGGAGCATCGGGATAGTCGTAGCCGTAGGCGCGATACTCGTGCTCGTACCAGCCCGCGCCGATGCCGAAGTTGAGCCGTCCGTGCGAGAGCACATCGACCGTGCTGGCCATCTTGGCAAGTAGCGCGGGATTGCGATAGCCATTGCACGTGACCATCTGGCCGACGCGCACACGCTTCGTATCGCGGGCCAGAGCCGCGGTAGTGGTCCAGCATTCAAAGGTCACTTCCTGCGATGGCTGCGGGATGGTATGAAAATGATCAACGAGCCAGACAGAGGAGAACCCCTCCTCGTCGGCCGTCTGGGCCACGCGCGTCATTGCTTCATAGGCTTCAACAGGATCCTTGATGCTTACCAGGTCCATCGTCCAGCCTTGCGGCAGAGACACACCAAATTGCAGAGACATGAACAATATCCTCTTTTCCAGGAGATTTCGACGAAATGAGCATGGGCAATATGTGGAGGGATCAGGAATGCGTTCCCCTTCCTTGCCAGCAAACGACTCTGGTTCTTCCGGCACCTGCATCCTGAGTGCCAGCTTGCTTGAAATTATACCCCGCCGCAAAGGGCATTGTCGAACTACTCTGTCTCCGTGTACGCATTAGAGATAGGATGAGGAATGCGAAGATTTTTTTCAAAAACCAACGCTTGACAGTGTGAAGTTGAGCGTGCTATTATTGTCCCGTCCAGGGGCTGTTAGCTCAGTTGGTTAGAGCGCCACGTTGACATCGTGGAGGTCACAGATTCGAGTTCTGTACAGCCCACTAGCAAAAAGCGGCTTCATTCATATGAAGTCGCTTTTTTTGCTCTCTATCAGTTTCTGCTTATCAGACTCTTGAGCAGCCAGTGCATCCTTGCAAGCGTATTTGATGATCACCTATCATTTGCATTCTCACAAAGAAAAGACCATTTCGTCTTCACCGAATAGACGGAGAAAAATTATGCAGTTGCTTGCTTTGTTAATCCTACTGGGAATCCTCGTTTTACTCTTCCTTGCGGCAACCTATTTTGCGCGTTCTCAAAAAACGTTCAACATGGGGTCGAGATCTGTTCTTGATGACTTCTATCGCTCGCAAGGGATGGGCAATACGCTTGACGCCGGATACAATCTCGATGGAGGGTTTGTGCCACATGGGAGGAGAAACTCATCAATGGACAGAGGGCAGCCTGGGAGTGGGGCTGGCCGCGCTCCTCGTATTCTTCCTGGTAAGAAGAAGACGAACAAGCGCTAAGCAGCCTGCCCACATAGTTAGCTAAAGTGCTCGTTGTTCACAGGACGCATAGGTGCCTGGCAACAACTTAGTTGCTGCCAGGCACCTATGCGTCCTGTGAACAACCTATTGCTTGATGGAAAGCGCCGCACCAATGCCCTCGTCGCGGGTGCGGTGTACACCGGCTGTCTCGTGTATGCCGCCTTCGGGATAGACCAGGCGGGCTTCACGTTCAGGTAGGAGGCTGGCAACTTCTTTGAGCACGGCGTCAAGAAACTGGTCTTCGGGCACGGTCCTGATCGGTTTGCCCTTGCGAAAGATCACGCCGCGCCCCTTGCCGCCGGCCAGGCCAACATCCGCGTCACGCGATTCGCCCGGCCCGTTGACCACGCAACCCATCACCGCGACCTGAATGGGCGTCTGCACTTTGGCCAGGCGCTTCTCGACCTCGTTGGCTACGCCGACCACATCGATCTCAACACGGCCACAGGAGGGGCAGGAAACGAAGGTAACGCCGCGATTGCGCAGTTCGAGCGAACGGAGGATTTCATAGGCTACTGGAATCTCCTCTTCCGGCTCGGCGCTCAGGCTGACACGTATGGTATCACCGATGCCCTCTGCCAGCAGCAGGCCAAGACCGACCGCCGATTTCACCGCGCCGGTCACGACTGTCCCGGCCTCGGTAATACCCAGATGCAGAGGATAGTTCGAGCGCGCGGAGAAGCGGCGATAAGCCTCAACAGCCGTGAGCGGCGAGGAGGATTTCAGCGAAACTTTGATCTCGTGGAAGTCCAACTCTTCGCACCAGCCGATATACTCCAGTGCCTTGTTTACCATGCGCTCTGCCAGATGCTCGCGCTCGCGGCGGCGGGCCTCGGCGGGATCGCTGCGTTCAAGCGTGCCATCATCGCGCAGACGCACCTGGATACGCTGCATCTGCCCGCGCTGGTCGAGCGCGTCGATTGAGCCGGAGTTGACACCGATGCGCATAGCCACGCCGCGTTCCTTGCAGGCGCGTACGATCTCTTCCAGGGACTGGCGACCGTTGATCAGGTTGCCCGGGTTGATGCGCACGCAATCGACGCCCTGACGAATAGCCTCCAGAGCCAATGAGTGCTTATAATGGATGTCCGCTACCAGGGGAATATGGATCTGCTGCTTGATCTCGCCAATGGCCAGCGCATCCTCTTCTTCTGGCACAGCCACGCGCACCATCTCGCAGCCAACGTCCTCCAAGCGATGGATCTGAGCAACCGTGCTCGCCACATCGCGGGTGTACGTCGTGGTCATCGACTGCACCACAATCGGTGCATCGCCCCCAATGGCCAGACCGCCTACATGAATTTGCCGCGTTTTTCGTCGCATAGGTTTTTATCTACTCCATCTCTATCTCTCAACAAAAGGCCCCATCGGCTAACGTTCCTGACAGGAACAATCACCAGGCCTGACCAATATACTCTTGCCCGACCTGGATCGATTCCAGATGTATCCTTCTCCCATAACCGGGGCAATGTGTTCCTTATCTAACCCGCTAGCGGGATTGAAACTAGCTACTCCAGTGAAGCACATCGCTCACTGTAATAATCACCATCAGAGCGAGCAGAATCGCCATCCCTGCGAGATTGATCATTCCCTCCAGTTCTGGCTTGAGACGCTTGCCGCCGCGCAGCAGTTCAATCAGAATGAGGAAAACGCGCCCTCCGTCCAGCGCAGGGAAAGGCAGGATATTGACGATTGCCAGGTTAATGTTCAGAATCGCGGTCAGGCTGAGGATTGGCCACCAGCCTTCCACCGGGATACTCTGGGCGACTTCACCCGTAAACTTAACAATTCCCACCGGTCCAGAGATCTGCGCCTGTGTCCTGCCTGTAATGATCTGACCAATGGTCGAGATAAACTGACCGGTTACACTGAACGTCTCGCCAACACCTCTGATCGGCGCTTCCCAGAAAGGATACCTGATCAGGACGACATTGCTCGTTGAGACAATCCCCATCGGTCCCTGTCCCTGCGGAGGATCTACACGCGCATGAATGACTGTTGTCACCGTCGATTTCTGCCCCGCGTGGCGAATCACAGCGGTAATCGCCACAGTACATTTTGGATCTTTTTTACAGGCGCTGCTTTGCTGGCCGATCAGGGCATCGGTGATATCCTGAACATCCGAGAATTGATGCACAGGTTGTCCGTTGACCTCGATAAACGTATCGCCGGGGCGCAGACCGGCTGCCGCAGCCGGCGAATTCTTTACGACGCTGCCCACCTGGGGAGCCGCGACCGGTTGCCCAACGCCATAGGCAAAGATGAACAGGACCATTGCCAGGATGACATTCATGGTAACGCCCGCCACTAACACAATGATGCGCTTGCCAGCGGTCTTGGACGCGAAGCTACCAGGATCATAGTTGCCATGCTCGTCGTTGACCTCGCCGTTTTCGCCGGGCATGCGCACAAAGCCGCCAATGGGCAGGAGATTGATTGAATAGATCGTATGATGCTGCTCTGGATGCTTCTCGGTTCCGTTCAGACGGGACAACTGCTCACCATCGTAAGCATCTTCCGCAGTGCGCGGGCCACCGAACCAGACGACCTCCCAGCCGCCGCGGTCCCGTTTGCGAAAGCCCAGCACGCGAGGCGGCAAGCCCAGGCCAAACTCCTCAACACGAATGCCGGCCCATTTCGCAGTCAGAAAGTGTCCCAGTTCATGAATCAGAACACATAAACCAAAGACCGGAATGGCTGCCAGTAGGAACCAGGGGTTGGTTAGAGTCATCAGACATTCCTCCCATATCTCTGCTCATAAAGCATTTGTGTGTGCCGGCGCGCCCATGCGCAGGCATCCAGAATAGCAGGTACATCCGGGTTAGCCACCGGCCGGTGCTGCTCCAGAAGAGTCTCTATAAACATAGCAATATCCGTCAGGCCAATCTTGCCTGCCAGGAAGAGCGCGACCGCTTCTTCATCTGCGCCCACCAGCACACATGGATAGGTGCCGCCGCGTTGCGCCGCCTCGCGGGCCAGACGAAAACAGGGAAAGCGCGCGCTGTCGAGGGCCTCAAAATTGAGGCGAGCCACCTCTGGCCAGCATAGTTCGCGCAGCAGCCCGGTGCCGCTCGTATCCAGGCGCGCGGGATAGCTCAGGGCATTCAGGATCGGCAGATGCATGGTAGGCAGGCTGGCCTGCATTTTAATTGAGCCATCTCTATACTCAACCATAGAATGGATGATACTTTCGGGCTGAACCACAACCTCGATCTTATCGTAGGGCATATCAAAAAGCCAGTGAGCCTCGATGACCTCCAGGCCCTTGTTCATCAGCGTGGCGGAATCGATGGTTATTTTTGGTCCCATGCGCCAGGTGGGATGGGCCAGCGCCTGCTCAACCGTGACGGAGCGGATCTCTTCGAGAGTTGCGCGGCGGAAAGGTCCGCCGGAAGCAGTGATGATCAGGCGGCGTACCTCGCAGGTCTGCTCGCCGCGCAAACATTGCCAGAGGGCGCTGTGCTCGCTATCAATCGGGAGAATCGAGACGCCAGCTCGCCGCGCCTCCTCCATCACCAGGTGACCGCCCATTACCAGTGTCTCTTTATTTGCCAGTGCAATCGTCTTGCCAGTGCGAATCGCGGCCAGCGTGGGATTCAGCCCCACCAGGCCAGAGGTCGCTGCCACCACGACATCGGCCTCGGCCAGGGTCGCTACCTCAAGCAATCCCTGCTCGCCCAGGAGTACACCGGGCAGAAGTTCTCGCGCACCTTCGGCCACTTCTGGAGACTCGGCGAAGCAAGCAGTAACGGGTACCTGAAATTCGCGGGCCTGCTCGGCCAGCAAGGTGACGTTCTGGCGAGCGGCCAGCGCTTGCACGCGAAAGTGCTCAGGAAAGCAACGCACCACATCCAGCACTTGCCGGCCAATCGATCCGGTGCTACCTAACAAGACAATCCGTCTAGGAAAACTGGTCATGCTATTTCAAATGGCAGGGATGCGCTCTGCCCCTTCTTTGCAATCAAGGACGAGCACGATTTTCGCCCTCCTCCTCTTCAAATTATAACATCTGTCAGTAATAACGACTTCTCATGATACGAGAGGTCATGACTATGTAGCCAGGACCTTTGTTTTCCCCCAGGCACGCGGCAGAGAAACGAGACATATCCTCAAACCTACGACAAATTACCGGTAAAGAGCGCGAAAACGAAAATGATCAGGACCGCGAAAAGCAGACTATCGATACGATCCAGCATGCCGCCGTGACCGGGCAGAAACTGCCCGCTATCCTTGACATGCGTCTGGCGCTTGAGCAGCGATTCGGCCAGGTCTCCCAGGACCGCTGCCGCGCCCACCAGCATCCCTAGCACAACAGCCAGATACCAGGGTGTCCCCATAGGGAGCGTCGTGAACAGAACAGCAGCTGCGATGGAAAAGATCAGGCCGCCAAAGACGCCTTCCCAGGTTTTGCCGGGACTGATCCTGGGGGCAAGCTTGTGACGACCAAAAAAATGGCCCGCGAAAAAGGCCCCCGTGTCAAAGCCCCAGACGCCTCCGAAGAGCGTAAGAAGCCACCACAGGCCGTTTCCCAGCCCAACCTGCGATCCACGCAGGATGAGCATGCAACTCATAGGCCAGCCCAGGTAGAAAGCGATGGCCACAGTCAACGACCAGTCAACCATCGCCCCTTCCAGCTTTTTGCGGAAGAAAAACACGGGAAACGAGGCCAGCAGGGCAAGGCTAATGCCTACTTCGAGGAGCAGCAGGCGTTGTTTGGGCAGCATCGCGGCCACCAGGAAAAGCAAAGCGAGCGCGAAACTCACCAGCATAACAGGCTGATAACCTTCGTGGCGCATCATAGCGCGCAATTCGGAAATAGCCACAATTGTCACCAGCAAGGCCAGGGCGAACGCCCACCAGCCCCCCATCCAGACCATAGCCAGCACAATAGGTATGCCGACCAGGGCAGTAAGAACTCTCAGGCCGACAGAGCGAAACCATTGCCTGTCGGCCTTTTCCGGCGCATCTGTTTCTTTCTTTTGCTCGTTTGCTTCTCGCACAATATTCCTGTTCTCTCAAGCAAGCACTACGAAACCGAGAGTCGCCCAAAACGGCGTTGCCGCTTATAGAAACTGTCCAGAGCAGCCAGCAGGTCTTCGCGGCCAAAATCAGGCCAGAGGGTTGGCGTTGCGTAGTACTCGCTATACGCTGACTGCCAGAGCAGGAAGTTGCTGACGCGCATCTCTCCGGCGGTGCGAATAACCATATCGGGATCGGGTAAATCGCGCGTGTACAGATAGGAACTGATCAATTCTTCAGTGATCGCTTCGGGGGCGCGCCCATCGGCGATGATCTGGCGCACCGCGTCGACCAGTTCGGCCCGGCCTCCGTAGTTGAAGCAGACATTCAGGGCGAGCCGCGTATTGTTTTTCGTCAATTCAACCATATCGCGTACCGCGCGCTGGATATCAGGAGAGAGATCACCCAGGCGTCCAAGGTGACGCAGGCGCACTCCATTGCGGTGAAGCTTGTCCAGATCTGAGCGAATGGTTTCCCAGAAGATACGCATCAGGCCATCAACCTCAGATCTGGGACGCCCCCAATTCTCGGTTGAGAAAGCATAGACGCTCAACATCTCTATATGCTCATCGACGGAACATTCAACCACGCGGCGGAGCGCATCCACTCCAGCTTTATGGCCTGCAATGCGGGGCAGGTGGCGCCGTGTCGCCCAGCGCCCATTGCCATCCATAATAATCGCCAGGTGGCGCAGCGGAGTCTTCGACTTTGCAAGCGACTCTTCAACGGTTTGCGACTGCGTTTTTTCTTTTTCCTGTGACGAGGAAAAAAGACCTTGTAGCCTGGGCAAGTTAGACCTCCAGAATCTCCAGTTCCTTAGACTTGCCGATCTTCTCCATCTCTTCAATGAAGCGATCGGTGAGCTTTTGTAAGCGCTCGGTGCTGCGCTTGAGCTCGTCCTCGGAAATCTCTTTCTTCTTCTCACGCTCGCGCAATTTGTCGTGTGCATCACGACGAATATTGCGAATAGCCACTTTATGCTCATCCAACTTCTTATGGACGGTCTTAACCATCTCCCGGCGGCGCTCTTCGTTCAGTGGGGGAATGGCGAGGCGAATCACCTGGCCATCATTGCTGGGATTAATGCCCAGGTCCGACTTCTGAATGGCCTTCTCGATATCCACCAGCATCTTACGGTCCCAGGGCTGGATAACCAGCAGGCGAGCCTCCGGTACAGAAATTGTAGCGACCTGGTTGATAGGCGTCGGCGTCCCATAGTAATCGATGGTAATGCGGTCGACCAGCGCGGAACTGGCACGGCCGGTGCGAACAGCGGCGAGGTCCTGCTTCAACACATCGATTGCTTTTTGCATACGCCGCTCAGCATCTCCAAAAAGATCATCTACCATAGTTCTGCTCCCTTGATGGGGCGTCGGAACACCCCAGTCTTCTGCAAGGCCCTGTCCGCTTCTTCGTGGGAAGCAGATCGGCTGCTTGCATCAACGACTTGCACTCCACTCTGGTTCTTCGATATCATGGACCAGCGTACCATATTTCTGGCCGCGCACGATAGCCTCCAGGACGCCTTCGCTATTGAGGTCAAAGACGACAATAGGAAGGTGATTATCCTTGCAGAGCGAGAGCGCGGTGCTATCCATGACCTTGAGTCCCATATTGAGTGCCCGCATATAGCTCAGTTCCTCGAACTTCCGGGCCTCTGGATTATGCACGGGATCGTCAGTGTAGACTCCATCTACTTTGGTCGCTTTGAGCAATACTTGAGCATTGAGTTCGACGGCGCGCAGGGCCGCGGCGGTATCAGTGGTGAAGAACGGGTTGCCGCTGCCGGCTGCAAGAATGACCACGCGCCCTTTCTCCAGGTGGCGAATAGCGCGGCGACGAATAAACGGCTCAGCCACCGGGGGCATTTCAATTGCGGTCTGCACGCGGGTTGTCATGCCCAGCTTCTCCATAGCATCCTGCATGACCAGCGAGTTCATGACGGTGGCCAGCATGCCAACGTAGTCGGCGGTCCCGCGATCAATGCCAGTCGCGGCCGCATCAGCTCCGCGCCAGATATTGCCGCCGCCAACAACAATTGCCACCTCGACTCCTAGATTATACACCCGCTTGATCTCGCCGGAGATGCGCCGGACCGTACCCGCATCAATGCCGGAGCTTTTGCGCGGACTGAGCGCTTCTCCACTTAATTTGAGCAGGATGCGCTGATATTTGAGAGATGAAGTCTCCTGCGACATACTCAGTCATACTCCCATGCGTAAGAGAGGACGCGATTCTCAGAGCCGTCGTCTTCACGCGCGGTCTCTCAAAATCGAAGCCACCCCGTTTACTCCTCGCCAAGCGCGAAACGGCTGAAACGCCGCACAACGATGTTTTCACCCGTTTCAGCGATCACCTTACGCACCAGGTCACTGATGGTCACGGCCTCATCCTTCACATATGGCTGCATCATCAGCACCTGCTCGCCAAAGACCTTCTTGAGTTTACCGTTGATGAAGTCTTCGCGCCTGGCCTCGGGGACGCGAGCAATCGCCTCGTCTTCCAGGATTTTCTTGCGCTCTGCTTCAACCACGTCAGCAGGTACGTCTTCGAAGTTGATGTACTTCGGTGCAACGCCGGCGATCTGCAAAGCCAGCTCGCGGGCCAGTTCGCGGAAGCTCTCGCTGCGTGCAACAAAGTCTGTGCTACAGTTGAGCTCCAGCAGCACACCCACGTTATGATTGTGGTGGACATACGAGAAAATGCCCCCCTGCTTGGTCTCACGACCCGCAGCGATCATCTTCTCGGCCTTGCGGTCGCTTCTGGCCTCAAGAATCTTGACGGCCTGGCCCCAATCCTTCGCTTCGGCCAGGGCGTTTTTACAATCGGCAAATGTTGCATTGGTCTGCTCACGCAACTTCTTAACGTCTGCGGCAGTATACTCCATGGTCTTGTATCTCCTCAATACTCACTTGTATGATACTCAGGCCCTCGCAGAAAGTATATCGTCTCTGACCATCGAATCCGGGCCCCGAGTGCTTGACAAAATGGCGTAAAATGTCTATCTCTTTCCTGACGCAATTAAGCATGATGAAGCGGGAGAAGGGCCGGAAAGAAATTTCCACTTCCAGTTCGCCCGCTCTCCCGCCGTGCGATCAGGCTCTGTCTTAATGGGCGTCTTGTGTGGCCAGTTCAGGTTCGGCGCTTTCAGTGTGCGCCTCCTCTGCTTCTGCCGCCGGGGCCGCGATCTCTTCCTGGGCGGGTCCTTCTGCTTCTGAAGCCTTCTCGACAGGAGTCTCACCACTTTCAATTGACTCGCCCTCTTCCGGCTGCCCTTCGTCCTTATGCTCGGCCTCAAGCTGGCGGCGACCTTCGATTACAGCATCGGCGATCTTAGCACAGAGAAGGCGAACCGCGCGGATGGCGTCGTCGTTCGCCGGAATGGGATAATCCATTTCATCGGGATCGCAGTTGGTATCGGCCAGCGCGATCACCGGAATCTCCAGGCGGCGGGCCTCCAGCACGGCTGTACGCTCTTTGCGCGTGTCAACGATAAAGACCGCGTTGGGTAGCTTGCGCATCTCTTTAATGCCTCCCAGCGTGCGCTCCAAGCGATTGATATCGTCGATCAAATGCTGCGCCTCTTTTTTGGGTAGGCGCTCAAAATCGCCATGCTCGCGCCGCGTCTCAAGATCGCGCAGATAGCGGATACGGGCTTGAATGGTCTGGAAGTTCGTGAGCATCCCACCGAGCCAGCGCTGGTTCACATAGAACATGCCGCAGCGCTTCGCTTCTTCGGCAACGGCCTCCTGGGCCTGCTTCTTTGTTCCGACAAACAGAATCGTGCCACCCTCAGCCGCCAGTTGCTCCACAAATTTGTAGGCATCGTTGAGACGCGTCACCGTCTGCTGGAGATCAATAATATGGATACCATTGCGATCCATAAAAATGAACGGCTGCATCTTTGGGTTCCAGCGGCGCGTCTGGTGGCCAAAGTGGACTCCTGCTTCAAGGAGCTGCTTCATTGAAATGATATTCGCCAAAAAGGACCTCCCTTTGATCCTCCGCCCTCGTCTTATTGGTGGAAAGGGTACCCGGCGGTCATAGGTGAAGCTCGACTCCACAAACCCCTACCACATTCGAGGTATACCAGGGCATACACCAATCTGAGAGCGTGTGTATTTTTTTGCTTTTGCTTTCGCGCGGAGGCTCTCTCCGCTAGATGGCAAGTATAGCATGTTTGAAAGAATCTGGCTAGTGTTGGCAAATCTGAACTTTTATTCCGGGCTTGTATCTGTATTATAGCGAAGGCTACTCTTAAATCGTTCTCATCTCAATTTGAGAGCAAGTATATTTTAGTTTAATGTTAAATCACCTACCTAATTGGGTCTTCGAAGAAGCTTGACAATGTCATATATTTCATGACATATACTATATAGATTTGCTTTTAGAACTATGTCAATAAACGTACTATCTTATATGAGAAAATACAAAGCGTAGTGCTCATACCCGTTCTTGTTTCTTTGCGCTAGTCACGGTTTTCTCAGGTTCTCTCCTTTTTCTATATTTATACAGTTAACCATGTACTATACTTGTCGTGGACAGATTCTACACACACCACAAACAAAAAGAAAGGATTTTGTGGTATCACATAAGTAGAAAACTTTTCTATCTTTGCTTCCTCAAGGCGGGAATGACTGGCTTATTACTCGCGCTATTTTTCCCTCTTTCAGCGAATGCTGCCAGCCATATCCTAAATCCTCCGCAGCTTACGTGTACACAGGCGCCTGCTAGCGTTGATCCAACAAGTCTCTCTTCTTTCCAATTGGAAAGCTACGGTTTACCTATGCGTCCTCCTAGCTCAGCAGGCTCTCAGGCCCAAGCCAG
>Ga0209061_1003863_pt1 | contig 15420 bp, 15 predicted proteins | sample Coa_R1_10_FD_187157 | JGI IMG/M metagenome (GOLD analysis project Ga0209061, IMG submission 187157) | Surface soil microbial communities from Centralia Pennsylvania, which are recovering from an underground coalmine fire - Coalmine... | ecosystem: Environmental > Terrestrial > Soil >...
TCCTGCTGGCGGCGGGCAAGGGGCTGGCCTACATCGCGTCACTGGCCGCCTTCCGCGGCGGGCCGACGTTCCCGGCGCTGCTCATCGGCGCGGCGGGCGGCATCGCCCTGTCCCGCCTGCCCGGCCTGCCGCTGGTCGCGGGGGCGGCCATGGGCGTGGGCGCGATGGCCGCGGTCATGCTGACGCTCCCGCTGACCTCGGTCCTGCTCGCCGCCATCTTGTTCCCCGGCAGCGCGCTCACGCTCACGCCGCTGGTGATCGTGGCCGTGGTCGTCGCCCACGTCACCGCGGCCCGGCTGGCCCCGGGCGACGGCAGCCGGCCGGCGGTCCCGGCTCAGGCGGCCGCGCCGGCTCAGGCGGCCGCGCCGGCCGGCGAGGCGGCCGCCCCCGGGGCCGTCGCCGATCCCCAATCGTGATACAAGCCCGCAACCGGCCGCGTGCGCGGCGCCGTCAAATGGGCATGCACAGACACATCGTGGCTCCCCGCCGGCGGCCCGGCGCCGCCTGGGCCCCGGGGCTGATAGTCCTCGCCATGGCGGCGCTGGCCGGCTGCTCGTCCGGCGGATCGTCCAGCTCGGCTCCGGCCGCCGCAGTGCCGGGTGCCGCGGTGCCGGGTGCCGCGGTGCCGGGTGCCGCCGCGGCCCACGCCCAGGCCAACGGGGCGGCCGCCGGGGCCGCCGAACCCGCGGCCGGAGCCGGAGCGGCGAGCGCGGGCAGCGCGGCAGGCACCGGGCAAGCCGCCCCGGCCGCGCGGCTCGCGCCAGCAGGCCAGCAGCTCATCTACACCGCGCAGCTCACAGTGCGGGCGCGTGACGTCGCCGCGGCGATCTCCCGCGCGACGTCGATCGCGGCCAGCGCGGGAGGCTACGTCTCGGCCGAGAACGCGAGCAGCGACCCGGGCCACCCGGCCCAGTCCACCGCGACCATCGAGCTCAAGATCCCGGTGGCCGCCTACCCGGCGGCGCTGGGCGAGCTGTCCGGCGGCTCGCTGGGCACGCGGCTGTCATTGCAGCAGCAGGCACAGGACGTGACGCAGCAGGTCGCCGACACCGACAGCCGGGTCGCCTCCGACGAGGCGGCGATCGCCCAGCTGCGGGCGCTGCTCTCCCACGCCGGATCGGTCGGGGAGCTGCTGAGCGTGCAGAACCAGATCAACTCCGAGGAGTCCGACCTCGAGGCGATGCAGGCGCAGCAGCGCGCGCTGAACCGCGAGACCGCGTACGCCACGGTCACGGTGACCATCCTCGGGCCGCTGGCAGTCAGCAAGCCGCCCAGGCCGAAGCCCGCGCCCGGCCTGGCAGACGGCCTGTCCGCCGGCTGGCACGCGTTCCGCGTCACGCTGTCCTGGCTGCTCGCGGCCGCCGGCGCGGCCGCCCCGTTCGCCGCCGTCGCCGCGGTCCTCGGTTATCTCGCCTACCGGGGCCGCCGCTGGCTCAGGAGCCGCGCCCGCCTCGGCGGCTAGCCGCCCAGACGGCCGCCAGCCAGGCGGTCAGGTGTCCTGCTCCCTGGCCGCCGGCGTCCGCTCGAACACGTAGTACAGGGCGACCACGCCGGACAGGCCGAGCGCCGCCGGGGCGCTGACGAACGCGATCGCGATGACCAGCAGGTAGACCAGCCCCCCGGACATGAACCGGAGCCGGGCTTCCCAGCGCTTCTCCGGAGGCACCCGGACCCGGGTCCGCCCCTCCCCCAGCGACCACTCCAGCATCGAGGCGAAGCCGGCCGACATCCCCTCCAGCACGACCCCGTAGCCGGCGACGGCGAGCTTGGCGTCGAAGCCGCCGGGCGCGAGATAGTCGGCCACCGTCCCGGTCACGACCGGAAGCAGCACCACGAACAGCAGCAGTAGCAGGTTCAAGAACAGCAGCGTCCGGGTGACCACCGCGACATTGGACACCAGCGCGTGGTGGTTGACCCAGATGATGCCGATCGTGAAGAAGCTGATCAGGTACGCGACATAACCCGGCCACTTGGCCGCGAGCTGGTGCGCGAGCGCCCCGTGGCCCGGTCCGGCGACCGCGAGGTTGAGGGCGAGCAGCGTGATGGCCACCGCGAATACGCCGTCGCTGAACGCCTCGAGCCTGCCCCGGTCCATCCGGCGGGTCCGGGCGGATCACGCGAGATCGGCGACGAGTTCCGCGGGCGGCTTGCGGCGCCCGGTGAAGAACGGGATCTCCACCCGCGTGTGCCGCCTGGCGTCCGCGCCGCGCAGGTGCCGCATCAGGTCGACGATCCGGTGCAGTTCGTCGGCCTCGAACGCGAGCATCCACTCGTAGTCGTTCAGCGAGAAGCACGTGACGGTGTTCGCCCGCACGTCCGGGTATTCGCGCGCCATCATGCCGTGCTGGGCGAGCATCCGGCGCCGCTCCGCCGGGTCGAGCAGGTACCACTCGTAGGACCGGACGAACGGGTACACGCTCACGTAGTTCCGCGGCTCCTCCCCGGCGAGGAACGCCGGGATGTGCCCCTTGTTGAACTCCGCGGGCCGGTGCAGCGCCATGGCGCTCCACACCGGCTCGGACGCGCGGCCGAGCGCCGTGCGGCGGAACCGGACGTACATCTCCTGCAGCTCGTCGGAGGTCGGCGCTATCCACCACAGCATGTAGTCCGCGTCGGCGCGCATGCCCTGCAGGTCGTAGCAGCCGCGGGTGACGATCCCCTTGCCCGCTGCCTGGTCGAGCACCTCGGCGAGCTCGGCCGCCGCGGTCTCGCGGCCACCGTCCCCGTCGAGCGCGGCCCGGTCCGACACGCGGAACACCGACCACACGGTGTACCGGATGAGCTCGTTCAGTTCCCGCGCCTTCAACCGCTTCTCGTCATCAGCCATGCTCTAAATCCTATTTCCCGGCATTCCGAACGTACGCGCGGTGCCCGCGGACAGGTACGCGGTCACCTGCCCGGCGGCCGAACGCGCGGTCGCCACGCACGCGGGGATGCCCACCCCGCCGTAGGCGGCGCCCGCGACCGCGAGGCCGGGCTGCCCGGCCACGGCCGCACGGATGCCCTCGACCCGGTCGAGGTGGCCGACGTTGTACTGCGGCAGCGCGCCGCCCCAGCGGGTCACCCGGTGCGCGACGGGGGCCTTCGCGATCCCGGTCGCCTCCGCCAGCTCGGCGGCGGCCAGGGCGGCCAGGTCCGCGTCGTCGCGCTGCAGGAGCGCGGCCTCGCCGGCCCTTCCGATGGAGCAGCGAACGACGTGCACCGGGGCGTGCCCGGTGAGGTGCGGCCACTTCACCGTGGAGAACGTGGCGGCCTTGACCGCCTTGCCGTCGACGGCCGGGACGAGGTAGCCGCTGCGCGTCTGGTCCGGGAAGTCCTCCTCGCGGTAGGCCAGCGTGACGATCGCCATGCTCGCGTAGGGGATCTGCGCCAGGCGGGCGGCCGCGGCGGGGACCGCGTCTTTGAGCAGGCGCGCCGCGGGCGCGGCCGGGACGGCGAGGATGACCGCGTCGGCGTCGAGGTACTCCGGATCGGCGGCCGGCCCGACGGTGAGCCGCCAGCCGGTTTCCGTCCGGCTGAGCTCCCGGACGATCGCGCCGGTGCGGATGCCGGCGCCCGAGGCCCTCGCGACCGCCTCCGGCAGCGAGCCGAGCCCGGCGGTGAGCGTGACGAAGACCGGGGCCGGCTTCGCCGGCGGCTGCGGCGGCGGGGCGGCGGGGACCAGCGAGGCGGCGGCCTCGGTGAGCGTCGCGTGCTTCCTGGCGGCGGCGGCGAGCGGGCCGAGCGTCGCCTCGAAGGACAGGTCCTCGCTGCGGCCGGCGTACACGCCGCCGAGCAGCGGGTCGACCAGCCGGTCGACGACCTCGGCGCCCAGGCGGCTGCCGACGTACTCCGCGACCGAGACGTCGCCCGGTTCCGGCGGCAGCCGGGCCTCGCGCCGCGCGCGGGCGGCCCCGTCGGGGGACACGACGCCGGTGGCGGCCAGCTCGCCGGCGTCGGCGGGCACGCCCATGAACTGCCGCCGCGGCAGGGGCCGCAGCTTCCCCCGGGTGTAGATCGCGCTCGACGTCACGCCCGCCGGGACGAGATCCCCGCCCAGGCCTGTTGCTGTTATCAGCTCGATGCCCTCCGGCCGCCGGGCGAGCAGCGCCTCCGCCCCCTCGTCCACCGGCACCCCGGCGACCTCGGACGCGGACAGCTTCCCTCCAAGCCGCGGCGAGCCCTCAAGCAGGGTGACGCGGACGGGCTCGTCCCTGAGAAAGAACGCGGCGGCGAGTCCGGTGATCCCGCCTCCGACAACGACCACGTGCGCGGGTGCGCCAACCGTCATGGACCTAAGCCTGCCACAGCCGCCGCCGTCCCATGATCGCGTAAGGATTTTGCACCTATACCGTAAAAAATCTTCATGATGAATTATTTTTCGGTTCGTGCGGCCGCCCAGGTCAGGCCGCCGGCCCCGGAGCGGGTGCGCGTGTGGCGGGCGCGGCTCCCGCGGCGTCCGGGAACCCCGGGCGCGCCCGCCGGCGGCGGATCCGGGCATCACAGGAGCGCGGGCACATCGGACAGGGAGCGGACGACCGGGAAGCCGGAGCCGGAGACCTGCCCGTCCAGGTCGCCGCGCGCGATCCGGATGGCCCGCACGCCGGCCGCCTCGGCGCCGGCGCAGTAGCCCGGCTGGTCGTCGACCATGACGGCGTCCGCGGCGGCGACGCCGAGCTCCTCAAGGGCGCAGGCGTAGATGTCCGGGAACGGCTTGATGGAGCCGACCTCGCAGGACAGGATCGCCGCGTCGACGAGCGGGATGACGCCCAGGTAGTCCAGCAGCGGCCGCGTGGTGTTCCCGCAGTTGCTGACCAGCGCGATCGAGATGCCCTGCGCCCTCAGCCTGCCGAAGAACGGGACCGTGTCCTCGTAGAGGCGGCAGTGCTCCCGCATGAGTTCGCCGTCCAGGCGGACCAGCTCCGCCACCAGCCCGGGCCCCGGGTCAACCCCGCAGGCCAGCAGCGTCTGCTCGAACGAGCCTGCGACGGTGAGTTTTCCACGGTCCCGTTCGGTATGAGCCCTGAGCCACTCCGTAAGCCACAGATCCGTGTCCACCCCCGCGAACGCCGTCAGCGCGCGTGCCCGCGCCGCGAAGTCCGAAGTCAGGATGGTGTCGTAGACGTCGACGAGGCATGCCCGGGTCACGGGGTCAGGCCTGCCGGAGCTTGGCGCGGAGCAGGCTGACCTCGTCGCCGGCGAAGCCGTTGCCGGCCAGCCACGCCGTCAGGCCGCCGTAGCGGACGTGCAGCTGATCGAGGAACGCCTTCATCGTCTCCTCCCGCGGCAGGTGCGCGCGCACGGGCCTGCTGGTGACGTCGCCGGCGTACGTCTTTGACCTGCTCAGCCGCTCGATGATGGCGTCGATCCGCTCGCCGGTCGCCATGTAGTCGGCCACGATCGCCTCCGGCATCACCCCGGCCACGGTGAGCGCGAGCGCGACGATCACGCCGGTCCGGTCCTTGCCCGCTGCGCAGTGCACGATCGCCGCGCCCGGCGAGGTCGCGATCGACCGCAGCGCGCCGGTCACCTCCTCCGGGCGCTCCTCCAGGTATCCCAGGTAGTGGCCGCACATGACGTCGTCGGGAAAGCGGGACCGGTCGCGAGCGGCCTTGCTGACCAGGAGCGCTTCGGCTACCGCGTCGGTACGGGAGCCGAGTTCGGGCAGGACCGGATGGTAGGCGTGGCGCACGCCGGGCACCGCGTCCAGGGGGCCGGGGCCCTCGAGCTCGACCTCGGCCGTGGTGCGCAGGTCCACGACCGTGGTCACGCCTATCTCCCCGACGAGCTTGCGCACGTCCGCGGGCGACAGCTCCTGCAGGTTCTCCGCACGCAGCAGCCGCCCGTAAGCGGTCTGCCCGCCATCCCCGGTCGGCAGCCCGCCCACGTCCCGGACGTTGACAGCACCCTCAAGATCGATCCACGCCATGACCTCATTGTCCCATTTCCGTGTCAGGGCCTGACACCGGGCGATGTCGAAGCCTGGGTGAACACTCCGCTAGCGGCTCCCGCTGGCGGCTCCCGCTGGCGGCTCCCGCTAGCGGCCCAGGTAGGCGAGCACGGCGAGCACGCGGCGGTTGTCGTCGTCGGACGGCTGCAAGTCCAGCTTGGCGAAGATCGCCGCGGTGTGCTTGGCCACGGCGCGTTCGGTGACGACGAGCCGGGCGGCGATCGCCGCGTTGGAGCGGCCCTCGGCCATGAGCCCGAGGACCTCGCGCTCGCGGGGGCTCAGCCTGGACAGCGGGCTCTGCGCGGCGGCGTTGCGGGCCAGCAGCCGGGCGATGACCTCCGGGTCCATGACGGTCCCCCCGCCCGCGACCCGCCTGACCGCGTCGGTGAACTGGTCCCCGTCGAGCACGCGGTCCTTGAGCAGGTAGCCGACCGCGCCCGCGCCGTCGGCCAGCAGTTCGCGCGCGTACAGCTGCTCGACGTACTGGGACAGCACCAGGACCGGCAGGCCGGGCACCTCCCTGCGCGCGTCCAGCGCCGCGCGCAGCCCCTCGTCGGTGAAGGTCGGCGGCAGCCGGACGTCCACCACCGCCACGTCGGGGCGGCCGGCGCGCACCGCCGCGATGAAGTCCGCGCCGCCCGCGACGGCGGCGGCGACCTCGAACCCGTAGGCCTCGAGCAGCCGGATCAGGCCGTCGCGGAGCAGGAACAGGTCCTCGGCTATGACAACGCGCACGGCACTTCCATGGTGACGACCGTGGGACCGCCGGCCGGGCTGGACACCGCGAGCACGCCGTCGAACGCGGCCAGCCTGCGCTCGACGCCGCGCAGGCCCGTGCCGCGTCGCGGATCCGCGCCGCCGGCGCCGTCATCGGAGACGCTGATCCGCAGGTTCCCCGAAGAATGCCGCATATCGACCTCGGCGGCGTGCGCGCCCGCGTGCTTGGCCACGTTCGCCAGCAGCTCGCTGACCGCGAAGTACGCGGCCGACTCCACCGGCGCCGGCGGCCGGCCGTCAAGCGAGCCGGTCACCCGCACCCGCAGCGGGCTGTCCAGGGCCAGCGCGCGGAGCGCGTCCGCCAGGCCCCGGTCGGCGAGCACCGGCGGGTGGATGCCGCGCACCAGGTCGCGCAGTTCGGCGAGCGCCTTGGCGGAGGCGTCCCTGGCCTCGATGAGCAGGGCGCGCGCCGCGGCCGGGTCGGTGTCGATCAGCCGTCCGGCGGCATCCAGCGTGAGGCCCATCGCGACCAGCCGGGCCTGCGCCCCGTCGTGCAGGTCGCGCTCGATGCGGCGCAGCTCCGCCGCCCCGGTGTCCAGCGTCTCGCGCCGGGTCTGGGCCAGGTGCCTGACGCGCAGCTCCAGCTCGGCCTGCCCGGACGGGGCGAGCACCAGCCGGGCCAGCCCGCCGTAGCCGCGCAGCAGCCACGGCCCGGACCACAGCCCGAGCGCCGCGAACGCCAGGCCGATGATGGCCAGCACCAGGGGCGTGTTGCCGGGAAAGGGCGGCGGCGGTACCAGGCGCTGCAGGCCGCTGAACGGGGCGAGGCTGCCCAGCGCCGGGATGAGGAAGGCGACCACGCCGGTCCCCGCGAGCGTTGCCGGCACGAGCAGCAGTACCGGGCCCGCGGCCGCGTTCACGGCGAGCCACGCCAGGTCCCGCCAGGTCCCCTCGTCGCCGAGCAGCCAGCTCATCCGCTGCTGGTAGCCGAGCCGTCCCGGGCCGGCGGGCCGGGGCGCGTAGGCGCTCGCGACCGGCACGCCGCACCAGCGCGCGGACAGGTGCCTCGTCAGCATGGCCAGCCTCCGTATGGCCAGCAGCGCGGCGGGCAGCACGAAACGGCAGCAGCCCACCCCGATGAGGGCGGCAAGCAGGTCCCGCGGCGTATCGTTGCCGGTGCCGATGCCGTGGCTGACGAGGTTGCCGATCAGGCGCCCGAGGCCGAGCGCGGTGAGGGCCGGCGGCCCGGCGACGGCCGCCAGCAGCGCCGCCCCGGCCAGCAGCGGGCCGACGAACCCGACGGCCCGGGCCAGCGCGAGCAGGCCCCCGCCGACGCCACGCCGCATGCCGGGGCCGCGGACCGCCGGACGCGAGGCCGCTGTCGTCATCGCCGCCTCCGATTCACATGCCCAGTGTGCCCCGCCCCGGCCGGGAGCGCAGTGTCCCCGGGTCCCGGACCGGGGGTGTACCTATGTCCACCCCGCGGACGCCGCCCAGCCGTATGTCGCCGCGGCCGGCCGGTTTCCTACGGTAACCAGCCATGAACGTCATCGAAACCAGCCTGCTGGGCAAGCGGTACCGCCGCACGTGGGCGCTGCGGGACTGCACGCTCGGCATCCCCGGCGGCCATATCGTCGCCCTCGTCGGCCCCAACGGCGCGGGCAAGACCACGCTGCTCACCCTCGCCGTCGGCCTGACCAGGCCCACCGCGGGCACGGTCACCGTGCTCGGCGGCGAGCCCGCCGGCTCCCCGGAGGCGCTCGACCGGATCGCCTTCGTCGCCCAGGACGCGCCCCTGTACCGGAACCTGCCGGCCGCGGACATGCTGCGCGTCGCCCGCAACCTGAACCGGCGCTGGGACCAGCGGTACGCGGCGGCCCGCCTGGAGCGGCTGGGCATCCCGGCGCGGCAGAAGGTCGGCGAGCTGTCCGGCGGGCAGAAGGCGCAGCTCGCGCTGACGATCGCGCTGGCGCGCCGGCCCGCCCTGCTGGTCCTGGACGAGCCGCTGGCCTCCCTCGACCCCGTGGCCAGGGACGACTTCCTGGCGTCCGTCGTCGAGGCGGCCGAGGGCGAGGGCATCTCGGTGGTGCTGTCCTCGCACGTGCTCGCCGAGCTCGAACGCGTCGCCACGTACCTGGTGGTGCTCGCCCGCGGCGAGGTCCGGGTCGCCGGCCCCGTGCGCGGACTGCTCGCCTCGCACGGGGCCGGGCTGGAGGAGATAGCCCTCCGCTACCTGCGGGCGGGGGCTCCATCATCATCCCGAACGGAAGGTGCGCCATCGTGATATCGAGCGTTCCCGCGGTCCCGGCGGCGGCCGCCCGGCGGCGGCGTCCGGTCCCGTGGACCCAGCTCGCCTGGGTGGCGCTGCGGCAGCGCCGCGGCGCCGTCATCGGCACGTCCGTCCTGCTGGGCGTGTTCGCCGTGTACCTGCTGATCATGGCGATCATCCAGGACAGCGCCTACGCGGCCGTGACGGCCTGCCATCCGGCCGCCGCGCTGAAATGCCAGCAGCTCGCGCAGGCGTTCTCCCGGAACTACTGGGGCGGCAGCGGGTCGGCGGTGCAAAGCGGCGGCGCGCAGACCGTGTCCAGCCTGCTGCTGGCGATCCCGGTGCTGCTCGGCGCATTCGCGGGCGCGCCGCTGCTGGCCAGGGAGCTGGAGAGCGGGACGTTCCGGTTCGCCTGGACGCAGGGAGCGGGGCGGACCCGGTGGGCGGTCGCCACGCTGGTGCTGCCGGCCGCGCTGCTGACCGCGGCGACCGGGGCGTTCACCGCCCTGTTCTACTGGTACTTCCGGCCGTTCCTGGCGGACGGGCAGGTCAGCGAGATGCTGCCGCTGGCGTTCGGGCTGCTCGGGGTGGCGTTCGCGGCGTGGACCCTGTTCGCCTACGCCGCGGCCGCGTTCCTGGGGACGGTGCTGCGGCGGACGGTGCCGGCGATGGCGGTCACGATCGTGGTCTACATCGCGCTCGCCCTCGCGGCCGCGACCGCCATCAGGCCGCACTACGAGACTCCGGTCACCGTAGCTGGCTGGAACGGCAGCGCCGGCGCCGGGTGGGTGACCGGCAGCTGGGTCAAGGCGCCGGACGGGCGGGTGCTGAGCCAGGGGGACCTCGCCTCCCTGTCCCGGCACCTGCCGGCCAGCGTGCAGAACTCCCCCAGCCCGGACGCGTTCACCAACTGGCTGACCCAGCATGGCTACACCTTGTGGCAGTCGGTGCAGCCGGACTCGCGGTTCTGGCGGTTCCAGCTCACCGAGGGCGGCTGGCTGCTGGCGGCCAGCGCGGTCCTCATCGCGGGGACCGTGTGGCTGGTCCGGCGGCGCGGAGCGTGACGAGCCGGAGATGACGCCGGAACTCGCGGTCCGCGCGGAGGCCACATGGTTCCGAAAGACTCACGGGGCGCATGTGCCGGAATGAGACTTGCGAGGATCCGCCGGCGGTGCCGGCCAACCGAGCGCTAGCGAAAAATATTTCATTACGAAAGAAAGGACGGCTATAGGTGTAGAAATCTTACGTGATCATGGCGGGAGCGGGAAAAGTTTCAACCTCAGGTTCGGGCAATCCGGGCTTAACGGGCGCGCGGGAGCGGGGAGCGCGCTCGATCCAGCTAACGGGGGTAAACGCTCTGGGGAAGGCGGGACGCGAGGGTCGCCAGGCGCCTGTGTGACCGGCGGGTCCGCCTCGCGGGCGGCGGTCACGGGGGTGGTGACCGGCGGGTCCGCCTCGCGGGCGGCGGTCAGGCGGCTGGTGAACGGTCAGGCCGGACTCGCGGGGCGGCGGTCAGGCGGGGGTGCGGGCGGAGGCGGAGTGGACCAGGTCCGCGAGGCGGGCCAGGATGTCCGGGCTGGTCTCGGGGAGGACGCCGTGGCCGAGGTTGAAGACGTGGCCCTCGGCGCGGCGGCCGCGGAGCAGCACGTCGCGGGCACGGGATTCCACCGCCTCCCAGGGCGCGAGCAGTACCGCGGGGTCCAGGTTGCCCTGCAGCGCCGTGCCGGGCGGGACACGGCGGGCCGCCTCGTCGAGGGGGACCCGCCAGTCGACGCCGACCACGTCCGCGCCGGCCTCGCCGAGCAGGCCGAGCAGCTCCCCCGTCCCGACGCCGAAGTGGATCCGCGGCACCCCGTACGGCTCCAGGGCGGCGAAGATCCGGCTGGTGTGCGGCAGGATCGCCTGCCGGTAGTCCTCGGGGCCGACCGCGCCCACCCAGGAGTCGAACAGCTGCACCGCCGACGCCCCGGCCTCGATCTGCACCTGGAGGAACGAGGCCGTGATGCCCGCCAGGGCGCCGAGCAGCCCGTGCCACAGCTCCGGGTCGCCGTACATCAGCGCCCTGGTGCGGTCGTGGTTCTTCGACGGACCGCCCTCGATCAGGTAGGACGCCAGCGTGAACGGGCCGCCGGCGAAGCCGACCAGCGGCCGCTCGCCCAGCTCGCCGACCAGGGAGCGCACCGCCTCGGTGATGTACGGGACGTCGGCGGGCTCGAGCGGGCGCAGCCGGGAGAGGTCGCCGGCGTCGCGGAACGGCCGGGCGACGACCGGGCCGGTCCCTGGCTTGATGTCGACATCCACGCCGACCGCCCGCAGCGGCACCACGATGTCGCTGAACAGGATCGCCGCGTCCACGTCGTAGCGGCGCAGCGGCTGGAGGGTGATCTCGGTGACCAGCTCGGGCCGCGTGCACGAGTCGAGCATCGAGATGCCCTCCCGTACCCGGCGGTACTCCGGCAGCGACCGGCCCGCCTGGCGCATGAACCAGACCGGGGTGTACGGGACCGGTTCCCCCCGGCAGGCGCGGATGAAAGGCGAGTTCGTCTGGCGCTGTGTCACCTGCGGATTTTCTCACAGGTCACAGCCTCCTGAGATGGCAGCCCGGCGACACACGCCGAAGTTCCCCCGAAAGCACGGCCGGACGTGCCAAGATCAGACGAGGCGGCGCGGGAGCGATAAGGGAAGGCGGCGCGCGAAGGGCGCCCCGAGGCGAGCGGGAGGCCAGCGATGAGCAAGCCGCTTGGGAACTGCCCCGGTTGCGGTGGCGACGAGCCGTTCGAGCAGATCCACCCCGGTGGCTGCCCGGACGCGGACGGCGGCGACTGTCCCGAGTGGGCGTGCCCGGGGTGCGGAGCCGCGGTGATCATGAGCACGCTGCCCGGCGCGGGCGCCGCCGCGCATCGGCCCGTCCGTGCCGCTTAGCCGCGCCGCCGGACCGTCGGGCGGCCGCCTGCGCGCCACGTGCTGCCAGGAACGACGTACGCTCGGGCCATGAGGTTGGCGGACACGCCCGCACCGCTGCGGGCCCAGGGGAGCTCAGAGGAGCAGGCTGCCTCCCCGGGCGGGGAGTCCCCGGGGAACCGGCCCCCCGGGAATGACACGGACACGATCTTCGCGGCCGCGGTAGCGGCATTGCAGGCCGGCCGGGAAGCGGCGGCCGAGGTGCGGGACGACATCACATTCGAGGACTCGCCGGCCCCGCGGCGGCTCGCGCCGCACGCGGCTGCGATGGCCGCCACCGCGTACCGGGACGGCGAGGAGGTCGCCACCGGCCGGTTCATGCTGCTCTATGACCCGGCCGGCCAGGAGGGGTGGACCGGGGTGTTCCGCGTGGTCGCCCAGGTGCACGCGGACGTGGATCCTGAGATGGCCGAGGACCCGCTGCTCGGCGAGGTCGGCTGGAGCTGGCTCACCGACGCGCTCGGCGTGCACGCGCCGGGCTACTCCGCGCCAAGCGGGACGGTGACCCGGGTGATCACCGAGGGGTTCGGCGGCAAGGATGGCGATCCGACCGTCAGCGGGTTCGAGCTGCGCGCCTCGTGGTGCCCGGCCGAAGACGAGCTCAGCGGGAACGTCCAGGCGTGGTGCGACCTGATCATCGCCGCCGCCGGCCTGCCGGCGCAGCCGCCGGGGACGCGGGCGCTGCGGCCCGGCGGGCGGCGCCGGTGACGCCGGGCGCCGCGGGGTTCGCCGACCAGGCCGAGGGCGCCGGACGGGACGAGGGCGCCGGACGGGACGTCATCGACCTGCTTGAGCCGCGGGACGGGCTGCCGCCGGTGACCAGCACGCCAGCGGGCCTGGCCGCGGCCGTCGAGCGGCTCGCCGCTGGCACCGGGCCGGTCGCGGTAGACGCCGAGCGCGCCTCCGGGTACCGGTACGGGCAGAAGGCATACCTCGTGCAGCTGCGCCGCGCGGGCGCCGGAACGGTGCTCATCGACCCGATCGCCTGCCCGGACCTGTCCGGCATGGACGCCGCGCTCGCCGGTGCCGAGGCCGTGCTGCACGCCGCGTCGCAGGACCTGCCGTGCCTGGCCGAGGTCGGCTACCGGCCGCGGCTGCTGTTCGACACCGAACTGGCCGGGCGGCTGCTCGGCTACCCGCGGGTGGCGCTCGGCACGATGCTGGAGGAAGTGCTCGGCTACCGGCTGGCGAAGGAGCACTCCGCCGCCGACTGGTCGGTGCGCCCGCTGTCGGAGGAGATGCTGCGGTACGCGGCGCTGGACGTGGAAGTCCTGATCGAGCTGCGGGACGCGCTCGCGCGGCAGCTCGGGGAGCAGGGCAAGATGGAGTGGGCGCGCCAGGAATTCGCCGCCATCGCGGCGGCCGCGCCGCCGCAGCCCCGGCCCGACCCGTGGCGCCGCACGTCCGGCATCCACAAGGTGCGCGCCAGGCGCGGGCTCGCGGTCGTCCGCGAGCTGTGGGAGGCCAGGGACGCGATCGCGCGCGAGGCGGACCTGTCGCCGCGGCGGGTGCTCGCCGACCAGGCGATCGTCGAGGCCGCCCGGCAGCTCCCGGCCAGCCGCCCGCAGCTGGAGCGGATCAGCGGGTTCACCGCGCGGAACGCACGCAGGCACACTGCGCGGTGGCTCGCCGCGGTGCAGCGGGCCCGCGCGCTGGCCGACAGCGAGCTGCCCGAGGTGGCCGGCGCCGCGGCCACCGGGCCGCCGCCCGCACACCGCTGGTCCGAGCGCGACCCGGCCGCGGCGGCGCGGCTGACCGCGGCCAGGGAGGCGGTCGGCGCGCTGGCGGCCGCGAACCGGCTGCCGGCCGAGAACCTGCTCTCCCCGGACGCGGTGCGCCGGCTCAGCTGGGAACCGCCGGACCCGGTCACGTCGGCCACGGTCGCCGAGGTGCTGGCCGGCTACGGCGCCCGCCCGTGGCAGACCGAGCTGACCGCCGGAGCGCTGGCGCGGGCGCTGGCAACGGCCGCCGTGTCCCCGGCTGACGGGAAGCCATGAGGGCCGTGCTCGCGGCCGGCCTGGCGGGGGCGGCCGGCAGGCCGCAGTTGCCGCCGTTCCTCTCCGCGGTGCAGGGACCGCTCGACCATTACGGCATCTGGGCGATCGGGCTGCTGCTCCTGCTTGAGAACATCGGCGTGCCCGTGATCCCCGGCGAGCTCGCCATGATCGCCGGCGCCATCTACGCGGGGGCCGGCCAGCTCAACGTGGTCGCGGTCGGCGTGGTGTCGGTGGCCGCCAGCATCGCGGGCGCCGCCATCGGGTACGCGGTCGGCCGCCTCGGCGGCCGGTCGCTGGTGCTGCGCCACGGCCGGTGGGTGTTCATCAGGGAGCATCACCTGGACCGGGCCGAGCAGGCCGTCGGCAGGTACGGGGGCGCGATCGTCATCGCGGCCCGGTACATCGTCGGGCTGCGCGAGCTCAACGGCATCATCTGCGGCGTAACCGGGATGCGCCCGGTCACGTTCATGGCGTTCAACGCGATCGGCGCGGTCGCGTGGGCCGCGACCTGGGTCAGCGCCGGCTACCTGGCCGGGGACCATATCGAGGCCATCTACGCCGACGTGACCAGGTACGCCCTGTACGTGGCCATCGGCGCGGCGGTCCTGCTGGCCGCCTGGGTCGCGGTCCGCCTGCGCCGCCGCTCCCGCGCCCGCGCGATGGGGCAGGCGTCGCCTCAGGCGTCCGACAGATCGTAGCGGTCGGCGGCGACCAGGGCGCCGCCGCGGGTGTGCAGGACCCAGCAGCCCGCCGTCGGCAGCGGCTCGTCCCAGTCCCCGGGCAGCGGCCGGCCGCCCGGCCCGCCGGCGCCGAGCGCCGCGGCCGCGGCCGCCCGCAGGATGGGCAGGTTCTCCCGGTGCGCGCAGATCACCACCGGTTCCCCGGCCGCCACCGCGTCCGAGACCAGGGCGGCCGCGGAGTCGCCGCCGTCCGTTCGGAATGACTGGACGTGCAGTGCCGGCACGGCCTGTACCGTGCCGCCGGACAGGCCGGCGTACGGACGGACGGACTCCAGGCAGCGCAGCGCGGGGGAGCTCAGCACGCGCGCGGCCGGGGCGAAGCAGGCGAGCAGGCCGGCCAGCGCGGCGGCGTCGGCGCGGCCGGCGTCGTCGAGCGGGCGCGCCGCGTCGTCCCGGTCCCAGCCGGGCTTGGGCACCGCCCTGGCGTGCCGGAGCAGGATCAGCGGCACCGTGGCGGCGGGCAGCCGGGCGAAGTCGTCGAGCACGCTGGCGTCGCGCGCGTAGGAGACGCGGCTCCGCGCCGCCGGCGGCGTCACCCAGTCGACCTGGTCCACCTCGGCGTTGGGGACGGCGGCTTCGTCGGTGCCGGTGACGCGCGCCGCCCAGTAATGGACCCGCTTGGGGCGGCCGCTCACCTGGTAGCGCACCGAGGTCAGCCGGCGGCCCAGCACGAGCCGGGCACCGCTTTCCTCCAGGACCTCGCGGACCGCGGTGACGGGGAGCAGCTCGCCGGGCTCGGCCTTGCCCTTGGGCAGCGACCAGTCGTCGTACTTCTTGCGATGGACGAGCAGCACCTCCGGCTCCCCG
>Ga0209061_1003865_pt1 | contig 15413 bp, 15 predicted proteins | sample Coa_R1_10_FD_187157 | JGI IMG/M metagenome (GOLD analysis project Ga0209061, IMG submission 187157) | Surface soil microbial communities from Centralia Pennsylvania, which are recovering from an underground coalmine fire - Coalmine... | ecosystem: Environmental > Terrestrial > Soil >...
CGCCGCGATCATCTGCGCCTCGGTATGCCTGCTCCTCGACATGCTCCTCCCCCTTTCCGAAGTCTGAAATCATACTCAGCTTCCTGCGGATTTAGGGGAGCAGGTCACGTCTTTGGCAACAGGGGCCCGGCTCAACGATATGAGTTTGATGCGCATTCGCCTACTTTGTAGAGGCGATGGCACTCGCCAAGAGCCACTCGCAATCTGTGCTTCCCAACCCGCGGTCCCTGGTTCTCGAAACGATCGAACAATCTGAAGATTACTTCCTGCTTTCCGTGCACGTCGAGCAAGTGCCTTGCTGTCCCGAATGCGGTCGATTATCCCACTCCCGGCACAGCAGCTACCTGCGGCGGTTGCAGGATCTGCCTTGGCAGGGGCTCACCGTGCAGATTCTCCTGCGGGTGCGGCGCTTCCGTTGCCGGAACCACAGTTGTCCACGCCAAGTGTTCACCGAACGCGTCGAGGGCGTTCCTTCTTATCTTCGCCAGACCAGCCGGTTGGCGGAGATTGTGAGAGTGGTAGGTTATGCTGCGGGAGGATTGCCGGGCGCTCGCCTCTTGGCCCGTCTGGCCATTCGCACCAGCGATGACACCGTGCTGCGCCGCGTGAAGACTCTGGTGGCGCCCCCTGCGAATGACTCGATCGAAGTTCTCGGTGTCGACGACTGGGCCTGGCGCAAAGGGCACTCCTACGGCACAATTCTCGTCGATTTGGAACAGCGTTCCGTGCGGGATCTGCTGGCAGATCGCTCGGCCCAGAGCTTCTGACCTGCTCCCCTAAATCCGCAGGAAGCTGAGTATGATTTCAGACTTCGGAAAGGGGGAGGAGCATGTCGAGGAGCAGGCATACCGAGGCGCAGATGATCGCGGCGCTGAAGCAACTGGAAGCGGGACGCAAGGCGGAGGACGTGGCGCGAGAAGTGGGCGTGTCGAAGCACACGATCTACGCCTGGAAGGCGAAGTACGGCGGAATGGACGTGAGCGAGGCGCAGGAGGCCAAGCGCTTGCGGGACGAGAACGCGAGGTTGCGCAAGCTGGTGGCGGATCTGAGTCTGGACAAAGAAGCCTTGCAGTCGGTGATCCGAAAAAACGGCTGGGGCTCGTAGCTCGGAAGGCGGCGATCGGGCAGATGCGCGAAGAGTATGCCTTCAGCGAACAGCGCGCGTGCGGGTTGCTGGATGTGGCGGTGTCCAGTTACCGCTATCAGCCAAGGCGTTCGGATGAGCCGTTGCGAACGCGCTTGGTGGAGTTGGCGCGGGAGAAGCCACGCTTCGGCTACCGGCGCTTGCAGGTGCTATTGCGGCGCAGCGGAGAGACGGTGAATCACAAGAAGCTGTATCGCCTGTATCGGGCCGCCGGGCTCAGCCTGCGGCGGAAAAAACGGAAGCACTGCGTGCGAACGGGACAACCGCTCGAGATACGCACGGCGGCCAATCAGGAGTGGGCGCTGGATTTCGCGCATGACGCGGTGGCCTGCGGGCGGGCGATCCGGGTGCTGAGTGTGGTAGACGCCTACACGCGAGAATGCCTGGCGCTGGAGGTGGACACGTCTTTCGCCAGCCGCCGCGTGACGCGGGTGCTGGACCAGATCATCGCCGAGCGCGGACTGCCAGGTGTGATTCGTTGCGACAACGGGCCCGAACTAACCAGTCGTCATTTCCTGGCCTGGTGCATCGAGCGGAAGATCGAGCTGGTGCACATTCAGCCGGGAAAGCCGACACAGAACGCGCGCATCGAGAGTTTTCACGGGCGGTTGCGGGAAGAGTGTTTGGCGGTGAGTTGGTTCGAGAACTTGTTCGATGCGCGGCGGAAGATCGTCGCATGGCAGAAGGAGTACAACGAAGAGCGGCCACACAGCAGTCTCGGCTATCGCACGCCGGCGGAATTTGCCGCTGGGTGGAGAACCGAAGAGAGCGGTGGAAAAGACGCGCCGTGGAAAAGTCTGAAGAGCGACTTTCCCACCGCGCTTGGAAATCCCGCACAAGCGGCGGAATTCCCACTTTCCCACCGCTCCGGCGACGGCGGTCCATCCACCGCCGCTGAAGTCAAACGGGCAAACGTCGTATGATCACCCCTGCGAATTTTGGGGGCAGGTCACTTCCAAGCGTGGCTGCAACAACAACCGAGAATTCGTGTGATTAGCCGGGACCGTGGTGGCATTTATGCGGAGGGCGCAGAGCTGGGTTCTCCTGCTGCTCGGCAGGTCGCCGACCGCTTTCATTTGTTTTTGAATCTTTCGGCGACTGTGGAGCACGCTCTGGAAGAACATCGTCACGAGCTGTGGCTTAGCGATCCAGCGCCAGGGCACAGCGATGTCACGGGCACATCCGAGGGGGCATGGAGAACCCGCCAACAGATCTTGCAACAGGAGCGCCGTCAGCGTCGTTTGCAGCGCTACGAAGAAGTGATCGAGCGCTATCGTCAAGGCTACTCGCTAAAGAAGATCAGCACAATCACTCAGATGGACCGCCGAACCGTGCGGCGCTGGATTCGAGCTGATGGGTTTCCCGAGCGCCAGCCTGCCCGACCGCGCCCCACCAAGGTGCGGCGCTTTGAGGAATATCTGCAGCGTCGCTGGGGCGAGGGATGCCACAACGCCACGCGGCTGTTCCAAGAATTGCGGGCCCAGAGCTATGGCGGCGGCCGCAGCATGGTAGCGCGGCACGTGGCCCGTTGGAGGAAGGCGCTCCCGCTCCTTTCCACGCGAGGTGAGCAGAAGATGATCACTCCGAAGCAGGTAGCCATCTTACTTACGAGGCCTGCCGCCCGGTTGACGGCTGAGCAGCAAACGCTACTTGATCGCTTGTCCACGCAGTGCCCGACGCTGCTGCAACTGCGGGAATTGTCGGCGGAGTTCCGCGAGGTATTCCAGAGAGGCGAAGGACAAGCCCTGCGGGTATGGATGATGCGTGCCCGAGACTCGGGAATCGGTTCGCTATCTCGCTTTGCGGCCGGTCTACAGAAAGACTTCTCAGCAGTTGTAGCGGCGGTGGAAACGGATTGGAGCAACGGACAAGTCGAGGGACAGATCAATCGCCTGAAAATGTTGAAGCGGCAGATGTACGGGCGGGCTGGCTTCGCGCTTCTGCGCGCTCGCGTTCTACCCTACATGCCGCTATCGATGGAGGAGTGCATGGTCGCCTAAGCAATAGCTTGGCGCGGGAACGAGCGATGTCGAGATATCCAGCTCTGTTCTCGAACAGCCTTCCTCTGGCCTTTGCACCAAATTTGCGGAAGAACCCTGAATTGGCCCACTTTGCGCTTTTGATTTGGCCCACCCCTGTACATCACGGACGGCCTAACCTGTCGGCGGTAGCGACGGGGGGCCGATGGACAGGAGACGCAAAGTGGAGCTATTCGAGGAGATACGGAGGGAGTATCGGTTTGGGGCGGGAACGATCCAGGGCGTGGCGAAGAAGTTGAAGACGCACCGGAGGATGGTGCGGCAAGCGCTGGTGAGCGCCATTCCACCCGAGCGCAAGATTCCGGCGCGCAGCAGTCCGAAGCTGGGGCCGGTGAAGGAGTTCATCGACCAGATTTTGCAAAGCGATCTTGAGGCTCCGCGCAAGCAGCGGCACACGGCGCACCGGATCTGGGAGCGGATTCGCCAGGAGCATCCCGAAGCGTCGGTCAAGGAAGCGACGGTGCGGCGCTACGTGCAGCGGCGGAAGGAAGAACGGGGGCTGGCGGCGCGCGAGACCTTCGTGCCGCAGAGTTATGACTGGGGCGGCGAAGGCCAGGTGGATTGGTACGAAGCGGCGGTGGAGTTCGACGAGGGCCGCCAGAGCGTGCACTTCTTCACCATGCGCAGCATGGCGGGCGGCGGAGCGTTTCACACCGCGTATTTTCACGCCACGCAGCAGGCCTTTCTGGAAGCGCACGAACGGGCCTTTCACTATTTTGGCGGCGTGTTCCGGCGGCTGCGCTACGACAACCTGAAGAGCGCGGTGCGCAAGATTTTGCGCGGCTACCAGCGCGAGGAGACCGAGCGGCTGATCGCCTTTCGCTCGCACTGGGGATTCGAGGCACAGTTCTGCAACCCGGCGCGCGGGAACGAGAAGGGCGGTGTCGAAGGTGAAGTGGGCTACTTCCGGCGGAACCATCTGGTGCCGGTGCCGAAAGTGAAAGACCTGGCCGAGTTGAACGAGTACTTGCGGGCGTGCTGCCAGCAGGATGAGCAACGACGGATTCAGGGCAAGCCGCACACGGTGGGCGAAGCGATGCGCATTGAGCGCGAGCATCTGCTGCCGCTGGTGAGCGAAGGCTTTGAGCTGGCGGAGGCCAGTTTTCCCAGTGGTCGATGGCCAGGGCTGCGTGAAAGTGCGGACGAATCGCTACTCGGTTCCCCTGCGAGCGGGAAGCCGAACGCAAGTGCGGCTGTTGCCCGCGTACGTGGAGGTGTGGCACGAGCAGAGCTGTGTGGCGCGTCACGAACGCAGCTTCGGTCGTCATCAGGCGGTGCTCGATCTGGAGCATTACCTGGACGTGTTGGAACGGAAGCCGGGGGCGCTGGCGGGCTCCACACCCCTGGAACAGTGGAGACAGCGGGGTCGCTGGCCGGAGAGTTTCGACCGGCTGTGGCAGAGCTTGCGGGAGCGGCACGGGAAGCAAGCGGGCACGCGGGAGATGATCGAGCTGCTCCGTTTGGGTCCGCGGCATGGATGGGAGTCGCTGAAGAAAACGGTCGAGCAAGCACTGACGCTGGGCTGCACGGACGCGGCGGCGGTACGGCACCTGCTGATGGCCGGCGAACTGGCGCATCGGGAGAAGCCGATGGGCGAGATCGGTTCGCTGGAACGCTACGAGCGGCCCTTGCCGGTGCTGAGCGATTACGACGGACTGCTCGGGGCGGTGAGGCCATGAGCCAAGCCGCGCAAGCACTGGAGCATGCTTCGGTGCGGCAGTATTGCAAGGCGGTGAAGGTCCCGGTGATGGCCGCGAATTTCGTGCGCCTGGCCGAGCAGGCCGTGAAGGAGAACCACAGCCACATCGGCTACCTGGAAGCGCTGCTGGCGATGGAGAGCGAGGAAAGGGACCGGCACGCCATCGCGCATCGGCTGCACGATGCCAAGCTGCCCCGGATGAAAACGCTGGAAGAGTTCGAGTTCGCGCGGGCGCCGCAGATTCCCGCGGCGAAAATCCGCGAACTGGCCGAAGGCGGCTACATCACGCGGGCCGAGCCGGTGGTGCTCATCGGTGAGTGCGGCACGGGCAAGACCCATCTGGCCACCGGGCTGTGTGTGGCGGCGTGCCGCCAGAAGCGCAGAGTGCGATTTACCACGGCGGCGAATCTGGTGAACGAGTTGGTGGAAGCGAGCCAGCATCACGGGGTGCGGCGGGTGCTGGCGCGCTGGATGCGTTACGACGTGATTGCGCTCGATGAAGTGGGCTATGTGCCGCTGGCAGAGATCGGAGCGGAGTTTTTGTTCCAGGTGATCGCCGAACGCGCCGAGCGCGCCACGCTGATCGTGACCACCAACTTGCCGTTTTCCGAGTGGACGCAGGTGTTTCCGAATCCGCGGCTGTGCAAGGCGCTGCTGGATCGTATCACCGACCGCGCGCACATCATCGAGACCGGAACGGAATCGTATCGCTTCCGGCGTACGGTGGAGGGAAGGCAGAAGAAAAAAGCCTCGCAACCCCATCCCGGCTTCTGACCGGGAGCGGAGAACTAGGGAATTCACGACCCAGGGGTGGGCCAAATGAAAGTATCAAAGGCAAGCGCCAGAATCTTCAGCAGCAACATGTCCAGCGTGCCCTGGACGAGATCGGAAGGCTTGCTCATGTGTTATAGCCTCGGTAACCGAGTCTAGCGCCTTCTGGCCTCGGTGAGCAAGAGGAAGTTCCAGAGCCTCTGGCAATTTCTAGTCGAGTTTCTGGCGACGCAGGACAGAAAATCGGCCGAGTCGCCTGTAGGAGGAGCAAGAAATGAACGCAACAACGGAAGCAAGATTTGTACAGTCCGGGAATTCCATCATTCAGGAACTTCGGATAGATCGAATCCGCGAGTCCGGCAGCAACCCGCGTAGGACCTTTGGCGAGTCTCAGCTTCGAGAACTGGCCGCCGACATCCAGGTGCATGGTGTGTTGCAGCCGATTGTTGTGCGGCCTGCGCCAGATGGTGCCGAGGGAATGTACGAACTCGTAGCCGGCGCCCGGCGTCTTCGCGCGTCGAAACTGGCTGACAAGAACACCATTCCGGCAACTGTGCGAAACCTGGCGGATGCGGAGGCGAGCGAAGTTCGATTAGTGGAGAACCTCCAGCGCGAAAATATCCACGAACTAGACGAAGGAATCGGCTATAGGTCCTTGATGGCGTTGAGGCCGGATTTTTACACGGTCGAGACAATCGCGGCGCAGGTTGCCAAAAGCCCGGCCTATATCCGAGGTCGCATTTCCCTCACAGAACTGATCCCAGCGGCGCAAACCGCGTTCTATGGTGGCAAGCTCACAGTCGCTCATGCCCTCGAGATTGCGAGGCTCCAATCGCACGATCAAGAGAGATCCCTCATGGAATGCTTTCCGGGGCATCGCAATACCAGTTCAATCTTGAAGGACTCCAAGGCAGAGGCACTAACGATCCGGCAGTTCCGCGAGTGGATCGAACGCGAAATTCACCTGGACCTGAAACATGCCCCGTTCGATACGGAGGACGCGAACCTGCTCCCAGCAGCCGGCGCATGTTCTGCCTGTCCAAAGCGAACCGGGAATAATCCGCTGCTTTTTCCAGAGATCAAGAACGGCTCGCTATGCACGGATCCCACCTGCCACCAAGCGAAAATCCAGGCCTTCGTTCAGATACGCGCAGCGCCCTTGGCGAAAAATGGACAAAAGCCAGTCCAAATTTCGGAGAGCCCTTCCTGGCAGGTCTACACCAAAGCCCCAAACACGCTGTACGAGGGTCAATACCGTCGAGCGGAGCGCGAGGGAGAATGTCCGCGCACGCAAGTCGCAGTCGTCATAGACGGGCGCAAAGCCGGAACGGTCATGCACGTTTGCACCGACGAGAAGTGCAAGACGCATCGCCAATTCTCCCACTACGAAATCTCACCCCAGGAGCGAGAACAGCGTCGAAAGCTTGCACTTGCCGTGCGTGTTCAGAAGGAGGCACGCACGCGGATACTGCAGGCTGTTCGAGCGAAGCTCGCGGCTGCACTGTGAAGCAGATGCGCTGCCGTGCCGCAACCGTGCATTTATGAGCGAGTTTGAGGTCATTAGGGGGTTAGTTCTGAACGAGGAGCAGATTCCCTAGTTTGTTGAAAACGATATAACTGCAGTCAGGAAATGGAAAGCTTAAAATGAAGTATCGTGCGCCAGGGCAGGGCGCTGCCGTCATGAAAACGTAATAGTAGTTGTGACAAATCGTAGCAAAACGGCCGCTTAAAGGTGATAAAGAAGGAGCAAGTAGTTGATCAGCATTTGTCACAACTTGCTGATTGCTCTCTGCTTTGCGCTCGCTCCGGCAAGTTTTGATTAAAGTGGTCACGCGACTTCTAAGCAGAGGGTCGGGGGTTCGAATCCCTCCGGGCGCGCCATCCTTCATTTTTCGCATGTTGGAAGATCAAGTCAAAGGGCTTTCTGTATGTCGGATAAACACTTGCGGCATCGACAGTGCAGTTCGAAAGCACCATTCTGAGCAATTTCGCTTTTTCAGCGGGTTCCTGCTTAAGATACAGAAAATACGCCTTGTTCGCGAGTTCTAAAGTCCTCATCGCATCGAGCATTCTTTCGGGTTTCGGCTGCTCTAAACTTCGCAAGGCAGACAAAACCTGTTGCTCCTCGCTCATCCATTCCGCTGACTTGCGATTCCAGAACTCTTCGGTGATTTTGCCGTCCAGCTTGTCCAGGTAGGCTTGATCGAGCCGGTGACGCAGTGCGGTCAAACGGCTCTGCCAGCGTGCGCCCTGCTCTTTCCTGATCGCCTCCTCGCGGCCTTTATCGGTGAGCAAGGATTTTTCGAGCTGCAAAAGCACATCGTCGGGAATGCGGATATCACGTAACGCAACGGCGAGCCGGTCGCTAAGTTCTTCTTCGCGGAAGTAGGGCAGGTCGCATTTGCCGCGATAGCCGGTGCAATGGTAATAGGTGTAGCGGTTCTTTTTGAGTTCCGCCGTTACCGCACAGTTGTCATAAGCGCAACGGAGCAAACCGGAAAACGCAAATTCCCGCTTGCCATACTTAGGCTTGTTGCGACCGCGAAAGACGGCTTGCACCTGCTCGAAAAGTTCTACGCTTATGAGCGGCACATGAGTGCCGCTGTAGCGTTTGTCTTCCCAGATGAACTGCCCTTTATAGAACGGATTTTTGAGCAGCCGTTCCAAATAGCCCTTGGCGAGAAGCTGGCCGAATTCATGCTTGAGAACCGCCCGTACGCTCGCAACCGAATGCTGCCCGGACGCGTAGAGTTCGAACATCCTCTTGGCAATGGGAGCTTTCTGCGGGTCTACCTCAATCGTGTGTTCGAGCTTGTTGTTGCAGTAGCCCAGCGGCGGGCGGCTGGGATAAATGCCCTGCTCCGCCTTCTCGCGCATCCCTTTTTTCACTTCCTCGCGCAAGTTCTCGATATAGTTTCGCGCAATCACGACCTGAATGCCATGCACGAGCTTGGCCTGAGACTTCGAATCCTTGCTGATAACTTGGCCCTCTTTAGGCAAGTGAATCTCGACTTCCAAGTCTTCCAGCGTGACGCAATCACGGAAGTTGCGATAGAGGCGGTCCGTCTTCTCCACGATGGCAATCCGGCAAGCGGGATTCTCGCGGAAGTACCGCACCATTTCGCCGAACTGCTTGCGCCCAGCGGTTTTCGCCGTTTCCACGTCAATGAACTCGTGCTCAATGTAAAAAGCATTCTTCTGGGCATACTCACGCAGAAGTTTTAGCTGTGCGGGAATAGAATAGCCCTCACGTTCCTGATCTTTGCTAGAGACTCGGGCATAAATCACTGCGCTCTGCATAGGCTCACCTCGATTCGTTTTCGCTTGTATTTTGCACCAACTCGCGATCCCATTGGTCGAGTAATTGAAAAAACTGAATCAGCGAATGCAGTTCTTCTCGGCTGAGCGAGGTTTCATGAACGGCTTCCTCGCTCTGCCCTTCACAAATTACCGACTTGCCGTTTCCACATCGAATATTTCGATTCTCCATGTCACCCGCTCTTTGAACCGTCCCTTGGCGAAGCAAAGGACAGGGAATGGGGTGGATAAGGGGAATGGGTAAGGGAGAATGGGTTGAGGGAATGGCTTCCGCCCTGTCGACTGCAAGGGCTGCCCGTTGCGACGGCTGCGCCGCCGCAACGGGCGGGATGTGTTCGTGACCGTTTTTGTGGCTGTTATGGAACAAACGGAACTTCCGTTTGTTCCATCTGTTCCATCCAGCCCGTTGTGTCAGTCTCCCGATCTGATTTGTGATTTGCTTTTCTTTGGGTCGCTGGTGTGTCGTATGGACACTAGGTCCTTCATTTGTTTGCACAGCCGGGCAGCCGCCCGGCTGTGCATCACTCGCCGATCAGCCTCACGTTCCTATGCCCGGAGTGGCCATCGCTCAGATTGTCGGATTCGATGAGGTCGGCAGATTCGTCATACTTGTCGGCCGTAGGCCAGATTGTCTCGATGATGATTGGCACGGGCGGTTTCACATAGTGTGGTTTGACCCTGGACAGAAACGGACCCACTCCGAGCTTGTGGATTGCCCGACTCCTCTGTAAGAGCTTTTGATAAGCGAAGCTGCGTCGTTGGTCGGGGGTTACGATGAATAGATCGACGATTTTGTCCCGGCAGCTACGTAGAAGCGGCAGGAACTGCCTCAGGAAAACTCGCAGACGCACGAATTCGCCGGGTCCTGGCTGATCTACCATGGCGATGGCCACGCGCCAGTCGGGAAGCCAGAATAAGAAGTTCTCCCGGAGATAAGGCTTGCCGTCGCGTTGCGGCAGCAAACTCAGAGGGCATTCTACGTACTCACAGACTGCAATTTTGTCTTGGTGATCGAACACAAAGCGGGCTGGCCACTCTCGGACTTCCAAATAAAAATGGACGCCTAACAGCCGCGACTGAATCGTTTCGAGCGTATGTCGGCGACGAATGCTCGAATCCCGTCCGAGCAGCCGAGTTGTAGCCTTCGTGACCTGATACACCGCTGGGTATTTGCTTACTCGCCGGAGAAAGCCCAGCCGCTGCAGCCCTCTCAGCCGCGCTCGCACAGGCTGACCTGGCCCAACGTTCAGCAGAAAGCTCGCCTGCTGAGCTGTGCAGTATCCGCCCAGATCGGCAAGCAACCTCAATACCTCGTGCGAGATATCGTCGAGACAAAGTGACCGACTGCGAAAAGATTGGTCCATTTCCAATCCTCCCTGTTCAAATTTGGGTGTGGATTTGGAAGCGTGGGCCTGGCTCGTTGGACGGAGGTGGATGCTTAGCGCAGCTTGGTGGGTGGGAACCGCATGGCGCAGCGCGTCCGAGCGATTATGGCCTCAACTGTGGATTAAGGCGCTTCGTCTGGAAGCCTATTGGATGACACGGCCTCTATAGTTAACTAATAGCACAGCGACTCTTGGAAATTCACCGCTGTCCGGTAAAAAATCCCAAAAATTTCTGTCTTCAAGCCGTTTGCCGTGGGTTTTCGAAGTGGCGTCTTAGGTTCGCCAGGCGCGATGACTACCTCTCGTAACTCGTTCACGGGTGCACGGCTCCTATGTATACTAATGCCCATCAAAACGGGAAAAGTTTGCGCCTTCCCCAAAATATTTTTTGCCAGCCTGGTCATCAGCCACCGTTCCGGACCCACGGGGCCGAAAACAGGTCCTCAAATATCCTAGTGCACATCAACTCGGAAAAATCGAACACCTACCCGCAAGGAAATCGGCCAGTAGGTCGCCCCTGTCGGTGACTCCTTCCTCGGCAAGGCCAAAGTCCCTCCTATATCTAATGGCCATTAAGTCGGCGAAAATGGTCGCGGCGCCGTAAAAAATTTTGCCTTAGAAAAATTTACATGGCTCCAGGGTCGGTCATTCGACCGGGTCTGGCCGGCACTGCGGGATTCGAATGCCCAACCCGTGCTTGACGGAAAGCGGCGCGCAACTGCGCATAAACCATGCCGTTGGGGAGGGCAGCGACCTCCCCAACGGCTAGCAAAACCACCCGTCCCCGAGGAGGTGCCGTAACGGAATGGTATAAAGGGAAAATGCTCCTCCCCGCATGACGGCAAATCTCAGCCGAGATTTGCCGTCGGGCCTCGCTCGGCGGAGCTCAAATGGCTGCTGCGGTGGTCGTCGGTGCTAGGGCCTGGCCTGGCCCAGAAAACTTCGCCATTCCTTAGCTATTCCGCATAGCTTGTACGGACTGTTGGAATGTGATTCCCGCACCGGCGGCCATCGTCGACAAGAGGAGTCGGCGGCCTACCGTCCCGCTACCACGAGCTATACGGCGTGTGCTCAAACGGCGACAATCTGTCTGAGCCAGAATGCACGTTGCTGATGCCGCTGGACCCTCCATCGGGACTTAACACCACATCGGAGCTTTCCGTAATCCAGTCCTTTGCGCCTGTAACGGGGTCTACCGGAATCCCGCTGAGATAACCTGCACTCACCAAGCCATCGAGCGACTCGGGAGCCTCCTGATGGTCCAGAGTGTATTGTTCGATGGCTTCGCGCATCACGGAAAGGTCGTGATGCAGCGCCGCTTCTTTGGAGTAAGCAACAGTGCGGTCATAGCGCACAGCAGCCATTGCGGCCAGCGTCAGCACAATCGTTATTACGATCATCAATTCGAGCAGCGTGAATCCAACATCGACGCACCGGCCTCGGGTTTGTCGCCTCGTCCATTGTGACGGGGTGTTCTTCAGGCGAATTGGAATGTGGTCGCGCCAAATCGATGAGACGTCAGAATTCCAGCCCATAGTAAGTAAGCACCCCCATTACAGCAAGCACTTCTAGCCCTGCGAGTGAATGTAGTCAATCGCGACAATTACTTACGATGACGGGCTGAGAATGAACATCATTTGCGCCGCAGTTGTAATTCCGTACTAAATGGAATCCAGCACGTACCCGGTATGATATCTGTACAACTTCTTAGGTAAATAACTGGCTTGCTTTTCGGCTGAGTCGTTGGAGTATCGCGGGAAAGGGTTGTCCTGGGCGCACGGGCATTGCCGCCGGGCGATTTTTTTGCGGTTCCAGTACACCCCGAGGCGAAGACCGGAGGCATGCACATGTACGATCTGCGAATCCTCTTTGATGGAATATCGGCCTCCTTATATGAATACCCTTGTTTGACGCTTGGTGATTTATCCAAGAATTTGGCTGTCGGCAAGCGGACGATCCAGAAGGTAATCTCATCCGCAAACGGAAGAGGTTTCAGGAGTTTGCGGGACGAGATCCTGTTGTTTCGCGCGCAGGATCTGTTCAGAGATCATCCCGGCATAACCGTGAAAGAAGTTGCAGCTTGCCTAGGTTACAAATCTGCCAGTTCGTTTGCTAGGTCCATAAGACGAGCCACTGGCCTGTCACCTGTCGTTCTGCGTTCCCAATTGGGAAATGGACCATCGCGAAATCGCGCCAGCAGTGATTCGAGTCGCATGGTATCCGCGCTTTGCTTTGCGCAACAACGGCCAGTGCCATAAATTGCGCGAAGTGCGCTGTTTTTGACTTAATCTGCACAGCATTTTCTATTGTAATCAGACATCGACAGCAAGATCATTGCTCCTGTAATCGGCCAAGTCACGGGTTCATTTCAGAAAATTCGGCTCTCTTTTTTGCAGGGTTTGTTGCAGTCCCAGCCAGCGACTCCCGCAAGCATAAGGTGAAGAATCACCGTTATTCAGGCCGCAGGTGTATGCGGCCACGGGACTTACGGAGACGTGTCAAAGGGAGACCCGTATGAAGACTGCCGTTCGCCTCTTACTTGCGATTGGGATTTGCACCATGTCTATTCGAGCGATCCATTCCGAACTTCTCAAGAAGGGTTCGGTGCCCGCACATCATGCCATTTTGACCGCTAAGGCTGGCGCTGCCAAAAATCCCGCGCCTCAACCTCGCAAAGCAGAACCCGCGAAGCCGCAAGTAGCCGACTCAGCACCGCGCAACAGTCAAGCTGTTGGCCTGGCGGCGAGTGCGCTAAACGCCCTAGTCGGACATCTGCCAATCGCGGACGCAACTGTAAAGGGAGATGCGAGCTACATTGCAGGTTCCGACCGAGAAACGGGTACGGCAACTCTCGAAGCGCACGCGGGTTACGAAAGCCGGACAGTACTTGATCTCACCGACGGAAAGCGTTCTGAGGTGCGCAATGGGTCGGGAGCACCGCCTCAGAGAAAGACGGCGGGTCCTGACGGCAATTGGCATGCGGCGCCCCTTCATAATTGCTGGACTGATGAAACATGGTTCTTTCCGGCCCTGATGCTGCAATCAGCGCTAAGCGACCCGCAAATCTCGTTCGCGTACGTAGACCAGGAAACCAAGAATGGCATCAGCGCTCAACACATCCAAATATCCCGCGTCGTACCGGGCCAAGCGCCGAAAGTTATTGCGTTGATACAGCGTCTGAGTCAAGTTGATTTTTATCTTGATCCTACAACCGGTTTGCCTGTCGCGATTGACTTTAACACCCATCCTGAAAAGAACGCAGCCATCAACCTGCCGGTTGAGATCCAGTTTTCCGGGTGGCATCCGGTAAACGGTATTGAGCTGCCGGCTAAGATACAGAAATTTCTCCAGGGAAGCCTGACGCTCGACCTGAGCAATCTGACGATTTCCGTAAACACGGGAGTTCCCCAAAGCGATTTCACCATGACCTCAACAATATCTAGCTCCCAGGGAGGGCGGTCATGACGCGCATTGTCATCCGATTGGCTCTGGTAATTGCACTCATTCTGTTCGCCTCAGCAAGCCCATTTGCCGATGAAATCCAACGCGGCCCGAATCCGCCTTTTGGCAGCATGACCCGTTTTCCTTTCGACGCAGTTAACGATGCCAATCTCAACGTCCATTTCGCCATCCCTGTCGTCGCCAAGGGTGTCACCGAATTCGGACCCACTTCCGAAAACCTTATCAGCAGCATTGACCTCCCGGATGGCAGTTCTTACCAGTTCACTTACGAGCAGACACCGGGCTCCTCGGGAAGCGTCACTGGCCGACTCGCGTCCATCTCCCTGCCCACCGGCGGGGAAATCTCGTACGCCTATTCGGGTTCAAACAATGGAATCACGTGTGATTACGCCATTACCCCAAAATTGACGCGAACGTCGCCGGACGGAACCTGGACATTTTCCTATTCGGAAAATGGCACCGAATGGATGGACACCGTTACCGATTCGGCGGGAAATAGCACCGATTACGATTTCCAGTTGGCGCAAATCTCGGACGGTTACACAGACAGCGCGTATGAGACCCAGCGCACCATCTACCAAGGATCATCGGTTCTAGAAACGATAAACACCTGTTATAACGGAGCATCGAGTCCATGCACAGGAACGACGGTAAATTGGCCCCTCACGAAAGTCAGCTCGACCATTTCCTGGCCCAGCGGCCAAACATCAGAAACGGCCACAAGCTATAACACCTGCGCCCTGCCGACCGAGGTCGATGAATACGGCTACGGAAACGGTTCGGTGGGTGGTTTGGTGCGCAAAACCCTGACGAGCTACGCTTCACTGGGCAATAACATCGAGGACCGCCCGTCGAGCGTGGCGATTTACGCTTCTGGCGCAAGTAATCCTTCTTCGCAGACCTCGTACGGCTATGATCAAGGGTCGGTCACCACGACGAGCGGCACGCCCCAGCACGTTTCGATTTCTGGTTCCCGTGGAAATCTGACTACAACCACGTATTTGGTCACAAGTTCGTCAACCATCAGCACGACCGCAACCTACTACGATACAGGAACGGTGAAAACCAGCACAGATTCGAAGGGCAACCAAACCTCGTATGCTTACGGAACCTCCAGTTGCGGGAATTCGTTCGCGACGAGCATAACAATGCCACTGAGCCTTTCGCGCTCGCAGACGTGGAATTGTAATGGCGGGCTGATTGCTTCGAGCACCGACGAAAACGGGCAAACCACAAATTACTCGTACGATCTGATGAACCGCCCAGCCGAAACGACTTACCCGGACGGAGGCTGGAAACTGATCAACTACACTTCCGAGAATCAAATTGACACGTACACGGGCATAACTACCACGACGCCTTCCACTTCGTGCGCGAGCTGTGAGCATGACCAAGAAAACCTTGACGGCTTGGGCCGCCAAGTTAGCAAGATTTTGGTTAGTGACCCTGAGGGGCAGACTACCACCTCTACAGCCTATGATTCCTTGGGTCGGGTACAGAAAAGGAGTAATTCGGTGAGCGATACGTGAACCACAGGTTCTACGGCATTGTGACTTGTGCCAGCGCGGCTGTGCGGGCGGCGTGGCGCAGCTTCC
>Ga0209061_1003867_pt1 | contig 15409 bp, 14 predicted proteins | sample Coa_R1_10_FD_187157 | JGI IMG/M metagenome (GOLD analysis project Ga0209061, IMG submission 187157) | Surface soil microbial communities from Centralia Pennsylvania, which are recovering from an underground coalmine fire - Coalmine... | ecosystem: Environmental > Terrestrial > Soil >...
ATCATTTCTCTGCCGGTCAGGAGTACCAGCAGGAAGAGCAAAACAGCTATCAGGGCGGCTATCAGCAGTCTCGTAGCTCATATCAACAACCGCATAGCGAGCGGCCCGGCCCAGGCTATCGACCATACGGACAGCCCGGTTTCTCGCAAGCTTCTAACACCAACCAGGCACTCGGTCCAAGTTCGATAAACCTGGCCCCCAACATCACCGCATTCCTGAGTTACCTGGCTGATTGGATAAGTGGACTCATCGTCTTGCTTCTTGAGAAACAGAATCGTTTTGTGCGCTTCCACGCCATGCAATCAATTCTGATCTCTCTTGCAGAGTTTGTTCTAGCCTGGGCTTTAAACATTATTTTAAGTCTCCCGATCATTGGCCTGCTGAGTCCTCTTGTCTGGACGCTCTATGGCATCGGGACATTTGTGCTCTGGATCTTTATGATGATCAATGCCTACCAGGGCCGCTACTATAAGTTGCCGTTCATTGGCGATTATGCCGAACGCTTTATCGGTTAGAGCAACACTCTACCCTCCCAGGATACAGTTTTTAGGCGGCGCTGCGCGAGTTCGCGCAGTTTCGCCTCGAAGCCGCGTAGCTTGAGCCAGTGGTAGGTTTCGCCTGTGACCACCACATCCACCTGGGTCATCTGAGCAACGCTGGCCGCTCCGCTCAACTGCATTGCCACCTTGAGCTCAAGGATCAGTTCCTCGACCAGTTCGCAGACTGCCTCAAAGCTTTCGCTAGCTGCCTTGAGGAAAGGAAAAGCCATACCAACCAGGGTAGCGCCCAGGCTCAGGGCGCGAGCGATATCCAGGCCGCTGCGCACACCACCCGTAGCGATCAGTGGCAGGTTAGCCACACCCGCTTCAACCAGACTGATAGGCGTGGGAATGCCCCAATCGCGATAGAGCATGCCAATTGCTCGCGAGCGCCCGTCCCCGCGATCAGCGGCCCGCACTGCCTCCATAGCCGACATACTGCTCCCTCCCGCACCACCAACATCGATGGCCGCCACTCCGCAGCTTTTGAGCAGCAGCGCTTGCTCCTGGCAAATACCTGCTCCGGTCTCTTTGGCGATTACCGGCAATTCAAGCTGGCTGACCAGCGTTTTTAATGCGCGCGCCTCTCCAACCGCCCGACGGTCGCCCTCCGGCTGAGCAGCTTCTTGCAGGCTGTTCAGATGCACCGCAAGGGCATTGGCCTCAATCATCTTGATGGCGGTACGCACCTGCTCAAGCGTGAATGGTTCTGCGCGCGCCTGGCGAATAAGCTGAGGCGCGCCTACGTTGGCGATGAGAAACGCGCCGGGGGCGGCCTCGCGGGCAACGGCATAGCTGTGAGCCACATCAGGGTTGACAATACCGGCTCGCTGGCTGCCTACGCCCAGAGCCAGCCCATAGCGCTCGGCGGCCAGCGCCAGGTTGCGGTTGATCGCAGCAACATCAGGATGGCCGCCGGTCATGGAAGAGATGAGCAGCGGATAGTTCAATGGGCGGCCCAGGAAGTGGACGGAGGTATCGATTGCGTCCAGATCTACCTCCGGCAACGCCTGGTGTACCAGATGAATATCCCGCCAACTGGCGCTCTGGGGAGCAGAAAGATCCTGGGTTAAGGCGGCCTGGACATGCTCGGCCTTGCGCTGTTTTACTCCATCATTCATACGAGGTACTTCCCTTTCCAAATCATTTCATAAAGATGCAGAGATCTTCAGCCTGGTAGCTGATTTCCTTCACTCCAACCGCCTGCTCGCGCCTGCGGCGCTTGCCTGAACTCATCTAGTTTGTTCTATGAGAATCGTGTTTCATGCGCTTTCTCATAGAACAGACTAGACGAGCGCGATAAAGCTGCGCGAATCTTCGGCGAGAGAAAGCACAGACTTTGCTCAGATGTTCAGAGGCCGATTCGCTTAAAGGATGCGTCGATATATGTTGTATAGTAATCCATGCTGGCTAGCCCTTTGAGTTCCTCCAGCGAAAGGTAGCGCGTGACTTCTGGATCATTGCTTAGCTCATGCAAGAAAGGGAGCAGATCTTGCTGACCTGAACCAGTTACATTTCCTGCTAGAGAAGAGTCTATTCCCTCCTGGGCAGGTAGTTCAGGCAAGATATCAGGTTCGCCCTCTTGTTTCGATCCGCATTGAGAATGCTGCGACCAGACTTTCTTCGCATTACGCTGAACGATCTTGTAGGCTTCCTGTCTGCCCACGCCTTTATCGATCAAGGCCAGCAGAATACGCTGAGAGAAAATCAGGCCGCCGGTCATATTGAGGTTGGCGAGCATGCGTTCTTTGTTGACTTCCAGGCCATTGATTACATTGGTAAACACATGGAGCATGTAGTGCAGCAGCGTGCAGCCATCGGGAAAGATGATGCGTTCGGTGGAGGAATGGCTGATATCGCGTTCGTGCCAGAGGGCGACATTCTCCAGCGCGGTCATGGCGAAGCCACGCAGCACGCGAGAGAGACCGCAGATACGCTCGCAGAGCTCCGGGTTGCGTTTGTGAGGCATAGCAGACGATCCCTGCTGGCCAGCGCCGAACGGCTCGAAAGCTTCGCTCAGCTCAGTGCGCTGCAAGTGGCGGATCTCCTGGGCCATTTTTTCCAGCGAGGCCCCGATCAGAGCAAGCGTCGTCATGAAATGCGCGTGGCGGTCGCGCTGGATTACCTGATTAGTGATAGGATCAACCCCCAGACCCAGCCGCGCGCAGACATGCTCCTCGATCTGCGGCGGCACCGTTGCGTGCGTGCCAACTGCGCCGGAGATCGCGCCAACCGTGATCTGCGCCAGCGCCTCACCCAGACGCTTTTGCTGGCGGCGCAGTTCGTCCACCCACAAGGCCAGCTTCAGTCCGAAGGTCATAGGTTCAGCATGAATGCCGTGACTGCGCCCGGCCATCAAGGTATACTTATGCGCGCGAGCCTGCTTTGCTACCGCCTCTATCAGTTCTGCCAGCTTTGCCTGCAAGAGCTCACCGGCCTCCTTGACCTGCAAAGCCAGAGCAGTATCAAGCACATCGGAAGAGGTCAGGCCCAGATGGATAAAACGCCCCTCCGGCCCAAGTTGCTCCTGAATAGAGCGCAAAAAAGAAATAATATCATGGTGTGTCTCGCGCTCGATCTCCTGCATACGTTCGGCATTGTAGCGAGCCCGGCGAATCTTCTCCATAGCATCCGGGGGAATCACGCCTTCGCGCGCCCAGGCTTCGCAGACCTCCAACTCGACCTTGAGCCAGGTATCGGTTTTATGAGAGGCTGACCAGATGGCCGCCATTTCTGGAAGTGAGTAGCGTTCGATCATGCTCTTCAACTAGCTCCATCATGCAAAATCGCTTGACTTTTTCGACTTTCGTGCATACAATTCCTCAAAGCGCGGGCAGTCCAGCAAAGGCTGAACTTCGATCCGCTTGAGGATACTGAAATTAAGTATGCTAAACTTCAACGAGCGGGAAAAAAATTCCCTTATTCAGTCTACCACACAACTCCGTTGTGCATTCGCGATTTCGCTCAAAGAGGATTGCTATGCTTACAGATACACGGCGCCTGACCGCCACGCGCTACGCTTTTCGCCGGGATACACGGCGCATGCTCAAACTGGCTATTCCCGCGGCAGTTATCCTGTTCATTTCATGTCTACTCATAGCCCTGGCCTACACTAACACGCTGCCACCTGGCCTGGGACTTCTGGTTGCCATAGCGTTCTTCCTGGGCGTAATTAGCCTCATCGTGCTTATTCCACTGCTCGTCTTCTTCTACGGCTATAGCAAGGGAGGTCTCTGGCTGGATGAAGAAGGCGTGCGTGTGCATTTTCCCGCGGAAAACGAACAGCGCATGGATTGGTCCGAAGCGCTCTACGCCGTAGACGAGGGAGACGAGTACCTGGCCCTGAGCAAAGGGAAAGAGGGCCTGGGACACCTGGTAAGCAAAGATCGTTATGTGCGCCTGCACCTGGAGGGCATGACCTCTGAGGATCGCGCAGCGGTCAAACGCATGCTGGCCGAACATGCAGAGATACGCCAGCCACGAATGTTCACCTTTGCCACATTCATGAATACGAAAGGAGAGACGGTCGCGCGGGGACGCCTGTACCTGTTTGAGAATGAGCTGCTCTGCGCGGAGAATCGCGGCGAGAGGCGCGTTTTTATTACCGCGCCTATTCAGAAGCTCACCCGCGTCAGAGTACGCAATCCTTTCTATGTTGGCAAATTGGAATGCGAAGCTTTTGTCATTTCTTATGATAAAAAAGAATACGTCGTCATGCTGGGATACGAAACAACGATCAGAGGGGGGCTGGGAACAAGCTCAAGATGGTCAGTAACCGGCAATGCGCGGGAGTGGGTTGAGGCTTTGCAACCAGTGGCAAAGTAGAACGCTCAAAGGGCTGGATGAAAACTGGATGAAAAAAGGTGAGCACGGTGTTATCATAGATGCGTTAGAAGGAGTTTTGTGGTACAATAAGGAGGATTTCCATCTGGCTCTGCCGCTTGACGTGTCTGGTCCATCCGTGTACAATCGTGCCGCAACCCTGACGATTCATCGTGGGCAAAAAACATGCGGGCGATGCCTGAGGGGTAAAAAATTCAGCAAATGGTTCTGGCTAGAAGGTGAGCTGATCGGAGCCGCCTTTCTATCAGGGGTTAAGGAAAGGAGAGCGGCGTTTCTTCTGCCATGGAACGCAGGAGATCGAAGCGTCGTACACACTGATGAAAAAAGGTATTCATCCCAATTATGTGGAAGCTACAGTAAGCTGCGCCTGTGGCAATAGCTTCCAGACACTGAGCATTAAACCCGTCTTGAAGGTTGATGTGTGCTCAAAATGCCATCCATTCTTCACCGGCCAGCAGCGTATACTGGACTCGGCCGGCCGGGTAGAGCGCTTCCGCAGGCGCTTCAATTTGCAGGACGAAGAATAAGTTTTTTGAAACGATAGGGATAAAGGATGAACGTTTCGAAGTCCTTTATCCCTGTTTCTATGTTTCGTGCTAGTACGCAAACTGGTAAGGGAGTGACCCGTTGAAAGGATATCAGAGAACAATCCTCTTTCTGATCGCTGACACGGGAGCAGGCCATAGAAGCGCGGCGAACGCGTTAAGAAACGCGATAAATATTATCGCAGAGGAAGAGCGCGAGAAGTGGTCGGAAAGCCGGCAAGTGGGCGCAAGTCAGGCGCTCGAACCGCCAACTTACCGTATTGAAATCGTCGATGTCTTCGAGGAATACAGCCGTTTCCCGCTACGCGAAGCAGTCAAGTTGTACGGACCTACTATCCGCTATAACCCAAGTCTCTACGGTCGTTTCTTCCATATGACCGACCACGCGCGCCCGGTAGCGGCGGTGAAGACGATGGCCGGGCCGCTTGTACGCAAGGGGCTGATGCGCCTGATTACCAGCGTACAGCCGGATGTGGTCGTCTCCGTTCATCCAATGCTCAACCATATCACGGTCGAAGTAATCGCGGAACTGGGGATAAAGCTCCCGTTCCTGACCGTGGTGACCGACCTGGTGAGCATCCACCATTCCTGGTACGCCCCCGGAGCCGACGAATATATTGTTCCGACCGAACAGGCACGCCAGATATTTCTGAAACGCGGTGTGAGCGAGGAAAAAATCCATATGCTGGGGATGCCAATTGACCCTAAGTTCACGTTGCCTTTGCCAGATAAGGAGGAGCTGCGGCGTAAATTGGGTCTGGCTCCTCATATTCCTACAGTCCTGCTGGTTGGTGGGGGCGACGGAGCCGGAGGGCTGCGTTCGGCAGTTCAAGCTATTTCCCAGGCACGTCTGCCAGTACAACTGCTAGTGATCACCGGACGCAACAAACGCCTGTTTGTGCATCTGCAACGCATGAGAGCAGAATTGAAGGTGCCTACCAAAGTTTTCGGCTTTGTGAATACTATGCCGGAAATGATGCGTGCCGCCGATGTGATCGTGACCAAAGCCGGCCCTGGCTCGATCTGCGAGGCGCTGGCCTGCAATTTGCCGATCATCCTCAGCGGCTACGTACCGGGCCAGGAGGAAGGCAACGTCACTTTTGTTGTAGAGAACGGGGTTGGAGTGCTGGCCCAGGACCATGTAGAGATGATCGATGCACTGCGCCTCTTGATCAAACCCGGCTCACAGGTCATGCAGAGCCAGCTAGAAAACGCCCGGCGCATCAGCCGCCCGCGAGCTTCTTTCGACATTGCGAGGCATATCCTAGGCTATCTGCCTGCGCCTGGCGAGCCGGGAATCTGGCAGACAGCCAGTTCACTTGATCCAACACGCCTACGACCGAGGCCCCTGATCCGTATGCCCGCGTCAGGCCAATCGACCGGGCGGAGAACTCCCCTGCGCGTGGCAGCGGTTTCGCCGCGCCGCCTGAGCGGTAGCCTGACGCGTCTGGCCTCTTTGCGGCGCACAACACGCACAACCGGGCCGCTTGACCAGCGCGCGACTTCGAAGCATTTGCCACACCTGATTGGACGCGTGCGCACGCAAGTCAGGAAGCAGGAAAGATAACCCGGAAGAGATAAAAAATGTGAGGAAAGGTTCTATGGCGAAGTTTTATTATGGTGGGCAGGCAGTGATGGAAGGGGTGATGATGCGAGGGAAGCAATCCGCAGCCGTCGCGGTGCGCAGACCGGATGGAAAAATTTCGCTGTATGAAGAGGCGCTGAACCCTCGCATTTATCAGAACTCGCCCTTTCGCCTGCCTTTCCTGCGCGGTATGCTGTTACTCTGGGATATGCTGGTCCTGGGAACGCGCCTGATGGCGCTTTCGGCCAATATCGCAACCGGAGCAATTGATTTTCAGAACAAACCATGTACACAGCTTCCCGGTATCGGGAAAGCGGCATCCGAAGGTACATCGGTGAGGCTAGAGGGCGAACAAAAGAGCGAGGAGAAACCACCAATGCTTGGCGGTCTATTCCTCGCGCTGACCTTAGTGGTTTCACTGGGGTTCGCAGTCGCCGTCTTTTTTGTCGCTCCGGTTTTTCTGGCCAATTTACTCCGAGGCCAGATCGGCACCGGCTGGCTCAATATCGTAGTAGAAGGCGTGATTCGCCTGGCTCTTCTGGTTGGCTATCTCTATCTGATCGGCTTCGTGCCAGACATCCAACGAGTATTTGGATATCATGGAGCCGAACACAAAGCCATTAACGCCATGGAGAGCGGAGAACCGCTGGATGTTGAGCATGTGCGCCGGGCTTCGCGTGTTCACACGCGCTGCGGAACTGGCTTCTTGCTGCTGGTTATGGTCATCTCCATCTTTGTCTTCGCGCTGGTTGGAGCGCCAGGTCTGCCCGTGAAGATTCTTTCGCGTATTTTGCTGGTGCCGGTGATCGCAAGTATTGCCTACGAGTTTATGCGCCTGGGGGCAGCTAACTACCGTTTTCGCGTAGTGCGCTGGTTGCTTGCTCCGGGGTTGGCACTGCAAGGCTTGACCACGCGTGAGCCAGATGATAGCATGATAGAGTGCGCTATTGCCTCGTTGAAGCGCGTAATGCGGCGCGACGAACCTGATAACACCGCCCTGGGAAACGTTGAAGAGCCACTGCCACCTCTGGTCGTGGTGAAATAGAGAAGGATAGAGAGGACAACGCTGCTATGGCTCCAGAAACGCGTGTCACACCATCGCCGGACGCATCTGCGACCGCCACCGAACTAACACGCCAGGAAGTGCAGTTTTCGGGTGCGCGCTGGGCGCTCACCGGCCTCGTGCGTCTGGCCTACCGCCGCTGGACCCGCATTGCAGCCCGGCTTTTCCCGGAAGAATCGCAGTCTGAACGTCTGGCCCGCAAACTGCACATTCCTTTACCGGACCAGCTCAATATGAATTGGGTGACTGAGCACCTGGCTGTCGGCGGGCGCGTCCACCCCGAAGATATTCCGGCCCTGGCGAAAGCGGGGGTTACTCACGTGATCGACACGCGTGCTGAGTACCGTGATGATGCTGAAGCGCTGGCAAAAGAACATATTGAATTACTCTACCTGCCCACCAGGGATACCCAGCCGTTAAGCGTAGATCAGTTGATGGCCGGAGCAAAGTGGGCCACAGACCGTGTGAAACAGGGTGGGCGTATTTTGATTCACTGTGAACATGGCGTGGGGCGTAGCGCGTTGTTGACCTGCGCGGTACTGGTCTATGGAGGAATGAGCGCGCACGACGCGCTGAAGCTGGTGCAGAAGAAACGCTGGCAGGCCGCGCCCAACGCCGGGCAGGTCCAGCGCCTGCGTGAATTTGAGGCGGCGATGCTTGCTCAGCCTGCGCGGACAGAGGCTTCATATTAGAGCCTTTCTGGCTTCTTAGGGATTACCAGGCGTTGCAAAACAAGCAGGCGGCGAAACGCTCGATTTCAATCAGACAGAAGAGTCTGACCTGCTTCTTACCGGCTGAAAATCCTGTAGAAGCGCGTAGCGTTCGATTGCCTGGGCAACACCATCTTCTAAGTTAGTGCCGGTCACTGCTTTGGCAGCGGCTTTCACCTCCTCTGAAGCCTGGCCCATGGCTACGCTCCAGCCAGCGGAGCGTAACATTTCTCTGTCGTTGGTATTATCACCAATCGCCATCACCTGTTCCAGAGGAATATTGTAATATGAGGCCAGAGCAGCTACCCCGCTGGCTTTTGAGCAGGCAGGATGCATAACCGCCAGTTCGGCGCAACCGTAGCTGCCCAAGCTGATCGAGTGCAGCGAGCAGGCAAGAGCAGATACCGCCGGGAGCAATCGCTGAATGCATTCCTCAGAGGCAAAGGCCACAACGCGCAGCGGATCAGCCTGCCCGGCGCAGAGTTGAGCATACGGTAAGCGGCGCAGACGCCCCTTCGCCAACGTTATATAGGTAGCCAGCTCAAGATGGTCGTACTCAGCAGGTCCGGTCCAGACTTCTTCCTGCATACAGTCGCAGGGTTGTACAACAGGCTGGACAGCAAATTGCCGAAAAACATCTACAACCTGCTGAGCTACGCCGGCAGCAAGCGCCCGACTATAGAGAACCGTTCGCGCCGGATGATTGACGATCAACGCCCCATCGTAGACAATTAAGGGAAGCTCAAGACCCAGTTCGGTCGCGATTGCCCCGGTACTGAAATAGCGCCGGGCCGTCGCCAGTGTTACAATAATACCTGCACGTTGCGCTGCTTCAATAGCCATGCGCGTACGAGGGGTGATCTGACCATCGGGAGTAAGCAAGGTGCCATCAATATCGATGGCGATAAGCCGAATGTCTTTAACAGGTTTCTCCACAACACCTCTCTGGCAAAAACATCGTTCGTAAGAAAGAATATATGTGTAGGCTGTGTAGCGCATAAAATAAGGAAAAGGACTGCATTTCCAGGCGCTTTAACCGCCAGATTTATAGAAAATAGTATACGCTACGAAGAGCAGAAAATCCAGGGAAATCATTCCCTTGCCTCTTCTTCAACGAGCGTTTCTTGAGGATACATTATGAGCATACGCGAGAAAAAAGCAATCGGTCTGCATTCGGTTGGTGAGCAAGAAGATCGAGAACACATAGAGATTCGCCAGAGATGGAGAGATGAGACTGGCCTGCCGCTCCTGCCCGATGAGCAGCCGGTCAGCACTGTGCGTGACAGCCTTTATGATCTCATTCCATTGGGACCTCGCGAGCTAAAGATTATCGGCAGTGCTCCTTTTCTGCGTTTACAGCAGGTAAAACAGCTTGGTTTTGTTTACCGGATCTGGCCGGGGGCAACCCACACGCGCTATGAACATAGCCTGGGCGCCTACTATCTTATGATGCGAGCGCTGCGTGCGCTTCTCCAACGCGGCAACGACGGCGGACTGGGTGGGGTCGCGCCCGATAGCATTCGCGCTATACTGGTAGCAACACTTCTGCATGACATCGGGCACTATCCATTCTCGCATACCCTCGAAGAACTAGGCGGCCCCATCATTTTACACGAGAAAGTCGGGCGCGAGATTATCGAGGAAAGCGAAATCGCTACGATTTTAGAGCAAGACTATCACCTTTCACCAGAACGCGTGGCCGACCTGATCGATCCGCCGAAGCACAGAGACCTGCCACCTGACGATAAACTCTTGAGCAGCTTGCTAAGCGGGGCGCTGGATGTAGATAAGCTGGACTACCTGCCACGCGACGCCAGAGCCTGCAATGTACCCTATGGCGGCGTGGACATGCCTCGGCTCCAGGCATCCCTGCGGGTATATGAAGAGCAAGAGAAGAGACAACGGCGCATCGTGGTAACGAACAAAGGAATCAGCCCGCTGCACTCACTGCTGCACGCGCGCCAGGAAATGTTTGATAACATCTACTGGCACCATACCAGCCGCGCTTTCCAGATGATGCTCCTGCGCGCCGTGCAGGAGGCGCTATCTCACGGGACGCTGAGCGCAAAGCAATTGAAGGGATTAGACGACGCCTCGCTCCTGACCCTGCTGGCCGGGCCAGAGATGCCGAGCAGCACACGCGCCCTGACCGAAGCCCTGCAACTGCGTCGCCCCCATAAAGGAGTGCTGGAGGTCAGCTGTCTGGCCGGGCGGCTCTATAACCGGCTGGATGCGCTCTTCTGGGATGCCCATAAAAAGCAGCAGGTGGAAATCTCGCTGTCCAGGAAACTGGCAGATCTACTTGGTACGGAGGTCGCCGACTACGAAGTTTTAATCGATATTCCTCGGCCAGAGAAATGGGAGATGGACGTCTGGATCACGTTCGAGCATCCCCCGGTCGGCATGGAATCACTGATATCGTGGGTCAAGGCAACAGGGCTACAACCGGATGACCTGGCCCGCTACGAACAGCACCAGAGACGTATTCGTGTGCTCGTTGCGGAGCGTTTGCGCGAACTACTAGGCAACCGGCGAGACGAGGTACTGCAGAAGCTGGAAGAGTCGATGGAGATGTGACAGATCTCTACTTTCTCCTACGTTTCTGCTGATACATCAGCCGGGCAGCTTTTTCATGGATGCGCCGGGCGGGTGCGTAATCCTGGTCAAATTGCAGGGCGCGTTCCGCCGCGAGCATAGCCTCGCGATAGCGTCCCAGGCGCAGGAGATTATCAGCTCTGATCATCAGATAGCGAATATTGGTGGGTTCCAGCTCCAGCACGCGATCAATCGCCACACTGGCCTCCTCGAAACGGGCGAGACCGCGCAGGGCGCACATATGGCAATCCCAGGAAAAAATATCATCGGGTACAAGGTCTACCAGCCTGGAGGTCACTTCGTAGAGCCGGGCATATTCGCCGAGGGTCCGCAGGGCACAGGCAAGCAGGTTGAGCGAAGTAACATCATTAGGTGCAAGCTCCAAAGCATGATTCATCATCTCAACGATCTCATGCAAGCGACCATATTTACGCAGGATTTCGCCTTTGACCTGCATTCCCAGGAGATGGTCCGGGTCTTCTTGCAGGGCACGGTTGACTGCCTCCAGGGCCTCAAAGGGGCGATTGAGATTGATGAAGGCCAGGGCCTTATTGGTCCAACTGCGCGGATCGGTTGGGTCCAGCTCGATTGCTCGCTCTGCGTAACGCAGGGCCTCGGTAAAACGCTGCTGTAAGAGCTGCTGCCCGCTGCGGTTAAACCAGGCCAGGGCCAGATTGGTATCGAGCAGAAGCGCCTGGTCGTTGGCGACAGTGGCTTCCGAGAGCCGCTCTAGTTTTTGTAGGGCGCGGGCTTTACAGGCCAGGGCTTCCGCAGAAGCAGGATCAAGCTGAGACGCAAGCCGGGCGAGCTTATACATCTGCTCATACTGGCCAAGCTGATCCAGAGCAAGCGCCAACCCGATCAGCGCATCGACGTCTTCCTCATCCTGTTCAATCAAGCTGGTGAAAACGGCGCGGGCCTCCTGCCAGCGTTTGTTGCGCAGGTATCTGCGACCCTGTTCCTGGAGTTTTTTTCGTTCTTCTAGCGTATGTGTCACTCCACTCTCTTCCACTCTTGCCTGCCTGTACGCTCTCTTCCGGTTCGGCTCTGCTCGCTCATCCAACGTCATGCGTCTCCTGCTCTCCATCTCTGCCTATTTTCATGATAGCATTTTACTAGATCTGTACAATCCCGGCCCATAGCATTCCTCCCCGGCCTAGCCCACATTGGCGTAAACTATTATCGCATTGTTTGCCCACATGGGCAAGCCACCACTTCAAGCGGAGGTTGCCGACTTTGGGGCCTCGCTCCGTTCTACCAGATGCGCCTCCCTTTGCCTGCGTTTGCCAATGAGGAGCACGCCTACATAGAAGATGACCCAGCCCAGGGCCATAACCAGCCAGAAACTACTGGAGAGGCCAAAGGCGCGGGCAAGTGTTCCGGCAGCTCCATTGAAGACCGCCCCGGCTAAAATCAGCAAGTTGCCCCACCACAAATTGCCAGTATGGACCCCCGCCACACTGGCTTGGCGACGCAAGAGCTTCCAGCCTGAATAGATGGCCACGCCAATCAGGGCCAGCACGCCCAGGGTATTCAGCACGATAATGACCGGCAGCCAGCCGCCGGGTTGTAGAACTCCCGTCCCCGGCGTACCTGCTACCTTGCTGAGCACAGCCTGATTGATTGAAGCCTCAGAGATAGTCACAGTGGCCAGCAAGCTGGCACCGATGAGCAGAAAGCAAACGGTGCGCGCGACTCGTTTGCCAACAACCAGAGCCAGGCTACCCAGGCCAAGCCAGGCCGGCGTGAGCGCAGCTCCCAGAACGTAATACAGGCGAAAATAGAAGGTGCCGGCCAGGCTGGTTGGAGTACTGACTACCATCAAAATATAGGCCAGTGTCGCGAAGAAAGCCATGAGAAGCGCAAGCATCCAGTAGAGCTGCGCCTCGCGCCGTCGTCGTAGATACTGGCGCAAGATCGTGCCGGCGAACACTCCGACAACGATCACATTGATAACCGCAAAAATTACTAAAATCGTGTTCTGTGACATGGTAATATATCCTGTTCGCCTCGTGCGTGATTGGCAAGACTGTAGAGAAAACTACCCTCTGCATACTACTCTTCCTGCTTACGTTCGTCAATCAGCAAGGGCAGGCCGAATAGAGAATGAGCAGAGGCTCTTGCAGCGAGCGGGCCGATACTCCTATACTATGAAACGGAGGATATTCAGGAGGCCTTTGTATCATGGCACAGAGAAAATTACAAGAAAAGGATAGCGCGAAAGCAGAACAATCTCTGGCCCGCAAACAGCGCCAGGAACTGAAGGACGAACTGACCGAAAACTTCGCGAACCGCCCGCGCATGCCGAAGGACCGGCGACGCTTGATTATATTCTGCACACTGGGTGCGATTGCCCTGCTTGCAGGCATTTTTACTATCCTGGTTTTGTTGCCCGCGCCTGCCGAAGAGCCGCACGGAGGGATCGCAGTAGGCACAGCAGCGCCTGAGTTCAATTTGCCGATCCAGGGAGGACCGGGCGCAGGCGGTACTCTTGACCTGCGCAGCTTGCGCGGGCATCCGGTGGTGATCAACTTCTGGTCCGAATCCTGTCAGCCGTGCCTCTCTGAGGTACCCTACCTGCGTGACATTTATGCCCATTACCACGCCGAGGGAGCTTTCATTCTACTGGGCATAGATCAGGCCGACCCGCGCGGAGATATCGGCACCTTCGGCCAGACTTTCAAGGTCAACTATCCCCTGCTTTTCGACCCAGGATCCGCAACCAACATCAAGTACGGGGTAACGTCGCTACCCATGACCTATTTCATTGATAGCAAGGGAATTGTCCGTTATGTGGTGCCGCAGCAGTTAACACCGCAGGCTATGGAGCAGGGTTTAGAGGCTATCGGCGTCACCATCTCCTGATCACCAGAGCCAGCAGAATCATTCCTCATTCGATCCCGTGAATGATCTCTTCGGCTGCCTGATGCCAATCGATGCTGCCCGGAGACAGATGCCAACGGACCATTAACCCATGCAGCATTGCTAGCACGATCTTTGCCTGGCATTCTACAGCCAGATGAGCTCGAAACTCCCCCCGCTCTACCCCGCTCGCGAGCACCCAGCGAAGACGTTGCTCTACTCGCTCAAACTGTTCTCGAATGTGTCCATGCAAGTCGGGCAGATGATGCGAGAGCGTCCAGCCCTCGATGAGCACGCGACAGGCGTCTGCCTCTGCTTCCACCTGCGCTCCAATGACTTCAATGGACAGGTGCAACAAAGCCTTCGGCGAGAGATTGGGAATCCAACGCTTTCGAATCGCTTCTTCTACCCCACAACTCCACCGTTCCGAGAGCGCCAGGTAGAGTGCTTCCTTAGAGGGATAGTAGAGATAGATGCCCCCACGCGAGAGTCCCGCTTCGGCAACCACATCTTGAATGGTCGTAGCATAGTATCCTTTGCGAGCAAAACAGCGAAGCGCCGCTTCCAGAATCTGGGCGCGCCGCGCCTCTTTTGCCGCAGGACTGATCTTAGGCATAGCTTTCTCCTCACCTGAGCATCCCGATCGATCTGAGAACACAGAGAACATTCATGATGGCTCCTCTTGACACAGCGGTTAGCCGCGTTTAAAATAAAAAGGACGGCCAGCCGTTTTTATTTTATCAAAGGCATGACTTGCCTCACCAGATCTTCTTTCGGAGGGTATCACTATGATTCGTCTGCCGGTGCTGCATACACTCTGGTTCATCTTTGGCTCGGTTCTTCTGGCCGCCGGGCTGAACTTCTCGCTTGACCTGCTTACCCACAGTCACCTCGGCGACGTGATTGGCCTGGTCTACTTTGCCGCCTTTGGCTTCTATTGCCTCCAAAATTTTGTGGGGTGCCGCGAATATCATTGTATGATCACCGGCCCTGGCTTCACGCTCGCGGCCATCCTGATGCTGCTGCGCATTACCGGCCTTTTCGATCATGGCTTCGGCATCCCCTACCTACTCGGCGGTTTGGCTTCTCTCGTCGGGTTTACATTAGAATGGCGCTACTGGAAACGCACGGGGAGCCATTTTATCCAGCCCGCGCTGAACTCCTCTCCGAGTGAAAAGCAGTGAAGCATTGATTGTTCTGGCTCCGGCCAGGATCTGTGCTCGCGACTTCTGCCTGGATAGAAAGGTAGCCGTCTTTGATCAGGCATCCACCCGGATAGGTATCCTCAAACCGTTGCTACGTCTCTAACTACCCCGCTTGAGCTTATCTCGCCCGGAAGAGGCGGCTCGCAAACAGGCCCAGGATGCCCAGGGCCAGGCACGCCGAACCGACCTCCAGCCGCCCCGATGGCTGCCCAAGGTCCACCGCCGGCTGTGATGGTGGCGATTGCTGTCCAGGACCAGCACTCAATTGTGCAGATGTTACAGGCGTGCTGGTTGGGGTGGGCGTAGATGCCCTCTTGCCATTTGTAGGTGCGCCGGTTGGAGCTGCGCGCTTTGTAGCTTGCTCATGAGCCCCCAGAATGGTACCGGTTGGAGCTGGCCCAACCTGCGAGGAAACACCAAACCGGCCGCTTGCCGAATTTGTCACGCCCCCACCATGCGGAA
>Ga0209061_1003869_pt1 | contig 15399 bp, 11 predicted proteins | sample Coa_R1_10_FD_187157 | JGI IMG/M metagenome (GOLD analysis project Ga0209061, IMG submission 187157) | Surface soil microbial communities from Centralia Pennsylvania, which are recovering from an underground coalmine fire - Coalmine... | ecosystem: Environmental > Terrestrial > Soil >...
GCCGGCATCCCGGTCATCTGGCACGTCCACGACCGCATCGCCGCCGACTACCTGCCGGGCCCGGCGGTGACGCTGGTACGACTAGCGGCCCGACTGCTGCCGTCCGGAATCGTCGCCAACTCACGCACGACCTTGGCCACCGTACGCCGGGGTGGCGGGCGGCCGGCCACCGTCATCGGTAATGCCTGCCCGTTGGCCGAGCGGCCGGCGGCACCGGAGCGTCGGAGGCCGCTCACCATAGGCATGGTGGGGCGGCTGGCGCCGTGGAAAGGCCAGGACGTGTTCCTGCGGGCCTTCGCGTCCGCGTTCGCCGGCACCGACACCAGGGGCGTGGTGGTCGGAGGCGCGCTGTTCGGCGAAGATGAGTTCGCCGGACAGCTCCACCGGCTGGCCGGCGAGCTCGGGGTGGCAGACCAGGTCCGGTTCACCGGGCACCTGGCCGACCCCTGGCCGGAGATGGCCACGTGGGACATCCTCGTGCACGCGTCGGTCGTTCCCGAGCCCTTCGGGCAGGTCGTCGTCGAGGGGATGGCCCTCGGGCTCTGCGTTGTCGCTTCGGATTCTGGTGGCCCGGCCGAAATCATCACCGACGGCCGGGACGGCAGGCTCTTTCCGACGGGCAACGAGGCCGCCCTCAGCCGACTGCTCGGCTCGCTGGCCGCCGACCCGGTCGAGCGTGCCCGCCTGGCAACTGCCGGGCCGGCAGCCGCCAAACGGTTCTCCGCACCGGCGGTCGCCGCCGAGGAGCGGGCGTTCTACGAGCAGGTCCTGGCGGGCCGGAGGGCTGACGAGGATTGAAGTGGCGTCCTGGCGCCCATGGAGGAGCCCGCGCCGCGGCGGCTACTGAGCAGCCACCTCGCCCACGACCTCCCGGAGCCGTGCGGTGAACCGCGCCGTCGAAAACCGGCCCGCGTGGGCGACGAGCACGTCGGGATCCCAAGCTTTCGAGGCGAGCACCGATACGGCCCCGGCGATGTCATCAACGGACGGTTGCTCGAAGAACACACCCGTCGTGCCGTCCTCAACGGTGTCGAGGTAGCCGCCCCAACGCAGGGCGGCCGTCGGCTTGCCGTAGGCGGCGGCCTCGAGCGGGGTAAGCCCGAAATCTTCGTACGACGCAGCCACCAAGCCGGCGGCGTGGTGGTAAAGCCACCGAAGCGTCGGATCAGACACCTCGCCGGTGAAGGTGACGTTGGGACCGGCGGCAGCCGCCAGCTCGCCCGCAAGCGGTCCGGTGCCAACCACAACCAGCCGCTGCTCCGGTAGCCGGGCGAAGGCGGCGACGACGGCGCCGACGTTTTTGTAGGCGAGCAACCGGGAGACGCACAGCAGGTAACCGGGATCGAGGCCGGGGACCTCAGCTTGCGGGCCGCCGGGATCGATGGCGATCGGCGGCGGCAGGATCTCGGCGTCGATGCCGTACGTCTGTCTGATCCGGTCCCGCACCACAGTGGAGTTGGCCAAATAGCGGTCGGCACTGCGTGCTGCTCGCTTGTCCCAGCGCTCGAGTGCCGGCCGCAGGGTGCTCATGGCCGCTCCGGCAACTCCGGAAAAGCCGGCGAGGTAGCGGTCCGGTTGGTACAGCCACCGGGCGGGGTTGTGGCAATAGACCACTTTGCGGCCGGTCACGGCCGCGCCGTGGGCCCAGCCGCTCGACGAGCACACCGCCACCTCGGCATCCACCCGCATCGCGCTGAAGACAGGAGCCAGCACCGGCAGCGCCAGCCGATGACGGCTCCGGAGTGGGCCCAGCCGGTCGATGACCGACGTCCTGACATCCAAGGAGCGGAACTCAGGGAAGGTGCCGGCCGGGTCATACAGGGAGGTGTGGATAGCCGCACCGGGGAAGGCTCCCGACATGGCCAGGACCACCCGCTCGGCGCCTCCCCGCTGGGTCAGGTAATCGTGAACGACGGCGATCCGCGGCAACGACAGCTCAGCTCGACGGTCGGGAGAGCTGCTCGCGCTGCCAGGCGATTGTCGCCTCCAGACCCTCCTGCAGGGACACGGTCGGCCGCCACCCGAGGCGCTCCCCGGCCAAGGTGATGTCCGGCCGGCGGACCGTCGGGTCGTCCTGAGGCAGAGGTCGGGCCTCTATCGGCGAGGAGGACCCCGTCAGCGCCAGCACCAGGTCGGCCAGCTGACGCACCGTGATCTCGTTGGGGTTGCCCAGGTTGATGGGGCCGGTCTCAGTCCCGTCGAGCATCCGTAGTAATCCGTCGACCAAGTCGGCGACGTAGCAGAAGCTACGCGTCTGGGACCCGTCGCCGTACACCGTCAGGGGCTCGCCGGCCAAGGCCTGGGCGACAAAGTTGGACACGACCCGCCCGTCCCGCACCCGCAGACGAGGTCCGTAGGTATTGAAGATCCGGACGATCCCCACATCCGTGCCCCGAGCACGATGGTGGGCCATGAAGGTGGCCTCGGCGAACCGTTTGGACTCGTCGTAGACGCTGCGAGGCCCAATCGGGTTGACATTGCCCCAGTAGCTCTCCCGCTGCGGGTGTTGAAGCGGGTCGCCGTATACCTCGCTGGTCGAGGAGAGCAGTACCCGGCAGTGATGCTGCTCGGCCAACCCGAGCGCCCACTCGCTGCCATGGCTGCCGATGGCCAACGTCTCGATCGGGAGACGCAGGTACTCGTCGGGCGACGCCGGGCAAGCCAGGTGGGCGATCGCATCGACCGGGCCGTCTACAGCGGGGGCGGCGGTGACGTCGGCCTCGACGAAGGTAAGCCCGTGACCCTGCAGGTGGGCGATGTTGTCGGCGGTCCCGGTCGCCAGGTTGTCGATGCAGACCACCTCGTCACCCCGCGCCACGAGGGCGTCACACAGGTGCGAGCCGACGAAGCCGGCGCCGCCCGAAACGACGATCCTCATGCCAGGCCGATGCCGCGGTAGCGGAAGCCGGCCCGCCGAACCGCGGCCGGCTCGAGGAGGTTACGGGCGTCGACAATGGTCGGCCGGGCCATGCGGGTGCGGACCACCCCGAGGTCGAGCCAGCGGAACTCGTCCCACTCGGTCAGGATGGCCAGCACCTCAGCGTCCTGGCAGGCGTCGTACGGGTCGGTGGCGACGTCCACGTCCGCCAGCGCGCGCTTCACCGTCGGATCGTAGGCCTGGATCCTGGCCCCGTCCTTGACCAGCAACCTGATCACCTCGAGCGACGGGGAGTCGCGCAGGTCGTCCGTGCGAGCCTTGAAGGTCAAACCCCAGACGGCGACCCGCTTGCCGTCGACAGTGCCGCCGGCGCTCTCGACGATTTTTCCCGCCACCCGGGCGTACTGGTCGTTGTTGACAGATATGACGCCCTTGAGGAGGTCGAAGCTGTAGCCGGCGTCCTCGGCGATCCGGACCAGGGCGCGGGAGTCCTTGGGGAAACACGACCCTCCCCACCCGGGGCCGGGGCGCAGAAACTCCGATCCGATGCGCTTGTCGTAACCCATACCGAGGACCACCTCGCGAACGTTGGCCCCGAGGGCCTCGCAGAGGTTGGCCACGGCATTGACGAAGCTGACCTTCGTCGCGAGGAAGGCGTTGGAGGCGTATTTGATCGTCTCCGCCGTTGGCGGGTCGGTGACGACGAAGGGGGCGCGGATGCCCTCGAACAGCTCCGTGAGTCGCACGGCCGCGTCCTGACTGTCCGAGCCGATGACGATCCGGTCGGGATGCAAGAAGTCGTGGACACCCGATCCCTCCCGGAGGAATTCCGGGTTCGACACTACGAATACGTCCGTCCGCTGCAGGGCGCGTTCGACCACGCGCGTAGAGCCCACAGGGACAGTGGACTTGTTGATGACAACGGCCTCCGGCTCCAGCACGGGGCCAATGTCCACGGCGGCAGCCTGGATGTACGACATGTCGGCCGAGCCGTCCTCCCCTTGCGGCGTCGGCACGCACAGGAAGACGAACTCGACGTTCTCAGCCGCGGCGCGAGCACCGAGCACAAAACGCAACCTGCCGCTAGCCAGGCCGTCGGCGACGATCGGCTGCAGACCGTCTTCGACGATGGGGATCACCCCTCGGTTGAGAGCCTCGACCTTCTCCTCGACTATGTCGGCGCATACCACGTCGTGACCCAGGTGACTCAAACAGGCGGCCGTCGTCAGACCTACGTAGCCAGCTCCGATAACTCCAACCCGCACTCGATTGCCCTTTCGTCGACCGACGTTCAGCTCACGCTAGCTAGTAGCGCTCACTGTCGGGACGCGAACTGCGGTTGACGACCACGCCCAGCACCGGAGCCAAACCGCTCTCCATCTGTCTCAGCGCGCGTTGCGCCGCCGAGCGTGAGGTTCGGTTTTCCGCGACCACCAAGAGGACGCCATCGGCCTGCGCGGTGAGGACCAGCGCGTCGGTGACGGCCAGGACGGGCGGGCTGTCCAGGACCACGACCTCGGCCCGCTCCCTGAGCGCGACGAGGAGCTTGCCGAACTCGGGAGACCCCAGGAGTTCGGCCGGGTTGGGCGGGGTCGGACCGGAGGGCAGGAGCGAAAGCCCCTCGACGCCCGTCGAGACGAGCAGCGCGTCGACCTCACTGTCGGCGATCTCCTCAGCGGGGCGTCCGTCATCACTCTCGTCCTCGCCCTCGGTGTACGCCCACGGACCCGCCGGCCGATCGTGACCGGACAGGGCGGCGTCGATGATCGCCTCCGACAAACCGCGACGTGGCGCCTCGACCTTGAAGACCCGCTCGAGGCTGGGCCGGCGCAGGTCGGACGACACCAGGATGGTCTTGACGCCCGAGATGGCCCACGCCGCGGCCAGGTTGGCGGCGACAAAGGACTTGCCCTCTCCGCTCCGGGCGCTCGTCACGAGGATCGTCCGGATCGGGCGCTTGACCGACAGGAACCGCAGCGCCGTCCGGAGATCCCGTACCGCCTCGGCCAGCTCACCAAACGGCTTGTCGCCGATCGTCGCCGACTTCGAGCCGAGGTCGCTCCTCGGGAGCTCGGCCAGCACGTCCACCGGGCCGATCTCGGGTACCTCGCTGGACGACCGGAGCTTGTCGTCGAACTGCTCGCGGGCGAGGGCTATCCCGAGACCGGCAAGCAATCCCGCCACGAGGGCAACGGCCACCGTGCGCTTGCTTCTGCCGCCCGGCGTCGCCGCATAAGCCGACGCGTGCGAGGACACCGCCACAGAGTTGGCCGCCCCGATGAAGGCCTGCTGATCAGCGTAGGCGTTGGAGAGGAGGCCGTTGAAGACAGTGCGCTGGGTAGCGGCGCCACCGACGTTGCCGTTGCGACCGGCACGGTGAATCGTGGCGTTCAGGGCGTAGATCTGCGCACTGAGGTACCTGATGCGCGGGTCGAGCGCCTTGGCGGAAGCATTCAAATCGGTGATCCGCTGCTTCACGAAGGCGTTGGCGGCAGCGTTGGCCGCTCCGGCCGCTTCGGCCGCGGATGGAGCCGTAGCGGAGACGGACACAGTGGTTTGGTCGGCGGACAGGGCCGCCCCGATCTTGACCGCCCCCTTGGGCAGGTGGGCGCCCTTGGCGGCTGCTGCGACCACCGCCGGCGAGGTCACTTCCGCCGCCGGATCCAGGTCGCCCTGGAAGAGGGCGTTGCCAGTACTCGACGTCGGGGTCGCCGAGGCCGACGAACCGAGCGATGGCGGCGTCACCGTGACCGTGGCCGCGACCGTGTAGGTGACGTTGCTGGTCTTGTAGTACGCCGCCGAACCCGCGGCGGCGAGCACGATGCAGCCGATCACAACCCACCACTGCCGTTTGCCGATCACGGCGAGTCGACGGAAGGACAGCCCGCTCGACCCGACCTGACTGCTCATCTCGTTCATGCCGTGCCGCCGATCGGACCTGTCATACCTTCAGCCTTGCTGCGTGGCCGGTGAAATGCCATCGAATGCGGAGAGACGGTACCGCACCGCGAGGCCGACGGAGCGGCGGTAGGCTCCCGGCCATGCCGCCGTGGTCCGGTGCTCAGGCCACCCGATCGGGCGGATCCATACGCAGGCAGCTGGCCGTGTGGATCGGCGGGGCGGCCGCGCTCGTCGGCCTGCCGCTCATCGGCTATCTCGCCAACTCGCACGAGCTCTACGCTCTCGGCGCGGGGGCGATACTGCTGCTGATCGGCCTGCTCGTCATCGACATCAGATTCCTCGCCGTCCTGGCGATCCCTTGCACCCTCGTCGTGCTGCGGGCGGGGGGCGCTTCGGGGCTCAGCGTGTCAGACCTGGTCCTTTTCATGGGGACATTGTGCGCCCTCACGGTCTTCCGACTCCGCGACGCGCCCGAGGTCCGCTCCCTGCTGTGGTTGCTGGCCTTCTATGAGGCCACAACCGTTCTTACCGTCATCGAGAACCCCTACCGGTCCAACCTCATCGAGTGGGTCCACGAAGCCTTCCTCGTCGGCGGCAGCATCATCGTGGGCTGGGTGGTCGCCTACGCCGGAAAGGCCAAAGCGGCGGTCACGACCTACATGTTCGGGGCTTGCTTCATCGCCCTCTGGGCTTGCCTGCAGACCCTGACCCACGGTCTCAGCCCGGCTTATCTACCGGGCGGGATGCAAAAGAACTACATCGGCGACATGATGGCTTTCGCTTCCCTTCTCGCCTACACCCGACCTTCGTGGATCGGCTGGCGCAGCCGGGTCTGGCCGTGGGTCGCTCTGGTGGTCTGTCTTCTCGGCCTCGTGGCCTCCCAGTCCAAGCAGGCGATGATCAGCCTGGCCTTCGCCATCATCTTCATGCAGTTCCGCAGCCGCGGCATGGGACGTCGCTCGAAGCTGATCTTCCTCGCCTTGATCCCGATGCTCATCATCGCCTTCGACATCCTCTCGTCCGAGATCTCGTCGCACAACCGCTTCAACAGCGTGTACACCCGCCTCTCCGCCTACAGCGACTCGATCCAGGTCTGGAGCCACTCCCCTCTCGTCGGGGTCGGTCTCCGCTGGTGGTACCTGCTCAAGTTCCAACCCGCGATCCAACCGCCCAACGCCGAGCTCGAGATGCTCACTTCGGCGGGGGTGATCGGGCTCATTGGCTTTTTCGTGCTTTTCTTCGGCGCCCTCGCTGTGCTGCGGAAGGTTCCTAAGGAGGTGGGCACCCTAGCCCTCGCCGTCCTGCTGATGCGCCTCCTGCAAGGCCAGCTCGATTTGTTCTGGGTTGCGGCCCAGGGATCGTTGCCGTGGATGCTGGTGGGCCTGGTGCTCGGGATCGCGGCGCTCGAACGGCGCTGGAAGCGGCGGCCGACGTTGCCCGCACCGCCCTCATCCCGGTCGCCCGACCTCGTCTCCCTGTGGTGAGCCGGACAGCCGCCGACGGCCCGCTGCGCGTCCTGCGGATCGCCCACAGCGATGTCGTCGCCGCGTGGAGAGAACGCGAGCGCAACCTCATCCGTCGGGGCGTGGACATCCACCTTCTCACCGCGGAGGTCTGGGACGAGGGCGGGAGCCCCGTCGCCTTCACCGCGGGCACCGACGACTTCGCCGAAGGGGCGACCACGCTCGGACGACATCCCAACGTCTTCCTCTTCGACCCGAGGGCGCTGTGGCGGCTGCTCGGGGGGCGGTGGGACGTCATCGACATCCACGAGGAGCCGTGCAGCCTGGCGACCGCAGAGGTGCTCCTCCTACGCTGGCTGCGGGGCAACAAAGCGCCGTACATCCTGTACTCGGCCCAGAACATCGCCAAGCGCTACCCCCCGCCGTTCCGGTGGACCGAGCGGCTCGCCCTGAGGAGTGCGGCGGCGATCTCGGTCTGCAACCGGGCCGCCGGCCAGATCGCCCGCTCCAAGGGCCTGACGGGTACGGTCGCCGAGATCCCTCTCGGCGTGGACCTGACCCGCTTCACCCCCGCCGACCGGGAGCCCCCGCGGGACGGGTCCGCGCAGATCGGTTACATCGGACGTCTCGCCGCTCACAAAGGCGTAAGCGTCCTGCTCGAGAGCCTCGTCACGCGGCCGTCCTGGCGCCTCGATATCGCTGGGGCGGGGCCCGACGAGGAGGCCCTGCGCGCCCAGGTGTCGGGCGCGGAACTGGCGCCCAGGGTCCGGTTCCGAGGCTCGGTCGGTGAGGACGACCTCCCGGCCGTGTACCGTTCGCTGGACGTGATCGCCGTGCCGTCCCTGCCCACGCCACGCTGGGAAGAGCAGTTTTGTCGGGTCGCCGTGGAGGCGATGGCCTCGGGTGTCCCGGTGGTCGCCAGCCGGTCGGGCGCCCTGCCCGAGGTGATCGGCGATGCCGGGCTGCTCGTGGCGCCGGGCGATGCCGCCGCCCTACGAGCCGGAATCGATGCCGTCGTCAGCGATCCGGTCCGCTGGAGCGAGCTGCGAACGGCTGGTCTCGAGCGGGCGCAACGTTTCACGTGGGATGCCGTGGCAGAGGCCTATGAGGCCCTTTACGCAGGAGCGGTATGAGCGGATCGTCGAGGGTGCTGGAAGTCGTCGTGGTCGCCTATGGATCTCCGGCCCCCCTCGAGTTGTGCCTAGCCGCCCTCGGTGACGAGTACCACCCGATCGTGGTCGACAACTCGTCACTGGCCGAGACCCGCGCCGTGGTGGAACGCCATGGGGGCGTCTACCTGGACCCGGGACGCAACCTCGGCTTCGCCGCCGGCGTCAACCACGCCCTGCGCTACACGCACCGGCCGGACGCCGACGTGCTGCTCCTCAACCCCGACGCCGTCGTCAGCCCCGAAGCCATCGCCGCCCTCCATGACCGCCTGGTCGCTGATCCCCGCGCCGCATGCGCGGCACCATCGCAGACCGACCCGGAGACCGGCGAGGCGGCCCGGGTCGCCTGGCCCTTTCCGAGTCCCGCCGGCGCATGGATCGAAGCGCTCGGCCTGGGCTCGACCCGGAGCCGAGCCGACTTTCTCATCGGTGCCGTGCTCCTCCTGCGTGCCGAGGCCCTGACCGACGTCGGTCTGCTGGACGAACGCTTCTTCCTGTACGCCGAGGAGACCGACTGGCAGCTGCGGGCAACCCGCAGAGGGTGGCACGTGCTCCCCTGCCCCGACATCGTCGCCACACACGTCGGGGCCGGCACCGGAGGGGATCCCTGGCGACGGGAGACGTACTTCCACGCGTCGCACGAGCGATTCATCAGGAAGCACTACGGAGTGGCCGGCTGGCAGCTGTTCCGGACGGCGGCCATCGTCGGCGCCGGTATACGGGTCGCCCTCGGCCACGGCGAGCGGCGCCAGCGGGCGGCCGGCCGGCTGCGGCTCTACCTTGGCGGCCCTGTCAAAGCCGAAGGCCGTCTCACCGCCGGGCCGGCGGCGCCGCCGACATGACGACTTCGGGAGCCGACCGCCGGCTGCGGATCGTCCACGTGGTCTGCACGGACGCCTTCGCTGGGGTGGAACGGCACGTCGCCACGCTCGCCGCCGGCCTGGCCGGCCGCGGCTGCGACGTGGTCGTCGTCGGCGGAGACGGGGGGACCCTTCGTTCGCTCCTCGCGGCCGACGACGTGGCGTGGAGGCCGGGCGCCAGCGTCCCCGCCGCCCTCACCGCACTACTCCGCCTCGGGCGTGCCGACATCGTGCACGCCCACATGACCAAAGCGGAGCTGGCGGCCGTGCTCGCCGGGCCGGTTGTCGGAGCCAAGGTGGTGGCCACCCGGCACTTCGCACGTTCGAGGGGATCCAGCCTCCCGGTCCGTGTCGCGGGGCGGTGGATGGCGTCGCGGCTGGCGGCACAGGTGGCGGTGAGTCGCTACGTGGCCGGGAACGCGGGCGATGCCACTCTCGTGATCCCACCGGGTACCTCACGTCTTCCCACCAGCGGCGCCGCCCGGCAGCGGGTCGTCCTCGTCGCCCAGCGGCTCGAGCCGGAGAAGCGAACCGATTTGGCCATCGAGGCGTGGCAGCGCTCCGGGCTGGCCGACGACGGATGGGAGCTTTGGATCGCGGGGGACGGCCACGAGCGCCCGAGCCTCGAGGCCCGCGCCTCCGAGCTCGGGGTGGCGGCGTCGTGCCGCTTCCTCGGGCATCGCCGCGACGTTGCCGACCTGCAGCGCCGCGCCGGCATGCTGCTCGCCCCGTGCGCGGTCGAGGCGTTCGGTTTGTCGGTGGTCGAAGCCATGGCGGCCGGGCTGCCAGTCGTGGCCGCAGCCAGCGGCGGCCACCCCGAGACGGTTGGACGCCACCCAAAGGCGGCTCTCTACCCGCCGGACGACCCGGATGCCGCGGCGCGGCTCCTGCGGCACCTGGCCGCCGACCCCGACCGCCGAGCCCGGTACGGGGACGAGTTGCGGGCGCTGCACGACCGGGAGCTGTCCCCGGAGCAGCAGGTGACCGCCACGCTCGACTTGTACCTGTCGGTCGCCGAACCGACCCGGGCAAGGTGACGCCGTGACCGCTCCTGCCGACTCGCCGCTCGACGTCATCTGCTTCTCCCTCGAGCCCTGGGACGAGATCTGGCGACGGAACCAGTGGTTCGCGACCGAGATGCTCCAAGCCGATCCCCAACTTCGCATCCTCTTCGCAGAGCTGCCGATCGACGTGCTGTGGCGTGCCTCCCACGGCAAGCTGCCGACCGGCGGCCGGCTCCGCCCGGTCGGGACGACCGGGCGGCTGTGGGCCACGGCTCCCTTGAAGCTGCTGCCGCGCCGGGTCTGGCCTGGAGTCGACGGGTCCCTCGCGTCTCAGGTCCTGCGCGCCGCCCGGCGGCTCGGTATGCGCCGACCGGTGCTCTGGATCAACGACAGCACCTACGCCGAGGTGGCGGTCTCTAGCGGCTGGCCCAGCGTCTACGACATCACTGACGACTGGCTCCTCGCCAGCCGCGACGGCCGGCAACTTGACCGCGAGCGCCGCCAGGACGCGCTCCTCCTCGCCCACGCCACAGAGGTCGTGGTCTGCTCGCCGACGTTGGCCGAGAGCCGCGGCCGCCAGCGGACGGTCCGGCTCATCTCCAACGGCGTCGACATCGAGCACATCCGCCGGCCGCAGCCCCGGCCGGCGGACCTGCCCGACGGACGGATCGCGCTATACCAGGGCTCCGTCGTTCGAGGACGGCTCGATCTCGACCTTTGCATCGAACTGGCCGGCGCCCTCGGCACGACGGCGGCCCTGGTGCTCGTCGGCCCGTCCAGCCTCTCGGAGACGGACGCGGCCCGACTTCGGGAGGCCGGCGTCGTGCTCCTCGGAGCGCGGCCCTATACGGCTGTGCCGGGCTACCTCCAACACGCCGACGTGCTCGTCGTACCCCACGCCGTCAATGCCTTCACCGAGAGCCTCGATCCGATCAAGGCACGCGAATTTGTTGCCGTGGGTCGCCCGACCGTCTCCACCCCCGTCGCCGGTTTCAGGGCGCTGGCCGCCCCGGTACGGGTCGCCGACCGGGATCGGTTTGTGGAAAACGTCCTCGATGTTCTCGACGCACCCCCAGTAGCCCCCGGACCCGGTCCGTTGAGGGACCCGCCGACCACCTGGAAGACAGCGGCGGCCGAGTTTCTCTCCGTACTGCGACAAGCGGCCGGTCAACCGGCACGCGCGGAACGGCCGTCCTAGAGGCGGGTAAGCAGCTGCGTGAGCGCGGCTTTCAACTCGCGGCGGGCCTCCACCAGCAGGGCGGCATGATCGATCTTCTTCACCACGTCGAGGACAAAGTTGCCACCTGCTTGGAGTCGCCTGAGCCGGCCGGCGGCGCCGAGCGAGACTGCGGCCAAATCAGCTGGACCACACACCACCAGCACCTCGGCGCCTCTGGCGACGATGCGCTGGAAGCTGGCCGCGGGAGTGTTGTCCAGGAAGAGACGTTGCACGGCCGCCCAGAGGACATCGGGGATCCATGGCTGGCGTCTCGCGACCGCGAGGGCCCATGACCCGGTCTCCAGCGCACTGATCCACTCGTCGGCTCGTTGGGGTGCCCGGCGCGAAACCAGCCACCGCAGTGGTCCGCCAACCAGCCGGACGAACCAGGGCTTGGACCGCTGCACGGCGCGGCGCGGACCACGGCGATCCGGCCGGTGCCTCTCGATAGGCGTGAAGGTGACAGAAGGGTTGATGAGGAGGATGGCTCGCACGCGGTGCTCGAGCGCCACCTCCATGGCCTGGTAGGCGCCGGCACACAAGCCGACGAGCACAACGCCGGCGCCGTCAGGCGGCGCCACCGCTCGGGCGACGTCCATGACGTCCTCGACCGCCTCAGGAGAGCGGGCCTCATGCCGATCCTGCCCCGGGCGCGGCGGGCTGTCGCCGTTGCCGCTCAGGTCGAACCGGATCGACCGGTAGCCGAGCTCGGCCCAGCTGCGCGCCAAGTCGACCCACATGCGGGACTGCCCGATGTGCGGGGTGTTGCCCTCGTCGACGAACACGACGGTCGGCGCCTCCGGCTTTCGCAAAGTGTCCAGGGGCTCGGTCACGACACCGAACAGTCCAGCCGGCGGAACCTCGACCGCCCGTTCCGTGCACGGGTGGCCGGCCTTGGACAGGTCGGCTGCCGACCGTCCGGCCGGCGCCGCTACCGGTAGCGGGGCGGCGGCGAACGCCTCATCCAACCAGGCGACGATTCGGTCGATGGATGCATAGGCCGGGCGCTGCTGGGGCGGGTCAAGGAGGTCGGCTTGGCCGACCGCCTCGGTCCACTCGGCACCGGCAGCCTCGAGGCGGCGGGCCAAGCGATTCGAACGGACCCGCTCGGGATGCTCGAGGACCAGGAGGCGCCTGGCTAGCGGCCCCTCGATGCCGCTCAGGTCGAGCCGCTCCATATCGGCCACGGTCTCAGCGTCGAACCTGAGCCCCGGGGTCTGGACCTCGCCGCCCACATCTTCGCCACCGACGCTGACCATCCGGAAGGCACGCTGCTCTCGCAGGAAGCTGCGCCCTGACGGGCAAGGATCCCAGAGGACGAGGGCCTCGGCATCCCCACGCCGGGCGAGCTCCGCCGCACCGAGCAGGGCTCCCATCCGCACCCCGACGAGACCGAAATGGGGCGCCCCCAGCCCGGTCGCAAGGTCAACGGCTTCACTCACGCTCCGCTCCCAGGCCTCAACCCGACCCGGATCCTCTCCGTCTCCGGCCGAGTCTCCTGTCCCGTCGTAGTCGAACCGGACAACGGCGATCCCCGCCTCAGCCAAGCGCTCGGCGAGCACGCGGTAAGTGAAATAGACGCAGAGGGCTTCCATGCCGAGTGGCGGACAGAGGACCACCGCTCCCCTCGCCCGCCCCTCCGCCGGGACATGAACCCACCCGAAGAGAGGCCGCGACTCCGGACCGAACCATACTGGGACCGATGTCGTCGCGGTCGACCCTCCTGCATCTCGCCAGACCGTTCCGGCTTCGTTCCCCGTCATGACGGACGAAGTGTACCGATTGGTAGCACGGAGAGTGACAGGCGACGCGGCCGTACACAACGTATGAACCGGCGCGCGAGACTCTCGCCATGAACTCCTCCCGGGCCGCGGTCCCTTAATGCCCCGTCTGGTGCTCGCCGGACTGAGTTCCGAGGTCAAAATGGGCCAGCAGGTGTACGAAGAGGCGATAGCCGAACGCGCACAGCGTGCCCTCGGTGACTCTTGGAGAGTTTCCCGGACCAACGTCCGTACCCTCCGCTCGCCTCTCGCCGGCACCGCTCGCGTTCCTGCGACCATTTTGAGCGCCGGCCGACCGAAAATCAGGAAGGCCTTCGGACGGGGGCTCTACGGCCGGAACGACCTCGTCCATCGTTTCGACCTGCGTCTGCCACCGGCGCCGAAGGAAGTGGTGATGATCCACGACGTCGTCTCGTGGCGATTCCCGGATGAGGCCGTGCCGCCGAACTCGGCAATCGCGGAGGCGCGCGCGGCCCGGGCGGTGGTCTGCCCCTCGCAATTCTCCGCCGATGAGGTCTCGGAAGTCCTGGGCGTGAGCGACCCGATCGCTATCCCCAACGGCGTCGGGCCGGAAGCGTTCGACGCCGTTCCGTTCTCTGAGGCGGAGCTGGCGCAACTCGGTCTGCGGCCGCCGTTCGTACTCCATACGGGTGGTTGCACCCTCAGGAAAAATCTCGGCGCCCTGGCTGCCGCGTGGCCGGTCGTCCGCCAGGCGGCGCCCGACGCCCACCTCGCCCTCGTCGGGCCGCCGGACACTCGCCGCACCGAGCTCTTCGAAGGCGTCGCCGGCGCGGTCCTGCTCGGCCGGCTCGAGGATGACGTGCTGCACCGCCTCAGGGCGACGGCGGCATGCGTGGTCGTCCCCTCTCTCTACGAGGGTTTCGGTCTGCCTGCCCTCGAGGGCATGGCCGCCGGCGTGCCGGTCGTCGCCGCTCGGCGCTCGTCGCTGCCCGAGGTATGCCGGGATGCAGCCACCCTGGTCGAGCCGACCGCCGATGGTCTGGCCGAGGGCATACTCCAGGCTCTCAACCGGGACGCTACGGTCGAAGACCTCGTCGCCCGCGGCCGGGTCGTCGCCCGGGACTACACCTGGGAGCGCAGCGCCGCCGCCCACGCAGACGTTTGGCGCAGCGTGGTCGGGTCGTGACCCGGGTCGCCCTGCTACCGAGCGCCTACCTCCCGACACTCGGCGGGGTCCAGGAGCTCACTCGTAACCTGGCCCTGGCTCTCAAGTCGGCGGGGGACGAGGTCGAAGTCTGGACCCAGCAAGCCGACGGCCTCGGCCCGAGCGACGAATTGCTCGACGGTCTCCTCGTCAGGCGCTTCCCTTTTCCGCTTCCCCGATCAGACGTCGCCGCCCTGCCCGGGCTGGTCGGAGGATCCCTGCAGACACTGTGGGCGCTCCGACAGGCAGTCCGCCGCTTCTCCCCTGACGTGCTCCACGTGCAGTGCTTCGGCCCCAACGGCGTCTACGCGACGGCCCTCTCCTTCCTGACCGGTCTGCCGCTGGTCATCTCACTTCAAGGGGAGACGATGATGGACGACCACGACGCCTTCGGCGTGTCGGCCACCTTGCGCACTGGGTTGCGCGCCGGGTTGCGGCGGGCGGCGGCGGTAACCGGTTGCTCCCAGCACACGCTGGACGACGCCATAACCCGGTTCGGACTCAGTCGGGCACGGGGGCAGGTCGTCTTCAACGGCGTCGACCTTGACCTGGCGCCGGCTCCCGCCGCCCCGATCCATCCGGGCCGCTACGTGGCGGCGCTCGGACGAGTCGTGCCCAACAAAGGATTCGACCTGCTCGTTCGAGCCTTCGCGCTGGTCGCCGACCGGCATCCCGACGTCACCCTTCGCATCGGCGGTGCCGGGCCGGAGGAGTCGATGCTTCGCCGGCTCGTGGAGGAGTTGAGGCTGGGCGGACGGGTCGAGCTCCTCGGGCGCCTTTCGCGCGAGGAGGTGGCGTCGGTCATGGCCGGTGCGGACGTCTTCGTGATGCCCAGTCGCCTCGAGCCGTTCGGCATCGTGATCCTCGAAGCCTGGAGGGCCGGCGCGCCCGTGGTCGCGACCACCGTGGGCGGGCCGCCTGAATTCGTGGAAGAAGGCGTGACCGGCTTGCTGGCGGAC
>Ga0209061_1003870_pt1 | contig 15395 bp, 15 predicted proteins | sample Coa_R1_10_FD_187157 | JGI IMG/M metagenome (GOLD analysis project Ga0209061, IMG submission 187157) | Surface soil microbial communities from Centralia Pennsylvania, which are recovering from an underground coalmine fire - Coalmine... | ecosystem: Environmental > Terrestrial > Soil >...
GCTCGGTATAGGCAGGCGAGGCACGAAACCGCTCTTCCCACTCCTCCGGCGACAGCTCGTTGTCCAGACGGTCGTACAGCTCGTCGAAATCGGCCACATCGAAGTACGTCAGCGCTTCTGATGGTGCACCAACGAAGGCAAGCCGGCCATCGTGCGTCAGCACGCAGATCCTGTCGCAGTACTTGATGTCCTGCACAACGTGCGTGGTCAGCACCACCGTGCGGCCACCATCGGCCAGCTCGCGCAGAAGCCTGATCAAACGACGGCCAGTACCGGGATCGAGACCCGCCGTCGGCTCGTCGAGAAAGAAGGCCGCGGGGCGGGTAAGTAGCTCGACGCCGATGCTGACGCGCTTGCGCTGCCCACCGCTCAACCTGCCGACGAGCTGGCGGCGCTGCCCTTCCAAGCCGAGTTCAGCGATCACCTCGGCGACGCGCGTACTCCGTTCACGTCGGCTCGTGCCGCGCGGCAGCCGCAGCGCCGCCGCATAGCGCAGCGCGCTCTCAACAGTCAGCCGGCGGTGGATGATATCGTCCTGCGGCACATAGCCGATGCGTGTGCGCAGCGCTGCCAGGTTGTGGTAGAGCGGCACACTATCGAAGAGCACCTCGCCTGCCGTCGGCCGTTGCACCCCGGCCAGTGCGCGTAGCAGCGTGCTCTTCCCCGCGCCCGACGCACCGACGATACCCATCAGCTCGCCTGGCCGGCAAACGAGCGAGACGGCGTGCAAGATGCGGCGGCGACCCGCGCGTACTGTCAGGTTGTGCGCGGCGAGCACCACCCCTGCCACCACGTGCTCCGGAGCGGCGGTCGTCTCCACCGGCGTACCAGCAGCAGCAGGCTCGAGCACCGCCGTGATCTCTCCGCCACCTGCCGTGGCGGCTAGTGGCGCAACTCGACGCCGGAACAGGGAGCCGCGCAACGCTCTCACGCGCGCAGGATAGACGAAAGCCCGGGCGCGTGAATCCCTCGTGGTGGTAGAAAGCCTACCCCTGCTGGCCACTGCATCGCGATACCGGACGCGCCGTGCTACGCTCAGCACCGGGAGCAGACAACGATGGCCGAACATGCGCAATCGCGCGGCCACACCCCTGCAATAGCGGGCTGGCCAGGGCTGATCCGCCTGCGGTATCTGGTTGCTGGGCTCACACTGGCGGGCATGCTGCCATTCCTCGTGCTGGCGCTAGTGCACCCCATCGCCGCGCGGGTCGCGCTCGTCGGCGCGCTGTTGATCGCGGCACACGGGCTGTTCTGGCTGATCGTGCTGCGCCGGCACCGCGCGCGGCTATACAAGCATGGTTTTCGCTGGTAAACTTTGCTCTTTTTCCCGCATCGCACTGCCCGTGCATGCACTATAGTGAAGCGCGTAATCGTCTCGTTCATGCTTTGTGCGCGCCTACTACTCTGCGAGCGCTGGCGTGACGACATCGCAAACAGACAACGGCCCGGCTGCCCCCGCACAAGCGGAGCAGCGTGAACTGCTGCCCGAACTAGCAGAGCTGCTGCGTGCAGAACCGGTGGGCTCGGCGCTGCAACGCGCTGCAGCGCTCGTCGCACGCGCCTGCGGGTGCGCCGCCGCGGTGCTGGCCCCGCTCTCCGGAGGGCCGATCGCGGTTTCACCCGACCCGCCACCCGCACTGCGCGATGCGCTGCTCGAGCTCGCGCCCGATGTTGCCCGAACGCATGCGCCGCGCACAGGCACGCTGGCCGATGGCACACCCTGGGCCGGCGCGCCGCTGCTCACGCACGGCCAGGGCATCGGCACGCTGCTAGCTGCCCAGCCGCTCCAGGCCGCCGCGATCGATGTGGCGCTGCTGGAAGCGCTGGCGACGTGTCTCGCTCCGCTCGTCGAGCGAGCGCTAGGAGAACGCCGCGATGGACCGGCAGGACTGGACGCAACACTGCTGCTCGAAAGCCTGAGCGACCCTGCGGCGCTGATCGATCTCGAGGGGCGCGTGCTGGTAGCAAATCCGCCGTTTCAGGCGCTCATCCAGGCGGCGGGCATCGCCGATCTGCGCGAGACGTCGCTCGCCACTCTGCAGCCACGCGATCGCCAGGGGCGCGCCGTACGAGGGCACGTTTTTCTTTCGCCGCGCCTGCGCGAGGGACGCGGCGTACGCGTCGAGCGCATTCTGCGCATGGCCGACGGCAGCGACCGGGCCTACGCGGTCACGATCAGCCCGCTGCGCAGCCTGGACGGCAGCATCGTCGCCGCGGTGAGCGTGCTGCGCGAGATCACCGAGACGATCGCGCGCGAGCGGGCGCTGCGCCTCATGCAGGAGATCCGGCGCGGGCTCAGCCTGGAGGAGAACCTGCGCCAGGCGGCGCGCAGCGTCTGCCGCCGCGCCGTGACCCAGCTCGACTGGGTGGACATGGCAGCGATCCTCACGCTCGCGGATAGCGGTGCCGGCTTTCTGGCGCAGTTCGGCTTCCCCGTGCGCGCGGCGCGGCTGCTCGCTGGCCTGCCGCTGGCACCGCCCTACCCACCGCCAATTGGAGCCACGACCGACCGGGCAAGCGTCTTCCAGAGCGATGCCGACGAACCGGGCAACGAGGTGGCGCGCCAGTTCGTCGTGGCCGCCGGCGCCGCGACGTTTGTGACACTACCGCTTGATGCGGGCACGCGCCGCTTCGGCATCCTGTTGCTGGCCGGCCGCGCTCCGCACCGCCCCTCGCGCGACGAGCTGGCTATGCTCGAAACGCTGGCGTTGCAGATCGGCGCTGAACTGGAGGGCGTACGCCGCCGCGAACAGGCCGAGTCGGAGCGCGCTCGCCTGCAAGCCGTCGTCGATCAGTTGCCGGAGGGGGTGCTCCTCTTCGATGCCGCCGGCCGGCTCACGCTCTTCAATCGCAGCGCCATCACCATTCTTGGCACGTCGTTCGAACAGGGTGCCGCACTGCACGGCCTGCCGCCGCGCCTAGGTCTCGTCCGCGCCGACGGCCGCGAGTACCGCTACGGTGATGACCCCGTGTCGCGCACGTTCAGCACTGGGCGTGCCGTGCTGGGCGAGGAGGCGCTGGTACGACGCGCCAATGGCAGCGAGACGCCGATCGTGGCCAACGTCGCCCCAGTGCGCGATAGTTCCGGCGAGCTCACGGCGGTGATCATGATCTTCCAGGACATCACCGCCCTGCGCGAGATGGACCGGCTCAAAGACGACTTCCTGTCCATCGCCGGCCACGAGCTGCGCACACCGCTGGCGAGCGTGCTGGGCTACGCGCAACTGCTGGAGCGCCGCTTCGACCGCCTCGACCGCGCGGCGATCCTGAGCGCGCTGCGCGGCATCCGCGAGCAGAGCGAAGCGATGGCCGCCCTGATCGATGAACTGCTCGACGTGTCGCGCATCCGCACCGGCCGGCTGGTGCTCGAACGCGGTGTATGCGATGTGGTGAGCATTGCGCGTGAGGCGATCGAGCGGCTGCAGCCGCAGCGCCTCGGGCCGGTAACGCTGGAAACGCCGCCCAGAGCGCCGGTGTTCGGCGATGCCCGCCGGCTTGGCCAGGTCTTTGCCAACATCCTGAGCAACGCCGCGAAGTACAGCGACCCGACAGCGCCGATCGAGGTTCGGATCGCGATCGATGGTGGTAGCGTGCGTGTGAGCGTGCGCGATTACGGTATTGGTATCCCACCGGAGGCGCTGGGGCGGCTGTTCGAACGGTTCTACCGCGCCGATAACGCCGCGGCGCGCGCCGGCGGTCTCGGCCTTGGCCTTTATCTCTGCCAGGAGATCGTGGAGCAGCATAACGGCAGCATCGAGGTGCGCAGCACGCTGGGCCAGGGCAGCGAGTTCACGGTACGGCTGCCACTGTATATCGAGAGGGACGGGCGCGGTGGCTGAGGAGCCAGCTGGGGCGCTCAGCGAGCACGATCTGCTGCTGCGCGCGGGGTTCAACTTCAACGTGTTTCTGGCAGCGGCACTCGGTTTCGCTCGTGCGCGGGGCGAGAGTGCGGAGACTTTCCTTGCCTGGACCGCCGAGCGGCTCGCGCCGACGTGGGCCGGGCTGCGCGGGCATGGCGCCGACGCAGTGCTGTACCTCGTGCTGCAAAACCTCGCCTCGGCAGGCTACCCCGTCGAGGAGTACGCCTACGGCGCCGATGAATCCACCGCCATCGTCGGCGCGATCCCGCTGGGTCTCGAACCCGTACAGTGGCAGGAGCTGCTCGCCCCGCTGGGCGTCGCACCGGAGGAGATGCAGGCGCTCTTCCGCATCTTTGTGCCGCTAGCACGGGAGGCCGGCTGCACGCTCGAGGCGCGCGAAGAAGACGGGCGCATCCGCCTGACCGCGCGCAGGCTCGCGCCGGCATCGTAAGCCCCAAACAGGAGCCGCCCGCCGGGAGCGCTCAGCCGAGCGCGGCGGGAAGATCGTGCAGCAGGCGCTGCAGCCAGCCTGGATCAGCTGGGAAAGCGCCCAGACCCGGCACGCCGATGATCGCCAGGCTCGCACCTGCCTCGGCGTACTCCCGCAGCACACCGGCCACGAACCTGGCATCACCAACGAGCACGCGTTCCCTCAGCGCTGCATCGTCGAGCTTTGCAACCTGCGGCGCAAGCCGCCGCGTGAGCGCAAAACCTTCCTGCTCACCACCCGGCGCCGTTACCAGCGCCTGCACACCTACCGTTAGCGTGATCGCATCGGCGGGGCGGCCTGCAGCCCGCGCCAGCTCGGCCAGTTGCGCGGCGCGCTTGCGGAACGGCCCGGTGTTCGTTCCGAACCAGGCGATGTTCCAGCCATCGGCGTAGCGAGCGGTGATCTCGAGCATGCGCGGACCCACCGCCGCGATCCAGAACGGCACCTGCTGCGCTGGACGCGGCGAGAGATCGGCGCGATCGAGCTTGAGCCAGCGGCCTTTGAAGCTGCTGGTACCGGTATCGAACAGCTCGCGGATGGCGGCCGCGCTCTCTGCCAAGCGGCTGACGCGGTGATCGAACGGCAGGCCCAGCGCCTGGTACTCGGGTTCGTGCCAGCCCGAGCCGAGGCCCAGGATCGCCCGCCCACCCGAGATCTCTTGCAGCGTGGCTGCCTGCTTCGCCAGGATCGCCGGGTGGCGGAACGTGTTGCAGAGCACCAGGCTGCCGACGCGGATGCGTGCCGTGCGCGCGGCCAGCGCCGTCAGGAGCGTCCAGCACTCGGGGCCGCCACGGCGACCGGCCGGCCCGGCATCGACGAAGTAATGGTCGGGGAACCAGATCGAATCCCAGCCAGCCTCCTCGGCTTCATGAGCGATGGCCAGCAGCCGCTCGAACGGCAACGACTTCAGCCCGTCTGGCCCGGCCTCACTCGCAGACAGGTACAGGCCCAGCTTGATCGCGGCCACAACGTCTCTCCTCTACGATCTGCCCGCGCGTGGCGTGGCGGCCTGATCATGCCTGCTTCGCGCATGAACGTCGAGAGGCGGCGGCGCGCCGGAAGAGATCGCGCAAGATCAGAAACGTCTTATGCCTGCCTCAAGCGCCTTTCAGCAGCATCCGATGTACTAAGGTAGAAAGCGTTAGAGATACCCTCCCCGCCGCGGAGATGTCGATGCCCCTTCCGCTCGTGATCGTCGTCGTTGCCCTGTTCACGACCATGTTGCTGCCATTGCCGGCGCCCGTTGGTATCGCGATGGCGCTGTGGGCTTTGAGCGCCGGCCTGCCATTGCCCGCGGTGTTCGGTCTCTACCTGCTGCAGGACCTCCTCTCCGTGCTGGTGCTGCTGCGCGTGGTGCCGTGGCTGCGCCGTACGCCGCTGGCGCGTCTCGGCGCGTGGGTGCCAGAGCAGGTACGCATCGCCCTGCGCCCCGCGACCGCCGAGGCGGGGCTGATCTCGGTCACGTTGCTCAGCTTCTACGTCGGCGTGATGCTCGCTTGCCTGCGCGGACGGGCGCTGCTGCGCTCGCTCGCGATCGTCATCACGATCGATGTGCTGAAATACGCGAACGGCATCGGCGTGGCGCTCGGCGTTGCGCACGTGCTGCCGTCCTCGCCGTGGACGATGGTGGTCGCCCCGCTCGCCGGCCTTTCGACCACGATTCTCATCGGCATCTGGCAGCGCACCCGGCGGCCGCGGCTCATGGCCATGCCTGTGCGTGTGCTGGACTAAGCCCGAGCCGCACCGCGATACGCTCTCGATCTTGATCGACGCCACATCGACGTCACCGCGCCCCGCCTGGCGTGAACGCGTGCATTTTGGACGCCAGCGCCGATAAAGTTTTGCGGTCTTGCTTCGAACACTACTTAGCACTGCACCAAGGAGTACGCAGGAGCGTTCCCGATGATGCCGATCGATGCCATCGGCAGCGTCCAGGGAGCGGCCAACGCGCCGGCGCACCCGCTGCCGATCTATCTGGCGATGGATCAGCCCGCCTCGGTCATCGCGCGACTGATGGCCAGCGCCAACGTCGTGCAGCAGGCGCGCATGGCGATTCCGCCCACGCCCGCCGCGCTGCTGACCGTTTCGCCCGAGGCGTGCGGGCTAATCAACCCCGTTGTGACGCTTGCCAACAACACACAGCTACTCTTGCTCGGCGCGCAGACGCTGACGCTCATCGGCGTGGCCGGCGAGGAAGCACCGTCGCTGCCGCCGCCACCGCCCGGCGCGACGCTCGACGCCACGGCCTGAGCCGCCGGGTCGATCGCGCCGTCAATGCCGATCCGCGGCTGGCCTTCGGGCAACCGCGAGAGCCCACGGTCGTGGCAGAAAACGCGGCTTGCCAGCCATCCGTTCTTTGTAGCCAGGGATCGCCGCGAGCAGCTTCTCCTCTTCGCGAATGCGCGGCAGCAGCACCAGCGCATTCGCCACGGTGAGGACGGCAGCGGAGACGGCCGCGCCGCCGGCCAGTGGCAGCGCAAACATCTCCAGCGCCACCGCTGCATAGTTGGGATGGCGCACATAGCGATACGGGCCGGTATCGACGACGCGCATCCCCTCATAGACCCTGCCGCGTACGTTCCATGCCGTTCCGAGCGCGTGGATCGCCCAGAGACGCAGCGCCGTTGCCACCGTCTCGCCCGCGAGCGCAACGAGCACGATCTCGCGCCCGGCCCTCCTGCCAGAGAGGCGCCGCTCGATGAGCGGCAGCGCGAACAGCGATACGTGTACCCCAACCATCAGCGGATAGCTGCGCGCCGCTGCCGTGCCGCGTGGACGCCCCGAACGCCGCTCGTTGCGACGCGAGATCGCTAGTTCAACCAGCCGCTGCAGCGCGACAACCGCTAACAGCAGCGGATAGGGCGACAGACGCGCCCGCGTTGATCGCGCGCGGATCAGCCGTGCCATTGCAGCAACCCTAGTTCGAGCGAGAGGCCCGGTCCGAACGCCGCGAGCAGGCCGTACGTATTATCGAGCGGTGGTGTAGCAAAGAGCTGCTCGAGCACGAACAGCACCGCCGCCGATGACTGGTTGCCGAAGCGCGCCAGCACCTCCCACGACGGCGCGGTGAGACCCTCCGCGCCCAGCGCGGCATCGACGGCGCGCAGGATCTTCGGACCGCCTGGATGGATGCACGCGAAACGTAAGTCTCCCGGCGCAAGACCGTGATCGGCGAGCAGGGCGGACGCGGCAGCAGCGAACGGGCGAGCGAGCAGCCGGGGTACGTCTTTGCTCAGCGTCACATGGAAACCATCGTCGCGCAGGTCGAAGCCCATTGCGCCGAGCGTGCCAGGCACGATCGCGGCGCGCGAGGCGATCAGCGCCATACCTTCGCCCTCATCCGCGCGTAGCACCGCCGCACCAGCGCCGTCGCCAAAGACCAGCGCGGAGACAACGTTATCCATCGACGCGTCGTCGGGCTGGAACGTCAGCGAGGGGAGTTCGACGGCGATGACCAGCGCGGTGCGCGCTTCCAGCCCGGCGAGCAGCGCGACAGCGTAGCTGAGGGCAGCCGCGCCCGCGAGGCAGCCAAGCTCGGTAATCGGCAGCCGCCGCGTCTCCGGCCGCAGGCCAAGCCGCTCTACCAGACAGGCGTCGAGCGCGGGCAGCATATACCCCGTGCAGGAGGTCGTCACCACAAGGTCGATCGCCGTGGGCGGGAGGCCGGCACGCGCCAGCGCCTGCCGGGCGGCCTGTTCCGCGAGCGCGGTAGCCATCTCGGCGTAACGGCGGTTGGTCTCGCCAAGAGAGCGCGGCTTCAACAGATCGTCGGCCGGGCAGGAGAGGTAGCGCTCGCGGACGCCGGCGTTGGCGGCCATACGCAGCACGGCGCGCGCATCGTCTAGACGCGGCGCAAAGGCGCGGATGAGCACGTCGCGCGCGGCGGTGGCGTCGAGCCGGTAAGGCGGAACGGCCGTGCCCACCGCGACAACGCGCGCCATGCTGCCTCCTGCCTTCCGACCACGCAACCGGTTGCGTTGAAGCTATCACAGGCGGCGGGGCGCTGCGTATAAGCGCGACGACAGGTATACTCGCCCCGATACGGCGGCACCGCCCGTGGGAGCGTCTTGTGGAAGCGTTTCTTCTCGCCGTGCTCGGCACCGTGCTGGCGCTGATCATCATCTTCGGCTGCGCTGCCATCCCCGTGCGCAGCGGCGATCCGGTGATCCAGCCGGAAGGCGAGCCGGACCCGGGCAAGCACACGGCGGGGTTGTTCAGCGAAGGTCGCGCTCGCGACGGTGAAGCGGGCGCGTAGCACGCGATCGAGCGCGTACAATGAAGATGCCGGCTCCTCCCGAGGGCCGGACAGTATGAGGAGGAATATCGTGGCTCGCGAAGTCGTGATCGTCAGCGCCGTGCGAACGCCGATGGGCAAGCGCAACGGCAGCCTCAGCGGGGTGCATCCGGTCATCCTCGGTTCCAAAGTGCTATCCGAGGTCGTCCGGCGCGCGGGTATTCAGAAAGACCAGGTCGAATACGTCGTGTTCGGCTGCGTGTCGCAAGTCGGCGAGCAGGCGGTCAACATCGCGCGCAATGCCATGCTCGATGCCGACTTCCCCTACACGATCCCGGCCACGACCGTCGATCTGCAGTGCGGCTCCAGCCAGCAGGCGCTGCACTTCGCGGCGAACCTGATCCAGAGCGGCGTGTGCGACATCACCATCGCCGGCGGCGTCGAGAGTATGACGCGCGTACCGATGGGCAGCAACATCGCCTCGATGCCGGGGCAATCGCCATTCACCGAGCACGAGCGCGAGCTGTATGACCTGACCTCGCAGGGCATCGCGGCGGAGAACATCGCCAAGAAGTGGGGTATCACGCGCGAGGAGTGCGACCAGTTCGGCGCCCGCAGCCAGCAGCGCGCGGCGATCGCCCGCGCCGAGGGGCGCTTCGTCGCCGAGATCCTGCCGATCACCGTCAACAAAGAGGGGCAGGAGGTTGAGTTTGCCGAGGATGAAGGCATTCGCCCGGGCACGACGCCCGAGATCCTCGCCACGCTCAAGCCCTCGTTCCTGGAGAACGGCGTGCTGACGGCGGGCAACTCCAGCCAGATCACCGATGGCGCTGCTGCCGTGCTGCTGATGTCGGCCGAGAAGGCGCGTGAGCTGGGCATCAAGCCGCGCGCCCGCATCGTAGCGCAGACGGTCGTCGGCTCCGATCCGCACCTGATGCTGACCGGTCCGATCGGCGCCACGGAAGACGTGCTCAAGCGTGCCGGGCTGAAGCTCGACGACATCGACCTGATCGAGATCAACGAGGCGTTCGCGCCGGTGGTGCTGGCCTGGCAGCGCGAGCTGAACCCGGATATGGAGCGCGTGAACGTCAACGGCGGCGCGATCGCCCTCGGCCATCCACTGGGGGCCACCGGCGCGCGCCTGATGACGACGCTGCTTTACGAACTGGAGCGGCGTGGTGGCCGCTACGGGCTGCAGACGATGTGCTGCGGCGGCGGTCTGGGCACCGGCACGATCATCGAACGGCTCGACTAACCCGGATCGTTCACGGGTCGGCGTCCGCCTTCTTCACCAGCCCGCCGCGGGCTCTGGACGGACCTGTCATTCGTTCTGATTTAGAACAGAACAGCGCCTCGACGAGGTCTCGCCGGGGCGCTGTTCTGTTCTGCCATACCTCGGACAGACAGATTTTCGGCACGAATAGAGGTGATCCGCTTGCAGCGACCGCGCGTACGCTGTGGTAGACTTGCGCGCTATAAGCGCGTGCATGCCCACGCACAGCTTAGAAAGCGAGGGGGAAAGGTATGGCCTCATCAACCATCAGCCCCGAAGCGCGATCCCTGGCGCAGCGGTATCTTTCCCGCAGGCAGATGCTGGGCGGCACACTCGCCGCCGGGGCGCTGCTTGCCTTCACCGGCTTCCGCAAAACGAAAGAGATCGAGGCGTACAATGCCCGTGCCGCGCAGGCGAATCAGCCGACGCTGTTCGACCAGCTCGGCGGGTTGCTTGGTATCAGCCTTGTGATCCAGGATTTCATCAACATCGTTGCGAACGATAACCGCATCAACAGCTTCTTCGCCGGCACGGTGGCCAACGGCCGCATCCCGCACCTGGAAGAGAAGCTGATCGAGCAGGTCGCGAACGCCACGGGCGGCCCGGTGCAGTACACCGGCCTCGATATGAAGACCGCTCACGCCGGCATGGGGATCACGACCTCGGCGTTCAACGCGCTCGTCGAGGACCTCGCCCAGGCACTCAAAGACCAGGGCGTTTCCGACGATGCGGCGATGATGCTGCTCGGCGCGCTCGCCCCCTTGAAGGACCAGATCGTCGAGATCCCAGACCAGTAAGCTGCGCCCCACCTAAGCACACGCTCTTGCGGGCAGATCGCGCTGCTTGGAGCATATGCAGTTGCGCGATCTGCCCGTCCTCTTTATCCGTGAGAACATGGCCACACGCGTAGCGGGCCAGGCGCGGGCGCTTTCCAGCACCATGCGGCAGATGACACTCCGCCCTGCTGCGCGACATGGCGTGCACGCCACGACCTCGGGCAGCGCAACAAGGCGCTGCCGGTACATCCGTACGCTTCAGCGAGCGCACAGGCAGGCGCTGCCGCGCCATCGGGACGGCAGAGCACGCCTAGACGCGCCGCAGCGCGAGGATAGGACCGACCACGCGGCCACGCGGCCCTAACGAGGCTGGCGATCGCTCAGCGGCCCTGATACTGTGGCGTCCGCTTCTCGGCGAAGGCGCGCGGGCCTTCCTTCGCATCTTCGGACTGGTAGACGCGCGCGGAGAGAATGCTTTCCAGGGCGAGCCCCTCGTGAATCGGCATATCGATGCCGCGCAGCACCGCCTCTTTCGCCGCGCGCACAGCCAGCGGCCCGCGTGAGCAGATCGTCTCGGCAACCTTGAGCGCCGTCGGCATCAACTCCTCGCGCGGTACGACGCGGCTCACCAACCCCCAGCGCAGCGCCGCCTGTGCGTCGATCCGCTCGGCGGTGAGGATCATGTCGAGCGCAACGCCGAGCGGTACCGCGCGCGGCAACCTTTGCGTGCCACCGGCACCGGGGATGATCGCCCACGTCACCTCCGGCAGCCCGAACTGCGCGTGCTCGGCGGCGATACGGATATCGCACGCCAGCGCCATCTCCAGCCCACCCGCAAGGCAGTAGCCGTTGATCGCCGCGATCGTTGGCTTCCAGATCTCGATGCCGCGCGTGTTGCCGCCGAACGGCACCTGACGCAGTGCGGGCGGCGTGGCGCCATCAGCCGAGCGGCTCGCCTCCGCTGTGCGCACAAGGTCGTTGCCGGCAGAGAAGGCGCGATCGCCCGCGCCGGTCAGGATCGCGACCCAGGCATCGCGATCGTCGCGAAACCGTTGCCAGGCGTCGTACAGCTCGGCGCTCGTTTCCGGGTTGATCGCGTTCATGCGATCGGGGCGATTGATCGTGATGATCGTGATGCGGCCACGCTGCTCGTAGAGGATGTTCTGATACTCGGCCATCGTCTCTCTCCTGTGCTGCGCGGACGGCCGTGGAAGCCAAACACTCCCCCCAGCCGTCCCGTGCCTCTACGCTATACCTGCACGACCTCTGTGGGGAGAGCCTGTGCCGATCGCTGTCGAGATCGAGGCGCTCAGCTGCCGCTACGGGTCAACGCTTGCCCTCGAGGGCGTTTCGTTGCGCGTGGAACCGGGTCGCAGCCTGGCGCTGCTGGGGCCGTCCGGCTCGGGCAAGACGACCTTGCTGCGCGCCGTGGCCGGCTTCGTGGCGCCAGTGGCCGGCACGATCCGGCTGGGCGAGCGGATCGTGGCTGGACCCGGTATCTTCGTGCCGCCCGAAGAGCGACGTCTCGGGCTGGTGCACCAGCAGTACGCGCTCTGGCCGCACATGACCGTGCGCGAGCATGTGCTCTATCCGCTGAAGCTGCGCCGCGTGCCGGCGGCGCAACGCCAACGCGAGGCGGATGCCTTGCTCGACGCGCTCGCGCTGCGCGACCTCGCCGACAGGAAGGTCACGCGGCTTTCGGGTGGGCAGCAACAGCGCGTGGCGCTGGCGCGTGCGCTGGCCTGTGCGCCCGAGGTGCTTTTGCTCGACGAACCAACCTCGGCGCTCGATGCGCAGTTGCGCGATGCGGCGCTGGCTGCTATTCGCGCGGCGCGGCGACGCTCGGGCGCAACGATCATCTTCGTCACCCACGATGTGCGCGAAGCGCTGGCGCTCGGCGACGATCTCGCACTGCTCGACAACGGCCGACTGCTCCAGCACGGCCCGCTGCAGGCCGTGTACGACGCACCGGCATCGCCCGAAGCCGCGACCACGCTCGGTTATGAGAACTGCCTGCAATGCCAGATTCTGGGGCGCGATGGCAGCGCGCTGCGTATCGAGTTCGCTGGCACGCATCTAGCAATCGCGGCGCCAGATGGCCCAGCGAACGGCGCTGCCCTGCTGCTCGCGCGTCCTGCCGATCTCGACCTCGCTCAGCCGGATGCTCCCGGGCTGCCCGGCACGATCACCACGGTGCTGTACCAGGGCGAGAGCACACGCTATACCGTCCAGCTTGCCGGCTCTCCGGTGACCCTTGTCGCCGCGTTACCAGGCCGTCCAGCACGCGATGAAGGCGACGCCGTTGCCGTACGCATCGCTCGTGGCGCGCTTTTCCCGCTTGCTTCGGGCGCTGTGCGCAAGGAGTAGCGAAGGAGAGGTGCATGGGGCATAGTGCAGAAGAGAGCGCACAGCGTACGCGTGAGGGACATAGCACGGCAAGGAGTAGATGGTGGGCGCCAGCTTTACCATCGGCAAGATCGGCGGCATCCCCATCCGCATCCACTTTACGTGGGTCTTTATTCTGATCCTGCTCGTCTGGTCGCTCGGCGCCGATGTCTTCCCCGCCGCCTACAAGAGCTGGAGCCAGGCAGAATACTGGATCACCGCCGTTGTCGCCGCGATCCTGTTCTTTCTTTCGGTGCTAGCGCACGAGCTGTGCCATAGCATCGTCGCGCGTCGCCGCGGCATCCCCGTGGCGAGTATTACGCTGTTTATCTTTGGCGGTGTCTCGCAGATCGAGCAGGATGCGCACACACCTGGCACAGAGTTCATCATTGCCATCGTGGGGCCGATCTCCAGCCTGGTGATCGGCGGCGTCTGCCTGATTCTGGATGCGGTGATCCGTGGCCATCTCGGTCAGCAGGTCGAGGCCACGCTGGCGTACCTCGGCTCGATCAACCTGCTGCTGGGCATCTTCAATCTGCTACCTGGCTTTCCGCTCGATGGCGGCCGTGTGCTGCGCTCGGTGCTCTGGGAGCGCACGAAAAGCTTCGCCCGTGCCACCATCCAGGCGGTACGCGTGAGCCGCGTGATCGCGATCGGCATGATCGTACTCGGGCTGTACATCGCCCTCGCCGGCGCGGTGATCAGCGGCCTGTGGCTGGCGTTCATCGGCTGGTTTCTGGAACAATCGGCGGCAGCATCGGCGCAGGCCGTGCCGTTGCAGTCGGTGCTCGACAAAGCGCGCGTCGGCGATGTGATGATCACCGATTTCACGACGGTGCCGCCGGCGCTACCGGTTGAAGCGCTCGTCAATGGCCCGATGCTGCACGGACACCAGCGTGGCTTTCCCGTTGTGGGCGGCAATCGGCTGTGGGGGATCGTGACGCTCACCGATGTTTCACGATTGCCACGCGAACGCTGGGCAACGACACCTGTCGAAGAGATCATGACTCCCCGCGAGCGGCTCAAGGTCACGCACCCGAACGAGACGCTGGCACAGGTGCTGCAGGAGTTCCAGCGCGACGGCGTCAAGCAGCTCATCGTCGTCAACGAGGAGGCGGATCTGCCGGTCGGCCTCATCAGCCGCGACGATGTGCTGCACTACATCAACGTGCTGATGCTGCGCGACCCGCAGCCTGCCTGAGCAGTGCGCGACCGGTTACGCGACGATCGTGACGGCATCGCCGCTCGCGATTCGGCCCGGCCGCGTGACCACGGCATAGAGGCCGGCGCAGTTGTCGAAGGCAGCGATCACGGTGTTCTGCACCGCGGGATCGCGCTCGGCCGTCTCGGGATCGAGCGCGATCATGCGGCAGCGCTCGTCCTGCTCCACGACCGCCACACGCGCCTCATCGCCGATCGCCAGCGTCCGCCCGAGAAGCTCGGCATCGGGCGGACAACCACCGGCCGCCGGCCGCAGGTAGATATTGGCACGAAAGCGCAACGGATCGAGCGCACGACCGACGCGCTCACCGATCTCCCGCACCAGATCGAGGTTGAAGATCGACAGCGGCGCGTTATCAGGCACGCCCAGTTTCGTGTGCAACAGCTGCAGCGAGCATCCAGCACGCTCCTCCAGCTCGGCCAGCAGCGCCGGATCGTCGATCGCGCAACATGCGCCGGCCGGCGTCTCGACGAGCAGCGGTGGCTCGCGCCCCGGTGTATCGTATCGGGCGGCGAAATGCGGCCGATAGAGCAGCAGCGCCGGCAGATGACGCGCCGTCAGCCAGGGGAAGGGCGAGCGATCGCCAGCGCGCACAAACGCCCAGGTGCGGTCGCCAGGAAGACCGCGCAGCCCCAGCGTGGCAGCGGCCAGCTCTTCGCCGCGCATCGATTTGACCGGGTAACGCACGATCCGCTCGACGGTGCCGATGAGCATCGCCTATCCCGCCAGGTGGCGTATGATCCACCTGTTCATCACGAAGCTAGCCGTCGCGCGCGGTATGCGCTACCCTCCCTGCGGAAAAACGTCACGCGCCGCGCGCTGTGCGGGCGATAAGGCAAGGAGGGCCGATGCGATCTCGACGTCTTCTGTCTCTGATGCTCGCCGCGAGTGTGATCATGCTCGCGGCCTGTGGCAGCAACAACAACACCAACAACAAGAGCAACGCCGGCGGGGGGAACGCGGCACAGCCCTCCGCGAGCGCTGCCGTAGGCACGACTGGTAGCCAGGTCACCGCGCAGCCGGTGCAGACCACGCCTGCCAGCCTGCGCACGGCGGTGCCCACCACGGCGGCCACACCAGCGGCAACACCGCGCGCCAGCGTCGCCACCGGTAGCATCACCGTGTACGCGGCGCTGACGCAGGCAAATGCCGACG
>Ga0209061_1003872_pt1 | contig 15394 bp, 16 predicted proteins | sample Coa_R1_10_FD_187157 | JGI IMG/M metagenome (GOLD analysis project Ga0209061, IMG submission 187157) | Surface soil microbial communities from Centralia Pennsylvania, which are recovering from an underground coalmine fire - Coalmine... | ecosystem: Environmental > Terrestrial > Soil >...
CCTGTGGGGGCGGCCGCCATGCCCACGACCGGGGCGTTGAGATGGGCTCCGCCCATCGACCCGTAGAACCGGGCGCTCCCGAACGAGAAGATGCCGCCGTCGGCGGCGACCTCCCAGTAGCCGTTGCCTGTGGGGGCGGCCGCCATGCCCACGACCGGGGCGGCCAGGTGGATGCTCGCGGCCGAGCCGTCGTCGGTCGCGTCGACGAAGGCGTACACCTCTCCCGAGGCGGTCACCTCCCAGTAGCCGCCGCCTGTCGGGGTCGAGGCCATGCCCACGACCGGCGCGCCGAGCCGCACGCTGACGTCCCCGGTCGCAGCCGTTGCGACCGGTGCCCACCCCGTACATGCGATCCCAGCGAATGCACCAATCGCGCCGAGCGCAACAGATCGTTTCGAGATGATCGAGCGGGACCACTTCGTTGCCCTTGTACGCACAAGGGCGAGGGTTTAGCGGTCAGCTCGACCGGGTATCAAGGACCGCCCGTGCTGCTCGTGGCCTCGTAATCTGACGATCTGGTTTCAATCCCCAGGTCGGCAGTCATGCAACCACGGGTGGACGGTACAGCGCAATTTTTTCTGAGTGTGCCGGCGTCGACGTTGCGGAGACGTGACGAATCACCGTCACTCTCGTCGCAGCGTCACTCTCGTCGCACGGTCGGCGCGTGCACGCTGTCGACGCCGAGGACGAGCCGCTCGGCGCCTCACGCGGCCGGCGACCTCGAGACCGGAGCGACGTGCGACCCCGTGCCGTCCTGTGGTTCCTGCCGATGCACGGCAGCGTCACCTCGGGGCTGGGCCTCCAGCCGCGTGGTCCGACGGGAGGCGTGGCGGGCCGTCCGCTCGTCGCGCGCCGCCCTCGCCTCCAGCCGTTCCCTGAGGCGCCTGGCACCGTCCTCCGCCCGCGCGACTGCCGCTTCGAGCTCGTCGGCGCCGTGCAGGACGCGCACGTTGGTGACGGGGAACGGTCGGGGGGCGCACACCTCGGAGCGTCCGAGCTGTCCATCCATGGTCGGTCACTCACCTTCCTGCGACTCCGCCCCCACGATCGTACCGACGCGACGGGCTCGTGCCGGCGCGACGGTCCCTGGGGCCGCGAGCCCGGCGAGGGAGGCGTCGATGCAGGTCAGCGCGGTGGCGGCGGTGCGCTCCGCTCACCCACCGCCCCGTTGGTGCGCGGAGGCGGGGCGGCATCTTCGGTTGCGCCCGACTTCAGCGCGTCGACGAGCACCTGCGCCCCCCCGACCAGCCCTGCCGCCTCGTAGGGAACCACGACCTTGGTGTTGGGTGCGGACGCGACGTCCTGCAGTGCCCGAAGCTGCATGACGGCGAGGGTGTTCGGGTTGATCGCCACCTGGTCGATGGCCGCAAGGGCCGCGGCGTCGCCCTGGCCTCTCAGCGTCCGCGCCTTCTTCTCCCCTTCTGCCTGCAGCTCCAGCACGCGCATCTGGGCTTCGGCGGCGAGGATCGCCGCCTGCTTCGCCCCCTCGGCCTCGAGGATCGCCGATTGCTTCTTCCCCCCGGCGGTGTTGATCGCAGCCTGCTGCTCCCCCTCGGACTTCAAGATGGCGGCACGCTTGTGCTGCTCGGCTTCCTTCTGCTCGGACATGGCCTGCAGGACGTTCTGCGGCGGGGTGATGTCGAGGATCTCGATGCGGTTCAGCCTGACACCCCACTTCATCGCAGCGTCCGCCATGTGGTCCTGCATCCGCATGTTGATCGTGTCACGCTCCGAGAGAGACTGGTCGAGCGTCATCTCCCCGAAGACGGCGCGCAATGCCGTCCGCGACAGCTGGTCGACCGCAAGCCCGTAGTCCGCGATCTCGAACAGCGCAGCCTTCACGTCGATCACCTGGCAGAAGATGGTGGCGCTCACCCGAAGGGCGACGTTGTCCTTGGTGATGACCGACTGCTGGTCCCCGGTCATGGGGAACTCCCGCATGTCCACCTTCACCATGCGGTCGATGAAGGGGATGAGGGGATGGAGCCCGGGCTGGCGGATCCCGCGGAACTCGCCGAGGCGCTTCACGACCCCGACGCTCCCCTGCTGGACGATCTGAATCGATCGGTAGAAGAGCACCCCGACCACACCCGCGCCCGCCACCGCTCCGACGACGATCCCGACGATCACATCTGCGCCCACCGGATCGACCCCGCTTCCTGTCTCACCGCGCGTTGTCCCTCTCCGGAGCGTCGCGCGGAGACGCTCCGGGGCGGCTCACTCGTCCACCGGGTACACGACGAGCAGGCCGCGCTCGATGTCGGCCACCACCACGCTCGTGCCGGCCTCGATACGAGCCGAGGGGTCGAGGGGGATGGCCAACCACTCCTCTCCGCGGGCGCGGATCCGACCAGGACTGTGCGCGCCCTGGATGGCCCTGGTCACGACGGCGGTCTCCCCGACCATTCCCTGCACGCCGCTCAACATCGCCGGCCTCCTCCAGGGGCCGCAGCGACAGCACGCCGATCGCCCATCGCGCGGCCAAGCGTACCACCACGACACAACGGCAGCCCCCCGGACTCCGAGGAGGTCCGCCGGCGCCGACGACGGTGAGGGGCGGGCACCCTCATCCGCCGGCGGGCGGCGCCGCGAAGCGTGCGGGACGCTTGTCGAAGAAGGCGGCGACCGCCTCCTGCACGTCCGGGCCGGACAGGTTCGCCGCCTGGCAGGCGGCCTCGTGCTCCAGCGCCTCGGACAAGCCGGTGTCCCACGCGCCGTCGAGGAGGCTCTTGGTCGCCACGAGCGCGAGCGCCGGCCCCTCGGCGAGCCTCGTGGCCCAGCCAGCTACGAAGGCGTCGAGCTCGTCATGGGGCACGACACGGTTCACGAGCCCGGCAGCGACGGCCGTCGTGGCATCGAGCATCTCGCCGAAGTACGCGAGCTCCTTGGCCCTCGCAGGACCGACGAGGCGGGGGAGCAGCCACGAGGTGCCGCCGTCGGGCGACAGGGCGCGACGGGTGAAGATCATCGAGAGCCGGGCGCGGTCGCTCACGACGACGAGGTCGCACGCGATCGCAAGGCCGAGGCCGGCACCGACGGCGACCCCGTCCACCTTGGCGATCGTCGGCTTCCCGAGCCGGTACAGCGAGAGCACCATGTCGCCGACACGCCGGACACCGTGCAGCGCCGCCTCCGGGCTCCCGGACCCCGCGGGCGAGAAGGCGGAGAGGTCTGCCCCCGCGCAGAAGTCCCCGCCCGCCCCGGTGAGGACGAGCACACGGTCCCCAGCTCTTCGGGCGACCGCGTCGAAGGTCGACCGGAGCTCCTCGACCATCGGTCCAGTGAGGGCGTTCTTGGTGCCCGGGCGGTTCATCGTGACGGTCACGATGCCGTCCGCGCGTTCGACGGTCACCGCGTCCACGACACCTCCTCGCACCGTGGCGCCGGGTCCCGGCACCGACGAGAGGACCGTAGCCGAGGTGCGGCGCCCTCACCACGCTCCGCGCGTCACCGCGACGTCGCAGCCGAGCACCGCGGCGACGTCGAAGCGCACGACAGGGGCGTGCACGTCGTGGGTGGCCAGCCAGCACGCCGCCAGCCGCCGAAGCCTGGCCCGCTTGGCCGGCCCGACCGCCTCGGCCGGAGCGCCGTAGGCGAGGGTCGAGCGAGACTTCACCTCGCACACGACGACGGCCGCACCCTTGCGCAGCACGAGGTCGATCTCCCCCGCCTGGCAGCGCCAGTTCCGGTCGAGGAGCTCGTAGCCGCGCCGCTCGTACCACGCGCGCACCAGCTCCTCAGCCCGTGCGCCCGTCCTGCGCCGAGCGTCCGTCACGTCTCCCCCACGGAAAGAAACGGTCGTCCTCCGCCCACGCTCGCGCCCCTTGGCCGGAACTGCGGGGGTCTACAGCTCCTTCTCGGGCAGACGCTCGATGTTCACGTCGCGCCAGGTGACCACGTGGACGGAAGGGACGAAGCGCGCGGGGCGGTACATGTCCCAGACCCACGCGTCGCTCAGCTCGAGCTCGACGCATGCGGGCCGGGTGTCCGAGCGGACGGTCACCGAGACCTCGTTGGCCAGGTAGAAGCGGCGCTCGGTCTCGACGACGTAGGCGAACATCGGAAGGACTGCCCGGTACTCCTGCACGAGGGCGAGCTCGATCTCGGCCTCGTAGCGCTCGAGGTCCTCCTCGCTCACCGCTGCGGCCTCATCGCCGCGCCGCGGACCCGTCGCAGGAGCCGGCGAGCCACCTCACGGGCGGACGGCCCGCTTCTCCTTCACCTTGGCTGCCTTCCCCGACCGCTCGCGCAGGTAGTAGAGCTTGGCTCGCCGCACGTCCCCGTAGGTGGCCACCTCGATCCGCGCGATCGTCGGGGAGTGGACGGGGAAGGTCCGCTCCACCCCGACGCCGAAGCTCACCTTGCGCACCGTGAAGGTCTCACGCACGCCCACGCCTTGGCGCCGGAGCACGACCCCTTGGAAGACCTGCACGCGCTCACGGTTGCCTTCGACGACCCGGACGTGGACCTTGACGGTGTCCCCGGGCCGGAACTCCGGGACGTCGTCACGCAGGCTGTCGCGATCGATGATCTCAGTGGGGTGCATGGGGGGCGTCCTTCGGATCCGCTGGGGAGTTGCCGAGCACGGCATCGTAGCCGTGATCCGCCAGCAGCTGCACCTCACCGGCCTGGCGCAACAGGGCCACCTCCTCCTCGGTGAGGCCCCCCCTGGCCTCCAGCAGGTCGGGCCGGCGCACCAGGGTGCGCCGCAGGGACTGGACCATCCGCCAGCGCGCCACGCTGCCGTGGTCCCCTGAGCGGAGCACCTCGGGAACCTCCCAGGAGCGGAAGACCGCCGGGCGCGTGTACTGCGGGTACTCGAGGAGGCCGGAGGCGAAGCTCTCCTCGTCGACCGACGCCTGGTTCCCGAGCACACCGGGCAGGAGCCGCGTCACCGCCTCCACCACCATCAGGGCGGGCAGCTCGCCCCCGGCGAGGACCACGTCGCCCACGGAGAGCTCGGCGTCGACCAGGTGGTCGGCGACCCGCTGGTCCACACCCTCGTAGCGTCCACAGAGCAGCGAGAACCCCTCGCCGGCTGCCAGCTCGCGCGCAGTCTTCTGGTCGAAGCGCCTGCCCCCGGGGGAGAGGAGGAAGAGCGGGCGTGGGAGGCCCTCGCTCGTCTCGACCGATTCGACGGCCGCGAACAGGGGCTCGGGCATGAGAACCATCCCGGCGCCGCCTCCGAAGGGCGCGTCGTCGACGGAGCGCCGCGCGTCGGTGGCCCCGGAGCGCAGGTCGCGCACGCGCAGGTCGAGCACCCCGCGCGCCCGCGCCCGCCCGAGCAGGCTCCCTCGGCAGTAGCCGTCTACGAGCTCGGGGAAGATGGTGAAGACGTCGATCCGCATGGGTGGACGGAGCACGCGGCGGTCAGCCGAGGAGGCCGTCGGGCACGTCCACGGTGACCGTCACGCCCGGCTCGAGCTCGGTTACGAACCGGAGGGGGACGAGCGTCCCGTCCCCGAGCACGAGCAGGTCGCTCGCGGGGTTGGGCTCGACGGCGACCACCTCGCCGACGTCTTCCCCCTCCTCGGTGACGACCCTGGCTCCGACGAGCTCGTGCACCCACATCGCACCCGGAACCTCCAGGGGTTCTGCGCGGAGCTCGACGCCGCGCAGCGTCTCGGCGCTCGAGCGGTCGTCCACGCCCACGAAGCGCACGACGTGGCGCCCTTGGTGCGGGCGCGACGCAGCGACACGCAGGTCTCCGGCGTCGCTGCGGAGGACGCTCCCGACGTCGAGCCGCTCGGTACGGTTGGTGCTCAGCTCGACGACGACGGCTCCGGCCACGCCGTGCGGGCGGACGATGCGGCCGACGGAAAGGAGCCCCGGTCGGGCCCCGCGCGCGGGATCAGTCGTCGACGATGTCAACGACGGTCTGCACGCCGTCACGCGCCGCTGCGACACCCACGAGCGTGCGGATGGCCTGCGCGGTCCGCCCCCGGCGCCCGATGACGCGGCCCATGTCCGAGGGTGCGACGTGGAGCCGCAGGATCGTCGACCCGCGTCGCTCCTCCTTGCGCACGACCACCGCATCCGGGTCGTCCGCAACGGCCCGAGCCACGTACTCGAGCACCGCGACCGGCATCTCCGCGCCCTGGGTCCCCACTCGCGTGGGACCTCGGGACGCCGGGGCCGAGATCGTGTTCACGTCTCCGGGCTCGTAGGGCACCGCGTCGAGCGAGTTCACGTCTCCAGGCTCGTACTCGCCGTCGACGACGTCCTCCTCCTCCTCGTCGTCGTCGACGTCCTCCTCGTCGATGTCGTCGTCGCCGTCGACGTCGTCCTCGAGGTCGTCGCCCAGGTCCTCGCCGAGGGCCATGTCCGTCTCGTCCGGTGCACTCGGGCGGACGTCGGGAAGGTCGGAGGTGCTCATGCCACTTCTGGGTCGGTCCCGCTCCGCAGCGCAGCGTCCGTCCCGTCCGCATCGCCTGCCGCGCCAGCCTCGTCCGACGCCGGAGCCGGGTCCGAGGGTGCAGCCGGGCCCGACGCCGGAGCCGGGTCCGAAGGTGCAGCCGGGCCTTGTGCCGCAGCACCGGCCGCGCCGGCGAGCCGGTCGAGCGTGCCCGAGCTCCGCAACAAGCGCTCGACCCGCTCGGTGGGCTTGGCGCCCTGCCTGAGCCAGCGCAACGCCTTGTCGTGGTCGATCGTCACGATGGTGTCGTTGTCGGTGCTCGAGCGGCCACGCGGCGCGTAGGTGCCCACGACCTCGAGGAACCGGCCGTCGCGCGGTGAGCGGCTGTCCGCCGCCACGACCCGGTAGGTCGGCTGCTTCTTCTTGCCCATCCGCACGAGGCGGAGCTTCACTGCCACGATTCTCGTTCCTCCGTCATCTGGGTCCTTCGGGCGCGTCATGTCCCCGGGGACCCGGCCGGTGCCGTTGCCCTGACATTCTCGCAGGTCTCAGGCGGCCCGCGTCTACACCGCCGCCAGCGCGCCCCGCTCAGCGCCCCTTGGGGGGCGTCACCCGCCCGCCCTTCTTCTTCTTGCTCTTGCCTGCGCGCTGCCCCTTCGGGCGACTGGTTCCTGCGGCGCCGCCGACGGCGACCGCGTCGAGGGAGCCGGCGCCGGCCGCGCTCGAGGCGCTGCCAAGGAGCGCCGCGAGGCCGCCGCCTTCGTCTGACGACTGCGCGCCGAGCGCCCGCAGGGCGGCGAGCTGCTGGCGCCCTCCGCCGAGCAGCCCGCCCAGGCCGCCCAGGCCCCTGCCCCCGGGCACACTGCCGAGACCCGGCACGGCCGGGACGCCACCGCCCGCCATCCCCTTCACGAGCTTCTGCATCTCCCGGTGCTGCTTGACGAGCTGGCTGACGTCCGCCGTCGAGGTCCCGCTCCCCCGTGCGATCCGCAGGCGCCGCGACGCGTCGATGACCGAGGGGTCCGCGCGCTCTGCGGGCGTCATCGAGCGGATGACCGCCTCCACGCGCGCGAGCTCGCGATCGTCGATCCGGTCCGCCACCTGGCGCAGGTCCTTGGACACCCCCGGGAGGAGCTTCATGATGCCCCCGAAGGACCCGAGCTTCTTGACCTGCTGGAGCTGCTCCAAGAAGTCCTCCAAGGTGAAGCGCCCCTCCATGATCCGGCCCGCGGACCTGGCGACCGCCTCCTTGTCCATCGTGCGCTCGGCCTGCTCGATGAGGCTCAGCACGTCGCCCATCCCGAGGATGCGGTCGGCCATGCGGTCCGGGTGGAAGAGGTCGAAGTCACCGAGCTTCTCGCCCGTGGACGCGAACACGATCGGGCGTCCGACGACCCCCTTGGCGGACAAGGCAGCCCCACCGCGCGCGTCGCCGTCGAGCTTGGTGACGACGAGCCCGTCGAGCTCGAGCGCATCGTGGAAGGCGCGTGCGGTCGCGACGGCGTCCTGACCCGTCATCGCGTCGATGACGAGCAGGGTGTAGTGCGGCTGGACCGCCGCGGAGATCCGCCGGACCTCTTCCATGAGCTCGCGGTCGATCGCCAGCCGCCCGGCGGTGTCGACGATGCAGATGTCGCGACCGAGGCGGCGGGCCTCCTCGAGCCCCGCCAGGGCCACGGCGACCGGGTCAGTCGGCTCGCTGAAGACGGTGACGCCCGCCTGGCGGCCGAGCACCCGCAGCTGCTCGACGGCCGCCGGACGCTGCAGGTCGGCACCCACGAGGAGCGGGTTGCGCCCTTGCTGCTTCCACCACCGCGCGAGCTTGGCGGCGGTCGTGGTCTTCCCGGAACCCTGGAGCCCGGCCAGCAGCACGACCGTGGGGGGCCGGGACGCGTAGGTGAGCTTGAGGGTCTCCCCGCCGAGCGCCTCCACGAGGGCCTCGTGCACCGCCTTCACGACCTGCTGTCCGGGGGTCAGGCTCTTGGAGAGCACCTCTCCGGCGCAGCGTGCACGGATCCCCTCGACGAACGTGCGCACGACCCCGATCTCGACGTCCGCGTCGAGGAGCGCGACACGGATCTCGCGCAGCGCGTCGTCGAGATCGGCGTCGGAGAGCCTGCCGCGGCTGCGGAGGCGCCCGGCGATCCGCTCGAGGCGGTCGGAGAGGGCGTCGAACATGAGGGTTCCAGGCTACCGGGCCGAAGGGCTATCCCAAGAGGGCGGCGACGAAGGCCGCGGGCTCGAAGGGGACCAGGTCATCGGGCCCTTCGCCCAGTCCGATGAGCTTCACGGGGACCCCGAGCTCGCGTTGGATGGCGACCACGATGCCGCCCTTGGCCGTCCCGTCGAGCTTGGTGAGCACGACCCCCGTCACGGAGACGGCGTCGGTGAACTGACGGGCCTGGACGAGCCCGTTCTGGCCGGTCGTCGCGTCGAGGACGAGGAGGACCTCGGTGACCCGCCCCGGGGGACGCTCGGCAACCCGCCGGACCTTCTTGAGCTCCTCGACGAGGTTCACCTTGGTGTGCAGCCGGCCGGCCGTGTCGGCGAGCACGAGCGAGCTCCCGCGTGCCGCCGCGCGCTGGACCGCGTCGAAGACGACGGCGCTCGGGTCGCCGCCCGGCGCGCCGCGGACGATCTCGGCCCCCACGCGCCGCGCCCACATGTCGAGCTGCTCGGCGGCGGCGGCCCGGAAGGTGTCACCGGCGGCGAGGAGCACGGAGCGCCCCGCGGCGATCTGCTGGCGCGCCACCTTGCCGACCGTCGTCGTCTTCCCCACCCCGTTCACGCCCACGAACAGCCACACGTTGACCACGCCCGCCTCGTCGTCGAACCGGAGGCCGCGACCGACCGGGGCGACCGAGTCGGCGAGGGGTCCGGAGGCGTCCGACGGCGACGGTCCGCCGGCGCCGTCCCCTCGCGCCGCGTCCCGGCGCCGCTCGGGCGACAGCAGGTCGACGAGGTCACCTCGCAGGGCGTCCACCAGCTCGTCCCCGCCGCCGATCTCCCGGTCCCGGACCCTGCGACGGAGGTCCTCGAGGAGCGCGTCGGTGGTCGCCACACCGACGTCGGCCCTGATCAAGGCTTCTTCGAGCGCATCCCACGCCCCGGGGTCCACCGCCTTGCCCCGCAGCGACCGCAGCCCCGCGAAGACGCCTCGGGTCCGGCCGAGGCGCTCCCGCAAGGGCGGCGTCTCGGCAACCGTCCCCAGCCGCACGGCTTCCTCGGCGCCAGCTCCGCTCCGCAGGGCGCCGCCGCTCCCCGAGGGCTCCTCGGGCGCCGCCGGCGCCGGCCCCGGCGGCGCAATGGTCGCGGTCCTCGACGGAGAGGACGGCGGCCGGCGAGGTGCGGTCCGGGTACGGGCCTTGGCGGCGGTCCCGCCCCCCCGCCTGCGGGGACGGACCGCGTAGCTGAGGCTGCCCACGACCACGACGAGTGCCAGGACGGCGAGCACGACCCACAGGGCGACCACGAACCGGCGAGCCTACCGGCGCCCAGGTGCCGAAGGACGGCCCCTTAGGCCCGGCCCCTTGGGCCCGGCCCCTTGGGCCCGGTCCCTTGGGCCCGGTCCCTTGCGCTCCAGCGCCACGCAGCCGGGGCGCTTGGCCGAGGCGCTGCGCCGGGGCGCGGCCGCCTCGGGGCGCGTTCAGGCGACCGGCTGTGGGCGTGCGGGTGCCCGCTGGCTCACGACCTGCGACGACCCGCCCGGCGCCATCGTGACCCCGTACAGCGCGTCGGCCGCTTCCATCGTCCGCTTCTGGTGGCTGACCACGATCAGCTGCGCCTCGTCACGGAACTCGTGGACGAGGCCGAGGAAGCGGTGGAGGTTCACGTCGTCGAGCGCGGCCTCCACCTCGTCCATCAGGTAGAAGGGCGAGGGACGGCTCCGGAAGACGGCGAAGAGGAAGGCGAGCGCAGCCATCGAGCGCTCCCCCCCGGACAGGAGCGAGACCCGCCGCACGTTCCGGCCGGCGGGGCGGACCTCGATCTCGACGCCGGTGTTCAGCAGGTCGGAGGGGTCGGTGAGGGTGAGCCGCCCGGTCCCACCGGGGAACAGGCCCCCGACGATCGCGGAGAAGTGCTCGTTCACGTCGGCGACCGCGGCAGCGAGCTCGTCGGCGATCTCGCGGTCGAGCGAGCGGACCACCTCGTGGAGCTGCCGGCGTGCCGCGCGCACGTCCTCCATCTGGGCGTCGAGCTCCCGGTGCCGCTCTTCGAGCGCGGAGAGCTCGTCAAGGGCGAGCGGGTTCACCGGGCCGAGCGAGGCGAGCTTCGCCCCCAGCGCCGCCTCGTGCTCGGTCGGCGACACCCCCTCGGGCAGCTCGGGCAGCGGAGCCGCCGTCGCCTCCGCCGGGGACACCCCGAGCTCGTGCTCGATCGTCTCCACCAGGGCTTCGGCGCGAAGCGTCGCCTCCGCCGCTTCCCGGTCCGCCGAGCGCGCCCGCTCGCGCACGTCGGCCTGACGCTGCTCGAGCGCCGAGCGCTGCGCGCGCAGCGTCTCCATGCGCGCCGCCCCGGCACGGCGCCGTTCCGATTGGTCGGCGTAGGCACGTCGGAGCGCCGAGAGGAGGGAATCGAGCGCGTCTCGCTGCCGCTGCACGAGGTGCTGGAGACGCTCGAGCGCCCGCCCCTCGGCCTCGAGGCGCTCGCGGCGGCGGGCGGCGGCTTGACGCTCGGCTCCGTGGCCGGCCAGCCGGCGCTCGACCTCGGTGCGGCGCGAGGTGAGGACACGTCGGCGCTCGGCGATCCCCGCGCGCTGCAGCTCGAGCCCTTGACGAGCGGACGCGAGCTCGCGCCGGCGGTCCGCGAGCTGCGCGGCCGCAGCCTGCGCGCGGGCCGCCCGGGCGGCGGCCGCCGAGGCGGCGGCCTCCGCGGTGGGGAGGGCCTGTTCGAGTGCCTCGAGCTCGGTGCGATCGGCCTCGAGCCGCGACGCCAGCGCGGCGCGCGTCTCGGCCGCCCGGTCGAGCTCCGCGTCCACGCGGGCACGCTCTGCTTCGACCCTCCGGCGCTCCGCCAGAGCGGCGGCGCGGGCGGCCTCGTGGCGGTCGTGGGTGCGGGCCGCCTCACGGACCTGCTCGGCGGCGGCTTCGAGGGCACGGCGCGCCTGGGCAAGCGTCGTCCCCGCCTGCTCGGCTCGCCGCACAGCCTCGGCCGCGCGCCGTTCGGCGTCCTCGACCGCCGCCGCGGTCACGATGCCCGAGGAGGACCGCACCCGCCATCCGGATCCCGCGAAGCGGTCCCCATGGGGGGTCACGACGACGAGGTCCGGGCGGTCGAGGGCGAGGTCCAGTGCCGCCTCCCATCCCTCGACGCGCACGGCGCCGCCGACGAGCACGTCGAGCACGTCCTCGACGTCGGCCGAGACCGCTCGCCGGAGCCGGACGTGGGGCCGGATCGCCTGTGCCCCGTCGGGCACGTCGACGGGCCGGCCGTGCCGTGACGTCGAGCCGGCCGGAAGGAGGGCCCCGGTGGCGCCGCGGCCATGCAGGCGGGCCAGCGCTGCCCGGGCGGCGTCTCGTCCCGCGACGACGACGGCGCTCGCCGCGGCCCCGGCCGCCGCCTCGAACGCCGACTCCCACCCGGGGTCGATCTCGACGAGGTCGACGAGCGACCCGACGACGCCGTCGACGTCGGACAACACCTCCCTCCCGCCGGCCCCCTGGAGCTCGTGGAGGGCACGCGCGAGCGCCTCGGCACGCGCCGCGCTGCGGTGGCGCTCCTGGTCCGCACTGCGCGCGTGCTCCTCCGCCGACTCCGCCTCGGCCCGCTGGGCGCGGTGGTGGGCCTCGGCGTCGGCGAGCGCCGCCGCGAGACGGGCACGCTCCTCCTCCAGTGCACCAGCACGCGCGTCGAGCTCTGCGAGCGCCGACGCGAGGGTCTGTCCGCGTGACCCGATGGTGGAGAGGTGCTCGTCGAGCGCGGCGAGCTCGCGCTCGTCGTGCTCCACCGCGCGCGTCTGGAGCTCGACTCTTCGCCGGAACTCGTCCAGCGCCTTCGTCGCCGTCTCGAGCTCCTCGCCGTCGCGCCAGCGGGCCTCGTGGTCCGCTTCGTCCGACGAGAGCGCCGCGGCGCGCGCCTCGAGCTCCGCCCACTCGGGCGCCAGGCGCAGCTCGTCCGCCTCGACCTGGCGCAGCTCCTCGGCCAGCCTGGAGGCCTCCGCCTCGAGCGTGGACACCACGTCCACGTCCGCCGCCGCGTCGAGCGCCTGGACGCGCGCACGCGCGCGCTCGCGCAGGACGTTCGCCGTGCCCCTCGCCCGCTCCGTGAGCGCCTGGACGTCGGCGAGCGCGCCGCCAAGGTCCTGCTCACGCCCATGGGAGAGCTCGGCCGCGGCCGCGGCGGCCTGCGCGTCGAGGGAGCCGAGCTCGTCGTGGAGGCGCCGCTCCTCGTCGGCGAGGGCTGCGAGGTCGGCCGCCGCCTTTTCCCGCCGACGCGCGAGCTCGACGAGCTCCACACCGGCGAGGTGCACGCGCAGCGCGTGCAGCTCCGCCGCGAGGGACGCGTGCGAACGTGCTGCGGCCGCCTGGCGCTCGAGCGGCCTGATCTGCCGGCGAAGCTCCCGGACGAGGTCGCCCAACCGCTCCAGGTTCTCCTGGGTGGCCGCCAGGCGGCGCTCGGCACGCTCACGGCGGCGCCGGTGCTTGAGGACGCCGGCCGCCTCTTCGATGAGCGCCCGGCGGTCCTCGGGCCGCGCGGTGAGCACGGTGTCGAGCTGGTTCTGGCCGATGATCATGTGCTGCTGGCGGCCGACGCCCGAGTCGTTCAGCAGGTCCTGGATGTCGAGGAGGCGGCACGGCGTCCCGTTGATGGCGTACTCGCTGTCCCCCGAGCGGAACAGCGTGCGCGAGATGGTGACCTCTGCCATGGGGACCGGCAGCCTGCCCGAGCCGTTGTCGATGGTGAGCGACACCTCCGCGCGCCCGAGCGCCGGACGGCTCGAGGTGCCGGCGAAGATGACGTCCTCCATCTTCTGGGAACGCAACGACCGCGGCCCCTGCGCGCCCAGCACCCACGTCACGGCGTCCACGACGTTCGACTTGCCGCTCCCGTTCGGCCCGACGACCACCGTGAGCCCCGGCTCGAACTCGAGCACCGTGGGATCTGCGAAGGACTTGAAGCCCTTCATGCTGAGGGACTTGAGGAACATCGCCAGCCGACCCTACCAACGCTCCACCGCCGCGCCCGGGACCGTCGGGCGCGTGCGCCGAGGGAGCTCAGACCTGGCAGTGCTCGCAGTAGTCAGACCTGGCAGTGCTCGCAGTAGAAGGTCGAGCGCCCCCCCGTCTTGGCTCGCACGATCGGGTTCCGGCAGCGCCTGCAGGGCTCTCCCTCGCGGTCGTAGACCTGGTGGCTGCCCTGGAAGTCCCCCGCCTCGCCGAACAGGTCCCGGTACTGCTCGTCGACGAGGGTGGACCCGCGGTGCTTGATCGCCTCCGTGAGGGTCTCGACCATCGCCCGGTAGAGGCGCCGGACCTCGGTCGCCGAGAGGTCGTCGGACTGACGGTCGTAGCGCAGCCCTGCGCTGAAGAGGATCTCGTCGGAGTAGAGGTTCCCGATCCCCGAGACGAACTCCTGGTCCATGAGGAGGGACTTGAGGGCGCTCCGGCGGCGGCGCAGGAGCAGGCCGAAGCGGTCCCAGCTCATCACGTCCTCGATCGGGTCGAACCCCAGGTGCGCGAGCTCGGGGACCTGGCGGCGCAGGGCTGCCCCGTCCCCCGTCGCCGTGCCGGCGGGGAGCGAGGAGCCGTTGGCCGTCTGGCCTGCGAGCTCTGGGCTCGACACGAACATCTCGCCGAAGGTCCGGGGGTCGACGTAGCGAAGCTCGCCCCCCTGGGTGAAGCTGAGCACCACGTGGGTGTGCTTGGGCTTGGGCTCCTTGGCGCTCTTCACAAAGAGCAGCTGTCCGCTCATCCCGAGGTGGATGACGAGCGTGTCCTTGTTGTCGAGGGTGCACAGGAGGTACTTGCCGAGCCGGCCGACCGACTTGATCGTGCGTCCCTCGAGCAGCGCGCGGAACTGCTTGGCACTGGGGTGGCGGCGCACCGACCGGCCGTTGGTGACCGCCACGGCCTTGATCTTCTTCGCCACGACCTCCTTGGAGAGGTCCTGGCGGAGCGTCTCGACCTCGGGGAGCTCAGGCACGCCGCAGCTCCGAGATCGCCTGACGGGCCGCCTCTTGCTCCGCGTCCTTCTTCGTGCCCCCGACACCCGCGCCGCGCTGGACGCCGTTCACGAAGACCGACGCCTCGAACCGGCGGTCGTGGTCGGGTCCCCTCCCGACGACGACGTAGCGCGGGATGCCCTCGCCCTGGCGCACGGTGAGCTCCTGGAGGAGCCCCTTCTGGTCGAAGTCGTCGGGTTCCTCGGCCGCGCGCTCGATGCGCGGACCGAGGAGGCGGGCGATCAGCTCCTCGGCTGCAGACCACCCCGCGCCGAGGTAGAGGGCGCCGATGACCGCCTCGAAGGCGTCTGCGAGGATCGAGGGCTTGGTGCGCCCTCCCGAGGCCTCTTCGCCCTTGCCGAGCAGGAGCGCCTCCCCGATGCCGAGCTCCTCTGCCACCTCGGCGAGCACGCGCGCGTTCACGACCGCCGCGCGGACCTTGGCGAGCTCCCCCTCCGGCATCTCGGGGAACCGGCGGTAGCAGTCCTCGGCCACGACGAGGCCGAGGACGGCGTCCCCGAGGAACTCGAGGCGCTCGTTGGACGGCAGCCCACCCTGCTCGGCGCACCAGCTGCGATGCGAGAGGGCCTGGTGGAGCAGCTCGGGTGCCGTCAGCTCGTGGCCGAGGCGCTCGGCGAGCCTCGCCAGGCCCCCTGTGCGTGCCGCCTGCGCCGTGTCAGCTCTCTCCGAGCTTGGCGACGACATAGTCGACGGCGTCACGGACGGTACGGAGGTCCTCGAGGTCCTCGTCGTCGATCCTGAAGCCCACCGTGCGCTCCCCGAGCTCCTCTTCGAGCGCCTCGACCAGCTCGATCAGCGCGAGCGAGTCCGCGTCCAGGTCCTCGGAGAACGAGGAGCCCTCGCTGATGCGTGTCGGC
>Ga0209061_1003873_pt1 | contig 15388 bp, 16 predicted proteins | sample Coa_R1_10_FD_187157 | JGI IMG/M metagenome (GOLD analysis project Ga0209061, IMG submission 187157) | Surface soil microbial communities from Centralia Pennsylvania, which are recovering from an underground coalmine fire - Coalmine... | ecosystem: Environmental > Terrestrial > Soil >...
CTGGCACAACTGGCGGACCGGCACGCACGACCTGCGGTCGCTGATCGCCTACGACCACTGAACACATAGGGAATCACTCATCTAGTGGTGGGAGATGATCCCGACCACTCCCTGCTCCAGCTGTACCAGAGCTAGGAGCAGGGTCACGGCGGCGGTCGCTACCGCCAGCCAGACCTGGACCTTCTTGGCCCTTTTTCGGGTGATCGCTAGTCACCTCCTCTCGGGGACGGCACGTGCACATCCCAGGGCAGGAGAGACCTGCGGCCATGGCGGTCTGACTGACCGTGCGTCTAACGCTAGCGGCAGGCAGCATCGCGGGAAAGGATCAGCGCGGCGTGTCGCGGGATCTCGCCACCGCCCCGTCCTCTTGGAGGCGCCGAGGTTGTGCCGGGGAAGATCACACTCAAGGCTGGCCACAGCGCCATCACGAAGTGGCGCGAAGCGCAGCATAACGGCCCTGACTGTGATCTCTGCCCGGCGCGAGGAGGGCGGCCCGGCCCGAGCAAGGACAAGCGCGGCTGAACTTCAGCACGTATTTGGCACAGACAGCCGCCGCCGACCGGTACCAGCCGTAGCCAGCCGGACAGCACAGAGACGGCTCCTCACCATGTTTCCGCAGGTGAGGGGTCGCTTCTAGCTGACCAAGGATGGTGGTCAGGGGCGGGGTCGAACCGCCGACCTTCCGCTTTTCAGGCGGACGCTCATACCAACTGAGCTACCTGACCGTCGAGGGACGGCGACGTCACCGCCACTCCCCGCGGTCCTGACGGGATTTGAACCCGCGACCTCCACCTTGACAGGGTGGCGAGCACTCCGAGCTGCTCTACAGGACCATGCTTGACATCATCCTCGCCCGGCCGGGCGAGGATTCCCGCGTGGCTGGCGCGTTCAGTATAGCCAGAGCGCGCCGCCGCCTGGCTGTCACTGGCCGCGACCCAGTCCGCTGGCCGGTGCCCCCAACGGGATTCGAACCCGTGCCGCCGCCTTGAAAGGGCGGTGTCCTAGGCCGCTAGACGATGGGGGCTCGACGGGCCGCGCCGCCGTTGCCCGTGGCGTCCGCCGTCGGGGACTGCCCCAGCATAGGGGACGAAGACCGCAACCACCAAAGCGTACCGCCCGCGGGGTTGTGCCTGTCACGAGAGGCCGCGCTCCTCGCCCAAAGACGCCGGACCCCTTGCAATGACGCCGACAATCCGACACCGTAAGCGACATGGGCATAACTCTTCGGAGGTCACTACCATGACTGACTCCCCGGCGGTCACCACCATGACCGCGGGCACGCTCGCCAACCACACGGACGGCGGCTGGCAGCATCACGGCCGGGGCGGCACGCACACCATGAGCCGCCGCGACCTGACCTGGCGGCATCTGCGGCGGCGGCTATGCGGCGGCGGGAAAGCCAGGTTAGGGCTGCCCGTGCCGGATGAAGAGCGTGCCTGGCCGGGCACGCTGGGATCGCGGTCGGCCGCGTTCGCGCACGGCCAGGCCGTAACGCGGCAGGAGAACCCGCGCAGTGGCCCGCGGCTGCCGCCGGCCAGCGCCCGGGGGGCATACAGGCTCCGGCCGGGCATGGCCGCGCAGGAGCCGCCGGGTACGGGAGACCCGGCAGACGCGGGAGAGCCGGCAGGCACGGGAGCGCCGCCGGAAACGAGAGAGCCGCCAGGAACGGGAGCGCCCCTGTGGCCTGCTGTGCCGAACGGGACGGCGCCATCACGCCAGACCGGGCCTGGTGCTTCTGTCAGGGCTGAGCCGGATACGATCCCCTTCCGGCGTGACGCGGTTCCTGCGGGGCTGCATGACACGGCTCCTACGGGGCTGGAAGCCATCGGTCTTGCTCCCCCTAAGGAAACGGCCCTTCCCGGGCCAGTTGAGACCGCCCCCGGCCTGCCAGGGGACACGGCCATCTCCGGGCCAGGGCCAGATCACGGGCCAGGGCCAGATCACGGGCCAGGGGCGCTCCTGGTCACGGAGCCGCCGGCCAGCCGGGCCGACCAGCCAGCCGGGCCGCGCGAGCCAGCCGGGCCGCGCGAGCCGCCGCAGCTACGGCAGGGACGCCACAGGCGGGCGCCGGAACGGCAGGCATCGTACGGCGAGGTCTTCGCTGTCAGGGAGTTCCGCGGGCTGTGGTCCGCGCAGGTCCTCTCCTACGCCGGCGACCAGTTCGCCCAGGTCGCCATCGCGATCCTCGTCTACCACAGGACAGGATCGCCGTTGCTGACCGCCCTGGCCTACGCGCTGACCTATCTTCCGCCGATCGCCGGGGGGCCGCTGCTGTCCGGGCTCGCCGACCTGTTCCCCCGGCGCCGCGTGATGATCGCCTGCGATGTCGTCAGGGCGGTCCTCGTCGGCGTGATGGCGATCCCCCGCGTGCCGTTCGGCGGGCTGTGCGCGCTGCTCTTCTTCACGGTACTGCTCAGCGCGCCGTTCTCCTCGGCCCGCTCGGCGCTGCTTCCCGACGTGCTCGACGGCGACAAATTCGTCCTCGGCTCGGCGGTAGGGAACATGACCTACCAGGGCAGCCAGATCCTCGGTTTCGTCGCGGGCGCGGCCGTGGTGGCGCTGCTGAACCCGTACCGGACCCTGGGCATCGACGCCCTCTCGTTCTGCCTCTCCGCGGTGATCCTCGCCGGCTGGGTGAAACGGCGGCCGTCACCCCGCCGGGACGCGGGGCACCGCCCGTCCCTGTGGGCGGTGTCACGGGATGGCGTGGCGGTCGTCTTCGGCAGCCCGGTGCTGCGCACGCTGCTGCTGTTTGGCTGGCTGGCCGGTTTCTACATCGTGCCCGAGGGTCTCGCCGCGCCGTACGCGCATTCCCTGGGCGGCAGCACGCTCACCGTCGGCCTGCTGATGGCGGCCATGCCGCTGGGAACCATGATCGGTGCCTTCACGTTCGGCCGGCTCGTCACGCCATCGGGCCGGATCCGCATCATGGGATGGCTCGCGATGGCCTCGTGCGCGCCGCTGATCGGCAGCGCGTTCAGCCCGTCGCTGTGGGCCGTGCTGGCCCTGTGGGCGGTCGCGGGGGCGGGCGGGGCCTACCAGCTCGCCGCCGCCGCCGCGTTCGTGCAGAACCTCACCCCCGAGAACAGGGGAAGGGCCTTCGGCCTGGCGCAGTCCGGGCTGCTCGCCGTGCAGGGCCTGGGCATCCTGGCGGGCGGGGCCGCCGCCCAGGCCGTCGGGGCGCCGATGGCGGTGGGCCTGGCCGGCCTCGTGGGTTTCACCGCAGCCGCCGCCCTGGCCATGAGCTGGACGCACCGGCGCGCAGCGGTGATCGCCGCGATGCGCACGCACTCCAGCCCGCCCGGACCGGAGCACCAGCCCGAACCGGAAGACTTGCCCGCAAGGCCGGTACGCTCCCCGGGAACATCCTGACGGCAGGCACGCCGGGGCCAATACCCTGAAGGCATACCGAGCTGCAGAAAGCCGCCCCGAAGGGACCGGACGATGTCACCCGCTACTCCCGGCACGCCAGCTGGCAGCCACGCAGAGGCCCCCCGCGAACGCGACAGCGGTTCCGCGGCCACGGGAACCACGAACCCGTTCGGCAACTCCCTCGGCAACGGCGAGACCGCCGGCAGCGGCGCACCCGGCCGCAGCCATCCCGGCGGCCGGCCCGGCACGGACGATCACCGGGCCGCGGGCGGCCGCGACAGCGCCGGCATCGACATGCTCCGCATCGACGACCAGCTCAGCCCGGAGGAGAAACTGGTCCGCGACACGGTGCGCGAGTTCGCCGCCGACCGGGTCCTGCCGCACATCGCCGACTGGTTCGAGGAGGGGGTCCTGCCCCGCGAGCTGCTGCCCGAGCTCGGCAAGCTGGGGCTGCTCGGCATGCACCTGACCGGGTACGGCTGCGCGGGAATGGGGCCGATCGCCTACGGCGTGGCCTGCCGGGAGCTGGAGGCAGTCGACTCCGGGCTGCGCAGCATGGTGTCCGTCCAGGGCTCCCTGGCCATGTTCCCGATCTGGAAATACGGCTCGGAGGAGCAGAAAGCCGCATGGCTGCCGAAGATGGCGGCCGGCGAGGCGGCCGGCTGCTTCGGCCTCACCGAACCCGACCACGGGTCCGACCCGGGCGGCATGCGCACCCGCGCGGTCCGGGACGGGAGCGGCTGGGTGCTGTCCGGCTCGAAGATGTGGATCACCAACGGCAGCGTCGCCGATGTCGCGGTCGTCTGGGCCGTCACCGAGGAAGGCATCCGGGGGTTCCTCGTGCCGCGCGGCACGCCCGGCTTCACCGCACGCGACATCCACCGGAAACTGGCGCTGCGCGCCTCGGTCACCTCCGAACTGCACTTCGACGACGTGCGGCTGCCCGCTGATGCGGTGCTGCCCGGCGTGACCGGGCTGAAGGGGCCGCTGTCGTGCCTGACGGAGGCGAGGTTCGGCATCATCTGGGGCGCCACGGGCGCGGCACGGACGTGCTACGAAACCGCCGTGGAGTACGCGCGGACCCGCGAGCAGTTCGGCAAGCCGATCGGCGCGTTCCAGCTCACCCAGTCCAAGCTCGCCTGGATGGCCGCCGACCTGTTCCGCGCCCAGCTGCTCGCCCTGCACCTGGGCAGGCTCAAGGAGGCGGGCACGCTCACCCCCGCGCAGGTCAACCTCGGCAAGATGGCGTGCGTACGGGCCGCCATCGACATCGCCAGGCAGGCGCGGACGGTGCTCGGTGCCAACGGCGTCACCCTGGAGTACCCGGTGATCAGGCACGCGAACAACCTGGAGGCGGTGCTCACCTACGAGGGCACCGAGGAAATCCAGTCGCTCGCCCTCGGCCAGGCGATCACCGGGTACTCCGCGTACCGCTGAGCATCGCCGGGGACCGCTGAGGCAGGCCCGCGGCCGGTTGCCGCCCCCGGCGCGCTGCCCGGCCCCGGTCCCCAGCGCGGCGGCCGGCCCCGGTCCCCAGCGCGGCGGCCGCCCGTCCGCACCGGGGAGCATGCTGGTTAGCCGAACGGGGTTGTGGTTCCCGGGCCGGGACTCGGTACGCTTCATCGTTAGCGCCGCTCCGCGCGGCGCAGCGGGGCGTTAGCTCAATGGCAGAGCAGCGGGCTTTTAACCCGTGGGTTCAGGGTTCGACCCCCTGGCGCCCCACCTGGGAAAACATGGGCCGGCAGGCCTGGCTCGTGGGACGTTTCGTGGGACGAGCGGGTCGTCCCATATCTGGTCCATGACGGGCAAAAGCTCCGCAAGGACACCAAGACCCACCAGGACCGCCACCTGGCGATCGACCCGGTCACCTGCGCCATGCTCCGCGAGCACCGGGACAGCATCGCTGCGGCCCTCGCTCGCGTCGGCGCCGAGCTGGCACCCACGGCCTACGTGTTCTCCAACGACCAGGCCGGCGCGACCGCCTGGAACCCGGACTGGGCCACCCACAAGGTCGCCGAGATCGCCGCGAACGCTGGGGTGAGCCTGAACATCAAGGCGCTGCGGCACTACACCGCCAGCCAGCTTTTGGCCGGCGGGATCGACCTGCGCAACACCGCGGCCCGCCTCGGCCACGGCAGCGGCGGCGCCACCACCCTGCGCCACTACGCCGACCCGGTCTCCGAGGTCGACCGACGCGCCGCCGCCTACCTCGCCCAGCTCACCATGCCGATTACGTCGGCAGAACCCGCCGGAACAGCATCGCAACGCTGAGTGCCAGAATTTGCCTTCCCAGGCTCCAGTGCAGTCGGTCGTCCGCCCCTGTTGTCCTGGGCCGATTTCCACCGATCCGGCTCAGCAATGGCCTCTGCCGTTCTCCGTGGCCGTATGAGCTTGCTACAGATCGCCGACTCGGAGCGCCTGAGGGCTGGGTCAGCTGCGGACGCGAGGACGCGCAGATCAGCCGGTTCGGGACGCGGTTGAGGCAGCGCGGCAGGGCTGGGAGCATCTGTATCCTGCTGCCGGCTGGCTCGGCGGCCTGGCGTGAGGGCGCCATGGTTTGACGATGGCAGGCGGGCACGAGACCTCCCGATGAGGACCGAAGGTGAGCGCTTGGTGATCTCGGCTCGTGCCTGCGTCTTCCGCTTCGCCCTGCTGCGCAGGCCCTTGGCGGCGTGGCCGCTACTGCCCGGTCTGCAGCACGATCTTGCCTCGGGTGTGCCGGCCCGCGACCCGCGCCAGCGCCTCGCGCGCCTGATCCAGCGGCAACACCGCCTCGACCTGGGGGCGCAGCTGGCCGGCATCGACCAGGCGGCGCAGTGCCTCCAGCCGCTGCCGGCCGATGTGGGCGGCGAACGATTCGCCGGTGATGCCGCGCTCCAGCTGGGCGGGAGGGCCTTGCAGGACGATGAAGATCGCCCGGCCGCCGTCGCGGACCGCACCGATGGCCTGGTCGCGGGTCTGCCCGCCGGCACCGTCCAGCAGCAGGTCCACGCCGCCGGGAACTGCGGCACGCACCTGCTGGACCCAGCCGGCGCCGTGGTAGTCGAACACCTCGCTGGCGCCCAGGCCCCGCAGGTAGTCATGGTTGCCTGGGCTGGCCACGGCCAGCGGGCGCGCGCCCATGGCCGCCGCGATCTGCACGGCGGCGCTGCCCACCCCTCCCGCGGCGGCGGTGATGAGCACGGTTTCCCCAGCTTGCAGCCGGCCCCGGTCGACCAGGCCCTCATAAGCGGTCCCGGCGCCGATCACCAGCCCGGCCGCCTCGGCGAAGCTCACCTGGCCGGGCATGGGGGCCAGCCGGCCCGCCGACGCCAGCGCCAGTTCGGCGAACCCGCCACCCGCGGGGAACAAACTCGCGTACACCCGGTCGCCCGGCTGGACGCCGGCCCCGCCGCCGGCCGCCTCGACGACGCCGGCGATTTCCTGGCCCGGGACGAACGGCAGGGCAAGCCCGGGGAAGCCGCCGCCAAGGAACCCGACATCCCACGGGCCGACCCCCGCGCCATAGACCCTGACCAGCGCCTGTCCCGCCGACGGCGCTGGGTCTGGCCGCTCCCCCAGCTCCACGCTGCCGATCCCGCCCAGCTCCTCCGCCAGCGCTACTCGCACGGCGCTGCCCTCCTCACCTGGTGCTCCTGCGGCCCGCGGGTCGCGCTCCGGGCCCCCCACCGCCCTGGGTTCAGGCCAGCCGGCGCCCCGCGGGCAACGCCGCTGCCGGCGGCTGGCAGCCCCCCGTGATGGCACCCGACAGCTCCCACCCTGACACGACTAGCTAAAGAGGCCAATAAGACTTCGTTTCATTTGGCGAGCTGGCGATAGCAGATCAGGGCTGCGGCGATGCTGACGAACGCCAGGAAGTGGGCCGGCTTTGCGTTCGTAGCGGCGGTGGAGTCTGCGGCAGCCGTTCAGCCATGACATCGTCCGTTCGGCCACCCAGCGGTGCCGGCCCAGTCGCTGGGACGGCTCGATCCCGCGGCGGGCGATGCGCGGTGTGATCCCGCGCTTGCGCAGCCACGCTCGTCGATGGTCGTAGTCATAGCCTTTGCCGGCGTGCAGCTTGGCCGGCCAGCGGCGACGCGGCCCGCGCCGGGAGCGGAGGGGCGGGATGCCCTGCACCAGCGGCACCAGGGCCTGGCTGTCGTGGGTGCTGGCAGCCGAGACCCCGGCAGAGACCGGCAACCCGCCCCGTTCGGTGATCAAGTGGATTTCCGGCCCGTTCTTGCCGCGATCGACAGGATCCGGGCCTGTCAGTTCCCCCCGTTGGCGGCCCGGACGCTGACCGGGTCGATCACGCACCGCGACCAGTCCAGATCCCCGCCCGCGCCGAGTTCATCCAAGATCACCCGGTACAGCTTCGCCCGCACCCGTGCGCGGCTCCACCCGGCGAACCTCCGGTACGCCGTCTGCCAGGACGCGCCGGACACCGGCGGCACCTGCCGCCGGGTGCAGCCCGAGGTCGCCACGAACACGGTCGCGGCCAGCACCTGCCGATCGCCGTATCTGCGCCGGCCGCCGCCTTGCGGGCGTGCCGGCTTCGGCGGCACGACCCGTTCGGACAACTCCCACAGCTCATCGGGAACCAGACGCTCCACCACAGACACGGCGGAATCCTACCGGTCACCCCAAATGAAACGAGGTCTAAGCAGATGCGCGCCATCCGCGACCCGGCACCCGTCGAAGAGGAAGCGTCTGAGCCGATTACGCTGACGTTCAGCGAGCTGGCCGCCTACCGGGCCTGCGGCTTCGCCTGCCGGCTCCGAAACCTGCTCGGGTTCCAGCCTTTCCTCGCACCCGAGCTCGGTTACGGCAAAACGGTTCATCACGCCCTGCGGGCGATCGCCGAGTATACGCTGCATCACGGGCATCCACCGAATCTCGAGCAGGTGCCGGGAATGCTCGATGAAGGCTTCTTCCTGCCCGCCGCCAGCAAGCCCGCCCACCGCCAGCTGACGGAAGCCGCCCGGCGGCTCCTGCGCTCCTACCTGACCCAGTACGACGACGATCTGCGGCGAGTCCGGGAGACCGAGCGGCCGTTCGGGCTTCACCCGCCCACTGCGATTATCACCGGTAGGGCCGACGTCATCCTCGACAAAGAGGGCGGAGAGATCCGGTCGCTCGCGATCGTGGACTACAAGACGTCCACCGATCCGGAAGCCGACGCCGGCTACGCGCTCCAGCTGGCCGTATATACAGACGCAGGTCGCCGGGAAGGGCTCAACGTCCGCGCGGCCTACGTCCACGACCTCAAGGCCTGCGACCGCGAGCCTGTCGATGTCTCATCCGACGCGATCGTGGCGAGCGAGCAGATTGTGGAGAACACTGTGCGCAGGTTGCGTGACCGGAACTTCCGCGCGCGGCCCGGCCGCCCATGCAGCCGCTGCGATGTACGGAGGCTCTGCCGGTGGGACTCAGGGGCCGGGGCATCCGCACTGCCTGGCCGGGCGTCCTAACGGGCGGGCAGCGCGCAACGGCTGTACCAGCCGGACGGCCGCCTCGACGCGGTCGTCCCGCTGTCGGCGTCACACCCCACCAGCTGCGCCTTCGGCGGCCCGGACCTCGCGGACCTGTACGTGACCTTGGCCAGCGCCCCGCTGACCGACGCCGAATGGGCCACGCAGCCGCTGGCGGCAGGCTGCTGCGGCTGCGACCTGGGGTCACCGGCCTCCCGCAGATGCCGGTTGCCATCACCTGGCACTGACCCGCGCAATCTCCCATCGCCAAGCGGCGGTTTGGCTCCGTTTCTCCCTGCCGTCACGTGGCAGGTGGCTGCCAGGGCCCGCCTGCGGGCCACGCATGGTCAAACGGTTCCTGCCGGATGATCGCCGCCGCGGGAGGAAGCGGGAACGCTCGCAGGCAGCCGGTGACCTGCGGGAGGCCCGGCGCGGTGAGACCGGTCCTGGAGAGGAAGGCGGTCCACTGCGCCTGCTTGCCGCGGTCGCCGTGGAACTCGGCCGTGAGCGCGGTCGGGGGGCCGGCGGGTACGGCCGTGCGCCGCCTGCGGAAGGTGGCCTTGAGCGCCTGCCGCAGCGCCGGGCCCTCAAACGCCAGCTGGCCGGCGAGGATCCATAGGTCGTAGAAGTCCTTCATCCGGGTGCTGGCCATGCCCAGCGCACGATCGCCTGGAATTTCCCGGCCACGACCGGCTCAGGGGGATTGGCCCGGAGCTGGGATGCTGGAAAAATCGAGCAGTGCCGGGTAGGTCAGGGTTTGCGGCGCGGGGCTGACAGCGTCGCCGAAGGCGACGCCGACCTGAAGGGGTATGCGCGCCCCGGCGAGCCGGGCGGCCAGCCGGGTCCGCACTCCCCGGTACTCCTGGTCCCGGCGGATCTCCTCTCCCCGGATGGAACGCTCCTCGAACTCCAGGCCGTCAGGCTCGGCGTTCGTTCGCACGATCTCCCTCAGCGCGCCTTCCACGGAGGCAAGGGCGTCGTCGCCGTAGCCCAGCAGATCCAGGTCCCGGGCCGGCCGGTGCGGGAGCTGTTCCCAGGCCGCCAGCAGCATGGCCCCCTTGAGGATGAACTGGCCGGCGTGGCGGGACCGGCCGAGCCGGTACAGCATCCGCTCCACTGCGTAGCAGGTAAGCACGAGCTGGCAATCCTCACCCCGGTCACGAGCCCGGTTCAGCGGCCGCTGGCGAACCGGGGCGGCGAGATTCTTCGGCTGCTGCGCGCTCACCCCACCGCCTCCACGTAGGGGCGGATCACCCGGGATACCCGGCAGATCCTCGCGTAGTACCACAGCTCGTCCATGCCGGCCGGGTGGGCGCGCCGGTAATCCCGCAGCGCCTCCAGGGCCACGTCCAGACCGGTCTTGTTCCGGAACTTGAAGCAGTCCGCCACGGTCTTCGCCGGGGCGTAGACGCGCACCAGCACCCCATCGACCCGATGCGTCTCCACCCCGTCCTCCATGGCCGGGCCCGACATCCGCACAATCCGCAGCGGCGGCCCATCGATCTTCGGAGCCCACGCCTTGTGACCGATCGCCAGCCAAACCTGGTACGGGTTCTGGGTGGTCAGGCCGTGGAAGCGGAGGGCCGACAGCAGGCACACCACGCCGCAGGGAGCGCGCTTGGATGCCTCCGCCAGCATCCGGTTCTCGCTCACCTCGGCATCCGGCAGCGCGTACAGGCCACGACCCACCCGCTCGAGCTGCCCACGGCGGGCCAGCCTGCTCAGGTAAACCCTGGGTATACCGTGGGCGACCAGATCCCGCGGGCGGACCACCCCGGCCCGCCGGGCAAGATCGAGGGCTTCCTGTGACTTCGGCATCGCCATCCATTCTGTTCCGTATTCTCGGCAACCGTATATCAACTGCCGATGGACCGGAACATATGGGTCTGCCGGCAGGCCACAGCCAGGCCTGCTGGGTGTGCGCGGCCGTCAAGGCCCTCCCGATGATCGCGTAATTTCTCCGGTAATTGGCCGACAGCGGTGAGTACGCGGAACTGCTGGACGCCCTGCTCGCAGGCCTCCGCAAACGCAACACGCTGGTGACCGCTGCTGAACGCGACGACCTCGGCCACCTCCTGCGCGTGCCGCACCCGCCGATCCGGACACCCGGCGCGCTACACGTCGCGGCGTAGCCGCAGAAGGTTCCGCTGCTATCGTCCTGCGCCCTGTCATCGTGAGCCCCGCACCTCTCAGGCGACGCCTTCCCGGTAGTCACAAAGAGTGATCACCTACTCCTGTCGCTGGCCTGCGGCCGTGGGACCATTCGTGGGACGAGACCGCCGCGCACGCCTGTGCATTCCGTGCAATCCGGGCACGTGGCGCATGCGTTTTCGCAGGCAGATCGCTCAGGGCGCGGGAGCAGGCTTCTTGTAACCCGTGGGTTCAGGATTCGGCCCCCTGGTGCCCCACTCGGCCCGCGGATTTACTTGCGAAACATCAGCTGGCAAAAGATCTCATCCGTATCCGAGCGCAGCGTCGCGCCGTGGCCGTCTGCGTAAGGCAAGGCGGTGGCCCGGGTGCGGCGCTGACAGGGTGATGTACAGGATGCTCTACCGGACGAACGTCCCCCTGCCGTGCACCGTCACGATCAGCCCCCGGTCCCGTAGCACCACCATGGCGCGGCGGATCGTCCCGTAGGCGACACCGTAATGCTCGGCGAGGTCCCGTTCCCCACGCAGCCGTGTCCCCGACGACAGCTCCCCTGAGTTGATCCGCGCCGCGATGTCATCAGCAACCCGCATGTAGGCGAGATCCGAGTCCCGCCCGCCAGGCGCTGCGAGATCACTCATAGAAAGCACCCTAGAGGTTGCCTGACCTGCGTAAACTCCTCAGATAGCTTTCGTAGTGCTCTAGAATGCTTTACAAGTGCTCCTATTATCTTCTACACTGGTGACCTCGATGAAGGGGACGGAAACGCCCGACGGGAAGCCAACCAGGACCCATGCACGAGCTGCTTGCCTGCTATCGGATGCGCCTTGAATGTCAAACGGCCCAGCCGCGTGCGGCGACACGGGGCAAACTGGGCCTTGATCGCCTACCAGGAGGCGACCTGTGAACCATCATGTCAGCGGGGATGCCGTCCCGGCAGGATACCGGGAGGGGGCGCTCGGCCTTCTCCGCTACAACTGGGGCGACGCCTACCTCATCGGCGAGGCCGACGGCGTGTGGACAGCGCAGCGCCGCGACACCGGGCACACGCTGACGGCAGCCAGTGCCGGTGAGCTGCGAGAGGCGATCGTCGCGGACTACGCCACCAACCCGGTGCCGCGATGACCGACGACCGTGCCTTCACTGTCGGGTCCATCCGTGACCACGTGGACAACCTCGGTGTCCACATCGCGACCTGGGCGGAACGCAGCACCCCTGCCGGGAACCCGGCGGAACGTCAAGCCCTCATCGAAGCCGTTCAGGACATCGACGCCGCAGGCCGACTGCTCATCGACCTGCGCGGTGCACTGGCGGCGGAGATCCAGCCCGCTGGCGCTGACGCGTTCGCCGACGGTGACGTGTTCACAGAACAGGTGTAGGAAGAGGATCCCCGTGCCGCGGTGGCTACCGCTACCCTGCCACGCCACCGAGGCGCTCAGCGACGGCGTGGGGGGCAAGATTCTCTACATCTTCGACTGCAGTCCGCTAGATCGTTGACCGGGGTATCTGCGCAGGTTAATGGTCGTAGCTGATCAGGGAACGCTTGACCGGGGCGCCGATCATCCAGTTGTGCCAGATGGCCGCGTTGAGGGCGAGCAGCCGCTGGATGATGCGTGCCCACAGTCCGGCGGGGATGCGTCCGCCGTGGCGTTCGAGGCCGAGCTGGTTCTTCAGTGTCCAGATGACTGCCTCGGCCCGCTGCCGCAGCCAGGCCGGGAACGGCCTGGGCGTTTTCTCGTCCTTACGGGCCGGGCGGACCAGCACCAGGGCGAGGTCGCCGCTGGTGACGAAGTCCTCGAAGTCCTCCCCGGACAGGCCCTTGTCCGTGACGAGGGCGGTGCCGGGCTGGGGCCGGTTCGCCGGCGGGCGTTCCAGCGCTTGGCGGGCTTGCTGCCGTTCGCCGTGCAGCTTGGGGCTGGCCAGGCCGAACCCGGTGACCGTCCCGTCGCAGGTGACGATCAGCAGCAGCTTGGCGCCCCAGCAGAAGCGGGAATGGCTGGGGCAGTAGCCGTAGCCGGCCCATCCGGCCAGGTCCGGGCGCTTCGCGGTGATGACCGAGTGCCCGCACGGCACCGGGGTGGCGTCCCTCAGCCGCAGCAGTTCCGCGCTGCCCGGCGTGGCGGTGGCCAGCCAGCGCAGCGCGGCTTCCATCAGCAGCGCGGCCGCCTTGAGCCGCTTGTGGTAGCCGGGCTGCCCGGGCAGGTAGGGGAACAGGTGCCCCGCCTGCTTGCGCGCGGCGCGCAGCCAGTGCCGCTCGTCGTCATAGCGCAGCACCACCTGCGCCACCGCCAGGCACACCAGCTCGGCGCGGTCACCCCCGGCGGCTGGCCCGGCCCGGAGCGGGCCAAGCCGGGCGAGGGGATGATGCGACCGGTCAGCTCCACCTACACTGCGGTCAGGAGAGTGCCCAGGTCGGCGGTCACGGAGACCTCCAAGGTCCAGCGTGCGGTAACACGCCGATCTTGGGCACTCTTCACTTCTCAGTCACGGATCACCAGCGGCGTGCCGCGGCACGCCGTGACCTGCGCCGAATCCCCGGTCAACGATCCAGAGAGGCTCCGCCTCGGACCAGCGAGGTTGCCGGTTCCGCGGACAGGACGGTGCGGGCAGGCGCACCCTGAGGCCGTAACACTGGTTGCTCAGGGCGGTCATCGTGTCTCATGTCGTTACGGCCGGGGAACTGCTGGACGGCCAGGTGTCGCTGGATATCGAGTGCCTGGACCGGTTGTATCTGTCCGGGTTCGTTAACAGCCTGCAGACCCCGGGCGGGGTGATCTGCTTCCTGCACGATCACCGCGGGTTCCCGGTCGCATCCCCGGCGGTGTTCGCGCAGACCGGTGATCAGTTCCGGCGTGCGGTCAGCTCGTATGCCGACGCGAACGGCGTCCCGGTGGTCAAGCTGAAGGCTGCTGACCGCAACGCGGACGTGATGCGGCCCTACCTGGACAAGGCGGCGGCCGGGGGCCGGTCCAGGGTGGCCGCGATCGGGGTGGCGCAGGAACCGCAGATCGTGTGGACCGCCCGGCAGCGTGACACCGACCCGGGAAAGCCTCCCCGGTTCTCCTTCACCAAGGAGAACCGGCGCGTCACGGCTTACTGCTTCTCCCTTTGGGATGACGATTTCGGGAGCGCGTTCATCAAGATCTGCGCGTATTTCCCCTGCCCGGTCAAGGTCTGGCTCAACGGCCATGAGCGGGCCAGGCGGCAGGCGGCCAAGGCCGGCCTCGCGTTCACCGAGTTGTCCAGCGGGTTCGTCTCCTGCGCTGACCCGGACGCCCTGCAGGCGATCTGCGACCGGCTGCAGCCCGGCACCATCGAGGTGTTCTTCGCGCGGTGGATGGCGCGGCTCCCGGTCCCGCTGACCGCTGCCGACCAGGCCGCCGGGTTCTGGTGGGACCTGGCCATGCGGCAGGTCCAGGTCTCCCGCACCCTGGTCTTCTCCCGCGGCACGCCCGCGCGTCCTTCGAGGCCCTCGTAGCCGACAACATCGATATCGGCCGTCCCGAGCGCGCCGAGATCGTCTTCAAGCGCTCCCCGCGCGGGGCCAAGGCCGGCGGCGTGTTCAAGACAGCCATCGGCCGGCACGCCGCCCTGGTCACCCTGAACATCTTCTGCAAGAACTCCCGGATCAAGCAGCACATGAAAGACGGCCGCGCTCTGCGCATCGAGACCGTCATCAACGACGCCTACGACTTCGGCTGCGGCCGGCTGCTGAGCAACCTTGACGAGCTCCAGGCCCGGGGCCGTGACTGCAACCGCCGGCTGCTGCACGCTGAACGCGCCGGCCAGGGCTGCGTCCTCGCGAATCCAGCCTTCGAGCGGATCGCGCACCCGTCAGTCACCACCGACGGGCGGAAAGCCCCGGCCATGCGCTTTGGCGACTTTCGGGTCCAGGCCCTGGCCGGCGCCCTGTGCTCCAGCCTGGGCGCCGCCGCCGGCCTCACCAACAGGAGCCTTCGCGCCCTGATGACCGGCCTGACCGGTGCCCCCTACTCAATGAGCCAAGCCTCCTACGACCTGGCCCGGCTGCGACGCAACGGCCTGATCACCCGCCGCCCGCACGCCAACACCTACGACCTGACCCCCGACGGCCTCGCGTTCGCCGTCTTCTACACCAAGGTCCACGACAGGGTTCTGGGCCCGCTGTTCGCCAGCGGGCAGCCCCAGGCCCCGCCCCCGCTACGCGCCGCACTCAGGACCATCGGCCACCACATCGACCAGCGCCTAGCCGACTCCAGGCTGCCTGCGGCAGCCTGACAAACTCAGCTCAACTGCCGGAGTCGCCGTCCCAAAGGATCGCTACGCTCCGTCCGGGACTCCGCCCGGAAGGAGTGGCCCCCTTGGGGGCAGTCCGGCTGATGGCCTGACGTAAGCCGCCTGCGGGATCTACGGTCGCCGTGTGGCCGATGATCTCGCTG
>Ga0209061_1003874_pt1 | contig 15385 bp, 15 predicted proteins | sample Coa_R1_10_FD_187157 | JGI IMG/M metagenome (GOLD analysis project Ga0209061, IMG submission 187157) | Surface soil microbial communities from Centralia Pennsylvania, which are recovering from an underground coalmine fire - Coalmine... | ecosystem: Environmental > Terrestrial > Soil >...
GCCCCAAAAACAGCAAATTCCCCACCGGCCGCCCCGGCGAGTTCAGCCCCGCGCGAAACACCTGGTACAGATCGACGACGGCCTGCACCGCCTCGTCCTGCCCGACGATCTTCCGCCGCAATCCCCCTTCAAAATCCCGCGACTCCACGCTTCGCAGCGTCGGATCCAGTTGCATTGCTCTCCACACCGCCATCGCTTTCCCCCTTCCGAACGTATCGGCATTCGGCCCGGCGGCATGCTCGTGCAAACGCCGAGGTGGTGTCTGGAAAAGCACCCGCTTGACCAAAGCTTCGGCATTCGACTTCGAGTTAACTGTTTAGAAATAGGCAGCTTACGCGGTGCTAAAACGGGAATTGCGCCGGCGTTCCTGCGTCGCGTGTTTCACAACCGCTTCCTCGATTCGTCTTGAAACTTCAGGCCGGATGTTACTGGCGGGTTAAAACTGCGTTCCCCCTCCATGCGCCGCTTGCGCGAGCGCGGCGGTTTCCCGTATGTTGAAAGGGAACCCTTCCCAAAAACACATGAGACGCATCCTGGTTATCGAAGACGACAAAGACATCGTCGAGTTGGTCAGATATAACCTTGAAAAGGACGGTTTCCAGGTGCTCGCATGCGCGGATGGCGTCACCGGACTCGCGCAAATCCGGAAATCTCCGCCCGATCTGCTGATCCTCGACCTGATGCTTCCGAAGCTTTCCGGCTTGGAAATTTGCAAGGAAATCCGCAAGGACGTCAGCCTCAACCGTCTCCCGATCCTGATCCTCACAGCCAAAGGCGAAGAAGCCGACCGCGTTGTGGGCCTCGAACTGGGCGCCGATGATTACGTCACGAAACCGTTCAGCCCGCGCGAACTCGTTGCGCGCGTAAAGGCTCTGCTTCGCCGCGCCGAGCCGGCTTCTTCGGCGGAAAAGCCGATCGAAATCGGCTCGTTGCGCATCGATCCCGCGGCCTATCGCGTCACGCGCGATGGCCGCGCCGTCACCATGAGCACGCTCGAATTTCGGCTGCTGTATTTCCTGGCCGCGCATCCCAATCGCGTCTTCACGCGCGACCAGCTCCTCGATGGCGTCTGGGGCACGGACCGCTTCGTCACCCCGCGCAGCGTCGATGTCTATGTCCGCCGCCTGCGGGAAAAGATAGAATTGGACCCGCAGCGTCCGGCCTACATGAAAACCGTTCGGGGCGCCGGATACCTGTTCGAAACTCGTGCGAACTAGGCTTTTCTGGAAAGTCGGGGGGCTCTACCTCGCTCTTCTGCTCGGGGTTCTGCTCGTCTCGCTTTTTTCTTCTGCTCCCGATTCAGCCGCCCAGTTTCAGCGGCGGATGTGGATCTCGCTCTGCGTCGCGCTGCTTCTCGCCGTAATCGTCACTGCCGGATTTTCGAAAGCGTTCTCCTCCCGCATCGCACGCCTCACGAATTTCGCCGGGCGTTTGGCTACCGGCGATTTCCGGCCGCTTCCCGGCGAGCGCGCCACCGATGAACTGAGTTCCTTGGCTGATGCCCTGAACCGCGCTGCCGCCCAGCTCGACCGCGCGTTGCAATCGCTGAGCGGCGAGCGCCATCGCTCGAGCGCGATTCTCCGCAGCATGGTCGAAGGCGTCGCTGTCATTGACGCGCGGGAAAAAATCGTGTTTTCCAACCGCGCCTTTTCCAACATTTTGAACCTGGACGCCTCGGCGATCGAGGGCCGGCCCATCATCGAAGTCCTGCGCAACACCGCTCTTCTGGACTTGATTCGCCGCGCACTGAAAGGCGAGGAGGGCCTCAGCACCGATATCGTAATGGGCTTCGTGCAGCAACGAAGTTTCTCGGTGACGGCCGCCCCCGTTGAGGCGCTCAACGCTCTTCCCGCCAGCCGCATGGGGAATTGGGAATCTCCGCTCGCAACCGAGAAAACCTCCGGCGCCGTCCTGGTGCTTCATGACGTGAGCGCGCTTCGCCGCCTCGAACGCGTCCGTCAGGACTTCGTCGCCAACGTTTCCCACGAGTTCAAGACCCCGCTCACCGCCATCCAGGGATTTGCCGAGACGCTTCTCGCCGGCGCTGTCGACGACCCCGAAAATAACCGCCGGTTCCTTGCGATTATTCGCGATCACGCCTCGCGGCTCGGTCGCCTCACGGACGACTTGCTCAAGCTCGCCCGCATCGAAGCAGGCAAACTTGAAGTCGAATTCCATCCCGTGGGTATCACGGAACTGGTCGAGCGCTGCGCCGAGACCACGCTGCTCAAGGCCAGCCGTAAACAGATCGCCCTGGAAATCGAAATACCCGCCGGTTTGCCGCCCGTGCGCGGCGATTCCGCGCTGCTGCGCGAAGTTCTGCAGAACCTGTTCGATAACGCCGTCCAATACACCGGGCCGGGAGGGCGCATTTGCGTCAGCGCCGGCGTGCGCGGGCGCGACGCCGTTATTACGGTCTCGGATACCGGCATTGGCATACCGCTCGCCGATCAAGAGCGCATCTTCGAACGCTTTTACCGCGTCGATGCGGCCCGATCGCGCGAAGCCGGCGGCACGGGCCTGGGACTTTCCATAGCCCGCCACATCGTCGAAGCTCACGGCGGCCGCATCTGGGTGGATAGCGAAGTTGGCGTCGGCTCGAAATTCTCTTTCTCGATTCCCCTCGCCGCGTAGACAACACCTGAGGGCTCTGGAATTTATCCCGCGCACGTTGGCGATCTTGATGCGGGTCTTGAAACGTTCACACTCGCGTAATCCCCTTGCAACCTGCCTTTGCCATGCTTCATGCGTGGGCAAAGAATCCCGGTTTAGGGAGGAGCCATGGCAACCGCGGCGAAGGCAACCAATCCCGCGATCTTCCAGACCGTGCTGATGAACTATCTCGTCGCGCAGGCACGGACCGTCGAATCATCCGTCAACCGCTCGATTATCGCTCTGCTCGACCGCAACGAGCACCTCGCCAGCGAAGTTTTCCTCACCGAACCGCGCGTCAATGAAATGGAAATGGTCATCGACGAGCACGCCATCCGCATGCTGCGCCAGGGCGGCCTTGCCGATCCCGATCTCCGGCTCATCGTCGCCACCTTGAAGGTAAACAACGACCTCGAACGCATGGGCGATCTCGCCGTGAATCTCGGGGAACGCGCCATTGCCCTGGCTGGAATGCCTCGGATCGAAAGTCCTTCTGAGCTCGAGCCGATGACCGTTGCGGTTCGCGCGATGGTCGCGAAGTGCCTCGGCGCATTGATTTACCAGAATGCCGAGCTTGCCGTTCAAGTTCTCGAAAGCGATGACGCGGTGGATGCTTTCCGGGACCGAATTTTCGAGTCGGTGCTTGCCGGCATTTCCGGCGATTCCTCCGTCGCTCCCCCGAATGTTCAATTCATGCTTGCGTCGCGGAATCTCGAACGCATCGCCGACCATGCCACCAACATCGCCGAGGACATCCTCTTCTGGGTGCGGGGCCTGGAAGTCCGCCACGGCCGGGGCCGCGCCATGGAATCGCGTCCGGAAAGCGCCGCCGGCTGCGAATAGTCTTCGACTATTCACATACTCCTGATCGCTCGTTCACGATGGCTCCGTACACTCGCTTGCGTTCGAGATTCCTCGAATCGCCCACCGGGAGGCGCGGCTTGAACACCCCCCGAGCCGCACCTCCCCTCCCTTTCGCGGGCGCCCCCTATGGGTTGGCATGATGCGCCACTCCTGCGACTGTGGGAGCCGCAATTTCGGGCGTTCGAAAGACGGGTGCGCGCGGTTCCTTTCTAGTTTGGGAGTCGAGCCGTTCGGATCGCAGCGACGCAAGCCGGGGACGTGGTATAACCTCAAATCTGACCGCGGAGCACGAATGAAAGCTTCCCATTCCCGAGTTTAGGCTTGCATCGCCGGGAGCAGGAGCCGCGCCGTTTTCTCTGAAGCGGAAACGCGCGCGGACGTGTAGAATCGAGGGCTCATGGAACGCCATTTCGAACACGATCTCGAAGAGCTGAAGCAGCGGCTGCTGTGGATGGGAAGCCTTGCCGAGCGCGCCGTGCATCAGGCCGTGCACGCCGTCTTGGACGCCGAAGAGAGCCTCGCCGAAACCGTTCTCTCCGAAGAAAACGCCATCAACGAAATGCAGATCGAAATCGACGATCGCGTGCAGCGGCTCTTGGCGCTGCAGGCGCCCATGGCCGCCGATCTCCGCTTTCTCCTCGCCGTCGCCCGCATCAATAGCGACCTGGAGCGCATCGGCGACCAGGCCGTCAACATCGCCCAAGCCGCATTGCGCATCCTGCGCCATCCGCAGGTGAAGCCCTACGTGGACCTGCCACGCATGAGCGAACTCGTCGAAGGCATGGTTCGCGACAGCTTGAATGCCGTCGTCCGCAAGGATCAGGATTTGGCGCGCAGCGTCTTGCAGCGCGATGACCAGGTCGACCGCATCCGCGATCAAATCTTTCGCGAGCTGCTTACCTACATGATGGAGAACTCGTCGGTGGTGTTCTCGGCCTTCGAGCTCGTCCTCGTCGCCAAGAACCTCGAGCGCATCGGCGATCACGCTACCAATATCGCCGAGGACGTGATCTATTTCGTTGCCGGCCGCGACATTCGCCATCCCGCGCTCGATCGCCGCTGAGGAAAATTTCAGACCGGCTCGTCGCCGCTCCGCTCGCGACGGGTTATACTCGCTCTGTGGGGTGAAGGATCGCGCGGATTTCCACGGCTTTCGTCTGCGTCGCTTCCCAGTGCTTGACGCGGGCCCGCCTTTTTCCGCACACTGTCTCTTTTGTATCCCGGGTGGCGGCCCCTCCGGAGCGCGGCGGCTTGAGGGGCGGCGAGTAAAGTCGCGCGGACCGGCGCGGCGAGCCCGCAGTCAACAACGCCAATTCATCGAGGTGCACCATGACCGAGCAAGCGACCAGCACATCCACCATCGCCGCGCTGCTGCGCGGGTATTCCGTGGAAATCAGCCCCACCAACGAAAAAATCGTCGAGAGCGCCATCGAGCGCCTCGACCCGGAAACCGAGGTCTACCTCACCTGGATTCCCGGCGAAGACCCGCTGAAAGCCATCGCTCCCGCCGGCAAGCTCCGCCGCGCCGGCTTGTATCCCGTGCCGCACGTGGGCGCACGCCATCTGGAAAGCGCCGCGCAGCTCGATGAACTTCTCGGCCGCTTCACTTCCGAGGGCGTGGACCGCTTTCTCCTCATTGGCGGCGAGCGCGAAAAACCTCTCGGTCCCTACGATTCCACCTTGCAGGTGATGCAATCCGGATTGCTCGAAAAGCACGGCGTCAAGCGCGCCAGGATCAGCGGTTTTCCCGAAGGCCACCCCGCCATCGCCGAGCCCGTGCTCTCCGAGTCCATGGTGGCCAAGATGAACTACGGCCGCGGCATTGGTCTCGACCTCCAGGTCGTCACGCAATTCGTGTTTGAGGGCGCGCCAATCGCCCAATGGCTGCGCCACATCCGGCAGATCGGAGTAGATCTTCCGGTTCGCATTGGCCTCGCCGGACCCGCCGGCATCGCGACTCTTACGCGCTACGCAATGCATTGCGGCGTCGGCAACTCCATCCGCGCTCTCACCAAGTCGTCCTCGTTCGGCAAGCTTCTCACCGAGCGCGACCCCGAACCCGTCATCCGCGAACTGATTGCCGAAGCCCCGGGCGGCGATCCATTCGCGAAGCCTTTCTCCATCGGCGCACTGCACTTCTATACCTTCGGCGGCCTGAAGAAGACCGTCGAATGGATCAAATCCATGCGCGGCAATTAACGCCGACGCTGACGCGGCGGTTCGGCGCATTCGTATTAAAAAAAGAAAAGGGCCCCGCGCGGGGCCCTTTCTCTTTGAAATCGGATTTTCCGTGCTGGTTAGGACGATATTGCGTGGCGTCGCGCGTAGCCCAGGCCGATCAGACCCATCAGCCCAAAACCCAGCAAGCTGATCGAGCTCGGCTCCGGCACGCTCGTTCCGTAATCGTTCGAAACGATTGTGCCTTTGCTGATCGTGTCTCCGCTGTCGTACTTGTAGCCGACGTGTCCGATGCTTAAGGTGCCGGTAACGTCCACGTTCGTCCATGTCCACGTCAGTAGACCGCCGGTGTCCGCGAAGTCTCCCGTGGCATACGAGCAGAGCTGCCCGTCGCCATTCGTCCCGCACGTTCCGCCCGCGCTGTTGACGGAGCCCGTCGTGGTGCTCCAGCCCGACGTCGGCGCTGTCAAGGTCCCGCTCAAAATATCGGTCGTTCCGATCTTGAATGCCACTGCATTGATGTCCGGCTCGGTTGCGGACGTGGCGTCGATGCTGAGCGTCACGGTGCTGCACACGCTCGTATTCACATCGCACGTCGCCGTCAATGTGTACGAGGAGCCGAACCCGTCATTCGCATTCGATACCGAAAGCGTCGTAATCGTGTCACCAAGTGCCGGCAGAGCCGCCGCGGATGCCAGCAACCCCGCAAAAACCAACATCCTTAACATCAACCGCTTGCGCATGTCTCTTTTCTCCTCGGACGACCCCGTTCACCTTAGCTCATGATTCCGACGCCCTAATCTCTGTCGACCGAGCCCAAAGCCTTGCAATACCGTGAATGGTACTAGTAATCTGCGGAACTATTATGCCGCTGTTGTGCCCGCAAGTCGTTTGCCAACTGCCGCCACGCCAGATCAAAAGCATTTACGTCGCGCCGACCCCGCCCGTCCCCAAACGGTTTGCACATAAATGCATGCATGAGGATTCCTATGGGCGGCAATATGCCATGCTTTTAGGGTACTAGGGTACTTGGGACCACGATCAGTTCTTCGCCACCGCCACCGAGAGCGGGCCCTCCGCGGGTTTGCTCGCTTCCATCCGCATGATCCACACCAGCAGCAGCAGCGCCGGCACCGACGCCGCCGTCGTGATCAGGAAGAATGGCACCCAGCCGACCGCATCGGCCAGCACGCCGCTCGACGCTCCAAAACCCTTGGCTCCCAGAAACGTAAGCGACGAAAGCAGCGCGTACTGCGTCGCCGTGAACTCCGGCGAGCACAGGCTCGACAAATACGCCACCAGCGCCGCGCCAGCCATCGCTGAAGTCACCTGCTCCGCCGTCACGCAAATCGCGAGATAGCTCACCCGATGCCCGCCCACCGCTTGCCATACGTAAAACGCATTCCCCACCACCTGCAACACGCCGCAGATCATCAGCGATCGCAGGATTCCGAACCGCACCGTCACCATCCCGCCTATCAGCGCCCCCACAATCACCGCGAAAAACCCGAAAAATTTCGACACCAGCGCGATTTCGCCCAGCGTGAAGTGCAGCGAATTGATGTACAGCGGCGTGGACATGATCGCCGCCATCCCCTCGCCCAATTTGTAATCGAACGCGAATAGCAGGATCACCGGCCAGAGTGGCCGTTTCATGAAATCGGCGAACGGCCCGACCACCGCTCTCTTGAACCACTGTCCGGCCGATTCCCGCGCCGTCTCTTTTGCCAGCGCCGCTTCCGTGGACAACGCCGGTTCCGGGCTGAAGAGGAAAACGAACATGCACGCCGCCTGCAACACCGCCATCGTCACGTAAGCGGCGTGCCATCCCGCGTGCGCCGCGATCACCAGTGCTCCCGCGCCCGAAACCAGCATCCCCACCCGATATCCGCTTTCGATCGTTCCCGCGCCCGGCCCTTGCAGTTCGAGCGGTAGATACTCCACGCGGAACGCATCGATCACCACGTCCTGCGACGCTGAAAGAAACGCCACGGCAAACGCCAGCGCCGCCATCGTCAGCAAATTGCGTCTTGGATCGGATGACGCGAGCCCCAGCAGCGCCGCCACCAGCAGCGCCTGAATCGTGATTCCCCATCCGCGCCTTCGCCCCAGCGGCAGCGGCGGCTTGAGCCGGTCCATCAGCGGCGCCCACAGGAATTTCAGCGAATACGGCGTGGCCACCAGCGCGAACGCGCCAATCGCCGCGCGCTTCACACCCACCGTCGCCAGCCACGCCGAAAGCGTCGAGAACGTCAGCAGGTACGGCAGCCCGCTCGAAAATCCCAGCAGCAAAATCAGCAGCACTCGCCGGTCGCTGTACACTTCCAGCGATTGCCGCCAGCCCCTTTGCGCTGCCTGATTCATTGCCTCGCCTTCCTGCTATTTTTCTCGTTGAATGGGGTCGTATCTCCGCGCGCCGGAATCAATCGCCTCCCGCGCCGCCATCTTTCCTATGATGGCACCAACGCGCATCGCACCGGCAGCGAAAAGCAACCGTCGGTTCCACACGAAAACCGCCGGACGCTTCCTTTTCTCGCCGCGCAAGCTATTCCGCTTGAGACCGTAAGCGTCCGTCTCAGCTCTTTTCAGCGTGCATTCCTTCGTTGCTCGTAGCGGCGCTGCTCGCGGAGCCTGATCTCCTGGTTTTCCGGAAGCCGCTTCGCACAGCGGCCGAAGCCCGTCTGCACGATTGCGCCGGGCGTGGGCATTGTGTTTTAGCTTGGCTCCGCGCCGATCCAGCCAGTGCGCGTGTGGGTCACCAGCCGCAAAACATCTTCCGCTTCGGTCGCGCGAAGATGCGACCCTGGGGCAAGTACCCGCGGCAGTTACCCGCGGCGAAGACGGTTTTACGACGTTCGCAGCCGAACCTTGATCTCCCGATCGTACTGCGGAAAATACTTCCCGATCGCGCTCAGATCGAACTGCCTCAGAATCGATTCTTTCGGCTCATTGTCGAGCAGAAACTCGAACGACCGCCGCACCAACTCGGCCGCGTCCACTTTTCCGCCCGTCAGCCGCAAATAATCCTCGGGCTTTACCGTCACCAAATGCGATGTCTCGCTCCCATCCTGGCGAACTCGTACACGAAACTGGTTTTCGCCCGGGCGCTCGATCTCAATCTTCGCCACCATCTTGCCCCCCACCTTTTATCTTCCCATCCGCGCCATTTTGCGGAGCGTCGGGAATCGCCCGATGCGCGGCAACACCAGCCGCTCCGCCCGAATGCGTCTGTTTGAATTGGGCTTTTTCGGTTTTCGGCGGGTCCCCTGACCGCTCCGCCGGGAAACGGCCTCGTGACACAAGAGGTCAAAACGCAAACTGACTCACATCGCTATGGCTGGTTCGAATCGATCAGCCGCAACTGCTCGCGCCGTCTGCAATCCGCGGCCAGCAACCCGCAATCCTACCTGCCCCCGGCCGCTCTCCCCGCTCCCTCCGCCGACGTTGGATCGATCACCGCGCGCACTTGCGAAATTTTATTCGCCGGGAAACCGCCCTGTCGCGCGTGTTCACGGATCATTTCTTCGCTCGGCGCGATATAGACGCAATAAATCTTGTCGTCCGTCACGTAGCTTTGCACCCACTGGATCTGCGGCCCCAAATTCTGCAGCACCGCGCACGAGTTTTGCGATGCTCCCTGCAGCTCCGCGGCGCTTAATTTGCCGGCGCCCGGAAAATCCCGTTCGATCACGAATTTCGGCATCGTTTTTTCTCCTTGTGCGCCGCCAAATGGCTCAAGCGCCTGCGGATGGCTTTGGCTTATCTTTCCGGCGCGATGGTTCATACCGCGCATCCTACGCCACCAGCTTGCGGCCTTCAACGCCGCGCTCCACGCCATGCGCCCCACTCCCGCACCTGTACGAAAACTGTACTTCGGACCAGTAGCCATTTCCGCTCGCTTGGCGCTACCGTGGAACTGCGGTTTAGCGTGGCCGGAAATTTCGAGGCTGTAACTTCGGACCGCGATGGACGCGCGGCCCCGGGAGATCGAGCACGTGAGCAACGCGAGCAACGTAGGCGGGAGCCCAATCAATCCCGGCTGTAAATCGCCCTCGGGCAAGTTAATCGATACACTTTCGATTAGGACGACTCGTAAGTTGTTGAAAATGCTTGCCGGAGAGCCTCTCTAATCGATACACATTCTAGGGTCCTTGAAGACGGCTCTCCGCGCGCTCCCGGCGAGCGCGTGATGGTTCTTTGAAAATGAACTTGGCGTTGAATCCAGCGAGACAGCGCAGCTCGCGAAGAGCGAGAGCCACCTGCGGAGTCGCTACTGTGCGGCGGTCTTCAGCTTCAGCCGGCTCTTGTTCTCCTCCAGAAATTTCCGCAAAGAGTCGGCCGCGTCGAGCAGGCGTATCCACTGCTCGTAATAGAGCGTCACGGGGAACCGTCCCAGGCCATAGACGCTCACGCCGCCTTTCTCGCCCACGCGGAATTCCAGGCTGCCGCGCTGCCGCCCACCGGCTTGCTTTTCAAGCTCGGCAATGCGCGCGAGCAATTCTTCCTTCGTTGGTTCGGTCATGAATCAGCTCCTGTAAGGTGTTGCTCCGCATCATATCACCGGCCCGGCAGCGGAGCTTTGCAGCCGCGTCTTTGCCGGTGGCCCGCGTGGCGATCCCGCGAAGCCGCCCCGGCAGTATAAGTCTCTTCGATTTTCCGTCCGAAATGATTATGCTACGGGGGCTTTATTAGCGTGCGCACTGGAGGAGCACATATGACCGCAAAGATCGCCACACAAAAAGTTACCCTCAGCGTTTCCGACGGCACTACGATGAACGCCTACGTCGCCCGGCCCGCCGAGGCCGGAAAGTTCCCCGGCATGCTCGTTTTGCAGGAAGCCTTTGGCGTGAACGCCCACATCCGCGACGTGACCGAGCGCATCGCGCGCGAAGGGTACGTCGCGATCGCCCCGGAGCTGTTTCATCGCACGGCGCCGGGCTTTGAAAGTGGCTACGACAATTTCCCGGCCGTGATGCCGCACATGCAGGCGCTCACCGAAGATGGGCAGGTCGCGGACATGCGCGCCGCCTACGATTGGCTTCGCGCAAATGACCAGGTCGCCGCCGATCGTATCGCCAGCATCGGTTTCTGCATGGGAGGCCGCGCATCATATCTCGCCGATGCCGCGCTTCCGCTGCAAGCGTCCATTTCGTTCTATGGCGGCGGCATCGCCCAGCAATATCTGCACCGCGCCGGTGATCTGCACGCCCCGATCCTGCTCTTCTGGGGCGGGCTCGATCAGCATATTCTCGCGGAGCATCGCCACGCCGTCGTCGATGCGCTGACCAAAGCGAACAAGCCGTTCGTCAACGTGCTGGTCTCCTACGCCGATCATGGATTTTTCTGCGACGCGCGCGCCAGCTACAACGCCGCCGCCGCGGGCCTGGCCTGGGCGCTTACCAAACAGTTCTTGGATACGTACGTGAAGGGATCGGCGGCGAAGGCCACCGCCGGATAGCGCCGCGAAATCTTCAGTCGCGGTACACGAACTCCAGCTCCACGCCAGCCACGGCGATCACATCGCCCGGCGACAGTTTCGTCGGGCGATCGATCGGCTGGCCGTTGATCGTCGGAATTTTGTCCGCCGCGCCCACGTAATACGATTGATCTTCGCGCCGGTTGAGCTGCGCGGCCGCTCGTGGAGCGAACCACCCGGTCAGCTTCACCGTGGCCATCGCGGATTTCCCGATCACCGTCAGCTTGTCCGTCAGCGCGTATTCCTTCTGATTGGTTTTGCCTTTGCGGACCACCAGCGTCGGCACTTTCAGGCGCGCCGGCGCCACCTGCGAGCTTTCACCCGCCGAGGCCACCTGCTGTATGAAGGCGCGCCGCTCTTTCGTATCGAGAATCACCGTCTCGTTCAATTTCGGCGCCGCCGGTTTTGCCGCGCGGTTTCCAGCGGCGAATCCATCCAGCTCGTGCCCTTCGGAAACCACAATCGTGTGCTTCCCGATCGCCACCGAATCTCCCGGCTTGAGCATCACCATTTTCACGCGCTGGCCGTTGACAAACGTTCCATTCAAGCTGCCGAAATCCTCCAGCATCATGCGTCCTTCTTCGTTGAAGACGCGCGCGTGATAGTGGGACACCGCGGGATTGTCGATTACCAGCGCATTGTCGGGCGAGCGGCCGATGCTCACCTCTTTTCCGTTCACCGGCACTTCCTGCAAGATCGCGTTTTCGAATTTCAGCACCAGCTTGGGCATTTTCCGCCCTCCCATCGAATCAGTTTCCGGAATGTTTCAGCCATTTCCCGATCCTGCCGAACGCTCCAGACGACCTGCGGGAGCGCCGCAGCACCAGCGCCGTGATGTTGTCTCCGCCGCCCGCCTGCTTCGCGGCGTCGACCAGCTGATCCGCCGCTTCTTGCGCATCGTGGCATTCGCCCAGCACCGCGGCGATCTGCGCGTCCGTCAGTTCGCGCGTCAGGCCGTCCGAGCACAGCAGGACGACATCTTCGTCGAGCATCAGTTCCTCGGTAACGTCCGCTTCGACCTCCGGCGCCACGCCCAGCGCGCGCATCAGCACGTTCTGCAACCCGCTTTGTCCCGCTTCCTGTTCCGTCATGCGCCCCTCGCGCACCTGCTCGGCGACGAATGAGTGGTCGCGCGTGAGCTGTTCAAGATGCCCGCCCCGAAGACGGTACGCGCGGCTATCCCCCACGTGCGCGAGGCTCATCCGCTCGCCCGCGAAACGCACCGCTACGATGGTGGCGCCCATTTGACCGTTCGTCCCGTTCTTTTGCGTTGCGCCATGGATCGCTTCATTCGCCGCGCGAATTGCGGCAAGCAAGCGTTTCGACTCCGCGGACACATCCGAAGCCGCATTGCCGTTCGGCGGCGGCGCGGATTCCGCCCTGCGGCATTCGCGCAAAATGGTCTCGACCGCCAGCCGGCTCGCCACTTCGCCGCATTCCAATCCACCCATTCCGTCCGAGAGCACGAAGAGGCCCAGCTCTGGTGCCGTGCCGAAGCTATCCTCGTTGCTTTCGCGGATGCACCCGATATCGCTTCGAGCGCCGTATTCGATTTCGCTGTTCACTTTCATTTGCCTGATGCGCCGCCGCGGAAACGCGCTTAGTTTTCAGGATCCTGCTCCACGCCGGGAATCAACCGGCCGTTGCGCAGCGGATTTTTCAACACGCGTACTCCCCAAAAGCCCTGTTCCTTCAGCCACTGCAAAACGCTCCCGACCCGCTCCGGCCCGAAAGGCCCGCTCAGCACCACGAAAAACTGGCGTCCGGCGTTGCGCCGGGGAATCACGACGACTGGCAAACCAAGATCTTCCACTTTTCGCGCTCGCTCTTGTGCACGGTCCTCCACTTCGAAACGGCCGATCCACAGATACATCGGACTCGATGCATTTACGGGAGGAACGGAAAGCGTGCTCTCGCCGAATGCCGCGTCGGCCCGCTCCTGCACTGCCGCCGGACTGTTATTGCCTGTTTTGGCGGCCGTTTTCTTCGGCGCGGCGTTCGCGGATGGCGCCGGTGCGGGATTGCTCGGCGATGCTGCTGGCGAATCGCCGGCCGCATCGGGAGCAGCGGTGTTCACCGCCGCATTTGCGGCTGAATCCACTCGCGTTGCCTGCGGCTCAGGCCTTGCATGCGAGGCGGGCGTTGAAGGAGCGGGCGTGGCCGCTTTGGTGGCGCTGGCGGGCTCCGAGTTCGATTTCGCGTCTTCGGATTTCGTGCTGCTCGACGCCGATAACGGCGATTGCGTAGGGCCCGCTGAAGCGTCTGGCGCTGACGCATCCGGGAGTGCATTTTGGTCGCTGGCGCCCGGATTGGTTACCGAGGCTGGCTGCGAAGCGGCTTGCGGCGCAGCGCCTTTGACGAACGATTTCGCCTGCGCGTAGTAATACTTCGCCGCGCTGATGGTGAGCGGCTCGTATTCCCTCTCCGCCTGCACTACCTGATTCCAGTGGATCGCGGCGTAGGCCCCGCCCGCGAGAAGAATCAACAGCAGTACCCAGCCCGATTTGGAGCTTCGCTTCGGTTCCGGCACGGAGAGCGCCGATGCTCCGTAGAGCGGATGTGGCGCGTAGCCCGTGCTATTGGTGGCGCGACTGCCGGACGCAGCGGCCGCGACGGGATGCGCGACGCTCGCGGGCGTTGCTAGCGGGCTCGCCGAAGCCGCGGCAGCGGGAGCTCGCAGCGCATCTGCCAACTGCGCGACGGTCTGAAAACGGTTGGCTGGATCCTTTTGCAGGCACTTCATGATCGCGCGCTCGATTCCAAACGGAATCGATGCATCCATCTCATGCGGGGGCTTGGGAGCCTCTCGCATCTGCTTCAGAGCTACGGCCACGGCGTTCTCGGCCTGGAACGCGGGTTGGCCGGTGAAAATCTCATAAAGGATCAAGCCGAGCGCGTAAATGTCGGTGCGGAAGTCCACCTGCTTTCCGGAAACCTGCTCGGGGGCCATGTACGCGGGAGTGCCGACCATCGACCCGGTAAGCCGCGTCATCGCGTCCATGGACCGCGCGATGCCGAAATCCATGATCTTCACGTTTCCCTGCGTATCAACCATCACGTTTTCGGGTTTCAGGTCGCGGTGAACGATTCCCTGCGCGTGCGCTTCCTGGAGCGCCGAACACATCTGCAGCCCCAAATCGAGAGCCTTGCGCAGCGGCAGGCCGCCAAAACGATTGAGCACCGAACGAAGGCTTTCGCCTTCCACGAATTCCATCGAGGTGTAGGCGATTCCGCCGATGCGGTTGAACTCGTGCACGCGGCAAACATTTTTGTGCGTGATCTTCCGCGCGAAGAGCAGCTCTTTTTTGAACCGCTCCATCATGGTCTGGTCCGCAGCGATCTCGGGTTTCAGGAGTTTCAGAGCGACGGTCTCGCCCGTTTCGCGGTCGCGCGCTTTATAGACGTTGCCCATGCTGCCGTGGCCCGCTTCGGCGAGCAGTTCGTAGCGTTGGGAAAGCGGCGTCAGATCAACGCTGGAAAATGGGGGCTTTGCAGGCTGGGGATTCGATCCGGTGGGCGCACCGGAGGGCGAAAGCGCCACAGTCGCGACCGCTTCAGGCATCAGCGCGGCTACATCCGGAACGTCGCTCAGGAGCAACGTCTTCTGGTGACCGGACGTGCCGGCCGAATCGGCAGGCTCGGGCCGCGCGGCGCGATGTTCGAGTGCGCCGGCATCCTTCGATGGTGCGACGCTCGAATCCGAGTTGGTTGTTTGGGACATAAAATATCCGCGACCCCGGCGAGCCGAATTTGCCCGCTCGTGCCGCACTTCAACCCATTTAGATTAGGTCGGAAATCGGCGCTGTTCCATGCCCAGGCGGATGTCTGTGAGCTAAGAGTATCCGGTACCAAAGCACTAGCGCCGCCGATGTCAGCCGCGCGGTATCTTTTTGCCAAGCCGTTGTGTCGATATGGTTGTCGCGGTGGAAGCTACGCGGTACGATGGCAAAGCTTAGGAGGCTCCGTTGAAGATTTCGGTGATAGGGACGGGTTACGTGGGGCTGGTGACCGGGGCATGCCTGGCGGAAATCGGCCACGAAGTGATGTGCACGGACAGCGACGCGGCGAAGATCCGGACGCTCGAGGCCGGCGGCGTGCCGATCTACGAGCCGGGTCTCGACCAGGTGATTGCCAAGGCGCGTAAAGAGAACCGCCTGCGCTTTTGCGCCAATCCCGCCGATGCCGTTCCGGCCGGGGATGCCATTTTCATCTGCG
>Ga0209061_1003876_pt1 | contig 15381 bp, 16 predicted proteins | sample Coa_R1_10_FD_187157 | JGI IMG/M metagenome (GOLD analysis project Ga0209061, IMG submission 187157) | Surface soil microbial communities from Centralia Pennsylvania, which are recovering from an underground coalmine fire - Coalmine... | ecosystem: Environmental > Terrestrial > Soil >...
GTTCGATGGCCCGGTCGGCGGCCTCAGCGTTGGCCTCGAACTCCCGCCACCATTCCAGCGTGCTCTGCGGCTCCGCTTGTTCCCCGGCGGCCGGTTCGTGCCCGCGGCGCCGCAGTTCGGCCTTCGCCTTCCCGGCGGTTTCCCGCGTGTCCGCTGTCTCTGCGGACCATTGCTCGTACCGGGCGTTGGCCGCTTCAAGCCGGGTTTTCTCCGCGGCCATCTGGTTGGCAAGCGCTCTTGCATTGGCCGCTTGCGCCGGGTCGTGGCCTGTTTCGGCGGCCGCCGCCTGCTGCCAGGCGTCGGCCTCGGCCTGGGCGGTCAGCCGCAGCCGCGCGGATACGTCCGCCGGCGCGGTGGCCTGCGCGCGGTCGCCTTCGGCTACGCGGGCCTCGAGGTCGCCGCGGCTCATGGCCTGGATCTCGGCTTGCTCGTCGGCGATTTCCAGAGCCTGGAAGGTGTCACGTTGCATGGCCGCGAGCTCGGGTTCGGGGTGCGGACCGAAGCTGACCGCCTGCTGGGGGTCGGTGATCCCGCGGGCTTCCCGGTAGGCGGCCGCGATGCCGGCCCGCCGGATGTATTCCTCGCGCAGCGCCGGGGATGCGTCCGGCGGGAGCACGCCGAGGTGCCTGGCCAGCCACGGCTCGGGGTTCGCAGCGAGGCGCTCGCCGAGTTCCCGGCGCCGTTCGTCGAGCCCGGCGGCCAGTTCATGCGCGACCGGCGGCGCGTTTGCGGGGGTGCGCTGCACCCAGGTCACGTCGTGTCCCGGGTCTGGCAGCTGCAGCCGCCGCAGCCGCCCGTGGAGCACGCTGGCGATGGACCGGGCGCGGTCCATCGGGGCCTCGGTGATGCGGTCGATGAGCGTGTCGATGTCGTGCCCGGCGAGCTGGTAGTGCCGCAGCGTGTGCTGCAGTACCGCCCGGGAGGGCTCCCGCTGGTACCGCCGGGCGTCGGCACCGGTGAGCCTGGCCTTGATCCGGTCGTCCAGCTCCGGGTACAGCCTGGTCCTGATGGCGGCCGACCACAGGTTGAGCAGGTGGCCGGTGCCGCCGGCCCACTCCTGGGATTGCCGGATGTGCTCGGTGGCCGGCAAGTCGTCGGCTTCCCGCTGCATGACGGCTTTGATGACCGATTCCGGGGTGGCCTGCTGGTAGGGCTGCTTGCCCTCGGCCGCGGTGGTGCCGGTGACGACGTGCGCGGTGTTGGCTTGCCGGCCCCGGGTCATCCCGACGTAGAACGATTGCCGCGACAGCGTCTCGGTCACGAGCAAGTGGGCGGTGTCGGCGGTGCGGCCCTGGGCGACGTGCACGTTGCCGGCGTAGGCCAGTTCGGCGCTGCCTGCCAGGTAGGACGCGGGCACGGGGAACGGCTCGGTCCAGGTCCCGTCGAGCCGCTGCCGTTGCACGTCGGCGTACTGCCCGCGCACCGCGGTGATCTTGAGCGTGTCCCTGTTGGTGAGCTTGCGGCCGGCGGCGTCTATCTCGGTGTTGAGCCGGGCGCGGATCAGGTCCCCGGACCCGGCGTGGTTGCCGTCCGACAGCGCGGTCTGTGGCTGGCTGATCCTGCCCATCTGGGCGAGCTTGGCCTGCACCCGGCGGGCCAGTTCGGCGGCCTCGGCGTTGGACCCGGCCAGCAGGAGCACGTCCTTGCCGCGCAGGTGGTCGGCGAGCCACATGGCCGCAGCGCGGTCGTAGCAGGTTTCCTCGTCGGCGCCGCGGATCCGGCCGCGGGTGTCGTAGGCGGCGATCGCGGTGAAGTCCCCGCCGCGCAGCCGCACCGACGCGTCGGCTTCCCACCGGTTATCGAACCGGCGGACCTCGTGCAGCGCGGCGGCGGGGACTTCCTGGGCCAGCAGCCGGAACATGCCCCCGGCTTCGACGGCGCCGAGCTGCCCGGTGTCGCCGGCGAGAATCACCCGCGCCCCGGCTTGCCGGGCGGCTTGGAGGAGCATGGCCAGGTCGCTGGTGGCCAGCTGGCTTGCCTCATCCAGCACGAGCACGTCGTCGTGGTGCACCGGCACGGGCCTGCGCAGCTCGTCGGAGCCTTCCACCTTGCCGAGGAACTCGGCGATGTTGTAGCTCTCGGCCAGGCCCTCGTGCTGCAGGACCCGGGCCGCGTTGGTCGAGGTGGTCAGCCCGATCACCCGCCGGCCGGTATGCGCGGTCCACAGCCGGGCGAACTCGGCCACGGTGTGGGTCTTGCCCGCCCCGGCCGGGGCGATCAGCACCGTCGCCGCCGTGGCGGCGGTGAGCATCACCGCGAGAGCGTCACGCTGCCCGGCGTTCAGCCCAGTGCGTCCAGCGGCCGCGCGCGCTTCCGCGTCGCTGACCAGCTGCGGCACCTTGTGTTTCGCGGCAGTGAGGATCTGTTCTTCGGTGTCCAGGTGGGCCAGGGTGCAGTAGCGTTCCTCGTGCGGCGGCCGGTAGATGCTGCCGCCGTCGGAGGCTCGCACGCCGAGGCTGCTCACGTCGGTGATGTCCGGCGCGGTGACCTGGACGACCTCGGTCCCGGCGCGGCCGGAGACCGCGAGCCTGGCCACTTCGGTGATCAGCGCGTCGGCGCCGGCGCCGGGTTTCAGCACCGGCAGGGCCCGGTGGACCTCGAACCGCAGCTGCGCCATCGACCAGGTCGCGTGAAGCTTCTGCACCTCGGCGACCGCGATCCGCGCCGCCCGGGCCTTCGCGCTGTGATCGAGCACGGGAATCGCACGGGGGGTGAACCGCTCCGCCTGCTCGTGCACCGCGGACAGCGCCTGGACTTCTTCCCGTGCGGTCTGCGCTTCCCACGCGGCCAGCCGCTGCGCGGCGGTGGGCTCGGCCGCCCCGGCCTGCCCGGCGACGGTGCGCCGCGCCTCGGCCTTGCTGCGCCGGGTGTTCTGCGCGGCCTGCTGCCCGAGCAGCCAGATGGTCCGCTTGCCCGGCGGCTTGCCGTGCCTGGCGGTGTAGGCCTCGGTCATCTGCCGCAGCTCGGGGGTCAGCGCCCGGGACCGCGAGCTGAACAGGTCCATCACGTCCTGGCTGACCCCGCCGACCTCGGCGCCGTTGCCGTCCGGGCGGGGCACCATCACGTAGCCGAGCTGGGACAGCCGGGTCTCGGCCACCCGGTCGGCGACCGGAGCGACCGCAAGCCGCAGCTTGTGCAGGGTCTTCGAGTCCAGGGTGCGCCATTTCCCGTCGGCGTGGTCGCCGCGCTGCACCAGGTTGAGGATCGGCACGTGCACGTGAAGCTGCGGGTCGCCGTCCCGGGAGATGTGGTGCAGGAACAGCCCGGCGACCAGGCCGTCGCCGTCCCGCCATTCCCCGGTGCTGGCCGAGTGGTGGCCGGTCCGGGTGAACGTGCCGTGCCGCTCCAGCCACGCCAGCCCGGCCCGGGCCGCGTCCATCAGCGCCTGCTCGATGTCGCCGGCCTTCTTGTCCAGCTCCGCCGCCCTGGCCTCATCGCCGCGTTCCCTGGCCTGGCAGGCCGATACCCGGTAGGAGGCGTGCAGCACCGACACCGACTTGACCGCGGAGATGGTCAGGTCGAAGTACGGCACCCGGTGCGGGTCCTTCGCCCGCTCCGCAGCCCGCACCTCGGCCAGCTCGACGGCACTGGCGAACGGGTGCGCGGCCAGGTACGCGGCCACCGCGGCGTCTTCGCGCCGCCCGGCCGCCTTGGCCTGGCGCCGCCTGGCCAGCTGCTCCCCGCCGGGCCCGATCCCCTGCTGGTACAGCCGCTCGATCACGGCCGGGTCGACCTGGCCGGCAAGCCCGAGCCGGGCAGCCGCCTTCCCGGCCCACTGCCCCGGCGGCTCCCCGCCCGCGGTGTAGTACGACATGGCGCCCGCGCACCCGCCGGCGCCCTGCCCGCGGGTGAAGTAGGCAACGTCGTGACCCGCGCGGAGCGTCGCCGTCGTTGTCACGATAAGTCACCGTCACAGAACTGACCGCAAGCATCTGTCGCTGATGCCTGTCTAGGACCGGCCTTTCAGTACTCCAGCATAATGCAAGTCAGCACGGATAATACGAATTTGCGTTCAATGCAGTCAGCGCGTTAGGTGCCGTGATTGCTTACGTCTTGTGCATCACCGGCTGTGCGTGCGTCGGGTGGCTGGCGCGACCGTGCAAGCCTTGATAACGGGGAACGTTGTGCGCTTGCCGAGGCTGTGTCAGGTAGCGTTTCGTTGTCGAGTTGAGCCGGGGAAGTCTGGCAGGGGATCACCGGCCGGGGAACGCGCGGCGCAAAGCCGCCTCGTACTATCCAGGTCCGGTCGGCGGCGTTGGCCGCGCAGTGGCCGCCGCTGATCCAGCCCGGCCGCCGAGCCGGTGGTGGACCCGGTCACCTGGCCAGTCAGCGGCCCCGGCCGCCGGCAACGCCGATGTCTCGCTGACCAGTGCCGGCGAAACAGGCTGGACCTGTGCAGGTGCGCGCAGAGCCGGCGCCGGCGCCCGTGGCATTTATGCAGGTAGCGGACTCGCGGCACTGGATCGGGTCTCTTGTTGGCTGCAGCCCGGCGGTATGGCGCCCTTCAGGGTTCAGTGGCGCGTCACCGAACGGGATTCACTGCCGAGCCGAGGTCGGACTCGATCACCTCGCGGGCAGCGACGGCCACCGGATCGTGATGACGATGGAGTCCTGCTCGGCTTGCCAGGAGTGGTCGATGCCGGGACCCCAGACTACGTAATCGCCTTGCCGTTTGAGCGTGATGCTGCCGACTGTCAGGTCTAGCCGGAACTGGCCGCTTACCAGCAGGAGCATCGTGGTCCGCTGGTCGTCCGTCGTCCATCCGGAGCGGGTATCCCCGGCCGGGTGGATGCCCCACTTGACCTCGAGGGCCTCGGTGGAACGGGGACCCGAACTTGCGGCATCGACGAAGTGGCCGAGCAGCCATCCCCTGTACTCGCCCGCATCCTCGCTGGCGTTACCGGCGTACCAGTTGTCGGCCACTGCTAGACCTCCAGGTCGACGGTTGGCAAGTTCACCCGGCGGCTGTCGGCGGCAGCCAGGCGCCGGAAAGCCTGAAGCAGGGCAAACAGGCCCTCGTTACTCCAGGCGGGGTCGTGGCAGAGCTGCACGAGAAGGTCGCGGTCAAGACTGGAGTAGCAGCGCAGGCCGGCTGATTCCCAGTTCGCCTGGATGCTTCCGCCGAAACGGTCCCACCAGTCCTCGTCGCTGATGACGATCAGGCTTGCGAACTCGAAGTTGCCGCTGACCAGGTTGAGGCCGAAACCGGTGCACTCCACGCTCCATCGCTGCCCGTCGGCGTGATCGGTGAGCCAGCGCATCGGCTCGGACAGCAAGCTGCGATGCATGGGCTCCGCCCGCAGCTGCCCCTGATGAGTCGAGTCGACATCCTCGCGGCCGAGCAGTTCTTCCTCAAGCTCGCGCTCCAGTGTCGCGGCGAGCGCCGCATCGGCACTGTGATCGCTTATTGGCTGGTGAAATGCCTTCGGGATCACGGCCAGGCGCCGGGCCGCGTTCAGCACCGAACCTGAGCGCTCCTGGATCAGGAGCAGGTAATCCGGGCGGCCAGCCCGGGTGTGACTGCCGGGGCGGGCGATCGCGCACAAGGCGAGCGGTCCGCCGGCGCAGAGACGCTGATCGAGCCCAAGCACGGCGGCCGTGTCGGGAAGGAAACGGTCGCGTAGCGGAAGAGCGTCGGGCAGGCAGTGCCGGCCATGAGCCACGGCGTCGACGAGTTCGGTTTCTAGAAGGTCCATGGTCAGGGCGTAGTCGACGAACTCAGTGATCGTTACGGCCGCGCTCAGGAGACCCCGGCTGGCCTCGATCGAGAGCAGGTCGTATATCGGTGCGTTGACCAGCCGTGTGCCGGTGGTGACGACCTCGGCCAGTCGCTGCACGGCAGCGTCGGCCACCAGGTCGTCGAGGTGCGGGGCAGCGGGCCCGGAACCGCTCGATAGCGTCACGGACTGGCGCATCGCGTGGAGTGGAACATCGAGGTCGAGCCACCCGGGCCGGGTGAGCACGCTCGTCTCCAGCCGTTCCCCGCAGCACCGCACCCGGTACGGCTTGCACTCATCGAACCCTGCGGCGTAATAGGTGCTCAACGCAGCAGCGACCTGCTGACGGGTGACCCTCCCCCGCCTATGCCCGGCATCCTGCAGATCCCGTGGGTCCAGGTTTGACAGACGGGCAGCGACTTTACGCCGGGTAGTACCGGGTTCCCATCGCGCATGGCGGTCCAGCCAGTCCAGCGACGTAGCGATGTGCAGATCACGCGCCAGCCTGATCTCATTATCATCAGCTGCAGCGGGTTCTCCGGCCTCCCGCGGGACTTTGGAGCCTGCGACTATCTCGCATGCGATCACGATATGGCCCGGCGGGGCCACGGTGGTCTCCCACGCCGTGAGCAGGTCCAGGGACGGTGTCCATCCCAGCAGGCGGCCTAGTGCCGCCGCGAACGCGTCAGCGGTCAGCCCGGATTGCTTCCTAGCCGCGGCGACACGGCTGCAAGCCAGGCTTACCACATCGGGCCGGTACTGCCGCCGTGAACCGAGCAGGACCACATCTGGCGGGTGAGGGTCGTCCGGCATTTAGCCCACCCGCCTGCCGGATGTGGTGATGCCCTCCTCATAGGGATACGGCTGCCCCGTGCTGTGGTAGAGGTTGATGAGCTGCGCCTGGAGAAGCGCCATGGTCTCCCGGAGAGAGGCGATTTCTGATTCCAGCTTTTCCACTCGCACGGCCGTGTCGGTCGGCCCTTCGGGCCCGGCTCGCCGTATCACAGGCAGCGGGTCGCTGACGAAGACGCCCTTGCCCTGGTGAGTGCGCACGAGTGATTGGGTCCGCAGTTCCCTGATCGCGCTGCGAACGACCGTAATGGACACTCCGTAGTGTTCCATGAGAGCGCCATACGACGGCAGCTGGCTACCGGGCTTGTACCTGCCCTTGAGGATGCCCGCGCGGAGGTCATCTGCGACCTGCAGGTACGCAGGCCTACCGGACCAGTCGGCCATGCGTCCATCCTCTCGTAGCACTCAGTGCCCCTAGCTAACGAGTTCAATACACCTAACCCGCTGCCCCTTCGCTTGACAAGACGTAGTACCTAGTGCACTCTGAGACAGAGTGGCTGAGTGATCCGGTGTCGGGGCTTCCGCTGCCGCGGGTGCCAGCAGTGCAGCAGCCGACGGCCGGGCCTCTGCGCCAACGAGGAGGAGTCCTTGTGAGCGATCAGCAGGTGACCGCACCGCTAGCCGACGCTGCAGTGCCGCCCCAGTTGCTTGAGGCGATGGCGCGGGCGGTGGTGGCGGCACTTACACCGCCGTCTCGGCCGGCGGCCACCCGGGCCGACGGGGCGGCGGATTTCCTGACCGCCGGGGAGTTCGCGCGGCGGCTGGGGGTGTCCCGGGAGACGGTGCGGCGGCTGGCGATCGCCGGCGTGGTGCCGCACACGGTGGTCAGCCGCGGTACCCGGAAGACCATGCGCCGGTTCCCCCGCCGGTTCGCCGACGAGTTCGCCGCCAGCGGCCTGGACGTGGCCGGGCTGGCCGAGTTCGCCGCCAGGTGGCGGGCCCGGATGGCCGGGGGCCTGCGGTGACAGCCAGCCGGGCGCCGCGCGGCTGGCGCGGCGGTTCCCCGCCGCGGGCCGGTCAGGACCCGGGGTCCGGGCTGGCCCGCACGCCGGCGAGCCGGGGCCTGGCGCAGGCCGCGTCCAGGCCGGGGCGGCCGGGATGAGCCGCCGCGCGCCGAAAGGCCCCCCGGCGAGCGAGGTCGGGGACGCCTACGTGCTGCACCTGGTGCCCCGGTACAAGCACGCCGGCCATTACAGCGGGTTCAGCAAGGACCTGCTGGCGCGGCTGGCCGCGCACGCCGGAGGCCGCGGGGCGCGGCTGATGGAGGTGCACGCGCAGGCCGGCGGCACGTTCCTGATCGGCCGGGTGGAACACGGCGTCACCCGGGACCGGGAGACGGTGTTCAAGGAAAGCAGCGCCGCGAAGGTCTGCCGCATCTGCAAGGGCGGCCCCGAGGTCGAGGTCCCCGGCTGGAACGCGCCCGGCCCGCCCGCGGCGCGGGCCGCCGCGGAGCTGACGCCCGCCGGCCTCGGGCTGACCGCGGACCCGGCGGCGCGGTGGGTGGCCACGGCCCCGGACCTGCAGGCCCCGCTCCCGCAGGCCCCGCCGCCGGAACCGGACGCCGCCGCGGACGCGCCGCAGCTGCCGGAATCCATCTGGGAAGCCGAGCCGGAGGCCGGGCAGTGAACCAGGCCGAGGCGATCCAGGCCGCCGAGCTGGCCGAGGCCGAGGGCCGGTACCGGCTGCAGCTGGCCCGGGAGTCGTTCGCGGCCGGGTTCGCCGCGGGCCGGCAGGCGCACCTGTCCGGCGGCTACCAGGCCGGGTTCGACCTCGGCCACGACACCGGCCTGTCGGCGCGGCAGGACACCCGGGCCTACGTGCACGGCATCATGGACGGCTTTGCCGCCGGCACCAAGGCCCGCCAGGAATTCGCGGCCCGGCTGCTGCACCGCGGCCAGCCCGCCCCGCACCGGGAACCCGAAATGGAGGCAGGATCATGAACGACACCGGCAGCCCCGGCACGGTCACCGCCGCCGGGTCCGCCACCCCCGCCGCCGGGCCGCTGCGGGCGGCCTGCGAGCTGGCCCGGATGACCAACTGCGGGTACTGCTGGGCGCGGCCGCAGCAGCCGTGCACGGCCGGACCGGGCGGCGCGGCCGGCTATCACCTGGCCAGGTTCGCCCGCGCCGCCCGCCGCGGCCTGATCACCCCGGCCGGGTTCGACGCGGCGCTGGCCGCCGCAGGCGACGGCATGTACAGCGGCGCCGCCGTCGTCTTCGACGTGCCCGGGGCCCGCGCCGAGGACCACGCACGGGGTGCATCATGACGGGCGCGCCGCTGGGCCCGTTCGAGACCGAACGGGACGCCCTCGGCCACCCGGCCGTCCGCGCCGTCTACGACGCGTCCGGCAAGGACCCCGGCCCCGGGAAGATGCAGCCGCGCAACCACCGGCTGCTGTGCGAGGCGGTGTCGGCGGCCGGGATCGCTCTGGGTGCCTATGACCACCGCATCGTGTCGTGGCTGAGCACATGGGAGCCTGCCACGGTCGCCGTGGTGGCCGGGATGATCGGCCGCGCCTGGGAGGCCGGGCAGGCGGCCCGCGCGCATGCGGCGGGACGCGCCGCCGCGGCGGCGGGGGTGGCGGACCCGGCGGCGGTGACCGTGCCGGGGCTGCTGCACGCGGCCGCGGACTCGCTGGCCGTTGACCTGGCGGTCTGGGCGGCGCGTGATCCGGCGGCGCCGTCGCCTCCGCGGTGATCGTCGCGCTGTCGGCGCTGCGGTCCCGGCTGGAAGGAGACCGGCAGTGAGCGCCTGGGGCGACATCCCCCCGGCCGCGCGGCGGGGCCGCGGGAGGCAGCGGGACCGCGGGCCCGGCCTGCCGGCCTGGCCGGGCGGCTGGACGGTGCCCGGTGGGCGCGGAGCTGGCCGCGCGGCGCACCGCCGCCGCGGCGGTCCTGGCCGGGTACCGGGCCGCCGCGGCGTCGGCGCCGGTGTCCCGGCCGCCCGGCCGCGAGTGGATGCTGCGGCTGGCGGACATGCTGGGCCTGCTGCTGGACGCCCTCGCCGGCGCCGGGGCCGGGGAGGAGGACGTGTGTGGCGGCCTGGAGCCCTACTGCGCGGAGTGCGGCCACTGGACCGGCCTGTTCCTCGGCGCGGGCGGCTGGAAGCACTACCGGGGCGACCCGCGGGGCGGGAAGCGGGAACCGTACGACGATCCCGGGCACGACCCGGTGCCGGCGTGGTGCGAGCCGCCGGGCCGTGTCCTGTCCCCCGCCGACCTCGCGGCCGTCATCCGCGCGCTGGAGGACGCCGCGGCGTACCGCCGGGACCGTGCCGCCGCCTACTGCTACGACTGCGCCGACTCGCCCGCGGAAGCGTGCGAGGCGCACCTGGACGACCTGGACCAGGCGGACGCTTACGACCAGGTCGCCGCGACGCTGCGGGCCGCAGAGGAGGACCAGCGATGACCAGCTTCTACGACTACGACGACCCGGACTACTGCCCCGAGACCAGCGACGGGGTGCATTGCGGGCACTGGCACGACGGGGACCAGTGCTGCGCCTGCGGGCTGTACGGCCCTGAGCCGGAGGATTACGAGGGGCCCGGCGAGTTCACGCCGGCCGAGGAGGACCCGTGGTGACGATCCCGGTGCCGCAGCCCCTCGGGGCGCCGTGCGCCCTGTGTGACCTGCCCGCCCGCCTGCCCGCGCCCGCCGCCGGCCAGCGGGTCCGCCTCGCGGTGCGGCTGCCCGGACAGGAGAACCGGTGACACTCCCGCTGACCCGCACGCAGCGCGGACCATGACCCGCAACGTGACGGCGGGGGCCGCCTGCCTGCCAAGCCCGGCGGCCCCCGCCCAGACCAGAACCCGATGGAAAGGACCCGATCCGGTGAAGATCATCGCACCGTCATGGCGGCCGTCGCGAGCCTGCCTGGACGCGGCAACCGCCCGCACCGCCGCGGCGATCGCCGCCGGCGCCGCCCCGGCTGAGATCCAGCGCGCCGCCGAGATCGAAGAAGCCGTGCACACCGCCTACCTGCAAAACCCCGGCGCCGACGCCGAACTGCAACGCGAAGCCGAAGCCGGGGCAGCGGCATGACACCCGCCGCGCGCCCAGCCCGCGCTGCCGCAGCGGCGCGCCGGGAGCCTGCCAGCACACCGCACGCCGCGGCGGCACGGTGACCAGCCGCGGCGCGGGGCCGTTCCGCTGGTTCCGGGCGAACGTGGTCCGCCTGCCGTGCCCGGACTGCGGGTGCCCCACCGCGGCCGGGTTCGACCGTGACGACACCCTCAGCCCCCCGGCCCGGTGCGCCGCCTGCAGCGCCGACGCGATCAGCAACGAGATCCAGTTCTCCAGGGCCCGGCTCGGCTACCCGGTCACCGAGCAAGGGCCCTGCGCCCGCTGCCGCGCGCCGGCGCGCATCTACGGCCCGCACGGCCGCCCGGTATGCCCGGCATGCCGCCCCCAGGCCGCCGGCCCGCCGACCGGCAACCCCGCCGCCGCGGCGACACCGCGGGCGCGGCCGCCCGCGGCCCGGCCTGCCCCCGGACCGGAACACGGCCAGCCCGAGCTATCCGCATAGACACAACACGGAAGAGAGGACCCAGGTGATTCCCGGCATGACCAGCGGGCCCCGCGGCCCGGTCCAGATGATCTCCGGCCGCCTGCACAAGGACGCCGACGGCGGCTGGCAGGCAGAAACAGTCACCCGCGAGCTGCCCGCCCGCCGGGACCGCGCTCCCGGGTCGGCGCTGATCGCGGCGGCCGCCTGGCTGCTGGCCGCCATCGGCTGCGGGGCGCTGTACGTCTCGTTCTCCGCGCAGCGGCAGTACGTGTTCGCGGCCCGGCACCAGGCCGCCGCCAGCATCACCGAGGCGCTGCTGCTGGACCTGCTGATGATCTGCTTCACCCTGCTCGCGCTCGGCCTGTCCCGGGCCGGCAAGCCCTGCCGCACCGAACGGGCGCTGATCCTGGCCTGCGCGATCGCGTCGGCCTACATGAACATCTCCGCCGCCGACACCGCCTCGCCCCGGTCGGTGGCCGCGTACGCGGTCGCGCCGGTCGCGCTGGCCGTCGTGGTCGACCGGGTCGTCGCGGTGATCCGCAGGCACGTCCTCGCCGACGCCGAGGACAGCGCCTGGACGGCCGCGGGCCGCGCCGCGGCCGCCGCCGCCAGGCTCGCCGGGCTGACCGCCCTGTACACGCTACGGCTGTGCCTGGCCGCCGGGGAGACAGCCAAGGGCCTGCGGCAGATCGTGCTCGACGCCGCCCCGCTGCCGGGCGCTCTCCCGGCGAGCACCCCCGGCGGCCAGCAGCCAGGCACCTCGCCGCCCTGCCCGCCGCCGGCCGCCGCAGCGCCGGTCACCAAGAAGGCCGCGTTCCTCGCCCTGTACCGGTCGCACCGCGACTACGGCAACCGCGCGGTCGCCAGCAAGGTGGCCGCAGAGCTGGCCCCGGCGGCCGGGCTGCAGGCGGGCACCGCCCGCAGCTACGCCTACGAGGAAATCGGCAAGCGCACACAGGCGGCCAGCGGAGGCGCATCGTGACCGCTATCGTCCTCGTCGCCCTGGCGCTCGCGCTCATCCTCGCGATCGGCGTGTTCGTCAAGTCGACGCTGCTGTCATCGCACCGGGTACGGCGGATGCGCTGGCGCATCCTGTTCCGGCTGCGGCCCGGCCCCGGGTTCGCCAGCTGGTGGGAGATCACGTTCCGCTGGTCCCGGCTGGCCGCGCTGCACCACGGCCGCCGCGCCCGCCCCGGCATGAAGATCCACCACCGGGCCGCCTCACGCACCACGCAGTACGCGGTCAGGCTCGGCCGGGCCCAGTACGGCCGCCGCGTCTACGGCCGCGCCGAAGACCACCGGCTCATCCGCGGCACCCCCAGATCCGGCAAGACCGCCATGCTCGCCGACCAGGTCATCGACCACCCCGGACCCGCCCTGGTCACCGAATCCCGCCCCGACATCTTCCACGCCACCGCCGGGTGGCGGGCCCGCCTCGGCCCGCTGGACGTGTTCAACCCGCAAGGGGTCTCCGGCATCCCGTCCACCTTCGGCTGGGGCATGACCATCGGCTGCGAGGACCCGGCCGAGGCGATCCTGCGCGCCGGCGACCTCGTCGGCGCCGTCGCGAACACCGGGGAGATGCAATGGTGGGTGGAGAAGTCCGCGACCGCGCTGGCCGCGGGCCTGCACGCCGCCGCGTTGGTCGGCGGCGACATGGGTGACGTGTGGGCCTGGTCCAGCCACGGCTACGGCGCCATCCTGGACGCGCGCAACGCGCCCGGCGCGTCGCTGCAGCTGTTCGGCGCGCTCGCCGAGCTCGACCGGCCCGGCAAGACCGCCGACTCCATCCGGCTGACCATGAGCAAGGCCCTGGCCTGGCTCGCGGTACCGCAGATCCGCGCCATGGTCACCGGACCGGCCGCGGTGCCGTTCGACGTGGCCCGGTTCACCGCGGGCAACGGCACCATCTACATGCTCGCCGAAGCCGGGGACGGCAACCCCTGCGCCCCGCTGTTCCGCTGCTTCACCAGCCACCTGCACCGCGCCGCCCGCCACCACGCGCTCGCCCTGCCGCACCGCAAGCTCGACCCCGGGCTGCTGTTCGCCCTCGACGAGCTGCACATCTGCCCCGTCGACCTGCCCTCCTGGCTCGCCGACTCCGCCGGCAAGGGCGTCCAGATCGCCGCCGTCATCCACTCCCGCGGCCAGCTGCGCGACAAGTACGGCGAGCACGGCGCCGACACCGTCCGCGACACCGCGGCGACCAAGATCTTCATGCCGGGCATCCACGACGCAGACACCCTCGAAGACATTTCCAGGGTGTGCGGCACCACCAGCAGGGGACGGGACGCCGAGCGGGTCCTGCCGCCGGAGCTGATCGCTCAGCTGCCCGCCTGGCGGGCGCTCGTCGTGTCGGTCAACCGGGCACCGCTGATCGTCAAGTTCCGCCCGCACTGGCGCCGCCTCGCCGTTCGGCTGCGCCGCGCCCCGGCCATCCCCTACCTTGAGCCAGTCAGCCGCCCGCAGCACGTCACCGGCACCGTCACCGACATCACCGCCCGCCGCCAGGCCCAGCCCGCGCCGCCCGCGGCCGCCGGCGCAGACGATGACAAGTCAGCCTGACCCGCCCGTCGGCGAGACGGTCGCCGCCCTCGCCGTGCAAGTCGCTGCCCTCCGCGGCCAGGTCCGCGCGATCAACCGCAGGCTCGACCAGGCCGGGCTCCGCGGCGACGTGAACCTCGCTGCCAGGTTCGAGCAGCTCGCGCAGACAGTCGCCGAAACCCTCGACGCGGCCGCGGCCCGCCGGGCCACCGCGCCCTACTGGATCGGCCTGGACCCCGACACCCGCAGCACGCGACTTGCAGAGCTGCGCCACTGGGTCGACACAGTGCTCCGCACCCAGTACGGCGGCTACGAGCTGCGGGGCTGCTGGGCCAGCCACATCCACGTCGTCTGGGAGCTGTCCACCCTGGCCGCCGAATGGCATCGCACCTACAGCGGCCTGCGCCCCGACCTCGGCCGGGCGCTGGAGTTCTACGATCGCTGGCTACCCGGCACCATGCGCCGCATCAGCGAATACACCCGGGCCTGCGCCGGGCAGTGCAGCATGTCCCGCCGGCCCTACGACTGGATGGCGCGCTGACAACGATCATGCATCGCCACCAGGGCGGCGAGCCCGAAGATACGCCGCGACATCGAGTACTCCCGCCAGTCCCGCCGGCTCACGCCGGTCCGCCACCCCGCGACCCTGCGGACAGCGAGCGGCCCCGGCTGAGCGAACCTGTGCCGCTCCGCGATGCGATCGCGGAGTTCATAGCGACGCTCGCCGCCGACGTGCCGCCACGGTGCAACCATCGTGCAAACGCCGTGCGGTCAACCGGACCGTCACCAGGAACGTGATTACCGAACCTGCGCTACCTCGGCCCTACCGGGCTGGGCCCGCCGCTCCCGAGGTCAGCTGCGCCAGGCGGACGGCCGCGCGCCGGTCGACCTCGGATACCGGGTCGGCGTAGTGCTTCAGCGTGGTCGCGCCCCCGCCGGAATGGCCGAGCCGCGCGGCGGTGTTCCCAAGGTCGAAACCCTCCGCGAGCATCTGGCTGGCGGTGTAGTGTCTGATCCTCTTGATATCGAGGTCGACGCCGGCCGCCGTGGCGAGGTCCCGCACCCGGTGGGTCACCCAGTCGGGGTTCCACGGCCGCGCGTGCGCGGGGTCATTCGAGAACAGGTAGGCGGTGGCCGGGATGGTCACCCCGACCGCGGCCAGCGCCGCCGTCACCTCGTCCACGGCCTCCTGAACCAGCGCGCAGGTGACTGGGTCGATCGCGATGTACCGGTCCTGGTGGGTCTTGGTATCCTTCCGGAGCTTCCGGCCGCCCTTGACCACGTAGCTGAACGCGACATGCACCACGCCGTTGCCGAGGTCGACGTCGCGGACCTGGAGAGCGCACAGCTCGCCCCTGCGCGCGCCAGTGATCGCAGCCAGCCATATGTACAGCGCTATGTCGCGCCGCCCGGCGCCGCGGGCCTGACCGATCACCTTCACCACATCGGCGGGCGGCGTGGCGGGCCTCTTCTTCTGCGTCACCGTGGGCGGTTTCGCGGAATCCGCGGGGTTGCGGTCGATCCACTCCCAGCGCTGGGCCGCGTCGAACGCCCCGGACAGGATGCTGTGAATGTTGCGGATCGTGCTCTTGGTCATGGGCTTGCAGACGTGCGGCCTGCACCCGGACAGCCTGCAATCGTGACCCGGGCGCGGCCGGGCAGGCTGGCCGCCGGGCGTGTCGTCCGGCCCGGGCTCGCCGGTGATCGTCGTGGTCCTCCCGTGGCGGATATGCACCAGGCCGTCCTCGGCGAGCGCCAGCAGC
>Ga0209061_1003877_pt1 | contig 15379 bp, 13 predicted proteins | sample Coa_R1_10_FD_187157 | JGI IMG/M metagenome (GOLD analysis project Ga0209061, IMG submission 187157) | Surface soil microbial communities from Centralia Pennsylvania, which are recovering from an underground coalmine fire - Coalmine... | ecosystem: Environmental > Terrestrial > Soil >...
TGCCGCAGTTTGATTGAACAGTCGGTCAGGGTCAGTGTCGCGCCGCCTCCGGCGCTTGGCAAGCAGTGGGAGGCGTCGAAGGCGGCGGTCACCTCGCGACCGCCTCCGCCATCTGCTCGAAGTTGGCGAGGAAGCGCTCGACGTCCTCGTCGCCGTGCTGCACCGAGAGCATCCACTGCTCCGTCTTGCCCCAGGGAGGCAGGAAGACCCCCCCGTTGTGCTGGAAGAGCCAGTGGAGGTGGTTGTAGCGGTCGTCGACCTCGAGGAAGTCGCGGTAGTCCCGCACCGGCTCGGACGAGAAGGTGACGCAGCCCTTGGCGCCGACGGAGACGACGTGGGCCTCGAGGCCCGCTCGGGCGATACAGGCGCCGAGGCGCTCGTCGATCCGGCGCCGCAGGCGCCCGAGCCGCTCGTAGGCCTCCGGCGTGGCGACCTTCTCCAGCATGGCCCTCGTCGCGGCCATCGAGAGGGGGTTGCCGTTGAAGGTGCCCACCATCTCGTAGCGGCCGTCGGCGACGTGGCCCATCAGCTCCGCCGTCCCGCCGACGGCGCCCGCGATGAGCCCTCCCCCGATGGCCTTCGCGAGGCAGACGAGGTCCGGCGTGACGCCGTAGGCGGCCGTCGCCCCGCCGGGACCCGCGGCGAGCCCGGTCTTCACCTCGTCGAAGGCGAGCAGGGCGCCGTGGCGGTGGAGAAGGTCCTTCAGCCCGGCGAGGTAGCCCGCGACCGGCGGCACGATGCCGGCGTTCATCATGATCGGCTCGACGATCATTCCCGCCACCTCGCCGGGGCGGGCCTCGAGGATCGCCTCGAGCGAGCCGAGGTCGTTGAAGGTGGCGACGAGCGTGAGGTCGGTGATCGCGTCCGGGATGCCGGCGCTCGACGGGAGGCTCCGGGGGCGGTCGGCGGGCCCGAGGTCCTCCCCGTCGGGAGCGACCGACACCTGCACCGAGTCGTGGTGGCCGTGGTAGCAGCCCTCGACCTTCACGATGAGGTCGCGGCCTGTCACAGCCCGCATCAGGTGGACGGCGTCCATCGTGGCCTCGGTCCCGGAGTTGGTGAAGCGCCACAGCGGGAGGCCGAAGCGCCGCCCCAGCTCCTCAGCGACGGCGACGGCGTCCTCGCTCGGCTGGGCGAAGTGGGTGCCTCGGGTCACCTGGCGCTGCACGGCTTCGACGATGGCGGGATGGGCGTGGCCGGCGAGGCCGGCGCCGTAGCCGCCGTGGAGGTCCACGTACTCGTTGCCGTCGACGTCGAAGATGCGCGAGCCCTCGCCTCGTTCAATGAACACCGGCTGGGGGCGGGTGATCTGCCAGCTGCTCGTCACGCCGCCGGCGAGTGATCGGCGGGCCCGCTCCCACAGCGTCCGCGAGCCGGGCTGGCGGGCGAGGAAGATCGCCTCCTGCTCGGCGATGAGGCTGTCGACGAGGTCGCTCTCGCCGGTCCGGACGGGCGGGGTGTGGATGACCACGGCTGGTCGGGCTCCGTTTCTCGGTCGGGGCGTGCCGCCGACTCTCGTCACTGGTCGCTGGGCTTGACTGAACATTCAGTCTATGACAGCCTGGCGCCGTGGGCAAGGGGGCGGGGCGGGCGGCGTGAGGGGCTCAGCAGCCGCCGGCCGGGGCGAACTGCCCCTGCCCTGGCGACGGGGCGTCCACGAACCCGCCGGGGCCAGGGCGCAGCACCGCTCCGAGGTGCACGACGTACCATTGCCCGCGCCAGGAGATGAGCGAGGCGATGCCGATCGAGCGGGTGGCACCGTCCTGCTCGTAGACGAGCCGCACGCCCGGTGCGTGCCAGTAGCCGATCGAGTTGTAGCAGTAGCCCGGCGGGATCCAGGCGACTTCCGCCGTGTCGACGGCGACGTAGAGGAGCCTCGCGTCCCGCCCGTCGGGGCTCGCCATCACGTAGTCGTGGGCGGCGGCGAGGTCCTCGGCGAACTCGGCCACGAGCCGGTCCCGCCAGTCGGCGTCCGGGTCGGCGATGGCCTTCAGCTGGTCGTAGGCGGCCTCCGGGAAGAAGGCCCAGATCGCCGTCGGGAGCGAGTCGGTGAGGATGCCCTGCCAGAGGTCGTCCATCTCGGTGTGGAACTGGGCCGTGGCCGCGCTCGGGATGGGACCTGCGGCGGTGTCGGTCTGGGGGAGGGCGCCGGCGGGATTGGTCCGCAGCGGAGCAAGGGTGGTGGTCGTCGGGGCAAGCGTCGTCGTGGTCGTCGTCGCCACGGTGGTCGTGGTCGAGGTGGTGGTGCTCGCGCGGGCCGCCGGAGCGCGGCGCCGGTGCACCGCATGCCCGGGCGCGAGGTGGTGGACGGCGGCCGGTGCCGCTCTGCTGCACGCGCTCGCTGCCAGCGAGACGGCCGCGAGGGCGGCGACGACGGCGCGGCGGCCGACCGGACCCACGGGCCGAGAGTACCGAGGTCGGCCCTGCCCGCGCCGGGCGCCCACAGCTCCGTCCCGCTCCCCGCGCCCCCGAGCGCCCGAGCCGTGGCGCCGGCACCGGCCATGGTGCAGAGTCGGTGGGCCGGGAACCGGGAACGGGGCCCGTCGTCGATGGTGAGCCGAGGAGGAGCCAGGTGATGGAAGAGGTGCGAGGCGTCGTGGCGAGAGGCAGAGGCGAGCCGGTCTCGGTCGAGACCGTGGTCGTGCCGGCGCCGGGACCGGGAGAGGCCCTCGTGAGGGTGCAGGCCTGCGGGGTCTGCCACACCGACCTGCACTACCGCGAAGGGGGGATCAACGACGACTTCCCCTTCCTGCTCGGCCACGAGGCGGCAGGGATCGTCGAGGCGGTGGGCGAGCACGCAAGCGGCGTCGCGGCCGGGGACTTCGTCGTGCTCAACTGGCGGGCGGTCTGCGGCGAGTGCCGCGCCTGCCGGCGGGGACGGCCCTGGTACTGCTTCGCGACCCATAACGCGAGCCAGAAGATGACCCTTGCCGACGGCACGGTCCTCACGCCCGCGCTCGGGATCGGTGCCTTCGCCGAGAAGACCCTCGTGGCGGCGGGGCAGTGCACGAAGGTCGACCCGCGGGCCCGCCCGGAGGCGGCGGGGCTCCTCGGCTGCGGCGTCATGGCAGGCCTCGGGGCCGCCATGTGGACGGGCCAGGTCACGAGGGGCGACTCCGTCGCCGTCTTCGGCTGTGGCGGGGTGGGATGCGCCGCGATCGCGGGGGCGGTCCTCGCGGGGGCCACGACCGTGATCGGGGTCGACCTCGATCGGCGCAAGCTGGAGCTGGCCCGGCTCCTCGGGGCGACCGACGTCGTCGACGCCTCGTCCGAGGACCCGGTGGAGGCGGTGAGGGCGCTCACCGGCGGCCACGGGGCCGACGTCTGCATCGAGGCGGTCGGGAACCCGAAGGTCTTCGAGCAGGCGTTCTACGCCCGCGACCTCGCCGGCACTCTCGTGCAGGTCGGCGTGCCGACGCCGCAGATGCGGATCGACCTGCCGATGATCGAGCTGTTCGGCCGGGGTGGGCGGATCGCCCCCTCCTGGTACGGCGACTGCCTGCCGAGCCGGGACTTCCCCATGCTCGTCGACCTCTACCTTGCGGGCCGGCTCGACCTCGACCGTTTCGTCTCGGAGACGATCGGCCTCGACGGGGTGGAGGAGGCCTTCGCCCGCATGGAGCGGGGCGAGGTGCTCCGGTCGGTCGTCGTGCTCTGAGCGTCCCTCGGCCGCCGGCGGCAGCTCACGGGTTGACGAGCACGGCCGCGCCCTCGACGCGGCCGTGGGCGAGGTCGGCGAGGGCCCGGTTCGCCTCCTCCATGGGATAGGGCTGCGCCATCACGGTGATCTTGATCCGGGCGGCCAGATCGAACAAGGCCCGGCCGTCCTCGCGGGTGTTGGCCGTGACGCTGCGCAGGCTGCGCTCGTAGAACAGGTGCCGCTCGTAGTCGAGCGGCGGGATGGCGCTCAGGTAGATGCCCGCGACCGCGACCGTCCCGCCGCGACCGAGCGCAGCGAGCGCTCGGGGGACGAGGTCGCCGGCGGGGGCGAACACGACGGCCGAGTCGAGCGGCTCGGGAGGCTCCTTGCCGCCCGCGCTCGCGGCGCCGAGCTCGAGGGCGCGCTCGCGGGCGGCCGGCGAGCGGGTGACCACGTGGACCCTCGCGCCCTCGGCGATGGCGACCTGCGCCGCGAGGTGGGCGGAGGCGCCGAAGCCGTAGATCCCGAGCGCTCCGCCGGGCGGCAGATCGGCTCGCCGCAGCGCCCGGTAGCCGATGATGCCGGCGCAGAGCAGGGGAGCGGCCTGCTCGGCGCTGAACGACTCGGGGAGGTGGTAGGCGTAGCTCTCCTCGCAGAGCGCGAGCTCGGCGTAGCCGCCGTCGCGGTCCCATCCGGTGAAGGCCGGCTCGAGACAGAGGTTCTCCTGCCCGGCCCGGCAGTGCCGGCAGGCGCCGCAGGTGCGGGCGAGCCAGGGGATGCCGACCCGGTCGCCGACCGAGGTGGCCGTCACGCCCGGCCCGACGGCCTCGACGACGCCCACCACCTCGTGGCCTGGCACGACGAGCGGCCGCTTCGGGGGGAGGTCGCCTTCGGCGAGGTGGAGATCGGTGCGGCAGACCCCGCAGGCCTGGACACGCACGAGGAGCTCGTGCTCGGAGGGCTCGGGGAGCTCCCGGTGGACGCGGACGAGCGGGTGGTCGTCGATCGGCCCGGGCTCACCGACGGCCCAGGCCCTTGTCGGCACGCGCACCGCGACAGTCTGGACCTCGCGGCGGCCCGCGCCGGCGCAGCCCGCAGCCGCTAGCTTCCGGGCATGCCCGGCTCCATCCTCGGCACCGCCGTCCGCCGCCTCGAGGACCCTCAGCTGCTGACCGGGGGCGGGACCTTCGTCGGCAACCTCCGGGAAGAGAACCTGGCGCACGCCGTCTTCGTCCGCTCGCCGCACGCGCAGGCCCGGATCCTCTCGGTCGCCCCGGAGGCGGCTCTCGCCGCCCCCGGCGTGATCGCCGTCGTCGACGCGGCGGGGCTCGGCCTCGATCCCTTCCACCCCTTCATGGTGCTGAACCCCGCCTGCGCCCGGCCGGCGCTTGCCACCTCGAGGGCTCGCTTCGTCGGGGAGCCCGTCGTGCTCGTCGTGGCCGAGACCCTGGCCGAGGCGCGAGACGGGGCGGAGCTGGTCGAGGTCGCCTACGAGCCCCTCCCCGCCGCCGTCGACGTCGAGGAGGCCCTCGAGCCCGGCGCTCCGGTGCAGTTCGACGAGATCGGCTCCAACCTCGTGGCGGGCATGGCGAGCCCCGAGGGACGAGACCCCCTCGCCGGCGCTCGCCATGTCGTGCGGGCGCAGCTCGAGAACCAGCGCATCGCCGTCGTGCCGATGGAGGGCGACGCCGTCGTGGCCGTGCCCACTGGAAGGGGTGGGGTCACGGTCCATCTCTCGACCCAGATGCCGCACGGGGCGGCCCGCTCGATCGCCCGGGTCCTCGGGCTCGATCCCGCGCGGGTCCGAGTGATCGCCCCTCACGTCGGCGGCGCCTTCGGGGGCAAGGCCGGGGTCCGGGCGGAGCACGCGGCCGTCATCGCCACCGCGATGAAGCTCGGGCGGCCCGTCGCCTGGATCGAGGAGCGCTCGGAGAACCTTGTGTCGATGCCGCACGGCCGCGGGCAGCGGCAGTGGGTCGAGATGGGCTTCGATGCACAGCACCGCCTGACGGGGCTGTCGGTGCGGGTGCTGGCCGACGCCGGGGCGTACGCCGGTTTCGGCGGGGGGCTCGCGATCGGGCCGACGAGGATGATGTCCCAGGGCGTCTACGCCATCCCGGCCGTGCGTTACGACGTCGCCGTCGCCGTCACCAACACGACCCCGATGGGAGCCTTCCGCGGCGCCGGCCGGCCCGAGGCGGCCGAGTACCTCGAGCGCATGATGGACATCTCCGCTGCCGAGCTCGGCCTCGACCCTGTCGAGCTCCGCCGGAGGAACCTGTTGCCGGCCTTCGTCGAGCCGTACCGGACCGTGATGGGGACCGAGTACGACACGGGCGACTACCGAAAGGCCCTCGACGCCGTCGTGGCGCTCGCCGGCTACGACTCGCTCCGGCGCGAGCAGGCCGAGCGGCGTCGGCGGGGCGACCGCATGTTGCTCGGGATCGGGGTCAGCGTCTACGTCGAGGTGACGGCCGGCGGAGGCTCGGAGTTCGGATCGGTCGAGGTCGACGAGGAGGGATGGGCGACGATCCGTGTCGGGACCTCGGCGCACGGGCAAGGCCACGCGACGTCGTTCGCGATGCTCGTCGCGGACCGTCTCGGCATCCCCGTCGAGCGGGTGCGCTTCATCCAGTCCGACACGGCAGCCGTGCCCCGCGGCGGCGGGACCGGCGGCTCGCGCTCGCTCCAGATCGGCGGCAGCGCCGTGCTCGGCGCCGCCGAGGAGGTGCTCCGCCAGGGCCGGGAGCTCGCCGCCCGGGAGCTCGAGGCGGCGGTCGACGACATCGTGGTCCACGAGGGGGGCGAGCTCGGCGTGGCCGGCGTGCCGTCGCGCACGGTGTCGTGGGCGCAGCTCGCCCGGCTCGCTGCTGCCGGCGGCTCGGCCGGGCTCGCAGCCGAGATGGACTTCGCCCAGGAGGGGGCGACCTTCCCGTTCGGCGCCCACCTCTCGGTCGTCGAGGTCGACCTCGAGACGGGCAAGGTGCGGCCGCTTCGCCACGTCGCGGTCGACGACTGCGGCCGGGTCCTCAACCCGCTCATCGTCGCCGGGCAGCAGCACGGCGGCATCGCCCAGGGGATGGCGCAGGCGCTCTACGAGGAGGTGGTCTACGACGGCGACGGCAACCCGGTGACGGCGAGCCTCGCCGACTACGCGATGCCGAGCGCGGCGGAGCTCTGCTCGTTCGAGGCCTCCAACACCGAGACGCCGACGCCTCGCAACCCGCTCGGGGCAAAGGGCATCGGCGAGTCCGGCACGATCGGCTCCACCCCTGCGGTCCACAACGCCGTCGTGGACGCGCTCTCCCACCTCGGCGTCCGGCACGTCGACATGCCGTGCACCCCCGAGCGGGTCTGGCGAGCCATCGAGGCGGCGGCGGCCGGCGGCCCCGAGGCGGCCGGCGGCGGCCGGCCGCTCTGGCGGGAGCCACCGGCCGTGTTCGACACGCTCCCGGCGCAAGGAGCCGGCAGCGAGCCCGAGGCCGCCGGAGCCGAGATCTGAGGCTCCCCGGACCGCAAGCGACGGCGCACCGGGTGGTCCGCTCGCCGGGTGGAGCCTGATCGGGGCTGCCAGACTGTCCGGGTGAGCACGACGCCGCCGGCGGGCTGGTACCCGGACCCGGCCGGCTCCCCGGGGCAGCGATGGTGGGACGGGAGGGGCTGGACCGAGCTGCTGCGTGACGGGACCGCAGGGACCACCGAGCCGTCGCCGGGAGCCGCGAGGCCGGTGCCGCCGGCGAGCTGGCCGCCCGGAGGCGACGTCGGGCCGGCTCCGGTGCCGCCGGCTGCCTCGTCCGGCCAGGTGAACGCGCCCTGGCTCCGCCAGCCGCCGACGTCCGGCGAGGCGGCCCCCCCGCCGGTCGTGTCGTCGCCCGAGGCGCCGAGGATCGGCCTCGGCCGCCAGCTCCATGCCCTGCGCTACCGCAACGCGGCATCGGTGTCGACGATCGCCGTCGCCCTCGGCTACTCGGCGATCGAGTACTTCGTCCACCTGCTCCTGCTCGGCTTCGTGCCGATCTTCATGGCGGCCGGCGCCGTCCGCCGGCGGGAGCGTCTCGCCCCCGTCGCCGTCGCCGCCGCCCTCGTGCCGCTCGCGCTCTTCGTGTTCCTGCTCCGCCGCTGAGCCGGTGCCGGCGCGGCCGCGGGGCGCCGTGGCTCAGCCTGCGAGCCCCGGGGGGTCAGGCGGCGCCGAGGAGCCGGGTGGCGAAGCGGCAGTAGGCCGCGACGACGTCCTCCACCGAGTAGGGGAGCTCCGGGTTCCACCACTCGGCGATCCTGATGCCCATGCCGCCGATGGCCGCTGCGGCGAGCCACGGATCGGTGACGTCGAAGACGCCGAGGCGCCGGCCACGCTTGATCACGTCGACGAAGAGCTGGACCGACTGAGTCCGGACCGCCTCCACCTTGCTCCGGTTCTCGGGGCCGAGGGACTCCATCTCGCGGTTGCAGATCCTCGCCAGCATCGGGTAGGTGGCATGGAGCAGCACGTGGGCGCGCACGAGCGCCCGGATCTGGTCGCACGGATCGTTGCCGGCGTCGAGCAGCGCCTCGCGCAGCAGGTGCTGGTGCTCGTCGTGGCCGATCATCATGAGCTCGAAGAGCAGGTGCTCTTTCGACTCGAGGTGCGAGTAGAGCGAGCTCGCCTGGACGCCGGCCGCCCGTGCGATCTCGCGAACCGAGACCCCGTGGTAGCCGTTCCGGCCGAACCGCTCCAGCGCCTCCTCGAGCAGCCGGCGGTGCGTCCCGTCCGAAGTGGCACGTGGCGGAAGGACCGGGAGCGCCGTCGGTCCCGGATCGGGTTCTGCCATTCCGAGCAGCATCGTAGCACCGGCCGAACGACCGTTCTCCACTTGCGCACGCGTCCACAAGTGCGAGACTCGAATGATCAAGACAAATGCGGGATGTTTGACACTCTGGCAACGATGTGTCACTCTCACTCCGAACGAACGACCGTTCACCATCCGACAGATCAGGGGGAGAGATCTTGCCGCTTCGCGGCGCGCCACCGGCGCAGTCGTTCCTCGAGGTCCCCGTCTCCGGCGGCAGACTCACCGTGGCCGCCTGGGACGGTCCCGGGACCGGCCCGGCCGTGCTCGGGATCCACGGGATCACCGGCTCCTCGGCGCAGCTGGCGCCGGTGGCCCGGCGCCTCGGGGCACAGGCCGCCGTGCTCGCGCCCGACCTCCGGGGCCGGGGCCAGAGCAGCCGCGTGCCGGGGCCGTTCGGGGTCGTCCAGCACGCGAGGGACTGCGCGCGGGTCGTCGAGGACCTCGCCGGTGGCCGCCCGGTCGTGGTGCTCGGGGAGTCGATGGGCGCCTTCGTGGCCGTGATGCTGGCGGCGTCCCGGCCGGAGCTGGTCTCGAGCCTCGTCCTCGCGGACGGTGGGCTGCCGGCAGCCCTGCCCGAGGGGCTCGGCCCGGACGAGCTGATGGCCGCCGTCCTCGGCCCGGCCATGAGCCGCCTCGATCGCGTCTTTCCGTCGCGCGAGGAGTACCTCGCCTTCTGGCGGGCCCACCCGGCCTTTCGCGACGAGTGGAACGACGACGTGGAGCAGTACCTCGACTACGACGTGGAGGAGGTCGACGGCGGGGTCCGACCTCGCGCGAGCCTTGCTGCGGTCCGCCGTGACGGCATCGACGTGCTGGTCGAGCACGACCTCATCACCGCCGCCGCCGAGGCCCTCGAGTGCGATCTCCTCCTCGTGCGGGCGTGCCGCGACCTCGTCGACGAGGAGCCGCCGCTCTACCCCGACGAGGTCGTGGCGAGCTGGCGGGCGCGCCAGCCGCGCCTGCGAGACCTCGTCGTGCCCGGCACGAACCACTACACGCTCTTTCTCGGCGCGGCCGGAGCCGCAGCGCTCGCCGCCGAGGTGGCCCGGGCGGTGGCGCCGTGAGACGCGACGGGGGTGCGGCGGCCGGCACGAACGCCGGAGCACCCCTGCCGCCGGGCGAGAGCGACCGGCGCGCCCCGGCCGTGCTCGAGGTCGAGGAGCTCTCGGTCAGCTACGGAGGCGTGACCGGCCTCGAGGACGTCACCCTCGAGGTGCCGCAGGGCGGCGCCGTCTGCCTGCTCGGGCCGAACGGCGCCGGCAAGACGACGCTGCTGCGGGCCATCTCCGGCCTCCTCCGGTTCCACGGGGGCCGGGTGACGAGGGGGCGGATCCGCTATCTCGGCGAGGAGACCACCGGGGCGGACGCCGCCCGCCTCGTGCGCCGCGGGCTCGCCCAGGTGCTCGAGGGCCGGCACGTGTTCCCGGAGCTGAGCGTCGAGGAGAACCTCCGTGCCGGCGGCTTCGCCTGCTCCGACCGGGCTCGGCGCGCCGAGCTGCGCGCCGAGCTCCTCGATCTCTTCCCGGTCCTCGGCCAGCGCCTCGGCCAGCCGGCGGGCCTGCTCTCGGGGGGCGAGCAGCAGATGCTGGCGATCGCCCGGGCCCTCATGGGCGATCCCCGCCTGCTCCTGCTCGACGAGCCCTCGCTCGGACTCGCCCCGCTCGTGATCCGGTCGATCGGGGACGCGCTGCGGCGGATCCATGGGAACGGGGTCGCCATCCTGCTCGTCGAGCAGTCGAGCGCCCTTGCTCTCTCCGTGGCGTCTCACGGCTACCTGATCGACTCGGGCGCGATCCGCTCGTCGGGCGCCACCCGCGAGCTCCTCGCCGACGAGAGCGTGCGGGCCGCCTACCTCGGCGTCGCCGCCAGGGACGGGCGGCCGAGCCACAGCCCGGTGGAGGTCGGGGAGCGGTGATCCCGACCATGCCGCAGGCCTCCGGCGGCCATGAGGGCCCGGTCCTCGCCGTCGACGGGCTCAGCCTGCGCTTCGGCGCCGTGGCGGCGCTGAGCGAGGTGAGCTTCACGGTCGAGCCGTCGGAGCTGTTCGCCGTCATCGGACCGAACGGCGCCGGCAAGACGTCGCTGTTCAACGTGCTTACCTGCGTCTACCCGCCGACCGACGGGCGCCTGTCCTACCTCGGCCACAACCTGGCCGCGCTTCGCCCTCACCACCTCGCCTCCCTCGGGATCGCCCGCACCTTCCAGAACCTGGCCCTCTTCCCGGGCCTCTCGGTGCTCGAGAACGTGCTCGTCGGCCGCACGTCGCGCATGCGTGCGGGCAGCATCCGGGCTGGGCTGCGCCTCCCGAGCGCGCGCCGGGAGGAGGCGGCGAACCGCGAGCGCGCGGCGGCGGCGCTCGAGCTCGTCGGCCTCACGAAGCTCGCGTCGAGCCCCGTGGGCGGGCTCGCCTACGGCGTGCGAAAGCACGTGGAGCTGGCCCGGGCCGTCGCCATGGAGCCGACCCTGCTCCTGCTCGACGAGCCCGTCGCCGGCATGAGCCGCAATGAGCGCTCGGAGGTGGTGGAGCTCGTGCGGACGATCCACGAGCACCTCCGAGCCGCCATCCTCCTCGTCGAGCACGACATGTCCGTGGTGATGTCGCTCGCCACCCGGGTCCTTGTGCTCGACTTCGGCCGGACGATCGCGCTCGGGACGCCGGCCGAGATCCAGGCCAACCCTGAGGTGATCCGGGCGTACCTCGGCGAAGAGGAGCCCGAGGAGGTGAGGTCGTGAACACCTTCCTCACCCTCGGGTTCGCCGGCCTCGCCCTCGGCGGGGTCTATGCCCTCGTCGCGCTCGGCTTCACGGTGATCTACCGCTCGAGCCGGGTGATCAATTTCGCCCAGGGAGAGATGCTCGCCCTCGGCGCGCTCGTCACCTCGGCCCTCATTGCGGACGACCACATGGCCTTCTGGCTCGCCTTCCTCATCGGGGCGGCGGCGACGGGCGCCGCCGGGCTCGCCTTCCAGCTCCTTGTCCTGCGTCACGGCATCGGCAAGCCGGAGTTCACGATCGTGATGCTGACGCTCGGGCTCGCCGCCGTGCTGAACGCCGTCCTCGACGCGGCGTTCGGCGCCGAGCCTCGCGCGAACGGCGATCCGTGGGGCGCGAGCGTCCTGCACGTCGGCGGGCTGTCCCTGCTGTGGGTGCAGGTCTGGACGATCGTGGCGGCCGTGCTCCTCGTCGTGGTCTTCTGGCTGTTCAACCGGCACACCAAGTGGGGCCTCGCCATGAGGAGCGCGGCCGCTGATCCCGAAGCCGCCCTCGCCGTCGGCATCCCGCTCGGGCGCGTCTACGGCACGGCGTGGGTGATGGCCGGGATCGTGGCGGCCGTCGGCGGGGTCTTCCTCGGCGCCTACCCGAACAGCGTCACGCCGGCCCTCTCCGACGTCGGGCTGCTCGCGTTCCCCGCCATCATCCTGGGCGGGCTCGAGTCGACCACCGGCGCCGTCGTCGGCGGGTTCGTCATCGGCGTCGTCTACGAGATGAGCCAGGGCTACGAGGGGACGAACTTCGCGCAGGTCGCCCCGTTCATCGTGATGATCCTCGTGCTCCTCGTGCGCCCGCAGGGCCTGTTCGGTTCGAGAGCGGCGGAGCGGCTGTGAGGAGCCCCGCGCGCATCCTCGCTGGCGCGGTCCGCGCACGCCGGCCGGCCGTCGCCACCGCCGGCGCGGTCCTGCTCGGGGTCCTGCTTCCGTTCTGGGTGAACGCGTTTTGGCTCTCGACGCTCGTCTACGTCCTGATCGGCGCCCTGGGCGCCCTCGGCCTCGACGTGCTCACCGGACGGACGGGCCAGGTCTCCCTCGGGCACGCCGCCTTCCTCTCGATCGGGACCTACACGGCGGCCGTGATCGGGGAGAACTTCGCCCTGCCGGCGGTGGTCTGGATCCCGGCCGCCGGCGCCGTCGCCGGGATCGTGGGCGCCGTTGCGGCCCCCCTCGCCTTCCGGCTGCGCGGCCTGTACCTCGCGATCGTGACGATCGCGCTCGTCTACATCGTCCAGGACGCCTTCACCGTCTGGACGACCGTGTCCGGGGGCCCCGGTGGGCGGTCGCTCCCGACGCCCTCGTTCGGCCCTCTCCACTTCGCGAAGGGCCTCCAGCTGGGTGGCCTCGTCATCACCGAGGACGGCTTGTACTACTACCTCGCCTTCCTGCTCCTTGGCATCGGGATGTGGTTCGTCCACAACCTCTCGCGCAGCCGACCCGGCCGGGCCATGGTGTCGGTGCGGGACCGCGAGCTCGCCGCCGCCGTGCTCGGCGTCAACGTCCGCCGGACCAAGACGATGGCCTTCGTCATCTCGTCGGTGATGGCGGGCGTGGCCGGGGCGATGTACGGCTCGTTCCTCGGTTTCGGCCAGCCGAGCCAGTTCGACCTGCTCCTCTCGATCCAGTACGTCGTCATGATCATCGTCGGTGGCATGGGCACCCTCTGGGGCCCGCTGCTCGGTGCCGTGTTCGTCGTCGGCCTGCCCAATCTGCTCCAGCAGGAGGGCGGCGCGATCCCGTTCCTGGCCGGCGGCACCCGGACGACCGGCATTCCCGTGGCGGACGCGTCGACCGTCGTCTACGGGGTCCTCCTCGTCGTGTTCTTGCTGCTCGAGCCGCGGGGCCTCGTCGGCCTCGGCCAGCGAATGGGATCTCTCGTCCGGCGCCGCCGAGCGGTCTCACCAGTGGCAGGCGCCAGTCAATTCACAGGGGAAGGCTAGGAGGCAACCATATGCAGGTACGGAAGTTCAGATCAGCTGCTCTCGTGGCAGGGGTCCTCGGGTTGGCCCTCGCGGGGTGCAGCACGGGCGGGAGCACCGCCGGGAGCTCCGGCGGCTCGCACTCGAGCGGCAACGGCGCGATGAGGACGGGTCCCGGGGTGGACGCGGCGACGAAGACCATCACGCTCGGCGTGCTGACCCCGCTGTCCGGCCCCGCCGACGTCATCGGCAAGCCGCTCACCGACGGCCAGGAGTCCTACTTCAACTGGGTGAACGCCCATGGCGGCATCGACGGGTGGAAGATCCAGCTCGACATCAAAGACGACCAGTACAACCCGACGCTGCACGCCTCGCTCTACAGCGGGATGGTCGGCAACGTGGCCTTCATCGCCCAGTCCCTCGGCAGCCCGACGACGGCAGCGATCGAGAACGAGGCGCAGGCCTCCGGCGTCCTGCTCGGCACCGCCGCGCAGGACTCGGCGTTCGTCAACCACTCGGTCAACCTCGTCATCGGCTCGCCCTACGCGGTGGACGTCGCCAACGCCCTGTACTACCTGACCCACACGCTGCACAAGAGCCACCCCAAGGTGGGCATCGTGTACCAGGACGACTCCTACGGCGCGGACGGGGTGAAGGGCTTCGACGCGGCGCTCAAGGCCTACCACTTCGACAACGTCGGCTCGGCGAGCTACGCGGTGACCGACACCAACTTCACCTCCCAGGCCCTCGCGATGAAGAACGACGGCGCCCAGTACGTCGTCGTCACGGCCATCCCGACCGCCGCCGCGACGCTCATCGGGACGGCTGCGGCGATCGGCTACCACCCCCAGTGGATCCTCCAGGGTCCGGCGTGGTCCGAGTACCTCATGACGAGCACCGGCAGCCCCTCGGGGACGCCGACCCCGGTCGAGAAGGCCATGGTGGGCGCCTGGGTGCTCGGCTTCGAGGCGGCGTGGGGTGACATGAGCGTGCCCGGCATGAGCCAGTTCCTCACCATCCAGAAGAAGTACTTCCCGAGCCAGGTGCCGGACGGCTACTACATGTACGGCTACTGCATGGCGGAGGCCGAGGCCAAGGTGCTCGCGAAGGCGATCGCGGCGAAGAACCTCACCCGGGCCGGGATCCTCGACGCGAAGGAGCACCTCGGCACCGTGAGCTTCGGCGGCCTCATCCCGTCCGCGACCTACACCCCGAGCAACGGGCCGGCGACCCGGATGACCGACATCGCCGAAGTGAGCCTCACCGCGACGGGGTTCTTGAAGCTCATCCAGCCCTACTTCGAGTCGAGCGTCGCGAGGAACATGACCTTCGCGGGCTGACCACCCCTCGACCGCAGCCGAGGCGGCACTGCCGGGAGCGATCCCGGCGGTGCCGCCTCGCACGCGCCTGATCGGCGAGCGCGACGGCTAGCTTGCCGGGATGACCTTGCGCACGAGGACGCCCGTCGAGCGCACGACGCTTCCGAACGGGCTCACCGTGGTGGCGGCGCCCGATCCCTCGAGCCCGCTCGTCGGCGTCGCCGTCGTCTACGACGTCGGCTTCCGCAGCGAGCCCGAGGGCCGGACCGGCTTCGCGCACCTGTTCGAGCACATGATGTTCCAGGGCTCGGCGCACGTGGCCAAGGTGGAGCACACCCGGCTCGTCGAGTCCGCCGGAGGGGTGTTCAACGGCCACACCGTGCCCGACCTCACGGCCTACTACGAGGCGCTGCCTCGCGCCGGGCTCGACCTCGCCCTCTGGCTCGAGGCAGACCGGATGGGGTCGCTCGCGGTCACCGAGGAGAACCTGCGCAACCAGATCGCCGTCGTCGAGGAGGAGATCAAGGTCAACGTCCTCAACCAGCCCTACGGGGGCTTTCCCTGGATCGTGCTGCCGGAGCTCGCCTTCGACTCCTTCCCCAACTCCCACAACGGCTACGGCGACTTCGCCGACCTCGAGCGGGCGACGGTGGCCGACGCCGCCGAGTTCTACACGACCTACTACGCGCCCTCGAACGCCGTCCTCGTGGTGGCCGGTGACTGCGACGCCGACGAGACGGTGCGCCTCGCCGAGCGGCACTTCGGCGGGATCGCCCGACGTCCTGCCCCGGCGCACGGGCCGTGGCCCGAGCCACCCCTCTCCGAGAGCCGGCGGCGGGTCGTCACCGACCCGAGGGCACCCCAGCCGGCCTTCGCCGTCGGCTACCGGACCCCTGATCCCGTG
>Ga0209061_1003878_pt1 | contig 15379 bp, 17 predicted proteins | sample Coa_R1_10_FD_187157 | JGI IMG/M metagenome (GOLD analysis project Ga0209061, IMG submission 187157) | Surface soil microbial communities from Centralia Pennsylvania, which are recovering from an underground coalmine fire - Coalmine... | ecosystem: Environmental > Terrestrial > Soil >...
TTGCGCAGTTCCAGTTCGTCGATGAAGTTGCGGGCGACGGCATCGAGTTCCTCCTCGGAGGCGGCCAGTCCCATTTTGCGCAGGGCGGTCTTGGCGGCGTTGACGGAGCGGCAGGAAGCCAGCAGATTGAGTAACAGGGCTTGGGTTTCCTCGGGATAATCGCGCTGGTAGGGCGGAGGCAGGAGGCTGGGTCGGAAGGATCCGTTGCGGGTGCGGGGCACGTCAATCTGCAAAGGGATGGAGCCCATCTTCAAGGAGCGCGCGGAGGAGCCGTTGCCTTTATCGGCGGGTGCGCCCGCCAAAAAAGCTTGTCGTTCGGCCTGGCCGAGGCTGTTGAGGATGAGCGCCAGCAATTCGCGCAGGCTGAAAGGGCCGAGACCGGCAGCCAGCGCCTGGGCGAGCTCGGCGGGCAAGGGTTCGGAAGGTGAATGGGGTGCTAGTGTTATGTAACAGAAGTTCGTTCACAAAATCTTTTGACCTTGTTGAGGATCGCTGTGGCCGTGGCGGTCCACACAAAGGGTTTCGACTGGCGGTTGTGATGCCTTAAGTAATCATGGATGGCCTGCTCCAGCTCGCGCACGTGCGTGAAGGTGCCCCGCCGGATGCGTCGCCGAGTGATTTCGGCGAAGAAGCGTTCCACCTGATTCAGCCAACTGGCACTGGTGGGCGTGAAGTGCAGGTGATAGCGTGGGTGGCGAGCGAACCAGCGCTTCACGCGGGGGGTTTTGTGCGTCCCGTAGTTATCCATCACCAAGTGGACTTCCGGCTCCGCTGGCAGCTGAGCGTCCACCTCCTCCAAGAATTTGAGAAATTCCTGGGAGCGATGGCGTCGCTGGCACTTTCCCATCACTTGGCCAGTGGCGATATCGAGCGCCGCAAACAGTGAGGTTGTTCCGTGGCGGACATAATCGTGAGTCTGACGCTCGGCCAAACCGGGTCGCAAGGGCAGTACCGGGCGGGTCCGGTCCAGAGCTTGCACCTGGCTCTTCTCGTCCACGCACAGCACCACGGCATGGTCGGGCGGGTTCAAATACAATCCCACGATGTCGCGCACCTTCTCCACGAAGAAAGGGTCGGAAGAGAGCTTGAAATTTTCCACGCGATGCGGCTGCAGGCCGAAAGCACGCCAGATGCGGGCCACCGCCATGTGCGACAGGCCGGCAGCCCGCGCCATCGAGCGCGTGCTCCAGTGCGTGGCGTCGGGCGGCTTCGATTCCAGGGTGCGCGTCACCACTTCTTCCACTTGGGCGTCGGTAATCTCTCGCGGAGCGCCGGGGCGCGGCTCGTCCGTCAAGCCTTCCAGGCGGGCGGTGCGAAAACGCTCCCGCCACTTGCCCACCGTGTGGGTGCTCGTCCTGCACTGGCGAGCTACGGCTTGGTTGGAAAGGCCTTCGGCACAACTCAGCACGATGCGCGATCGCAAGGCCAAGCGTTGCGCCGTTTTCGGTCGCCTCGACCACTGCTGCAATTTCTCACGCTCCTCGTTCGTCAAAACCAGGGGCTTCTTGGGGCGTCCTGTACGCATGACGACAGCATACCAAACGTCCCATACTTATACAAGTAATTTATGTTACAGCACACTAGACTGGGATTTGGATCTGTGGGCATCGGTTCTCTCCTTTCGTCAGGTCAGGACGATGAAGCAGGTCCGCCCCAGGGATGGCGATCTCTGGGGCATTTTTATTTGTAGCCGCAGAGAGGAAAGAAGCCAAGCGGTGATTTTGGGCTTCTGACCCTGCGCTGTGGAAATGACGCGCGGTGGAAAGCGTGGAAAACTCAAACAGCGAGTTTTCCCCTCTTCCCACCGCGCTTGGAAATCCGGCAGACCGCGCCGGATTTCCACATTCCCACAGCGCCGGCGGCGGTTGTAATCCAGACACAACTTTCAAACTACTCCCCTGCCCCCCGTGTCGGCGAGGATGAGAAGGTGGCGCGAGCCGCGGTGGGATCGCAAGCCTTCCCGGTGCCACCAGAGGGCGATGGCATGAGCGGCGAAGGCGGGGGTATCGTGGGAAATCCCGATCACGAGCGTGCCGCGATTGTCGGTGACGTCGTAGTGTCGTAAGGGATGGCGACACCCATGGAGTCGGTGCGGAAGTCATGATCAAAGACGCGGCGGGGCGTGCGGTCCCAGCGCTGGCCCGAGTTGCAGAAGTTGCCGACCAGTTCGCGCTTCTTGGCATCGACACTGATGATCGGCCAATGACGGCGTTGAAAGCGGTCTCGCAACTCGGAGAGATATTCAAACGGCAGGCTACGGTTGGGGCTGGAGTCGGTGGCGATCAGTTTGCGATTGACGCGCAGCGAATAGCCCATCTGATGGAGCAGGCGCGCCACGGTGTTGGGCGAGATCGGAACGCCGAGTTCGGCCAGTTTCTCGGCGACGCGGGGGGGGGTGCGACGGGACCAGCACAAGCCCGTCATGGGATCGCCCGCCGTGTCGTGCTCCAGCAGGTCGTGAAGGACGGCGATCAGGTCGGTCGTTTTTTTTCCGCGGGTGGGCGGCCCGCACCGGGTCGTCGGATCCGGCCGGTGAGCACCTTCTGATCCAGCAGTTGCTGGCGGCCCCGCGCTACGGTGTGCGCATCCAGGCCAAGGAAATCGGCCAGGAGAGTATCGCCCCCATGCCCCAGGCGCAGGGATTCAAGTCCGGCAAACAAGCGGCGCTGCTGCTCGTCGAGCAGGGCATAGAAAAGGAGGATCGCCGCCTGGAGTTCGTAGGGAGAGACCTGCAAAGTCTCGGCGTGGACAGCCATCGGCATTGCCTGGGCACTGCGCCTTGCCATGATTTGATTGCGCCGAACGGCCGCGTCGCGGGCGGTATAGAGGAACCGTCCCTCAATTTCCGTACGGCTCAGGCGGTGTTGTTGGACCAGATGGCGCAAAGGCTCCTGAACTTCGGCATGGAGGGCGTCGGTCAACTCATCGGCGTAGAAGCCATGGGGGGAGGACAGGACGAAGGCTTCTGCGGTAGCCAGCAGAGAGCCGTGCCGAGAGAACCAGACGCCTTCGTGGGACCACAGCCCGCGGTCATCAAAGCGGGCGATTTCGGTCAGTGTGTAGAAGCGTCCGCGGTGAGTGTAGCTGGCCAGATAGCCGAGTTGCTTGAGCTTGCGGAAAACGGTGAGGCTGACGGAAGTGCCGAGCACGCGTTGGAGTTCGGGCAGATCGGCGATTCGCTCGCGGCGCAGGTGCTCGCGAAGGACCGAGGGGACAAAGGTGGTGGGTCTCATTATGTTATAGTTCCGACTCGCGGCTCCTTTCACCAGGAACTATAACATAAGGAGGGCGGCGAAGGCTCGAATTACATATTGTCAGAGGCCCCCTTGTTTACCGGCCGCTGGCGCTCAGCCGTGCTCCGGCGCCGACCGCCCGGAGCAAGGCAGAAATGTACCAGTTCAGATCAATGACGAGCTTTTATTTTCGCGTGGTCCCTTAGGTGCGGAATCCGGCGTTACCCCCCTCTATCAAGTCTACTCCTGGTCGCTGCCAACCTGCTCTGTTTGCGATTCTTGACGATGCCAACTCCCGAGATGGCGAAGTCTAATTTTCCGATCCCTGACTTCGCACTGAAGATGAAAATAATCCTTGACTCTAGACATAGGTCTAGGGTGCATCATAACGGGTAGAGAAGGAGACGGACGATGTCGCAAGGACTCCAAATCGGCAAAGCGGCCCGGGAAGCGGGGCTGGGGATTCACGCCATACGCTTTTACGAGCGGGAAGGGTTGCTCAAACAGCCCACTCGCAGCGAAGGTGGGTTTCGCCTTTTTGACCAAGACGCAGTCCGCGATCTGAAGTTTATCCGCAAAGCCCAAGGACTTGGGTTCTCGCTGTCTGAAATTCGCGAACTCCTGGTTCTGCGGCGTACGACGTCCGAGGGATGCTCGCACGTTCGGGACCTGCTCAGCCAAAAACTCGACGCAGTTCGGAAGAAGGTCGCGGAGTTGGAAAAACTTGAAGGAGAAATTAAAGCGGCCTTGCAGAAGTGCAACCGGGACCTGCGACGGGCGCCGGCCAGGGTTGAAAAGGCTTGTCCGGTGCTGGAAGAGCTGGGCCGCGCCAACGGAGACGAGGAGACTTAAAAATGAAAATCGAGCTTCTATACTTTTCCGGCTGTCCAACTTATCAGGAAACTGAAGCCCTCATCGAGGCCGCGGTGCGATCTCTGGCGGTTCCGGCTGAAATCTCGCTCCAAGAGGTCGCTACGCAAGAAGACGCCGTGCGGTTGGAATTCCTCGGCTCGCCGACGATCCGCGTGGACGGGGTGGATATTGATCCCGTGGCGCGGTCGAGCACTGATTACGGCCTGAAGTGCCGCGTGTACCGCAATGGGAATCGTTTTGCGGGGGTACCGCCTACCGAATTGCTGGAACGCGCGATCAAGGAGGCTCGCAATGGCCAAGACTGTTGTGCTCCTCACCGCTAGTTGGTGTCCAAAGTGCTCCGCCGCCAAGCGACTTTGGGCCGTGTTGCGGGATCGGCTCGGGTTCGAGTTGCGAGAATTGGACATTGACACGCAGGAAGGCCAGGAATTGGCGACCTCTTGGCAAATCTCCGGGGTCCCGACGGTTATTGTGGACGGAGAACTGGCTGGTGACGTCTTCGAGGAAGTATCCCGCCTTGGCTGGAATCCTTCGAAGCCTTGGCGAGATGGAAAAGCAGAATGATCTGCGGCACTGGTTTTCCAGCAGTACAGGAAATGGCTGCCTCTGACGGCGACGCGGCGCGTGTTCGAGCGGCGAAGGCTGGCCAAGCCGACGCTAAGTCCAGCAGCGGTCAAAACACGTCATTACCGCGGTTGCCTACGGCTTCGGGAAAGATTGAGCGATATCTTTCGGGATAAACGGGGAGTTCCGGTGATGAGCGCGGGGTAAGCGGTTACGGGCTGTTCGCTCGGGCAACGTGAAATCGAAGCCCAGCGGAAAGTTCGAAATCGGCGAAAAACAATTGAGGAGGAAAAGATGCAATCGAAAAATTTAGGTCTAATTTCTGCGCTGCTGGGGTCGGTGTGCTGTGTAGGGCCGGCGCTGCTGGCGGTTTTCGGCCTGTTTGGATTTGCGGGAGGCTTTTTCTCTCGCTACCACTGGTGGTTTATTGGCCTCGGCGTGGTTGGCGTGGCGGCCGCTTGGTGGCAATACGCGCGGGAGAAACGCAAGCTGCACGCTCTCGCTGCGCGGATGCGCAATGAGGGAACGACCCGGGCTATTCTAGCCTTCGCCACCGCCGTGATCGTCGTGGTGTTAGGCTTCAGCGTTTATCCGCTGGTGGCGCGGCAGGCGAGTGCGGCGGCTCCGGTGGCCACGACGGCGTCGCTAAAGACCATCACACTGCCGGTTTCGGGGATGGACTGCGTCATGTGCGCGGTGCCGATCAAGGCGCGCCTGCATCAGCTTGCGGGGGTTCATCAGGTCAACGTGGACGTCACTCACGGACAGGTCAGCGTGAACTACGATCCTCATCAGGTGAAACCGGACCAACTGGTGGCGGCCATCAATTCTACCGGCTACAAGGCCAGCCTGCCGAAGCCGTAATCGCGCGAGGGCTGGCTCGCACTGCGCAGAGATTGGAGGGGTGAAATGTCATTATTCAGCGGCCCGAAACGCGATCTGGATCTGATGGTGATCGGCGGAGGGTCGGCGGCCTTCGCGGCGGCCATTCGTGCGGCGGAGTCCGGCGCGAAGGTGGGAGTGGCGGAAGCGGGAGTCATCGGCGGCACCTGTTTGAACCGCGGCTGCCTGCCGACCAAAAATCTCCTCTACGCGGCGGAACGCTATCATCTATACACTCACAATTCTTTTCCCGGCCTGCCGCATGGCTCGGAGGGAATCAACTTTCACGAAGTCATCGCCCAAAAGGACGCATTGGTTACGGAGATGCGCAAGGAGAAATATCTGGATGTGCTTCAGGCTTTTCCTGCGATTCAATACTTCCCACATCGCGCCCAGTTCGTGGATGATCACTGCGTCAAGGTTGACGGCAAGCCGGTGAGCGCCGAGCACTTCATTATCGCCACCGGCGCCTCTCCGGCGGCGCCTCCGATCCCTGGCCTCAAGGAGAGCGGATACATCACTTACAAGGAATCGCTCGACCTGAACAAACTGCCCGCTCGAATGGTCATCATTGGCGGCGGGGCGATTGGACTCGAAATTGGGCAGATGTATGCGCGGTTTGGGACCAAGGTGACGATTCTCGAAGCGTTGCCGCGCGTTGCCCCGATGGAGGAGCCGGAAATTTCCGAGGCGCTCAGAATGTATCTGGTGGACGAAGGAATTGAAATCCACACCGGAGCTACAGTTCGCAGGGTTGAGAATCACTTGATGGCCAAGAAAGTCCTGGCTGAGATTGACGGCAAGCCGATGGAGTTTTCCTGCGATGAGCTCTTGGTAGCGACGGGATTGCGGCCGAACACTGACGATTTGGGTCTGGAAAAGATCGGCGTGGCGCACAGCGGGCACGGCGCAATCGCGGTGGACGAAGAACTGCGCACGAACGTGGGGCATGTCTGGGCAGCGGGCGATGTGACAGGCCAGATGATGCTGGTCACGGTGGCGGCCTATGAAGGCGGCTTGGCGGCGGAAAACGCCCTCTTGAAGGCGCACCACAAAATGACGTTTGACGCCGTCCCGCACGCCATTTTCACCGATCCCGGGGTAGCCGGCGTAGGCATGAAGGAGAGCGTGGCGCGGGCGAGCGGAAGGAAAGTTCTGACGACCGTTGTTCCCTTTGAGCACGTGCCGAAAGCCGGCGCGATTCGCGACACGCGCGGGCTCATCAAGATGGTCGTGGATGCCAAGGATTACACCATTCTGGGCGTTCATATCCTCGGCCCCGAAGCCCCCGACCTGATTCATCTGGGCGTGCTGGCAATTCAGAACAAGATGATGGTGGGAGACGTGATTCGGACGGTCTTCGTTTATCCCACGATGGCGGAGGCGTTCAAGATAGCCGCGATCTCATTTCAGAAGGATGTGACCAAGTTGAGTTGCTGCGCGACGTGAAGTTCCTGTGCGCCGCACGAACGTTCAACATCAATCAATCGAAAGATACACTTGAAATAAGAATTTCATCAAAAGGAGAATGATAAGGATGAGCAAAAGAACGATTACCGCCGCGCTGGTGCTCGCCGGCGCGCTGATTTTACCCTTCTGCTTTGGTGCGGCCGCCAAGGGCCGCCCGGCGAAAGACACGAAGATGAGTAGCCGGATGGTTTACGTGTGCAGTTGCATGAAAACGAAATCGTGTCCTTGCATGACAGAAGCCAACATGGAGGGTCATTGCGCCTGTGGGATGAAGTCGCCGGAGATGAAGGCCGTGCCCAGGAACAGTGCGTGGGCCCGCACCAACCGCAAAGCCCTCCGAGGCGGATCAGCCAATATGAAAATGTAGTCGGCAAAGAGCTGTGTCGGCTGAATCCGCGATGTTGCGGATGACCATGCTCTCCACCGCGGAGGCAGCCCCGCGGCGAAGTTGCTTGGGAGCGTGCAAAAGTGTTTCTGCGCGGCGTCGAGACTGAGCTTCGCCGCGGCAATTGCACTCATACTGAACCCATCCGCCGCCGACCCAGTGCACCTCCAGCCAAGGATGGAATCATTTGTAGCACTACCATCCTAAGCGGGTTGCAGCGATTCTGACTGCCGAGCAGGGGCAACCATCGCCTGTAGCCGTGAGCGAGGTAAGTGCCATGTCACTGAAAAACGCGCTCGACAAAAATCGAGCTTGTTTTCTCGCTTCTCGCAGCCATCGGGCTGGGCTTTCTTACCCGGGACGCGTTCCTGATGCCGGCGATGGGAGCCCTTCTGGCGGTCATTCTGATTGCCCTGGCATTGGACTACAGAAGCCATCGGCGGTCCCTGCCATTAGCGATTGCTATACCCGCCGCATTGGCATTGTACTTCTTCGTCTTTATTCACCGTGTCAATCTGGCCGTTTATATGGCGCTTTCCGTACTGATTCTGGGCCGGATTCTCAACTTTATTTTCGTGCGGCGAGGAATTCGACCCAGCCGGGGTCGCAACGAGGAGGGCAGACCAGGCATTGGGCTAGCAACGGGGCAAACCCGCACTGATTTCGCAGAACTCCGTCAAACGTCGGGCCACTGAATCTGGCCTGCGAGACTTTCTGTTGATCTTTCGGATGGCTCGAGACTAACACAAGTGGAGGAAAGGAACGATATGGCAGACAAAAATTACATTGCGCTGCGCATCGAGGGCATGACGTGCGACGGTTGCGCACGTCACGTCACCGAAGCTCTCAAAGCGATTTCCGGAGTGGAAGAAGCCCAGGTGGGTTCATGGAAGAGCGGCCAGGCGACGGTGGTGGCTGACTCCAGAGTCCAAGAGGCGGAGCTGGCCGAGGCAGTGAAGAAGTCCGGATACCGTGCCGTCCTGCGGGAGAAGCGGCCGCTCGAGGGCGAACGGCGTGTGCCATCCTGCGATGGAGCGGAATACGATCTGATGACGGTGGGCGGTGGTTCAGCGGCCTTTGCAGCAGTCATCAAGGCGGCGGAACTCGGCGCCAAGGTGGCGATTGTCGAGAAGGGCACTATCGGGGGCACCTGCGTCAACATCGGGTGCGTTCCTTCAAAGACGCTCATTAAGGCGGCGGAGGTCTGTTACCACTCGGCGTATCCAAAATTCGAGGGCTTGACCGCTTGTCCTCCTCCCTCGGACTGGCAGCGGGTGGTCGAGCAGAAGAACGATCTGGTGGCCGCGTTGCGCGAGGGCAAGTACGTGAATGTCGCGGAGATGTACCCGAATATTACTATCATTCGGGGTGAAGCAAAACTTCTCGGCGGGCGCAAAATCGCGGTTGACGGAAAGACCTATACGCCGGGAAAGATTCTGGTCGCCACAGGCTCGCACAATTGGGCGCCGCCCATTCCCGGCCTTGAGGAAACGGGTTATATTGACAGCACCCAGGCGCTCGATCTGAACGAATTGCCCGAATCGTTGATCATCATCGGGGGCGGAGCGATTGGTCTCGAGTTTGCGCAGCTTTTCACGCGCTTCGCAGTGAGGGTGACGGTGCTGGAAGGAGGCCCGCACGTAGCCATGGCCGAAGAACCGGAGATCGGCAGTGCGATGGTCAAGTACCTTGAAGGCGAGAAGGTTCGGATCTGTGCGAATGTAAAGATCAAGAAAGTGGAGCGTGCCGACGGCGAGGTGCGCGTCCACACAGAAATGAACGGCGCTAAAGAAATCTGTAGCGCGCAGCAATTGATGGTGGCTACGGGACGACGGGCCACGACATCCGGGTTCGGGTTGGAAGAGGCGGGAGTCAAACTGGGTCCGAAGGGAGAAATCCTGGTCAACGAGCACTTGCAGACGGACAATCCCGACATCTACGCGGCAGGGGACTGCATTGGCGACCCCATGTATGTGTATGTGGCGGCCTATGCCGGGGGGAGCGCTGCGGAAAACGCGCTGAACGGCGCGGGCAAGGTCTTCGACCTCTTTGCGCTGCCGCGAGTGACCTTCACCGATCCGCAGATTGCAAGCGTTGGGCTGACGGAGGCTGAGGCGAGGGCGAAAGCGTTCCGGGTTGATACATCCGTGCTCAATCTCAAGAACGTGCCGCGGGCGCTGGCGTCTCGTGATACCCGCGGGCTGATCAAGCTGGTGGCGGAAAAAGAGACTGGGCGGCTGCTCGGCGCCCACGTGCTTGCCGCGGACGGGGGCGAGGTGATTCAGGAAGCGACGCTGGCCATTCGCTTTGGGCTGACGGTGCAGGACCTGATCGAAACCTTTCACCCTTACCTGACCATGGTGGAAGGGATCAAGCTCGCCGCATTGACGTTCAAGAAGGATGTTGCCAAGCTGTCGTGCTGCGCCGCATAGGAGGCGCTGAGAGCAGGCTCACTCGGGCATCGTTGCGCCTTGATCTTCTGGGAGGCCTGCCTCGGGGCTAAGCCAGGCTAATCGCACTGACTTGCGCCTATTGTGGCGGACGAAGGACATGCTTCGACCCATGCAAATCGGCGAGGTGGCAAAGAACGCCGGCGTTTCCGTTCAGACCGTCCGGTTCTATGAGCGTCAGGGCCTCATGCCAAGCCCGCCGCGGAAGGAATCGGGGTACCGTCTGTACGACGAAGCTGACCTTAAACGCCTGCTGTTCATCCGGCAGGCCAAGGCACTGGGTTTTTCCCTTGAGGAAATCCGGACGATTCTGAAGATGCGCGAGCGCGGCCAATGCCCGTGCGGAAGCGTGCTTCGCCTGGCCGAACAGCATCTCGTGACCATTGACCATCAACTCCGTCAACTCTCCCGCTTTCGCGACGAACTTCGCAGAGCGATTAAAGAGTGGAAGCGGTCGGGCCAACAACAGCTTTCCGCAAACGCTTTCTGCTCCTTAATCGAAAACACTATGCGCGATGGCGGGACGAAGGATAAACAGAAACGCCAGCCCCAGAAGAAAGCGCGTCGACGGGCTGCGCCCTCGTGACCGGGTTTCGGTCCGCCGCGGCTGTGCCTTGCCCAGAACAGCGGGTTCTCAATCCAGGCCCCGCTTCAAATACGGCTGCGCTGCTTTAACCCGGATTCCGAAGTTGAAGCCCGAAATCTGTTCGAAATAGGGCCTTGGGCACGGGCGGTCTCCCTCACGTTGACGGTTCAAGTTTCAACTTCGGCGAAGTTGGGACGAAGTAAGTTAAGAGGCGGTCGAACAAGGCGTTACGGTGTTCGAGACCTCCCCAGGCCGAGGAGAGATGAAGGACCGGGCGATGCCCGGCTCGGCCCAAAATGGCTCCGCACAAGAACACCTCGACGCGCAAGCTGGCCGGTTGCCGATAATGGGGCATGCCGACGGCGCGCTGGAATTCCGCCAGCAGGTTGAACAGCATCAGGATGCTCAGGAAGGCCGCCTCGGTGGCGAAGAACTCGTGCAGGCAGAAATCGTCGGCGGCCAGATCGTACTTCAGTTCCGCGATCCGCTTTTCCACATCGGCGCGCCGGTTGTCGTCGCGCCAGACCTCTTCGGACGGGTCGTCCCGGCTGGTGACCAAGACACGAAACGTGTAGCCCGGCACGTCCAACAGCTTTCGCCCCAGCGAATGTTTCTCCTCGCGCATCCGCTCGCGAATCACCACAAAGCGCCGCTCCCGCTCCCAGTTCCACAGCCGCAGCCGAAACTCTCCCGCGGAGTAGTCCTCGTCGAGTTCCCGCCAAGTTTCCACGCGCGCCGCCTCGCGCTTCAGCCACGGCGTCATCCGCGCCACCACGATGTAAGCCAAGCCGCGCGCTTCCAGGAAGCTCAGCAGCGGCTCTTCGAAGAATCCCGCGTCGGCTCGCACCACGCGAATGCGCACCCGCTCGCCCAGCCGCGCCAGCGCTTCCTTCAAAAACTCCACCGCGCCGCGTGCCGCCGTGCAATTCCCGCTGCGCAACCAGCCGTGCAGGACAAACGTCGCCTCCGGCAACACCGCCAGCAGCGGATGATGCGAGGCGCGCCCGTGCTTCTTCGGGTTGTAACCCCTCCGCGCTCCTTCCTGCCGCCCGTAACGCTCGAACACCGTCGAGTCCAAGTCCAAACTGGAACCCGCCTCGCGCTGGGGCAGCCGCTCCAGTTGCCAGGCCCACAGCGGCTCGAAAAACTCCACCACCAGTTTGTGGCGGAACCGCTTGAACAGATTGCGAATCGTGTCGTCGGTGGGAAAGCGTTCGACCCCCACCAGCGCCTGCAACGCCCGATCGCCCCGCAGCCGCGCCGCGTGCGCAAAGCGCCGCGCCCCGGCCAGTACCGAGACCAGAAAGGCGGTCAACGTCTCGGCCGGGTCTAGCGCATTCGGCGATTCCAGATGGATCGGCAGATGCTGCCGCAACTGCTCCCGAAATCCTCGCCGCCGCAGAAATTCGATGAACACACTCAGGCCGCCCCAGGGCGTCACCGCCCGCCGCGTCTCGTGCAAAACCACTTTCTTTTCTCCCCAAAGTTCCAGCCCGCCCGTGGGCGGGTCCATAGTGCCGGAAACTTTGCGCGAGCCGAGGACCTGCGGCACACTGCCCGGAGCCAGACTCGGCAGCTATGGTCGTCGCTTGCTTGGGGCCATCGTGCCCGTCCCAAAGTCTGACTTCGGTTGTCGCGGTCTATTGTTTGGTGGCGAGGAGGCCTTGAGAAAGGTCGCGCTCGACCCCGCTGGAGAGCCTGAGTCGTGATCGCCAACCGAGCCGAGCCTGGCAATTCAGTGACGGAGAGGGTATGCCATGGCGAAGCGTAATGAATCTACTTTCGAGCGGTTACAGGAGGGCGAGCGGCTGAATCGTCGCGAGCGAAGAGAACTGGCGAGGCGGTTGAATTTGGCGGATCCGGGGTTCGAGATCGTGCATCCCGACGCCGCCGGAATCGACGTGGGCAATGAAAGCCACTTCGTCGCGGTGCCACCGGGTCGGGACGAACAGCCGGTCCGCGAATTTGGCTCCTGGACGGCGGACCTGGAAAGAATGGCGGAGTGGCTGAAGGACTGCGGTATCAAGAGCGTGGTCATGCAGTCGACCGGAGTGTACTGGATGGCAGTCTATGACGTGTTACAAAGGCACGGCTTCGATGTGAAGCTTGTCGATGCGCGCGGCACCAAGAATTTGCCCGGACGGAAAAGTGATGTGCAGGAGTGTCAATGGTTGCTGCGCTTGCACACCTACGGTTTGCTGCGGAGTTGCTTTTTGCCGCCAGAACCAATCCGCCGCCTGCGCACGGTGTGGCGCTTGCGGGACCAGCATGTGAAAGAGGCGGGGCGCGTGGTACAGCATATGCAGCGGGCGCTGACGGAGATGAATGTGCAGTTGCATAATGCGATCAGCGATCTGAGCGGCGTGACCGGGCAAGCGATCGTACGCGCCATTCTGGCGGGAGAGCGCGACCCGGTGCGATTGGCGGCTTTGCGCGACTGCCGCATCCAGGCCAGCCCGGAAGAACTCATTCAAAGCCTGCGCGGGAACTGGAAGGAAGACACCTTGTTCGAGCTCCGGCAAGCGGTTGAGGCCTACGATTTCTATCGCCGACAGATCGCACAATGCGACGCGCAATTGCAACCGTATTTGACGAGGCTGCCCAGCCGCCAGCACGGCGCCGCCGAAGCTCAGGTCCCCGAAGCGCCGAACGTCGGCAGCGGGCCTCGACGAGGCCAGCCTCGGAGCAAGGTCCCCAAGCGCAAAGGCAACGAGCCCAGCTTCGATATAGAAGCCGAGCAGCGGCGCATCCTGGGGGTTGACGCAACCACCATCGATGGGATCGATGTTATGACCGTGCAAACCTTCTTGGCGGAAGTTGGGCCCGATTTGAGCGCCTGGAAAACCGAACGTCACTGGAGCTCCTGGCTGAATTTAGCCCCCAAGCGGGACATCAGCGGAGGGCGAGTCATCCGCCATACGCGCGAACACCGGACCAATCGCGTGGGGAATGCCTTCCGCATGGCCGCACAGTCCCTGATCCGCAGCCACAGCTATTTGGGCGCTCGCTTCCGATACCTGCGAGCCAAATTGGGAGCCGTTAAGGCCGTCAAAGCCATGGCCCGAGTGCTGGCCTGCCTATTCTACCGGCTACTCACGCAAGGTCAGGCCTGGGTGGACCGGGGCAGCGCCGAATTTGAGCGACGAAGGCAGCAGCGCGAATTCGCCGCCCTACAACGCAAGGCCCGAGACTTTGGAATGAACCTCGTCCCGGCAGCGTAGAGCAACTGAAGTTTCTGGAGAGCACGCTAATCTCTCTGTGCACCGTTTTGTTCCTCCTCCGTCAATCGAAAAGCCCATTTCAATTTAACGGATTGGAACACCACGGTGCACCCTAACTTCGGAATCCAGGTTTAATGCCTCAACGCCCTCTTCCCCGGCGGTTGAATCGAACCTTCCTGCCTCAATGCCATTCGCCCTCAACTGTGACTGGTATGCCCTCTCTCCTGGATAGCCTTCGTGTTCAGGGCTGCTTGCTCTTGCTCCTATTGGTTTCTGCATAAAGAATGCAATACAATCCCTTTCAGGAGGAAATCCGTATGCCCCGACTGAAGGGGAGTGGCGATTTGCTCGAAGACCGGCGTCGTCGTGCCCTGGCTTTGTGGGACACGGGCCTGTCTCTGAACGAGGTGGGGCGTCGCATCGGCTGCGCACCGAGTTCGGTGATGCGCTGGCTGCGAGCGCGCCGCCGCGGAGGCCCCGACGCCTTGCGCGTGCGCTGCTCGCCGGGACGCCCCCTGAAGCTGGGCCTGAGCGAGCGGCGTCGCTTGCTGAGGCTGCTGCTGAAGGGAGCCCCGGCGCACGGCTACCGGACGCAGTTGTGGACCACGGCCCGCATTGCCGAAGTCATCGGGCGCGAGTTCGGTGTGCATTACCATCGCGATCATGTCGGTCGGCTGATGCATAGTCTGAACTGGAGCCCTCAGAAACCCGAAACCCGCGCCGTGGAGCGTGATGACGAGGCGATCCAACGCTGGAAGCGGAAGGACTGGCCTCGAATAAAAAAAACGCCGGGCGGCTGGGCGCCCATCTAGTTTTTGCCGATGAAGCGGGCTTCTTGTTGGCTCCCTTGGTGGTCCGAACCTGGGCTCCCCAAGGATGCACGCCCCTCGAACGTCATCGCCAGGGGCGCCGCGACAAAATCTCCGTCATCTCGGGAATCTCGGTCAGTCCCCAGCGACAGCACTTGGGCCTCTACTATTTGCTCTTCTTCGACAATATCGGACAAGAAGAAGTGGGTCGATTTCTCCGCGAGCTGCTCCGCCACCTGCGCGGTCCCGTCGTCGTTCTGCTCGACAACTCCTCCACCCACCACGGCCCACCTCTCGCCCAGCTCCTCCGCCGACACCCGCGCTTGCACCTCGAGCACTTTCCCGCCTATGCGCCCGACCTCAAGCCCGACGAAGGAGTCTGGTCTCTGGCCAAACGAGATCTCGCCAACGGCTGCCCGCTCGATGTGGACCAGTTGATGGACTCCGTCATCGGCGCGATCAACGCCATCCGCAACTCTCCCGAAAAACTGCGCGGCTGCATCCTTGAATCCGATCTGCCTCATTTTTTGTCCTAAATCGTTGCATTCTTTATGCAGACATCAATAAGATGCTGCCCGCTGTTTTTTACGTCCGGGCTCCGGGATGCAAAGCGCCTCCATAAAAACCTGTTGACTCTATACCTGAGTATAGGGCGTAGATTGGTTTTGAAAGGAGATGGTACGAATGTTGAGGTTCTGAGGCGGTAGACTTCCGGGAGCCGGGAAGGGTTTCGGGAGTAGACAGGTTACAGGCTGGATCGTTTGTTTGAGGCAGGGACCGGCACTTGTCAAGAATTTTGTGTCTGAGAGATTCATTCTTCGCTCTCGAATCGTGACTGAAAGATGGCGTTGAACTGATCGAGGGCGGTTTGGACGGAGGCGGCGACGCGGCGCCAGCGTCCGGTTT
>Ga0209061_1003879_pt1 | contig 15376 bp, 14 predicted proteins | sample Coa_R1_10_FD_187157 | JGI IMG/M metagenome (GOLD analysis project Ga0209061, IMG submission 187157) | Surface soil microbial communities from Centralia Pennsylvania, which are recovering from an underground coalmine fire - Coalmine... | ecosystem: Environmental > Terrestrial > Soil >...
CGGACGCGCTGGATCACGTCCTCCGGCGTCCCCACCCAGACGATGTCGCCGGCGATCATCTCCTCGTAGGGGGTGGCGGCCAGCTTCTCCATGATCCCGGAGGCGTAGAAGCCGTAGCCGGCGGCGTGGAGGGCGTCGGCCGGCGGCGGCGGGTACTCGGTGAGCGGGGAGGCGTTGCCCTCGAGGAAGCCGCGCATGTGCCGCTCCGCCTCCCGACGCGCGAGCTCGCCGTCCTCGTCGAGGTAGCAGGCGTGGATCCAGATGATGTCCGGCTCCGTCCCGTACTCGGCGCACTTGGCCCGGTACAGGTCGAGCTGGTCCTTGAGCGCCGCGTAGGGCAGAAGCGGCGGCACGGCAACCGCCCAGCCGTGCTTGGCAGCGAGGTCGTAGGTGCGGTCGGAGGTGCCGCCGAGCACAACCCGAAAGCGGTGGCCGCTGAACGGGATGACCTGGCTGTCGCGCACCCGCCAGTACTCGCCGTCGAAGCTGACGACCTCGGAGTGGAGGGCCTCGACGAACAGGTCGAGCGCCTCCTCGTAGCGCGGCCGCGAGGTCTCGTCGAGCGGCAGGCCGGCCGGCAGCGGGATCCAGCCGTGGCCGCGACCGACGCCGAACTCGTAGCGGCCGCCGGTCAGCAGCGAGAACTCGTGCACCATCGCCGCCAGGACGAGCGGGTTGTGGTACGGCAGGACGTGGAGCATGGTGCGGAACCGGATCCGCCGCGTCCGCGCCGCCGCCAGCCCGAAGAGGCCGAAGACGTTGGCGGACGCCGAGAACTTCGGGAAGAAGAAGTGCTCGATGACGGCGTAGGCGTCGTAGCCCAGCCGGTCGGCGTTCTCGATCTGCTCGAGCACCTCGCCGTACAGCCGCTCGTACGACTTGCCCGGCCAGCTCTGGATCTCGCTGTAGATGCTGAACCTCATCGCCTGCGTGTTCCTCCCTTCTGGTCGAGCGGCGGCCCGAGCCGCCGGAACGTCCGGTCGTAGTAGACGAGCGGGTCGGGGGGCGCCTCGCCGCCCTCGCCGACGACGGCCCGTCGGACGACGCCGACCACGAGGGTGTGGTCGGCGACCTCGAAGGTCGTGCGCACCGCACAGTCGAGGTGCGCGAGCGCGCCGGCGATCGCCGCCGGCCCGCCCTCCTCGAGCCGCTCGGCGAACACGTCGAGCTCCTTCGGGCCGCCGGGGACGGCCCCGAACCGTGCCAGCTCGAGATGCTCCTCGGCCAGGATCGAGAGGCCGAAGCGGCGCGTGCGCAGGATCGGCTCGCGCGCGCTCGCGCCGTGGGCGAGCGAGATCAGGACGCTCGGGGGCTGCGTCGAGATCGAGCAGCAGGCGTTGATCGTCAGGCCGAGCAGCCGGCCCTCGACCTCGACGGTGACGATGGCCACGCCGGTGGCGAAGGCGCGCATGGCGCTCTTGAAGCGCTCGGAGTCGACGAAGGCGCGGTCCGGCTCGAGCACTCCGAGCATGAGCAGCCGCTCGGGCGCCAGCTCGAAGTCCGAGTAGTCGCTCACGCCACCGGCTCCGCCGCGGAGCGGGCCACGGCACGCCGCCGGCGCGGCAGGGACAGCTCGCGCCCCCCGGTCAGACCGCTCGGGCGCAGGACGAGCACGAGCGCCATCAGCACGCCGAGCACGATCTCCGCCGTCCCGGAGGGGACGGTGAGGTTCCAGCCGAGCACGTTCACCGTGTTCGTAGCGGCCGAGAAGAAGGAGAAGAGACCGTTGAGGGCCAGCGCGCCGACGACCGCGCCGAGCAGGCTCCCCGAGCCGCCGACCACGAGCATCGCGAGGGTGATGAACGTCAGGTCGAGGTACAGGCCCCCCGCCTGCAGCGGCTGCAGGTGGACGTAGATGCCGCCGGCGAAGCCGGCGAGCGCGCCGGAGAGGGTGAAGGCGAGCAGCCGCTGGCGGTAGATCGAGATCCCGGCCGCGGTGGCCGCCGCCGGATCCTCGCGGGTGGCCCGCAGCATCCGCCCGAAGCGACTGTGCTGGTAGGCGAAGGCGACGGCGACGCAGATCAGCGCCGCCACGGCCGCCTGCCAGATCCCCGTCGTCGAGGGCACCGCCGAGAACGCGTTCTCACCCGGGCCGATCGACTGGTCGTACGTCAGCACGTTGTTCACGATCTCGAGCACGCCGAAGGTGGCGATCCCGGCCGCGAGCCCCGAGAGCCGCATCAGCGGCAGCCCGACGACGAGCGCGGCGACGGCCCCGACCCCGGCGGCGAGCGCGAGCGAGGCGAGGTTGCCGACGTTCGTCGTGACGAGGAAGTGGGCGAGCCCCGGCATGACGATCTTCTTCTGGCTCTCGGGCACGGTGAGCACGCCGGCCGTCCAGGCGCCGAGCGCCACGAAGCTGATGTGGCCGAAGGAGAGGACGCCCGAGTTGCCGATGAACAGGTAGAGCGCGACGACGATCGCGACCTTGACCAGGGTGTCGAGGAAGTACGCCTGCAGGTAGCTCGAGACCTCGAGGCCGAGCAGCGCCGTCCCGAGCACGAGCACGGCGGGCGCGAGCAGCTCCGGCAGCCTGCGGACGAGCCTCATACCCGCTCCACGGCGCCGGCGGCGCGGGTGAAGAGCCCGTTCGGCCGCACGAGCAGGACGACGATCACCGCCGCGAACAGGAAGCTCGGCAGGTACTGGCTCTGGTTCGAGGGCAGCACGCCGCCGAGGATCCCGCTCGCGAAGCCGATCGCGAAGCCGCCGAGCGTGGCCGGGATCGGCCGGTTCAGGCCGCCCAGCACGACCCCGGCCAGCACGTAGATCGTGTCCTGGGTGCCGAACGTGCTGGTGACGGTGATCTCGGTCACGCTCAGCATCACCGCCGAGACGGCGGCGAACAGGCCGGAGATGACGACCGCCCCGGCGATCACGCGGTTGGCGCGCACTCCGAGCAACCGGGCCGTCCGGAAGTCGATGGCGGCGGCCCGCATCTGCAGCCCCAGCGGCGTCAGCGTCAGCAGGAGCTGCAGCAGGACCAGGCAGCCGACGGCGGTCGCGACGGCGATGACGGCGATCTTCTTGATCTCGACGCCGCCGAGGTCCCAGGGCGCGTTGAGCAGCGCGAGCGAGCCGGCGCTCTTGCCGAGCGGGCCGAACGCGAGCAGCGCGATGTTCTGGAGCAGGAAGGCGACGGCGAAGGTGGCGACGAGCATCACCGCCGGCGAGTGGGCGCGCAGGCGCCGGAAGACGAGCTGATCCATGAGCACCGAGAGCGCGAGCACGACGCCGAAGCAGAAGAGGATCGCGAGCCAGTTGGGCAGGTTCCACTGCGCGCCGTAGGCGAGCGCGTAGGCGCCGGCCATGATCAGCTGGCCGTAGGCGAAGTTGACGATCCGCAGGACGCCGAAGACGAGGCCGATCCCGACCGCCATCAGGGCGTAGACGCCGCCCAGCGCGAGCCCGTTGGCGAAGGTCGGCCAGGTCAGGTTGAGGAAGCCGAGGATCATCGTCTCCCGCCGTCCGTCACGCCAGGTAGGCGGCGACGAGCCGCTCGGTGTCGCCCGCGTCCTGCGGGCCGAGGGTCAGGCGGAGCTCACCGTTCGCCAGCACGTACGAGCGGTCGGCGAGGGCGACAGTGCGCTGGGCGCGCTGCTCGACGAGGAGCACCGCGAGACCCTCCTCGCGCAGGCGGGCGAGCGTCTCGAAGACCAGGTCGACCATCTTCGGCGCCAGCCCGAGGGACGGCTCGTCGAGGAGCAGCACTGCCGGCTCGGCGACGAGCGCCCGGCCGATCGCGAGCTGCTGCTGCTGTCCGCCGGAGAGCGCCGCGGCCTGGCGGGAGCGGAACTCCTGCAGCACGGGGAAGAGAGCGTAGGCCCGCTCCAGGCCGCTGCCGTTGCGGCGCGAGGGCCGCGCCGCCAGGCCGAGCTCGAGGTTCTCCTCGACGGTCAGCTCGCCGAAGATCCGCCGCCCTTCCGGCACGAGGGCCACGCCGCGGCGGGCGACGTCCTCGGGCCGGCGCCCGGCGAGCGAGACGCCGTCGAGGCGAACGTCGCCGCCGGCGAGCGGGGCGGCGCCCATGATCGCGTGCAGCGTCGACGACTTGCCGGCCCCGTTCGGCCCGATCAAGCCGACGATCTCCCCCGAGCGCACCTCAAGCGACAGGCCGCGCACGGCCTCGACCGCCCCGTAGCGGACGGAGAGCGCGTCCACGACGAGGCTGGTCACTCGAGATCCTCCGCCGCGCTCTCGCCGAGGTAGGCGGCGGCGACGCCGAGGTGCGCGCGGATCTCCTCCGGCGTCCCCTCCGCGAGCGTCGTTCCCTGGTCGAGGACGTGGACCCGCTCGCAGACCTCGAGCACCAGGGCGACGTTGTGGTCGATGAGCAGGACGCCGGCGCCCCGCTCGCGCACCGTGCGCACCGCCGCCGCGAAGCGCGGCACCTCGGCCTCCGGCAGACCCGCCGCCGGCTCGTCGAGCAGGACGAAGCGCGGGCCGGTCGCGAGCGCGCGGGCCACCCCGAGCCGCCGCTCGTCGCCGTGCGCGAGCGAGCCGGCCGACTGGTCGGCATAGGCGGCGAGCCCGAGCAGCTCGAGCAGCTCGTCCGCCCGCCTCGCCGCCTCGCGCTGCGAGGCGCCGACGCCGAGCGCCGCGACCTCGACGTTCTCCCGCACGGAGAGGCCGCCGAAGGCGTGGCTGTGCTGGAACGTGCGCGCAAGGCCGTGCCGTCCGCGCCGGAAGGCGGGCCAGCGGGTCACGTCCCGCTCCTCGAGCAGCACCCGGCCGCGCGTCGGCCGGTCGAAGCCGCTGAGCACGTTGACCAGCGTCGACTTGCCGGCCCCGTTCGGCCCGATCAGGCCGACGACCTCACCCTGCCGCACCTCGAGCGAGACGTCGCGCAACGCCTCCACCCCCGCGAAGGACCGCGAGACGGAGGAGGCCCGGAGCGATCCCCCGGGCCTCCTCGCCGGCGCCTCTGCGGAGCGGGCGCCCACCCTCGCGCTACGAGTCGGGGCTGTTCGGGACGACCTTGGCGGTGATCGTGCCCCTCTCGATCGGCTTGTTGTTGTTGATCTCGATCACGCGGTACTCGCGGCCGAACACGGTGTGCAGCTTCTTCGAGAAGCTGACCTTGCCCGAGAGCGTCGGCACCTTGTGGAACTTCTCCATCACCGCGGCGAGCTTCGCGCCGACCAGCGAGCCGTGGGCCCGCTTGATCGCCGTGACCACCCCGTCGATGGCCGCCGGGCCGGTGATGAAGCCGCCGGTCGCCGGGTGCGGATGGAGCTCGCGGGCGAGCTTGTTCACGGCCGGGTTGGGGTCGTGCCCGAAGGCGTTGGCATAGGTCACGAACCAGTAGTTCGTGACCTTGGGGCTCTGCGGCAGCCAGTAGATGCCGTCACCCGCCCACGAGTTGAGGATCGGGGTCTTGACCCCGGCGGTGCGCAGGTCGGTGATGAACGGGACCTGGGCGCCGTACGAGCCCGACGTGACCGTGACGATCACGTCGGCGGGGTGCTGCTCGATCGCGCTCGCGGCGTTGTTGAAGTTCGTCGAGCCCGGCTGCAGCGCCGGGTCCTGGTAGGTGGTCTCGAAGTTGATCTTGCCGCCGAGCTGGGTGAAGCGCGCCTTGAAGGCGGTGACGACCGCCTTGAAGTAGACGATCGTCGTGTCCTTGGCCAGATCGGCGGTGCGCCAGCCCTTGTTCCAGGCGAGCTGGGCCATGGCGGAGCCCTCGTCCTGGGCGACGTTGCCGAAGCTGAAGGCGAGCTTGCCCAGCTTGCCGAACCGCTTCGGGCCCATCTGGTCGGTGCCGATGCACGGCGCGATCGTCAGCAGGTGGTGCTTGAGCGACTCTTGCACGACGGGAGCGGCGAGATCGACGTCGCACGTCGTGAAGATGATGTTGGCGTGCTCGCTGATCAGCTTGTCGGCGCACGTCTTCGAGGTCGTCGGGTTGTCTCCCTGGGTCTTGCAGGTCTTGATCACGATCGGGTGGCCGAGCACGCCGCCCTGCTTGTTGATCTGAGCGACCCGCAGCTTCGCCGCGGCGAGCGCCGGAGTGTCGAAGGGCTGCATCGGGCCCTTGTTGTCGTACGCCCAGCCGATGATGATCGGCTTCTTCGCCGCAGTGGCGTGGGTGCGAGCCGCCGCGGTCGCCGCGAGGGCGAGCGCCGCAGCGGCCACGATCACGAGCGCCCAGCGCGCCCGCTTGCGTGCAGTCATGTCTCTCCTCTCTGGCTCACGGCCGCAGCCGTGACCCTCCGTTCCGACCAACAGCGTGCGAATGCCTCCCGACCGCGGCGCGCCAGCTCGGCGGCGTCGAGATCCCAGAGCGAGTCCGGGTACGCGCTGCCGAAGGCGCCGTTGTCGGAGAAGATCTCGAGGTCGTAGAAGCCGTCCCAGCCGGCGTCGGCGAGCGCGCCCAGGATCGCAGGCAGGTCGGCGACCCCGTCGCCGGGCAGCACCCGGTCGGCCCAGCCGCGGGTCGGCTCACGCCAGTCGTCGACGTGCACGCCGGCGAGCAGGTGGGCGTAGCGCGGGATCTCGGCCAGCAGGTCGGGCGTATTCCAGAGGTGCCAGACGTCGAACTGGATCCCGACGGCGTCGCTTCCCACCTCCTGCAGCAGCTCGGCCGCCTCGCCGAGCGTGTTGACCAGCGACCAGCGCTCGATCCCTTCGCGCTGGAAGGGCTCGAGCGCAAGCCTGACCCCCGCTCGCTCCGCCTCGCGCGCGACGCGCTGCAGGCCGGCCACGACGAGAGCCCGGGCCTCGTCGGGGGGACGGTCGCCGGCCGGGCCGGTCAGGCAGACGATCGCCGCCGGCTCGAAGCGGGCGAGCCGGCGTACGGAGGCGCAGAGCGACTCGATCCGCTCCTGCGGGTCGGCGGGGCCCGGGAGGAGCGGCAAGGGCAGGATCGAGGGAACCGCGGGCACCGCGGAGGCGCGACCCAGCTCGCTCGCAGCGAGCAGCTCGAGCGCGGCGTCGTCCGGCCCCTCGCCCAGCTTGAGCTCCCAGACGCCGATCCCGTCCACCCCGGCCGCCGTGTAGGCGCGGACGTCCTCTGCGAAGCTCGCGGTGAGCGTGCTCACCTGCGAGACCGAGAAGCGCGGCTGCTGCTGGGTCGTGCTCGACACGCAGAGGCGATCGTGTCACGGATTTGACATCTGATCAAGTGTAGTTCACGCTCAATCTCGATGAATCCGGCCTCCGGCTCGGCCTCGGGAGCGAGCTTCCCTGCCGTGCGCCACCGCACGATGGCGGAGGTGGCGCTCGAGCGGCTGCGGGAAGCGATCATCCACGGAGATCTGACGCCGGGGTCGCCGCTGAAGTTGGAGGACCTGGCGCGCCGGCTCGGCATGAGCATCTCGCCGATCCGGGAGGCCGTGCGCCAGCTCGAGGCGCTCGGGCTGGCCGAGCACGTCCCCCATCACGGGGCGAAGGTGACCGGGCTCGACGTCGAGGAGCTGCGCGAGCTGTTCTCGGTCCGGCGGGCGCTCGAGACCCTCGCCCTGCGGCGGGCGGCGGAGCTGTTCACGCGCGAGGACGAGGAGGCGGCGCGCGCCCAGCTCGCCGCCTTCCGGGCGGCCCGCCGCCGCAGCGACGTGCGCGCGACGGTACGAGCGCACTCCGACTTCCACTTCGCGCTCTACACGGCGGCGCGCTCGTCCTGGCTGCTGCGCCTGATCCGGCCGGCCTGGGACAGCTGCGAGCGCTACCGCCCCGTGCTGCTCGACCGCAGGGGCGAGCTGCCCCGCCGCCACGTCGAGCTCGACGAGGAGCTCCTCGTGGCCTGCGCCGCCCACGACCCCGAGCGCGCGGCGGCCGCCTTCCACGCCCACCTGGAGCTCGCGACCAGCATCTTCTCGGTCGAGCTCGGGGGCCGCAGCATCTTCGCGTTCTAGATCGAGAAAGGAGACGTGTCCGATGGCAACGACGTCCGAGGCCTCCGCGGGCCAGTCCGCGCGGGAGGTCGTCCCGTTTCGCGTCCGCACCGCCGACGGCCGCGAGGTCGAGCTCGCCTACTCGTCGCCGCGGCCGGCGGCGGAGCACGACGAGCGCTCCGTGCTCGAGACGCTGCCCTGGTTCGAGCCGGGAAAGCCGCTCCGCAACTACCTGCTCCACGAGCTCGACCTCTACGACGAGGTCGAGCAGGTCTGGGGCCGCCGCTGGGGCGCCGAAGGGATCGGCACGCTGCGCGAGGTGCTCGTCTCCCGGCCCACCGAGAACGAGGTGCGGCCCGAGTACGCGGAGGAATGGCAGTACTACTACTCGTCGGCCGCCGGCACCGCCGACCTGGGCCGCCTGCAGGCGCAGTTCGACGAGTACTACCAGGTGCTCGCCGACAACGGGGTGCGCGTCAACTACATCGAGCCGCCGGTGCCGGCGATCGGCGCCTACGGCTGGATCAAGAACCTCGTCACGCTGGCGGGCGGCGGCCTCGTCGTCCACGGCGGAGCGATCGTCCACCGCTACGGCCTCGGCTCCTGGCAGAAGGGCCGGGAGGTGATCTGGCAGCAGGTGCTGGCGGCGCTGCAGGTCCCGATCTACCTGACGATCCACGCCAAGGGCGTCTGCGAGCCGGGCGCGGGCCGCTGGCTCGACGCGAAGACGTTCGTCTTCAACGAGTCGGTGGTGGCGAACGAGGAGGGCCTCCGCCAGCTCGAGTTCGTGCTCTCGAACCTCGGCGTCGAGCTGATCACCTGTCACAGCCCCGGCTGGTACGAGACGACCGGCCACGGCAACGTGGGCACCTCGCACATGGACATGGTCATGCTGACCGTCGACCACGGCAAGGTGCTGCTCGCCCCGCACCTCGTGAACTACGGCTTCGTGCGCGAGCTGCTGCGCCGGGGCTACGAGATCATCGAGGTGCCGCTCGAGGAGTACTGGGACCTCGCCGTCAACGGGGTCACGCTGGCGCCGGGCAAGGTGGTGCTCAACAGCGGCTCCCCCTCGGTCGTCAAGGCCCTCGAGAAGCATGGCGTCGAGGTGATCCAGGTCGACTTCTCCGAGAGCCAGCGGTTCGCGATCGCCGGCCTGCACTGCGCGACGCTCGAGCTGGTGCGCGACCAGCCGGACTGAGCCGCGTGCCGCTCGCCCGGCGGCCGGCCGGTCAGCGGCCCGCGAGAGCGCGGGCGCGGGCGAGGGCCCGCTGGGCGAGGGGCGGCTCGAGCAGCTTGCGGGCGACGATCGTCCCCGAGCCGGCGCCGAGGCCGGGGCCGGGCCAGGTGCTCGCGCCCACGTGCCACAGCCGCTCGACCGGGGTGGCGTGGCCCGGGCTCGCCGGGAACGGTCGCCAGAGGAAGTTCTGGTCGAGCGCGAGCGCCCCGCCGTAGGGGTCGCCGTGCCGGAGGTTGACGTTCGCCCGCTGCAGGTCGTGCGGCCCGAGCGCGACCCGCTGCAGGATCGAGGCCTCGAGGTTCGGGATGTGGCGCCCCAGCCGGGCCTGGATCCGGTCGGCGTAGCGCTCGCGCAGCTCGTCCGTCCAGCGGCCCGAGCCGGCCTCGAGCTCGCCGGCGGCGTCGCCCTTGATCCGCCAGGGCAGCTCCTGGAGCTGGATCCACAGGATCCCCCTGCCCTCCGGAGCGCGGGAGGGGTCGAGCGCGAGCGGCTGGCCGACGACGACCGTCGCCTCGGCGGGCAGCAGTCCCCGCTCGGCCTCGTTCACCGCGCGCGAGACGCCGTCGAGGCCCGCCGTCAGGTGGACGATCGCCGCACGTCCGAGGCGCTCGTCGCCCTCCCAGCGCGGCGGCTCCGAGAGGGCGTAGTGGATCTGCATCTCGGCCCGGCCGTAGCGGAACCGGCGCGCGCCCTCGACGACGCCCTGCGGCAGGTCGGCGTCGGCGAGCAGCCGCTCGTAGAGCTGGGTCGGGGTCACCCCCGCGACGACCGCGCGCTCCGCCTCGACGGTCTCACCGTCGCTGAGGCGGACGCCGACGGCGCGGCCCGAGCGAACCAGCACCCGCTCGACGTCGCGGTCGGTCTCGCAGACGCCGCCGTGGTCTCGGATCAGGCGGACGAGCGCCTCGGCGAGCTTCGCGCCGCCGCCGCGCGGGACCGGCATCCCGCCCTCCTGCAGGGCGAGCGCGATCACCTGGGTCATGAAGCCGGACGCCGCCTGGTCGGGCCCGAGGCCCGTGTGCAGGACCCAGGGGGCGAGCACGCCGTGAGCCCGCTCCGAGGCGAAGGTCGTCTCGAGCCAGTCCCGGCTCGACTGCAGCGCCTCGCCGAGCAGGGCGAGCGCACCGGCGCGGCCGAGGCGGCGTACCGCCTTCGCCGCCAGGGCCAGCCCGGCCGGCGACCACAGCTCGCTGCCGAGAGCGGCGAACGCGAGGTCGGCGTTCGCGCCGAGCCGCTCGAGCGCCGCCGGCCACTCCGGGCCCAGCTCCTGCGCGTTCCCCTCGACGCTGCGCAGCAGGAAGCTCGCGCTGCCGTCGGGGAAGGCGGTCGCGCTCGGCAGGTCGGTGTTCAGGTACTCGAGCCCGCGGGCGGCCAGCTCGTCGCCCAGCTCGGCGTGCGCCCCGCCGCCGACCCAGAGCGGGTGCCAGGCGCTGTAGACGTCGTGCAGGAAGCCGGGCTCGGTCAGCTCGGCGGTCTTGATCGCCCCGCCGAACCAGTCGTTCCGCTCGAGCACGCAGACCCGCCAGCCGGCGCGGGCGAGCAGCGCGCCGCAGGCGAGGCAGTTGACCCCGCTGCCGACCAGCACCGCGTCGTAGTCAGCCACCGCCGCCCATCATCGCAGCCCGGCCCACAATGCCCGCAGCTCCTCGTCGGTGACGAGGCCTCGCTTGCGCGCCCCCAGCTCCTTCACCTCGGCCAGCAGGTCGGGCCAGCGCTCCTCCGGCACGTCGAGGCCCAGCTCGCCGACCTTGATCCGGATCGAGTCGAGGCCGCTCTTCTTGCCGAGCACGATCGAGCGCTCGGCGCCGACGAGCTCGGCGGAGTAGGGCTCGATCGACGGCGGGTCGTGGAACTGCGAGGCGACCGCTCCCGACTCGCGCCGGAACAGCGTCTCGCCGGTCAGCGGCTTCCAGGGCGCGAGAGCGTAGCCGGCCAGCTCCTGCACGCGGGCGGCGACCTCCCGCACCCGCTCCAGGCGCAAGCCGGTCTCGACGCCGTACAGGGCGCGGAGGGCGAGCGCGATCTCGGCCAGGTCGGCGTTGCCCGCCCGCTCGCCCATCCCGTTGACCGTGCCGTGCACCCAGGCCGCGCCCGCCCGCACGGCGGCCACGGCCGAGGCGGTCGCGAGCCCGAAGTCGTCGTGGCCGTGGAAGTGCACGGGCACCCCCGGGCCGACCCACTCCACGGTGCGCTCGACGAGCTCGCCCACCGCCTCCGGCGACGCGATCCCCAGCGTGTCGACGACGACGACCTCTCGCGCGCCCGCCTCGACGGCTTCCTTGTAGACCCGCTCGTAGAAGTCGGCCTGCGCCCGTGTCGAGTCGACGCCGAAGAAGGCGGCGCGGATCCCGTGCTCGGCGGCGAAGCGCAGCGCGCGGGTGATCCGGCCGAGCATCGTCTCGCGGTCGACCCCGAGCGCCTCCAGCTTCAGGTCGGAGATCGGCGACTCGATCACCGACGCCTGGACGCCCAGCTCGACGAGCGCCTCGAGGTCGGCGGGCACCGCCCGCGAGAACCCCCAGACCTCGGCGGCGAGGCCGGCGCCGACGATCAGCTCGACCGCGCGACGGTCGTCGGGCGAGACGCGCGGGAAGCCGGCCTCGATCCGCTCCACGCCCAGGCTGTCGAGCAGCCGCGCGATCTCCAGCTTGTCCTCCGGGGAGAAGACGACTCCGACGGTCTGCTCGCCGTCGCGCAACGTCGTGTCGTACAGGCCGATCCGGCCGCCGATGCGGTAGGGGTCGTTCAGCGAGCCGGTCCAGATCCGCGGGTCGTCAGCCATCGCAGCGCACGACTCCGTCGGGGAAGGAGGAGAGCTTCTCGACGCCGCCGGCGGTGACGAGGAAGTTGTCCTCGATGCGCAACCCGCCGCCACCGGGCCAGTAGGCCCCCGGCTCCAGGGCCAGGACCATGCCCTCCTCGAAGACGCCTTCTCCCGCCTGGTGCGGGTAGGGCGGCTCGTGCGCGCGGGCGCCCACCCCGTGGCAGATCGGATGGGTCGGCTGGCCGGGGTAGCCGAGCTCCGCCAGCCGCTCCCGTACGCCGCGGTCGAGCGCCGCCAGCGAGGCGCCCGGGCGGATCTGCTCGAGCGCCCACTCGTACACCTCGAGGAGCCCGGCCTCGAGCGCCGCGTAGTCCGGGCGCAGCGGGCCGAGGACGAGGTTCTTCGTGTGGTCTGCCCAGTAGCCGTCGGCGCAGACCCAGATCTCGAACAGGACCGGCTCGCCCTCCACCACCGGCAGGTCGCTCGTGGCGGTGAAGGTCTTGATCCCCCGCCCCGACCAGACGAGCGAGAACGGCAACGCCAGCTCGACCTGGCCCCGCCAGCCGGTGCCCGCCGCGTGCACGTAGCCCTGCCAGAGGGCGGCCGCCTCCGCCTCGCGCATCCCGGGCCGCAGATGCTCGCGGACGTGCTCCATGGCCGCGGCGGCGATCTCGTTCGCCAGCCGCAGCCGCTCCAGCTCCTGCGCGGTCTTGCGCGCGCGGGCCCGCACGAGCAGCGGGGTCGCGTCGGCCGCCTCGGGGAAGGCGTCGAACCAGGCGGCGGTGAAGGTGGTCGGCTCGCCGACCATCCGGTCGGAGGCTTGCGTGCCGAGCGACAGCTCGAGCCCGACACGCTCGTAGTCGCGCGCGGCGGCGAGCGCGGCGTCGAGCGTGCGCGCGAGCGGCGGCCGCGGGTCGCCCGGGTCGTAGCCGCGGATCAGGCGGACGTCCTGCGTCCAGGCGCTGCGGGCGGCATCCTCGGCCGAGGCCTCGATCGTGATCAGCACCGGCTCGCCCTCCCGCGGGAAGACGCACGCCTCGTAGCCCTTCATACCCCAGAAGTTCGTCAGGTAGAGGACGTCGTCGGGGGCGCGCACGACGAGCGCGTCCAGCTCCTCCTCGGCCATCAGGGCGCGCACCCGCTCCAGCCTGGCCTCGTCGCGCGGCCAGGTCACGCCTCGCCCCAGGGGCGGATCCGCGGCGGCGGCGGCTCGCCGTGACCCTCCTGCCAGGAGATCACGGGGGTGCGGAGGACGCCGATCCGCTCGATCTCGGCCTCGATCACGTCGCCGGGCTTGAGGTAGAGGCGCTTCCGCTCCTCCTCCGACTTGAAGCCGGCCACCCCCGCGACCGTGCCGGTCGAGAGCACGTCGCCCGCGCTGTAGCCGAGGGCCGAGAAGTTGCTCAGGATCTGGGGGATCGTGACGCTCATCCGGCTGGAGTGCGAGGACTGCCGCACCTCGCCGTTCACTCGCAGCTCCATCGCCAGGTCGTGGGGGTCGGAGATCTCGTCGGGCGTCACGATCCACGGCCCCAGCGGGCAGAAGGTGTCGATCGCCTTGCAGAAGCTGAACACCCCCGAGCGCATCTCGCCGCGCTGGATGTCGCGGGCGGTGATGTCGTTGAAGATCACGTAGCCGCCGACGTAGGCCTCGGCCTCCTCCGGCCCGAACCACTTGCCGGCCCGCTTGAGGACGACGGCCAGCTCCAGCTCGTAGTCGAGCTCCTCGGTCAGGTGCTCGGGGTAGATCACCGGCTCGTCCGGCCCGACGATGGCGTCGACGTTCTGGAAGAAGTTGATCCAGGGGGCGATCCGGTGCGACCAGTTGACGTTCCGCGACTCCTCCTCGTGCTCGCGGAAGTTGCCGGCCGTGTGGAAGAACTTCTTGGGCGCGATCGGGGCGCGCAGCCGGGCCTCGGCGAGCGGCGTCCGCTCACCGGTCTCGTCGGCGCCGCCCCGCTCGAAGTACGCCCGCATCGTGGGCACGTCGAGGCGGACGATCTCCTCGCCGTCCAGGTAGCCGACCTTGCCGTCGTCGTAGGTGACGAGCTTCACGCCACCTCGCAGATCGCCATCGCCACCCGAGCGTAGACCTCGGCCGTCTTGACGAGCGCCTCGATCTCGAGGTTCTCGCCCAGCTCGACGTCCATCAGCCCGGTGGAGGTCCCGTAGTTGACGGTCGGGATGCCGTAGCGGCTGAGCGCCGAGGCGTCCGAGAACCAGCGGGTCACGTCGCGGGCGGGCGGCTCGCCCCAGACCGCGGCGTGCGCGGCGTCGATCGCCCGTACGAGCTCGTGCCCCTCGTCGATCTCGGCCCCGGGCGCCGTCACGTACACCTCGCCCTCGACGCCGTAGGCGGGGAAGCGCTCTGCCAGCTCGCGCACGACGTCCAGCACCTCGCGCCGGGCGACCGCCATCGGCTTCGTCGGCGGCACCCGCACGTCGAGGAAGAGGTCGGTGTGGTGCGGGGTGCGCGATGCGCGCCAGCCGAAGCCTCCCTCGATCGCGCCGACGTTGACGATCGCCTTGGCGCCGCGGTAGGCGTTCGCCGGGTCGTCCTCCCAGCGCGGAATCCACTCCAGCAGCGCCGCCAGCACCTCGCTCGCCCGCAGGATCGAGTTGCGGTCGCGGCGCCCCTCGGAGAAGGCGGTGTGGATGAAGTCCCCGTGCACCCGGATCCGCAGCCAGAGCGAGCCGAAGTGCCCGAGCACCACCTTGCCCTCGGTGGGCTCGCCGAGCAGGCACATGTCGGCGACGCCGCCGTGCGTGACGAGGTACCTGCTCCCGGCCGCGTAGCCTCGGTACTGCGCGCCCTGCGCCGCTCCCTGCTGCGTCTTCTCGATCTCCCCGCACACGGCCGCGAGCAGCAGGTCGCCGCGCAGCCGGACACCGGCATCCTGCAGCGCCCGCACCGCCTCCAGGTAGCAGGCGAGGGCGCCCTTCATGTTCGAGATCCCGAGCCCGTAGAGGCGGCCGTCGCGTTCGAAGGCCTGCGGCTGGAAGCCCGGCACGCCCCGCAGCCAGGGCTCCTGTCCGGAGTACGAGGTGTCGAGGTGGCCGTTGAGCATCAGCGAGCGGCCGCCCCCCGCGCCGGGCCAGATCCCAAGCGCGTTCGCGCGCCCGGTCTCGACCTGCTGCCACTGCACCTGCAGGCCGAGCGACTCGTACAGCTCGACCATCAGCCGCGCCGCCGCTTCCTCGTCGCCGGTGAAGCTCGGCACGCCGACGAGGCGAGACGCGGTGTCCACCAGCCGTTCGCGGTCGACCCGGAGCGTCCTCACCGCTGCGGTCCTCCCATGCCGGGCAGGCCGCCGGCGGGCGGCGGGGCGGGCGCGATCGGGAGGCCGGCGGCGCGCCAGGCGTCGAACCCGCCGGCGAGGTCTCCCGCCCGCTCGAAGCCGATCTCGACGAGCGCGGCGGCGGCCTCCAGCGGCGTGAAGCGTGCGATCCGCGCCCGCGCCGCGGCGAGCAGGTCGTGCACGCCGCGCTGCGCCGTCTCCGAGCTCGACGGCTTCAGCTCGGGCGCCAGCCCGCGCAGCG
>Ga0209061_1003881_pt1 | contig 15373 bp, 18 predicted proteins | sample Coa_R1_10_FD_187157 | JGI IMG/M metagenome (GOLD analysis project Ga0209061, IMG submission 187157) | Surface soil microbial communities from Centralia Pennsylvania, which are recovering from an underground coalmine fire - Coalmine... | ecosystem: Environmental > Terrestrial > Soil >...
TGGTTCACGCTGCGCTCACCATCGTGCCGACCCCCTCGTCGGTGAAGATCTCCAGGAGCAGGGCGTGCGGCTGGCTGCCGTCGAGGACGTGCGCTTGGGGCACTCCCCTGCCGAGCGCCTCGATGCACGCACGCGCCTTGGGGATCATGCCGCCGGCCACGACGCCCGCTTCGATCAGCTCTTCGAGCTCGTCCGGCGTCGCCCTCGACACGCGCGACGCGGGGTCGTCCCGGTCGGTGCGGATGCCGTCGACGTCGGTGAGGAACACCAGCTTTGCGGCGTCGACCGCCGCAGCGACGGCCCCCGCCGCGGTGTCGGCGTTGATGTTGTAGGCCTGGCCGCTGGCGTCGGAGCCGATCGTCGCCACCACCGGGATCAGGTCCTCGGCCATGAGCCTGAGCAGCAGGTCGGGGTTGACGGCGGCTACGTCGCCGACGAAGCCGAGCTGGGGGTCCCTCGCGTGGGCGCTGATCAGCCCGGCGTCCTCGCCGGAGACTCCGACGGCGAGAGGCCCGTGGACGTTGATCGCGGACACGATGTCGCGGTTCACCTTCCCTACGAGGACCATGCGGGCGATGTCGAGGGTTTCGGCGTCGGTGACCCGGAGGCCGCCGACGAACTCGGGGACCTTGCCCAGCCGCTTCATCAGCTCGCCTATCTGGGGACCGCCGCCGTGGACGACGAGCGGGCGCATGCCCACGCTGTGCATGAGGACAACGTCCGCGGCGAAGCTGTCGAGTCCCGAAGACCCCGCAGCGGCGGCGGGGACCATGGCGTTGCCCCCGTATTTGACGACGACCGTCCTCCCCCAGAACCTCCTGATGTAGGGAAGCGCCTCCACCAGGACCGACGCCTTGGCGGCGGCGCCGCTCACGGGTACACGCCCGCCACGGGCAGGCCGGTTGCCTCGGGCAGGCCGAGCGCCGCGTTGGCGCACTGGATGGCCTGTCCCGCAGCGCCCTTGGCCAGGTTGTCGATGGCGCACAGCGAGAGCACCCAGCCGGTGCGCCGGTCGTGGCGGGCGGTGATGTGGGCGCTGTTGGAGCCGAGGGTGTCCTTGGTCGACGGCGGCCGCTCGGCCACCCGCACGAAGGTCTCCGAGGCGTAGAAGTCCGCCAGGGCGCATAGCGGGTCGGGGTTGGAGACCGCCGGCCGGGCGTAGCAGGTGGCGAGGATGCCGCGGTTCATCGGCGCGAGGTGGGGGGTGAAGATCACCCGGGCGCCGGTCGCCTGCTCGATCTCGGGGGTGTGCCGGTGGTCGAGAAGCCCGTAGGCGCTGAAATTCTCCTCCACCGCGTTGAAGTGGGTGCTCGCCTTGAGGGATCGCCCGGCGCCCGACACCCCGCTCGCCGCGTCGACGACCACCCCTTCCCGGTCGACGAGGCCCAGGCGGACCAGCGGAGCGAGGGCGAGAGCGGCCGCGGTGACATAGCAGCCGGCGGCAGCCACCAGGTTCGCCCCGCACAGGTCGTTCCGGAAGAGCTCCGGTATGCCGAAGGCGGCCCGCTCGAGCAGCTCGGGGTGGCGGTGCTCGGCACCGTACCAGCGCGGGTAGAGGGAGGGGTCTTTCAGGCGGAAGTCGGCCGAGAGGTCCACGACCAGCCCGACCCGCCCGAGCAGGGCGGGCACCAGATCCTGCGCGGCGCCGTGGGGCATGGCCAAGAAGACGACGTCGAGCCCGTCGGCCGCCGCGGCGTCGGCGCGGACCAGCTCCAGGTCGGGGTACTCCCCCGCCAGGCTCGGGTAGAGGTCGCCGAGCGCGCCACCCGCCTGGGTGTCGGCGGTGGCGAGGACCACGTCGAGCGACGGGTGGCCCGCGGCGAGGCGCAGCAGTTCCGCCCCGGCGAAACCCGACGCCCCGAAAACTCCTGCACGCACGCCAACACTATACACCTGAGTGAATAATGATGCTAACCCGCCGGCTCGCCCCTCAGCTCCCCCCCCTCGGCGGAGGCGGCGGCGATCATCGCCCGGCGCAGCTCGGCGAGCTCCGGCTCGTCGAGCGTGCGGTCGGCGGCGCGCAGCGTGACGTGGTAGGCGAGGCTGCGCCGCCCGGCACCGAGCCGCTCGTCGCGGTACACGTCGAATAGGACCAGATCCTCCAGCAGATCCCCCGCCGCCCCGGCGATCGCGCCGGCGAGGCGGGCGGCGGGCAGGTCGTCGCCGGCGACGAACGCCAGGTCGAGGGCGGAGGCCGGGTAGCGGCTGACGTCGGCGGCGAGACGGGGTCGGCGTGCCTCGCCAATGAGCGCGTCGAGCGACAGCCCCAGCCACCCGACCCTCCCGTCGATCCCGTAGGCACGCGCCGCCTCGGAGGCCACCTCTCCCACCTCGCCGAGGATGGTTCCCGACTGGCCGAGCAGGCGGGCCGCCCGGGAGGGGTGCAGCCCCGGCAGCTCCGCGGCGTCGATGGACGCTCCGTCGAGGCGCAGGGCGTCGGCGACCCACACCCAGCAGCGGACCGCCGCGGCGACCGCCGTGCTGGCGTCGGCGGCCCCGAAGGGCAGCACGACCACACCCAGCCGCTCGCTTTCCACGGGCAGCGAGCCCTCGTCGGCGGGGGGCGCGAAAACCCTCCCGACCTCGAACAGGGCGAGATCCTCGTTCTGGCGGTCCAGGTTGAAGCGCAGAGCCTTCAACAATCCCGGCAGCAGCGACGTGCGAAGCACCGACTCGGAACGGTCGAGGGGGTTCTCCACCTCCACGGCGAGCGGGTCGAGGCCGGCCTGGCCCAGGTCCCCCGGGGCGAGGAACGTCGACGTCCACGCCTCGTAGAAGCCGGCGCCGGAGAGCACCTGGCGGATCCTGCGACGCTCCCGCTGGAAAGCGGTGAGCCCTCCCGTGCGCCGCCGCGAGCCGGCCGGCACCGTCCGCTCGATCCGCCGGTAGCCCCACATGCGCGCCACTTCCTCGATGAGGTCCACCTCGCGGCTGCACTCGAGCCGCCAGGAGGGGACCTCGACATCGAAGGTCCCTCCCACCGGGTCCTCCAGGCGGAAACCGAGAGGCCGAAGAAGGCGGGGCAGGTCGTCCTCGCTGAGGGCGGTGCCGAGAAGGTCGTTCACCCGGGAGGTGCGCAGCGCGACCCTCGGCCGTCCCGGCAGGTGGGGGCTGCGCGCGTCCACGGTCGCCCCCCGCCGAAGCGCCTCCCCGCCGGGCAGGGAGGCCAGCAGCCCGGCGAAGCGCTCCACCGCCCTGGGGGCCAGCTCGGGGTCGACGCCCCGCTCGAAGCGGACCCGCGCCTCGGAGTGCAGACCGAGGCGCTGGCCTGTCCGAGCGATGGCCGCCGGGGCGAACCAGGCAGCCTCGAGCAGCACACGGGTGGTGGACGGATCGATCTCCGCCCCGGCGCCGCCCATGACGCCGCCGACGCCCACCGGCGTTCCCCCGGCGTCGCAGATCAGGCAGTCGTCGGGGCCGAGCGCCCTCTCGACGCCGTCGAGGGTGACCAGTCGCTCGCCCGGCCGCGCCCGCCGGACCGACAGGCCGCCGCCGCCGAGAGCGTCGAGATCGTAGGCGTGGTTGGGTTGGCCGACGTCGAGCATCACGTAGTTCGACACGTCGACGACGGCCCCGATGGGCCGCATCCCCGCCAGGGTGAGCCTCCTGGCCATCCACACCGGCGAGGGGCCGGTGGGAGCGCCGTCCAAGACGGTGGCGGTGAAGCGGGGGCACAGGTCGGGGGCGTCCACGCTCAGAGGCGCCGTCCCGATGGACGGGTCGACGGGGGGCGCCGGGGGCCCTGCCGGCCAGGACCACGCCTCGCCGAGCGCCGCGGCGAGGTCGCGAGCCACCCCGGCCATGCACAGCGCGTCGGGCCGGTTGGGGCCGACGTCGAGGTCGAACACGACATCGGGTTCGAGCCCCATCGCCTCGGCGAACGGCACCCCGGGGGCGGCGGAGCCGGGGGGCAGGACCAAAAGGCCGTCGCCGGGCCCGGGAAGCCCCAGCTCGGGAGCCGAGCAGAGCATCCCGTTGGACACCTCGCCCCTCATCTTGCGACGGCCTATGGCGAACCCGCCGGGAAGCACCGCGCCGACCGGTGCGAGGGGCACCAGGTCGCCGACGGCGAAGTTCCAGGCGCCGCAGACGATCTGCAGCGCCTCGCCGTCGCCGGCGTCCACGTCGACGAGGCGGATGCGGTCTGCCGCGGGGTGCGCCCGGATGTCGAGCACCCGGGCGACGACGACGTCGTCGAGGCCCTCGCCGACGTGCTCGGTGGACTCGACGACCAGCCCCAGCTCGGACAGCACTTCGGCCAGCCGGGCGGGCGGGGCGTCGAGGGGCGCGTAGTCGCGCAACCAGGAAAGGGGGGCTCTCATCAGAACTGGCGCAGGAAACGGATGTCGTTGTCGATCAGCGCCCGCATGTCGGACAGCTCGGCGCGGACCTGGGCGAGGCGGTCGATGCCGAACCCGAAGGCGAAGCCGCTGTAGCGCTCGGGGTCGATGCCCACCGCCGAGAACACGTTCGGGTCGACCATCCCGCAGCCGCCGAGCTCGATCCAGCCCGAGCCGCTGCAGGTGCGGCAACCCTCGCCTCTGCAGATCGGGCAGGTCACTTCGAACTCGGCGGAGGGCTCGGTGAACGGGAAGTAGGAGGGGCGAAGGCGCGAGTGGATGGCCGGACCGAAGAAGGAAGTGGTGAACGCCTCGATGACCCCCGCCAGGTCGCCGAAGGTGATCCCCCGGTCGACGACGAGGCCTTCGATCTGGTGGAAGACCGGCAGGTGGCGCGCGTCAGGGGTGTCACGCCGGTAGCAGCGTCCGGGCATCACCGCGTAGATGGGCAGCTCCCCCGCCTCGAGGAGGTGTATCTGCACCGGCGAGGTGTGGGTGCGAAGAAGGACGGTCCCCGGCTCGCCGAGGCGAAGGTACAGCGTGTCCCACATGCCCCTGGCGGGGTGGGCGGGGGGCATGTTGAGCGCCTCGAAGTTGTACCAGTCGGTCTCCGCTTCGGGGCCTTCGGCGACGGCGAACCCCATGGCGACGAAGGTGTCCTCCAGCTCGTCCCGGGTCTGGGTGACCAGGTGTAGCCGCCCCACTCCCCGTCCTGAATGGGAGAGCGGCGGGGTCTTCGGCCCTATCGCCATCTCGGTCAGGTCGAGTCTCTCGGCGGCGACGCGCTGCCGTCGCTCCGCCTCGGCGACGACCGCCTCCAGCCGGTTCGCCTCCTCCTCCAGCTCCTTCCGGGCCGCCCCGAGCGCAGCTCCGGCCTGGCGGCGCCCGTCGGGGTCCAGGCCGCCGAGGAGGGCGTTGACCGAGGCGAGGGCCGAGCGTTTGCCGAGCACCTCGCGCTGGGCCGCGGCGAAGGATCCGGGGGTCGCGGCCGCTTCGGCGAGGCGGCGGCGACCATCTCGGAGGGCGCTGTCGACGGCGGCCAGGACTTCGTCCAGCCCGGGGGGGGAGCTCGCTTGGGGGGTCACGCTTCTTGCAGTTTGTCGAGGTCGAGGACTGGGAGCGTAAACCGGAACGTCGATCCGCTGCCGAGGGTCGACTCCGCCTGCAGCTCGCCGCCGTGCGCCTCGACGAGACCTCTGCTGATCCACAGGCCGAGTCCTGAACCGGTGGGGCGCCCGACGGCGCGGCGGAAGAACTTGGTGAACACCTTGGGCAGGTCCGACGGCGGTATGCCCTCGCCGCGGTCGCGGACGCACACCGACACGCTGGACTCCCCCACCGTGCCCTCGATGCGCAGGTCCCGCGGCGAGGCGTACTTGCAGGCGTTCTCGACCAGGTTGGTGAGCACCTGCTCGATCTTGTCCGGGTCGGCGTACACCTTGGGGAACGAGTCGGGGAAGTCGGTCTTGGCCTCCAACTCGGGATATTCCATCGCCACCTTCTCCACCACGCTCGACGCCAGGCGAGGCAGGTCGACCATTTGTCGGCGGAGGATGAGCCTGCCCGTCTCGAGGCGGCTGATGTCGAGCAGCTCGGTTATGAGGCGGGTGACCCGGTCGGCGTCGTGGTTGACCTGCTCGAGCATCATCTTCTTCTGGTCGTCGGGCAGACGGTCCCAGCGGTTGAGCATCAGGCTCGTGTAGCCCTTGACCGACGTGAGAGGGGACCGCAGCTCGTGGCTCACAGTGGAGACGATCTCCATGCCTCCCGGTCCCGCCCCCCGCCCCCGGGGCGGCGGGCGCAGGCTGAGCACGGCGCCGCGCAGAGACCCGTCGGGGCCTCGCACGTAGCTTCCGGTGGCGGTCACGCTCAACGTCGAGCCATCGGGGCGGCGGAGGGCGACCGTCTGGGCGGCGACACCGCGGGTGCCGCGCAGCCGGGCGGCCGGAGGCCAGCGCCCCGCCGGCCCGCGTCCGCCGCTCGAGTCGTGCCACACGATCAGCTCGTCGCCGCTCAGCCCGACCAGCTCGGAGGCCGGTCGGCCGAGAAGACCGGCCGCCGCCTGGTTCACCTCGACGACCCTGCGGTCGGCGTCGAGGACCACGATCCCGTCGCGCAGCTGGTCGAGGACGGCATCCCCGCCGGGCCCGGGCCCGGCGCCCGCGCTCACCCGGGCCGCCCGGGGCGCGCCGCCTCCCGCTGGCGGGCTGCCTCGAAGCAGAACACGGCGGCCGCCATCGCCACGTTGAGGGACTCGACACCGCGGCGCATGGGGATGCTGACCGTGTCGTCGAGAAGGCCAGCGATGTCGGGCGGGATGCCGTGGCTCTCGCTGCCGAGCACCAAGGCGATGGGGCCCGTCATGTCGAGTCCCGAGTAGTCCCGCCCGCCGCGGGGAACGGCCGCCACGCGGCGGATGCCGCAACGGCCGAGGTGGTGGAGGGCCGCGCTCGCCTCCGCCGCCGCGACGAGAGGCACGCGGAACACCGCTCCTGCCGAGGCCCTGACGGCCTTGGGGTTGTACGCGTCGACGGCACCCGAGGTGAAGACTACCGCCGAAGCCCCCGCCGCCGCTGCAGCCCTCACCACGCTGCCGGCGTTGCCGGGGTCCTGCAGGCCGGCGCACAACACGGTCAGCGCGGCGCCTCCGTCGACGGCGGTGCCGAGGGGGACGTCGACCATCCCGACTATCGCCGCCACCCCCTGGGGGGTGCGGGCGTCGCCGGCCCGGGCCAGAACGCCGCGCTCGACCTCGACGACGGTTCCCGCCGGCCAGGGCCGGGCCGCGTCGAGGTCGAAGCCGGCCTCGACGAACACGGTGTCGACGAGCGCCCCGGCCCGGGTCGCCTCATCGAGGAGCTTGGGCCCCTCGACCACGAAGCGTCGCTCCTCCCAGCGCGCCGCCCGGCTCGAGGCCAGCCGGCGCAGCCGCTGGACCGAACGGTGGCGGAAGCCCGCCGGGCGGGCGGAACCTGCCGACGTGCCTCCGGCCCTCAGAAGCTGTCGTGAAAACCCGCGAAGAGGAGGGGACGGCCATTCGCGAACCATCGAGGACGCACGAACACGCACCATGTTCGGAGACGAATGGCCGTCCCCTCCTCTCCAAGCTCTGTTTTCACGACAGCTTCTCAGGCGGGTCCGGCGGAGCCCCGCCTGGCGACGCCGACGAGCGCGGCGAACGCCGCCCCGTCGGTGACAGCGAGGTCGGCGAGGATCTTGCGGTCCACCTCGACGCCGGCCTCTCGGAGACCGGCGATCAGGCGGCTGTAGCTCATCCCGTGCTGGCGCGCCGCGGCGTTGATCCGCTGGATCCACAGTTGGCGGAAGTCGCCCTTGCGGGCCCTTCGGTCCCGGAAGGCGTACTGCATCGAGTGCATGACCTGCTCGTGGGCGGCGCGGTAGCTGCGGCTCTTGTTGCCGAAGTACCCCTGCGCCTGCTCCAGCACCGCACGACGGTGCTTCTTGCTGTGGACGGCTCGTTTGACCCGGGCCATCGGGTGGGCTCCTTTCGAATGGTCTCGGCTTCTCTTTGCCAACGGGCCCTGCTGGGCCGGCGGGACCTGCAGCGACGGGCGCTAAATGCCGAGCAGGCGGCGCACCGCCTTGACGTCGCCTGCCGCCACCTCGGCGGGGCGGGCCAGGCGGCGGGTCCTCTTGGTCGGCTTGCCCTCGAAGAGATGGTTGCGAAAAGCGCGCCGGCGTCGAAGCCTCCCGCTGCCGGTGATCTTGATGCGCTTGGCGGCACCCCGGTCGGTCTTCATCTTCGGCATGTCTCGGCTCCTCGGCTCTCAGCTGCTGGCGCTGGTGGTGGTGGTGGGAGCGGGCTCCTCTTCGGGGGCCCTCCCGTTGGAAGACGGCTTGCGGGCCTGAGCCCGGCGGTCGGGCGCGAGCACCATGACCATGTTGCGACCGTCGAGCTTGGGCGCCGCCTCCACCTTGGCCACCTCGGCGACCTGCTCGGCGACCTGGTCGAGGATCCGCTTGCCCAGCTCCGGGTGGCTCATCTCCCGGCCCCTGAACATGATGGTGATCTTCACCTTGTGACCCTCCCCCAAGAAACGGGCTACCTGCCGGGTCTTGGTGTCGAAGTCTCCGGATCCGATCTTCGGCCTGTACTTCATCTCCTTGATCCCCGTGCTGGTGGCCTTGCGCCTCGACTCCTTGGCCCGCTGCGCCGCCTCGTACTTGAAGCGGTTGTAGTCCATGATCTTGCAGACGGGCGGGTTGGCTTCGGCGGCCACCTCGACCAGGTCCAGGTCCATCTGGCGGGCCACGGCCAGCGCTTCGGGGAGGGGCTTCACCCCCAGCTGGTTCCCCTCCGGGCCGATGAGGCGGACCTCCCGGGCCCTGATGCGGTCGTTGGTGCGGTGCTCGTTCTGCTCAGGCGAAGGGGCTATGCGGCATCACTCCTAGAGTTGGTCGAGGCCCCTCCGCCAGCGGCAAAAGGGCGAGCGTCAGAAAGCAACGCCGCCCGAAGCAGTCGTTCGACCCGTTCGCAAGCTCGTCGCCTGGCCGGGTGGGGGCGGAAGGCCCCGCTTCCTGTGGTCCGATTTCCACATAGGGTAGCGCAATGAGCACGCTTTGGACACCGAGCGGTGAAAGACCGGTCCGCCGGCAGCCCGAGCCCGGCGGAAAACGAGACGAGCCCCCGGGGGGAGCGACGCCGCCCGGGGCGGGGGGCGAGGCAGACGAAGCCGAGCTTCGCCGGCAGATGGAGGAGATGCGGGCCCGCCTCGCCGACGCACCCGCAGAGGTGGTCGTCGCCAACCACGCCTACGGCCTCTTCCAATTGGCCGCGCTGCACCTTTCCCTCGAGCGTCCCCAGCTCGACCAGGCGCGGCTCGCCATCGACGCCCTCGGCTACCTCGTCGAGGGGCTCGGGCCCCGCCTCGGCGAGGCGGCCGACGACCTGAAGGCGGGCCTGGCGCAGCTGCGGCTCGCCTACGTGCAGGTGCAGGCTGCTCAACGGGCCGGGGGGGCCGAAACCAGCTGCTGAACTGACGTCGCCTCCCAGCGGCCGTGGCGGGCGGCGACAACCGCGAAGGCGACGGGAGTGCCCGGCTCTATCCGCCTCGACCCGTCGGCGATCGCCGTGCAGTGGAACGGGTAGATGCGCCCCGACCCGGCGGCAACGCTGCCCAGCCCGGTCTGCTCGTCGAAGTCGGCCACGACCCCGGTCAAGACCGTCCCGCTCACGGGACGATCTTGGAGATGGGAAGCTCGATGATGTCGGTCGCGCCGTGGTCCTTCAGCGCAGGGATCAAGGTGTTGATCGTGTGCTTGGGGACCACCGCCTCGACGGCGAAGCCGTCCTCGCCGAAGAGCTTGGACACCGTCGGCGACTTCATCGCGGGCAGCAACTCGATGACCCGGTCCAGAGCGTCCGACGCCACGTTGAGCTTGACGAGCACCCGCTGGCGGGCGATCAGCGTGCCCGACAGCAACGTCAGAAGCTGCTGCATGGCGTGCCTCTTGGCCTGGTCGGCGTAGGCCTGCCTGTTCGCCACGAGCTCCGTGTAGGACTCGAGGATCGTGGCGACGACCCGCAGGCCGGCCGCCCTCAGCGCCCGGCCGGTCTCGGTGATCTCCACCACCGCGTCGGCTATCTCCGGGATCTTCGCCTCCGTGGCGCCGTAGGAGAGCCTCACCTCGGCATCGACCCCGTGGGATGCGAGGAACCGCCTGGTGAGCGAGGGGTACTCGGTGGACACGCGGGTCCCTGCCGGCAGGTCCGAGACGGAGCGCACCGGGGAACCCTCGGCGACGGCGAGGACCAGCTTGATCGGACGGCTCGTGGCCTTGCTGTAGCGCAGCTCCCCGAGGGACGCCACGTCGCTGCCGGTCTCCTCGATCCAGTCCCTGCCGGTTATCCCGAGGTCGAAGAGGCCTTCGGCGACGTATTGGGGGATCTCCTGGGGCCGGAGGATCCTCACCTCGGAAACCCTCGGGTCGTCGATGCTCGCCCGGTAGTCGACCTCGGAGCTGCGTACCACGGCGAGGTCCGCCTCCTCGAACAGCTCGAGCGTGGCGCGCTCGAGCGAGCCCTTCGGCAGGACGAGGCGCAGCACTAGGCGGGCGGCTCGGGTTTGGCCAGGGAGGCGATGAGGCTGGCCATCTCGATCGCCGTCATCGCCGCCTCGAAACCCTTGTTGCCGGCCTTGGTGCCCGAACGCTCGACGGCCTGCTCGACGGTGTCGGTGGTGAGCACGCCGAAGGCGACCGGCACCCCTGTGTCCAGCTGGACGCGCTGCAGGCCCGCCGCGCACTGCCCGGCGACGAGGTCGTAGTGGCCCGTGGCGCCGCGGATCACCGCCCCGACGGCGACGATCGCGTCGTAGTCGCCGGTGGCGGCGAGGCGGTGGGCCACGAGGGGAAGCTCGAAGGCCCCGGGAGCCCAGGCCACGTCGATCGACGAAGCGGCCACCCCGTGGCGCCGCAGGCCGTCGACGGCACCGTCGAGGAGGCGCAGGGTGATCGTCTCGTTGAAGCGGCTTGCGGCCACCGCAACCTTCAGGCCGGCTCCGGTCAGCTCCCCCTCGAACACCCGGCCTGCCGCGCCGGCCCGCCGACCGTCCCCGGGGGGGGAGTCCCCCGCCCCTGCCGGCGCTTTCACAGACCGGCCCCCCCGTCGAAGATGTGGCCCAGGCGGTCCCGCTTGGTCCTCAGGTAGTGGATGTTGTCCTCGTGCGGCTTGGTCTGCAGCGGGACGCGCTCGACGATCTGCAATCCGTATCCCTCCAGCCCGCCCCGCTTGGCGGGGTTGTTGGTCATGAGGCGCATCGTTGTGATCCCCAGGTCGACGAGGATCTGGGCGCCGATACCGTACTCGCGGCTGTCCACGGGGAGGCCGAGCTCGACGTTGGCGTCCACCGTGTCGAGACCGCCGTCTTGCAGCTCGTAGGCGCGCAGCTTGTGGGCTATGCCGATGCCCCGGCCCTCGTGGCCTCTCAGGTAGACCACCACGCCCATCCCCTCCTCGGCGATCCTCCGCATCGCCGCGTGGAGCTGCTCGCCGCAGTCGCAGCGCCGGGATGCGAACACGTCGCCGGTGAGGCACTCGCTGTGCACCCGTACGAGCACGTTGGGCTGGCCGGCCGGCTCGCCCATCGCGAACGCCAGGTGGGTCTCGTGGTCGATGACGCTCTCGTAGGCGTAGCACTGGAAGACGCCGAACTCGGTGGGCAGGCGGGCTTCGGCGGTGCGCCTCACGAGGCGCTCGGTCTGGCGGCGGTAGCGGATCAGGTCGGCGATGGTGATCAAAGGCAGGGAGTGCTCGGACGCGAACAGCTCCAGGTCGTCGCGGCGGGCCATGCCCATGCCGTCGGCGGTCACTACCTCGCAGAGCACGCCGGCAGGCGCGAGGCCGGCCATGCGGGCCAGGTCCACCGCCGCCTCGGTGTGCCCCGCCCGTTTGAGGACCCCGCCGTCGCGTGCTCTTAGGACGTGCAGGTGGCCGGGTCGGGCGAGATCCTGGGGCCTGGTGCGGGGGTCGACCAGCGCCCGGGCGGTGACCGACCGGTCGTGCGCCGATATCCCCGTGGTCGTCCCCACCCGGAGGTCGACCGTCACCGTGAAAGCGGTGCGCTGCGACTCGGTGTTGCGCTCGACCATGAGCGGCAGGTCCAGCTCGTCGGCCCGCTGGTTGGTGATGGACGCGCAGATGAGCCCCGACGTGTGGCGCACCAGGAAGGCCATCGCCTCGGGGGTGGCGTGCTCGGCGGCGAGGATCAGGTCCCCCTCGTTCTCGCGGTCCTCGTCGTCGACGACGACGACCATCCGGCCCGCGGCGATCGCCGCCACGGCGTCCTCGATGGTCGCGGTGGGCATTTCAGGAACCTCCGGCGTAGGGGGCTATCAGCTTCTCGGCGTACTTGGCGATCACGTCGGCTTCCAGGTTCACCTGGGCGCCTTCGCGCAGACCGCCGAGAGTGGTCGCGGCGACCGTGTGGGGGATGAGCGCCACGCTGAAGAAGTCGGGGCCGACGGACACGACCGTGAGGCTCACCCCGTCCACGGTGATCGAGCCCTTCTCCACCAGGTAACGCTGCACGGCGGGGGGGGCGGCCACCGCCAGCTCCGGCGCTGGGCGCACCACGGTGCCGACACCGTCCACGTGGCCCTGCACCAGGTGGCCGCCGAGGCGGTCGCCCAAGCCGAGCGGGCGCTCGAGGTTGACCGGGTCGCCGGGACCGAGGCGGCCCAGGTTGGTCCGGGAAAGGGTCTCGGCGACGGCGTCCGCCGCCCACCACCCCTCGCCGAGGTCCACGACTGTGAGGCAGCAGCCGTTGACGCTGATGGAATCACCGGGCTCGGTCCCCTCGAGCACGACCGAGGCGTGAAAGGCGAGCCGCCGGCCGCCGGCCGTTTCCTCCACGCGGGCGACGGCGCCGACCTCCTCGACTATGCCGGTGAACATCGGGTCTCACGGTACGGCATCGCGACGCTCCGCAGGGAAAACGTCGACCCGAACATCGGGACCGAGCCTCTTCACCGACTCGATCCGGCCGCGCCACGCCCCCCCGATCGACGGCACCCCCGGCCCGGCGAACATGGGCCGCCCGTCTTCGCCGCCCATCAGCGCGGGGGCGTAGTAGAAGACGTACTGGTCGACGAGGCCGCGGCGGTGCAGCTCCCCCGCCACGGCGGCCCCGCCCTCGACGAGCAGCTGGACGACCCCGCGGGCGCCGAGGTCGTCGAGGAGCTCCTCCACGTCGCCCCGGTGGACCACTGCGGGCATCACCCGGGCCCCTTCCGGAGGAGTGCCGAGCACCACCCGGAGCGGCTGGCGCCTCTCGCCGGCGGGATCGTCGGGGGCGAGGCGCACCGTGAGGGCCGGGTCGTCGCTGCGCACCGTCCCCGCACCGACGGCGACGGCGTCGCTCTCGGCGCGCAGCCGGTGGGCGTCGGCGCGAGCCTCAGGGCCGGTGATCCACCTCGACGTCCCGTCGGGAGCGGCGATTCGACCGTCGAGCGTCGCGGCGAGCTTGAGGACGACCCACGGCCGGCCGCGCCTGCGGTGGGCCAGGTAGGGGGCTAGGCAGCGCTCCACCTCGCCGGCCCCCACGCCGACGGTGACCTCCACGCCCGCCGCCTCGAGCGCCGCGATCCCCGACCCGTCGACGCGGGGGTCGGGGTCGACCACGCCGACGACCACCCGGCGCACGCCCGCGGCGACGATCGCCTCGGTGCACGGCGGGGTTCGCCCGTGGTGGGAGCACGGCTCGAGGGTCACGTACATGGTCGAGCCCCGGGCGGACTCCCCGGCCAGCCCGAGGGCGGTCACCTCGGCGTGGGGCCCGCCGGGCGGCGCAGTCGCGCCGAGGGCGACCGGCTCGGGGCCGGCGGGGACCACGACCGCTCCCACCCACGGGTTGGGGGAGGTGAGCGCCCGGACGCTCCGGCCGAGGGCCACGGCTTCGGCCATCCACACCTCGTCGCCTCCCGCTCCAGGCGGCAGGTCCGTGTCGGCGGGCTCCACGAAAGGCTTCTCGGTCTCAGCCTCAGTGGTGGCGGGTGGGTTCCTCGCCGAGGAGGTCCAAGGCGTGGGGCAGGACTTCGATCACCGCCTTCAGGCATTCGACTGCGCCCTGCGGGGATCCCGGCGTGTTGAGGATGATCGAATGGCCGCGGATCCCCGCCACCCCCCGTGACAGACGGCCGAGGGGGTTGACGAGGCGCATCGCCTCGGCGAGGCCCGGCGCGTCCCTCTCGATCACCTCCTTGGTGCCTTCAGGAGTCTGGTCCCGGGGAGCGAAACCCGTCCCGCCGGTGGTCGCCACGAGCCCGTGGAAGTTGGCGCTGAGCCGGGCCAGCTCGCCGGCGACCGACGCCACCCCGTCGGCGACGACGGTCCTCTCGACGACCTCGAAACCGGCCTGCTGGAGCGTCTCCGCCAGCGCCGCGCCGGAACGGTCCTCCCTGGTGCCGGCGATCACCCCGTCGGAGACGGTGAGCACCTTCGCCTGGTAGCTCACCGGCCCCCCGCCCGGGGTGCGGCCAGCGCTTCTTCCGCTGCCCGCCGGATCTCCTGCGCCGCCGCCACCGGATCGGGCCTGCCGAAAATGGCGCTGCCCGCCACGAGCATCCCCGCCCCGGCGGCGGCAACCCGGCCGGCGGTGCCCGCGTCGATGCCGCCGTCCACCTCGATGCACAGCTCCAGCCGCTCTCGCCGGGCGATCTCGGCGGCACGCTCGATCTTCGGGACCGCCTCCTCCAAGAAGTGCTGTCCGCCGAAGCCGGGATGGACGGACATGACCAAGAGCACGTCGACGCGGTCGAGCCACGGTTCGGCCGCGCTGATCGGCGTCTCGGGGTTGACCGCCAGGCCGACACCGACCCCCAGGTCGCGCAGGGCGGAGATCAGCTCGCCGGTGCCGCCCACCTCCACGTGGAAGCTGCAGCTGTTCGCACCCGCCTTGGCGAAGGCCTCGAAGAAGTCGCCGGGGTTGGTCATCATCAGGTGACAGTCGAGGAAGTCGTCGGTGTGGCGGCGGATGGCCTCGACGACCGGCGGGCCGATGGTCAGGTTGGGCACGAAGTGGCCGTCCATCACGTCGACGTGCAACCAGTCGGTCTGCGCCCGCACCCGGTCGATCTCCGCCCCCAGGCAGGCGAAGTCGGCCGAGAGGATCGAAGGGGCGAGGCGAACCGGTCGGGCCACCCCGCACAAGTTACCGGCTCCCGGGGGGCTCCCCCCGCCCGGGCGTACCTCCGCGGCGGCGCAGGACGAGAAGGAACATCCCGTCGGTGCCCTGGGCTTGAGGCAGGAGCAGGGCGCCGCGCCCCGCCGGCCTCCAAGGAGCGGCGGGCGGGGGCAGGGGGACGAGCTCCGCGGCGGCTGCCGCCAGCCACCGGTCCACGCCGGCGGTCTCCGCTTTGGTCAAAGTGCAGACGCTGTAGGCCAGGATCCCTCCCGGGCGAACCAGGCCGCCTGCCGCGGCCAGCAAACGGCGCTGGAGGGCCGCCAGGCGCTCCACGTCGCCGGGACGCGAGCGCCACCTGGCGTCGGGCCGCCTGCCGAGCACGCCCAGCCC